>Ga0335075_10010784_pt1 | contig 13859 bp, 15 predicted proteins | sample Lox_Sample_24_FD_206723 | JGI IMG/M metagenome (GOLD analysis project Ga0335075, IMG submission 206723) | Soil microbial communities from Loxahatchee National Wildlife Refuge, Florida, United States - Lox_Sample_2.4 | ecosystem: Environmental > Terrestrial > Soil > Wetlands | place: USA...
CCACCACGCCGTCGCAGGAGTTCTACGACCTGATCGTGGTCGGCGGCGGCCCCGCAGGCCTGGCCGCCGCTGTCTACGGCGCCTCCGAGGGGCTGCGCACGGTGCTCATCGAACGGACCGCTACGGGTGGTCAGGCCGGCCAGAGTTCGCGGATCGAGAACTACCTGGGCTTCCCGGACGGGGTGTCCGGCGGCCAGTTGGCCGATCGGGCCCGCCGACAGGCGGAGAAATTCGGCGCCGAGCTGATCACCGCACGCGCGGCCACCGCCCTGGAGGTCAACGGGTCCAAGCGCACGGTGCGGTTCGCCGACGGCGGTTCCATCGACGCACACGCGGTGATCCTGGCCACCGGCGTCGCCTACCGCCAGTTGGCGGCAACCGGCTGCGAAGAGTTGACCGGCCGCGGCGTCTACTACGGGGCCGCCGTCTCCGTTGCGTCGGACTGCAAGGACGAAGAGGTCTACGTGGTCGGTGGCGCCAATTCGGCCGGCCAGGCCGCGATGTATCTGTCCCGTGACGCCAAATCGGTCACCATCGTGGTGCGTGCCCCGTCGTTGGAGGCGTCGATGTCGCACTACCTGATCCAACAGATCGCGCAGAACCCCAAGATCACCGTGCGCACTCGCAGCGAGGTGCACTGCGCCACCGGAGACGACCACCTGGAAAAGCTCACCCTGATCGACAACCAGACCGGCGATTCCGAGGACGTCACGTGCGGCCGGATGTTCATCTTCATCGGCGCCGCGCCGCGCACCGACTGGCTTGACGGGGTCGTCGCCCGGGACGAGCGCGGCTTCATCCTCACCGGTCCGGACCTGCGCAACGTCTGCGGATGGACCCTGGACCGTCCGCCGCATCACCTCGAAACCAGCGTGCCGGGCGTGTTCGTGGCCGGCGATGTTCGCTCCGAGTCCGCCAAACGGGTCGCGGCCGCGGTCGGAGAAGGGTCGATGGCCGTGATGCTGGTCCACCGCTACCTCGCTGAGGCATAGCGTCATGACTTCATCCATTCCCTGCGACGCCGACGAGTTGCGCACGCTGTTCTTGTTCGAGGCGCTCTCCGATGAGCAGCTCGCGACGTTGTGCGCCGACGGCCACATCGAGCACTACGAACCAGGCCCGATCATCGTTGAGGGTGAGCCGGCGACCTGTTTCTACGTGCTGATCGAAGGCGAGCTGATGATGTCGAAGCTCTCCGGCGGACAGGACATCGAAACCAACCGGACATCACAGCGCGGCGTGTATTGCGGCGCTTGGCGGGCGTTCACCGGTGGGAAGCAAAAGAGCTACGACGCGTCGGTGCACGTGATCAAGCCGTCGCGGTTCTTCGTCATGGACGCCCCGGTGTTCGCCAAGTTCATGAAGGACCAGTTTCCGATGGCGGTCCACCTGCTCGACGGGATCGCCGTGGGCACCGACCGGACCCGCCGGATCATCGACAACCGGGAGAAGCTGCTCGCGCTGGGCCGGTTATCGGCCGGGCTGACCCATCAGCTCAACAATCCCGCTGCGGCCATCGCACGCGCCGCCGACGAACTGCGCGGCCGGATCGCCCGCATGCGCGGGAAGCTGGCGATGCTCGCCGACGGCACCGTCAGCCCCGAAACGCTGAACGCTTTGGTGCGGCTGCAGGAGGCGGTCGCCGAGCAGGTCGCCAAATCGGCGTCCCAGCACCTGACCGCGCTGGAGACCGCCGACCGCGAGGACACCGTCGGCGAGTGGCTGGAGGACCACGACATCGACGGCGGGTGGGACATCGCGCCGACGTTGGTCGAAGGCGGCATCGACACCGACTGGCTGGAGCGGATTGCCGCGACCGCCGAGGAGTTGGACAGTTCGGCTTCGGTGGAAGAGGCGGTCCGCTGGATCAGCTACACGATCGAAAGCGAGCTTCTGATGAATCAGATTTCGGAAGCGAGCAAACGGATTTCGGCACTTGTCGCCGACGCCAAGCAGTATTCCCGGATGGACCGGGCCCCCTTCGACGTGGCCGATGTGCACGAACTGCTGCGCAGCACGCTGGTGATGTTCGCCGACCGATTGACCAAAGAAAGCGGCAAAGGCGGGAACGCGATCACAGTGGTCAAGGAATTCGACCAGTCGCTTCCCGAAATCCCCTGCTTTCCAGGCGATCTCAACCAGGTCTGGACCAACATCATCGACAACGCGCTGGCGGCGATGCGCGACCAGGGCGGCACGCTGACTATCCGCACCGGCAGGGAAGGCGACAAGCTGGCCCGCATCGAGATCTGCGACACCGGGCCCGGCATCCCCGAGGAGGCCCGCGAACATATCTTCGAGCCGTTCTTCACCACCAAACCAATCGGGGAAGGCACCGGCCTGGGGCTGGATTTGGCGTGGAACATCGTCGTCAAGAAGCATCGCGGGGATTTGCGCGTGGAGTCCGTGCCGGGTGATACCCGCTTCATCGTGTTGCTGCCGCTGGAAAAACCCGCCGAAGACTCAGCGGAGCCCGAGCTGGATGCAGAGCTGGCGGAATAGCGGTCTCACCCCCGCGGTTCCAGACACCATGACTGATGCTCAAGCTCATTCCACGAGTCGCCCCAACCTCGGCCGGTTCGGATCGTTCGGCCGCGGCGTCACCCCGCAACAGGCCAAAGAAATCGAGGCCCTGGGCTACGGCGCCGTCTGGGTAGGCGGCTCACCGCCGGCCGCGCTGGAATGGGTAGAGCCCATCCTGGCGGCGACCACCACGCTGCAGGTGGCCACCGGCATCGTCAACATCTGGTCGGCGCCGGCCAAGCCGGTCGCCGAGTCTTTCCACCGTATCGACACGGCCTACCCCGGCCGCTTCCTGCTGGGTATCGGTGTCGGGCATCCCGAGGCGGTCAGCGAATACCGCAAGCCTTATGACGCACTGGTGGAGTACCTCGACCGCCTCGACGACCACGGCGTGCCCGCCGAGCGCCGGGTGGTTGCGGCTTTAGGCCCGCGGGTACTTCAGCTGTCGGCGCACCGCAGCGCCGGGGCCCATCCCTACCTGACCACCCCGGAGCACACGTCGCACGCCCGGCAACTGATCGGCCGGTCGGCTTTCCTTGCACCCGAGCACAAGGTGGTGCTGACCACCGACGCGGACCGCGCGCGCGCCGTTGGACGCAGGGCGCTCGACATCTACCTCAACCTCGCCAACTACCTGAACAACTGGCGGCGGCTGGGTTTCACCGACGATGACGTCACCCGCCCCGGCAGCGATCGACTCGTCGACGCCATGGTCGCCTACGGCACGACCGACGCGATAGCCGCCCGGCTGAACGAACACCTCGACGCGGGCGCCGACCACGTGGCCGTCCAGGTGCTGACGAAGGATGAGAACCTGGTTTCGGCACTGGCCGAATTGGCGGGGCCGCTCGGACTGAATCAGTCTTGAGGAAGCGTCTCGAGGAAGCACAGGGGGACCTAGATGACCGAGGCAGTATCGCTGAAACCTGACCTGGGCCGATTCGGCGTTTGGTTGGCCTTTCGCTCCCTGGCACCTGAGCTGGCCGCCCAGATCGAGTCGCTCGGTTATGGCGCCGCCTGGGTGGGCGGATCGCCGGACGCAGCGTTGGAATGGGTGGATCCGGCTCTGGCGCAGACTAATTCGCTTCAGCTGGCCACCGGCATCGTCAATATCTGGTCCGCCCCGGCGCCGGTGGTCGCGCAGTCCTATCAGCGCATCGAAGACGCCTATCCGGGACGGTTTTTGTTGGGCATCGGGGTGGGCCACCGCGAGCACACCGAGGAATACGTAAAGCCCTATGACGCGTTGGTCGATTACCTCGACGAACTCGACGGTGCCATGGTGCCGACCAGTCGCCGGGTGCTCGCAGCGCTGGGCCCCAAGGTGCTGAAACTCGCCGCCGAGCGCAGCGCCGGTGCCCATCCGTATCTGACCACACCCCAGCACACGGCCAAAGCCCGCGAAGCGATAGGCAACTCGGTGTTCCTGGCACCGGAGCACAAAGTGGTGCTCAGCACCGACACCGACGAGGCCCGCCGGATCGGCCGCGAAACCGTCGATCACTACCTGGGCTTGAGCAACTACGTGAACAACTGGCTGCGGCTGGGGTTCAGCGAAGATGACGTGCGCAAGCCCGGCAGCGACAGGCTAATCGACTCGGTGGTGGCCTACGGCACGCCCGAGGCCATCGCCGCGCGTCTCAACGAGCATCTGGAGGCCGGCGCCGATCACGTGGCGATTCAGGTGCTGGGCGGCTGGACCCCAGAGACACTTCTGCCGGTGCTGAGCGAACTGGCCGGGGCGCTGGGACTAACCCCCACCAGCTGATCACGCCGTTCCGCTAAGGTGCCAGCATGCGGCTGCTGGTGACCGGTGGCGCCGGGTTTATCGGCGCAAATTTCGTGCACACCTCGGTACGCGAGCACCCGGAAGACGCGGTGACGGTGCTCGACGCCATGACATACGCCGGCAGCCGCGAATCGCTGGCTCCGGTCGAAAACGACATCAGGCTGGTGCAGGGCGATATCACCGACGCCGAGCTGGTTTCCGGTCTGGTTGCCGAGTCCGACGCGGTGGTGCACTTCGCGGCGGAAACCCATGTCGACAACGCGTTGGCCGACCCGGCGCCGTTCCTGCGGACCAACGTGATCGGGACGTTCACCATTCTGGAGGCGGTTCGCCGGCACGACGTGCGGCTGCACCACGTCTCCACCGACGAGGTCTACGGCGATCTCGCGCTCGATGACCCGCAGCGGTTCACCGAGTCCACGCCCTACAACCCGTCGAGTCCCTACTCCTCGACCAAGGCCGCCTCCGACATGCTGGTGCGAGGCTGGGTGCGTTCCTACGGCGTGCGTGCGACGATCTCGAACTGCTCCAACAACTATGGGCCTTACCAACACGTGGAGAAGTTCATTCCCCGACAGATCACCAACGTGCTCACCGGGCGGCGACCGAAGTTGTACGGCAACGGAGCCAACGTCAGAGATTGGATCCACGTCGCCGACCACAACGACGCGGTCCGGCGAATTCTCGAGGGCGGCGAGTTGGGCCGGACTTACTTGATCGGCGCCGAGGGCGAGCGCGACAACCTGTCGGTGCTGCAGACGTTGTTGCAGCTGATGGGCCACGATCCCGACGACTTCGACTACGTCGTCGACCGCGCCGGCCACGACCTACGGTATGCCATCGACCCGACTCAGCTGTGCAACGAATTAAGTTGGGCACCAAAGCATACCGACTTCACGGAGGGCCTGCGGACCACGATCGACTGGTACCGGGAAAACGAATCGTGGTGGGGTCCGCTGAAGGCTGACATCGAAGCCCGTTACCAGCAGTGGGGTCGGTGACGTGCGGGTCCGTGAACTCGACATCGCCGGCGCGTGGGAGATCACGCCGCAACTGCATTCCGATTCCCGTGGGTTGTTCTTCGAGTGGCTCACCGACCGGGCGTTCAGCGAGTTCGCCGGTCACCGGTTGGATGTCCGGCAGGCCAACTGCTCGGTGTCGGCAGCCGGGGTGCTGCGCGGTCTGCACTTCGCCCAGCTGCCGCCAGGCCAAGCCAAATATGTGACCTGCCTTTCCGGTTCGGTGTTCGACGTTGTCGTCGACGTCCGGGTTGGCTCACCAACTTTCGGTCGGTGGGACTCGGTGCTGCTCGACGAACGTAACCGCAGGACGGTGTACCTCTCCGAGGGTCTCGCGCACGGTTTTCTTGCGCTACAAGACAACTCGACGATGATGTATTTATGCTCGACGGAATACAACCCGCAACGCGAGCACACCATCGCCCCCACGGACCCATCGCTTGCGATCAAATGGCCTGGCGAGCACGAATTGTCGCTATCCGACCGCGACGCCGCCGCGCCCACACTGGCCGAGGTGCGCGAGGCCGGTCTGCTGCCTACCTGGCAGGAAAGCCAGGCATTTGCCCAGAGCTTGCGCGGCACCTAAGGCACCTCAGGGCGTCGTCAAGCACCGGTGCGGTACCTGACTCCGAATCACCGCTTGCAGCGGCGAAATAAGAAGGTCAAACTGCGTCGCCGATTAGCGAATCCGGGTGCGAATGTGAACCGATCAGTCCGATGAAAGAGGTGTCCGTCAAATAAGACTGCTCGATTCGCGCGATAGGGAATGGTGTTCGATACGGCGTTTTGATTCCGGAGGAACTGCCTGACCCGGTCTCCCCCCGAGTTATAGTCGTCGAAACTCCAATCACTGGGCGCCGTCTTATCCCACACAACAAGGCCACCCGTGCGCGGGTCAAGATTTGCCGAATCGGGGGTGATCCACAAGTTCACAGAAAAATCCGCATCGTCAGCGTGAATGTCAGTTCCCGGCAGCTTGGAGTCGTACGCGAACCCCCACCATTGTGCCAATTGGTATCCAGCAAAAGCTTCACCGAGTGCAGCTAGGAGCTCTTCTGCTATGGCGAAAAGCGAGACGCTGGCGAAGCCGTCTTGAGGAAAGGCGCCCACGTAGCCGAACTTATATGGGTGACGCCAGACCGTCGACTCCAGGCAGAAATTTCGGACTTGATCTAAGGCGCTTGGGGTTAAAAAGTTATCGATTACTAGTGCCTCCTGCCGACCAGTCACGATGGCTTCTTGTATTGGCCTGTAATCGACACCCGTGTTCAAGTACCGTGGCAGCTTCTCCTCGGAAACCCTCACGTACGGCGGCTCAGCGAGAATCCGACTGTTTCTCCCATGGACGGACACCCAAGGTGCTTTGCCATCTGTCCCGTCGATCACGTCTGTGAGGCGGCGGCGTAGGACTTCGAGTTCTTCAGCGAAAACGCCGTCGAACGCGTCTTCAACGCAATTTCCGGTGGCCAGAATATGTTGCAGTTGTTCTATATTATGCAGCGCGAAGTGTGCTGGGATCGAATACTTACGGGGCGGGATCGGACCCTGTTCTCGACAAAGGGCCGCAAGAGCGACGAAATCTGACAACGCAGAAACGTAGTCCCCCAGAGCCAGATTCACCTTCGCAAGCACATCTCTAGCCGGCGCAGAGGAGGGTTCGATTTCCACCGCCGCCGAGGCGTAACGACTTGCTCTGTCATGCTCGCCGAGTGCCAGATAGGAAGAAGCGAGCATACATATTGCTTGAAGATCAGCGCCCTGCTCGACGACGTTCTGGAGGGTGTTCACTGCTAACTCAAAACGTCCGCCATGCATCAAACGTTCGGCATCGCCAAGGGCGGCTGTTGCGCGCGATACAGGTTGCGGCACTTATCTTCCTATCTGTCGAAAGACAATGCCGGCTTTCTCGCGCCGGACGCCGGCGTCGTGCTGCGTCCGCCAGTAAGGCCTACGGTTCCGGCGCGAATACCGGCGACATCGCGGCAGTGCTCGAATCCGGCAAAACGTGATCACGGTACCCGGCCACGATGCGGTCGTTCGGAGATGGCTAGCCGGCTGCGGCAGCGTTAGCGGCTTCGGTCGCCGCGTACGACCCGGAACTGGTCGCCAGCGTGTTGACGAATTGCTGGTGGATCGCTGCGGCCTGCGCGGCAACCGCCTGGTACAGCTGCGCGTGTGCGGCGAACTGCGCGGCGGTCAGCGCCGACACCTCGTCGGCTGCAGCCGGAACCACCCCGGTGGTCGGTGAAGCGGCGGCGGCGTTCTGGGCGCTGAAGGACGAGCCTATCCCGCCGAGGGCGGTCGCGGCCGAACTCAGTGCTTCGGGTTGGGTGGTGACGAATGACATGGCGTGTCTCCTCAAATACCGTCGTGCGAAACGTCATTCAGCGATTGCCAACCGGGCTTGGCAATCGCGTGTGGATTAGCTGCTAGTTGCTTGTGAATGGACTGTAGCCAGCCGTAGCGGCACGCACCCGTGCCGAGACCATGGTCTGGCTCAGCCCTCCAGCAAAAGCGGCTGCGGCGCGGGGTCTCTCGCACCGCACGTAAAGCCCGCGGTGACGTGGTGAAACACCAGGAAATCGGATGTGGCCAACACCCGCCGACAAGACACAATCGCCCCCTTCGCAAGTAAGAATCTCGGCGCAAATAAACACTCCGAGCCATCAGCAGCGAGCACAGCCACGGGCGGTGAATACCCTCGTTCATGATCCGGTCGCGACCGACCGGTCGACGGGTGCCGCCGCGCAGAGTTGCCGCAGTTGGCTTTTCGTCACTCATGGCTGGCTCGGAAGTTTTTCATGACAAGATTTTTATTCCCGATACTGGCTGTTCATCACCTGACCGAGGACGGACAGCACGTCCAGCTTCTCGGACTTTTGCCAGCTGACGGGCCGATTCGGCGCTGCGCCGAGCGAATCGACAGGCACAAAACCGCCATCGCCGAAAGACGACTCGACAGCGCACCAGGCGACGTCAGCCCCCGCTTGCTTCGCTGAGTCTGGTTAATCTCCCCTTTGCAAGCGGATTCAGACAGCTGCCAGGCAACTCGCACCCAACTGCCAGCAGTTGATGGCCGTTGCCCAAAGGTGGTGAAGCTCAGCGCTGTCCACGACGGCATGCGCTAAGCGGTGGGGCCAAAGCTGGAGCGAGGGAAAGCCGATGTTGGATTTCGGAGCGTTACCCCCGGAGATCAACTCCGGCAGGATCTACTCTGGGCCGGGCTCGGCCCCCCTGCTGGCGGCAGCGTCTGCCTGGGACGCGTTAGCGAGTGAATTGCAGACCACGGCAGCGTCTTACGCATCCACGATCACAGAGTTGACCAGCTCGGGCTGGCAGGGACCCTCTTCGACGGCTGCAGCGGATGCGGCGGCGCCCTACACAGCGTGGCTGAGCAGCACCGCCGCGCAGGCCGAGCAGACGGCATCCCAAGCCCAGGCGGCTGCGGGAGCCTACGAGGCCGCCTTAGCTGCCAGCGTCCCGCCACCGGTGATTGCGGCCAACCGGACGCTGTTGGCGGCGCTGGTTGCGACCAACTTCCTGGGCCAGAACACCCCGGCGATCGCGGCCACCGAGGCAACTTACGCCGAGTTCTGGGCTCAGGACGCGGCAGCCATGTACGGCTACGCCGGGGCCGCGACGACCGCGAGTCAGCTGACCTCGTTCAGCACACCGCCGGCGACCACCAACGACAGCGGGCAGGCAACCCAGTCGGCTGCGGCCGCCAACTCGGCCGCCGATTCGACCACCACAAGTATCGAAACGTTCCTGACTCAGCTGAACACCGAACTGACCAGCCTTGACACCCAGCTGACGGGCTATTCGACCGAATTCTCAACCCTCGAGACGCAGCTGATCAACGAGCTGGGGACGACCATCACGCTGCCAACTTGGGCCACGAACGGGATCGCGGACATCGAGAAGACGATCACCACCTTCACCAGCACCATCAGCACGTTTGGCTCCGGACCGTTCAGCATGTTTGGGGTCGGGGCCTTGTTCAAGAACTGGTGGCAGGTCAGCGCCAGTATCCCGTCCCTGGGTACCGGCATCCAAGGTATCGGCCCGTTGCTGAACCCGAAGCCCATCGTCGGGGCGTTGTCTCCGCTGTTGCACAGCGGGTTGCTGAGCGGCTCGTATGCTTCCGACAACCTGGTGACAGCGGCCGCCGGCCGCGCCGGCACGATCGGCGCACTGTCGGTACCGACGAACTGGGCGTCAGCCGTCCCCGCGGTCCGGACGGTTGCCGCCGAGATGGACGCGACTGCGGTTGACGCAGCGCCCGAGATGGCCGCGGTTGCTCAGAACGGCATGTTCGGCGAGACGGCGTTGGCGAGCTTGGCCGGACGTGCGATCGGCGGGACCGCCACCCGCGCCGTCACCGGGTCGGCCTACCGAGTGCCAGGCGCCGTGGCAACCGACGAGATCGCCACCACCGCCACCATCATCGTGATACCGCCGAGCTCGGAATAACCCGGAATAAGGAAGGTCGGCAATGGTTCTCGATTTCGCAGCGCAACCTCCAGAGGTCATCTCCGCCAAGATCTACTCGGGCCCGGGAGCGGAGTCATTGCAGGCCGCAGCGACGGCCTGGGAGGGTTTGGCCGGCGAGCTGCAGTCCACCGCCGCCAACTTCCAATCGGTAATGTCCGGGCTGACCAGTGGCGACTGGGAAGGTCCGTCGTCGGCGGCTGCTGCAGCAGCAGCAGCGCCGTACGTGTCATGGCTATCGACCACGGCGGCCCAGGCCGAGCAGACCGCCGGCCAGGCCCGGGCCGCGGCCAGCGCCTATGAGACTGCGTTGGCGGCCACCGTGCCGCCGGCGGAGATCGCGGCGAACCGCACCCAGCTGGCATCGTTGTTGCAAACCAACATCTTCGGGCAGAACACCTCGGCAATCGCAGCCACCGAAGCCGAATACGGCCAGTTCTGGGCTCAAGACGTCGCCGCCTTGTTCGGCTACGCCGGCTCGTCGTCGGCGGCCACCAGTGGGCTGGGCTCATTCACCGAACCACCGTCCACCACCAACGACAGCGGCCAGGCGACCCAGACGACCGCCGTCGCAGCCGCAAGCACCACGTCCGGCACCTCCGATCTCGAAACGATCATCGAACAAGTGGAGACCGACTACAGCTCTTTCCTGACCGACGTCGGCCAGTTCAACACCGACTACACCAACTTCTTCACCGACATGATCAACGTCCTGCCGGGCGGTTCTTATCTGTCCACGACGTGGACGAACCTGGCCTCCATGGTTTCGGGAGTGGGCAGCCAGGCCACCTGGACTAACGTCGGCAATAGCACGACGGGCCTTGGCATTTCGCAGTGGAAGAACTTCTTTATCTATGTGCCATGGAGCCATGGGGTACCGCTCGGGTCGCTGAACGGAGGGCTGTCCTCGCCGGGCCATATTGCCCCGCACGCGGGAGCGCGGGCGGCGTCGGCGGCTTTGGGTAGCGCGCAGGCGGTGGGCACATTGTCGGTGCCGCCCAGCTGGGCCGGCGCGACGCCCGCGATCAGGCTCACCGCCACCGCATTGCCGGACGCCAGTCTCGCGGCAGCCCCCGCGACAGATATCCCGATGGGTTTGCTCAACCAGGGCACACTGGGCAGCTTGACCGGAGGCGCGTTGGGCAGCCCGGCCGCACGCGTCGTCAGCTCAACCGGTGTCCGGGCTCGCATGGCGCCTGCCGGACAGCGCAGCAAAGGGCCGGTCAAGCTCGACAAGGTCATCGCGCAACTGCAGAAGCAGCCTGACGCGGTGCAGCACTGGACTGTCGATGAAGCCGGGCTCGATGATCTGGTCGCGAGGCTGTCCACAAAGCCCGGCATCCACGCGGTGCACCTAAGCGCCGACGAAAAGACCAGTGCCGCAAGCGCAAGACCGGAACTCAAGTCAGGATAGGAGAAGCAGCAATGAAACCGTTGCTAGCACTTATCGGCATATCGATGGGGATTATCTTCGCGGTGCCGGCGCACGCCGACCCCGGTATCGACGAGTCGCCCACCGACGAGAACAACAGCTCTTTCCTCGCTGACCTGAACAAAGTGGGGATCGGCTATTCCGACCCGACCCAAGCAATCAGCGCCGGCCATGCGGTATGCGCGCATATCCACAATGGCATGTCCGGCCTTCACCTGATTAAGCACCTGCAAGAAAACAACCCCGCGCTCACCGAAAACGGCGCCGCTCAGTTCGCGACGATCTCGGCGAAGGCGTACTGCCCCCGCCAACTGGACGAGGCCGAAGAGCCAGGGGAGAAGAACCTTAATAAGGGCGGCTCGAAAGGCGGCGACTAGGCCCTCGTCGCCTTAGTCGCCCAGCCGCCGCCATGGTGGCGATCGACTGCCCAGGCCTGCGCGGCGCCGGGCGACTACTGTTCCTCCGAGGCTTGCTTTGAGAGGAACCGGGATGAGGAACCCGTACCAACTGCGGAACTGGTGTGCGAGCGTCCTCGGCACTCCCCTGCTCGTCGTAGCGGTGTCGGCAGCGGCGCTGACCGCCTGTTCTGGCAAGAACGCCGAGCCGACTTCGCAGCCCGTCCGGAGTTCGGCTTCAAAGTCTGCGACCGTCGAGACAACCCATACGGGCGGCACCGCAAGAGCAGACATAACGCTCAACGGGCACGTTCACGCGATTTCCGGACCTGTCAATTGCACGGCCCAGGCGGCCAATCCGAGCGCGACACCGCCGCTAGGCAATATCGCGATCAGCGCCAGCGACAGCACAGCATCTTTCGCTATGTCTTGGTTGTCGAACGCCCGATCGCCGCTGATGGCGCTGACTTTCAGCTACAAGCTTGATCACGGCGACTACAGCATGCCGTACTACCCCAAGCCGCCCAATGTTGAAGCAACCGTGCAGGGCAACAGCTACACGGTAAAAGGGACGCCCCCGGTGCTGGCGCCAGGTGAGAGCACATTGACGAAGAATCTGCCGGTGGAGATACACGCCACCTGCCCATGACCAGGGGCCTGGCTATACCGCAGGAAGGTCGATCGCCCAGCCGTTTTCCGCCGCGCTGGGATGCATAGTTGGTTTGATTCCCATTTTCGGGGGTATCCGAGTGCGGAGCACGATGGTGAGACCCCGTGCGGCACTGAGGAGGTCATCATTCTTCACCAATTGGTGCTGGCTGCGTACAGCCAGCCGGAGGCCGCAGGGTTTATTCTGCGCGGCATCAAAGGAATCTTCGTCGCCATCGGTAGTGTGATCGCGGCGATTGTCTGCGGAGTCGTCGCCGCGATGAAGGGCCGCAACCCATTCGGTTGGGCCATCCTGGGACTGTTCTTCAGCATCCTGACGCTGATCGTGGTGATTGTGATCCCGTCCAAGAAAGATTAGCCCAAGCACTTTCGCACCTGGAAGGGCTCGTCTTTGGCGATGGTCCATAGCTTTTCCGGTGTTATTCGGCAGTCGGATCTGATGCCGCTGCCGGCGAGCGCCACGGCGATGCCGATTCTCGTTACGGTCCCGGCGAATAGCATTGCAGCGTTGGCTCTTTTCAACACAAGCGAATTTTGGCCCCGGGGTAGCTGACCTCGCGCAAGCCCAGCGACGTCGTGTAATTTCCCGCCCGACAGGGTGACCGCTTGGGCGCCGGGCCGTCGCCGGGATGAGGCGGCGGATAGGCGGTGGTGGTTCCGCTGTAGAAGGTCACGTTGCCCTCGGTTTTCGAAAAGATCTGATGGTCGTGCCCGTTGGCGCCATCTTGCCCGCGAACCACCAACGTGGGCAACGGCTTCGGCGCGATCGGGAGTTGATGGGCTAGCAGCTGGGCCGGCGTGCGAAAACGATGTCGAGCGACCCGGGTAGCCAAGCCGGTCATCGGGAGCGTCGAACCACAACCGGCAGCCCTGATGCGTGCAGAAGTCGCCTGGCCCGGCGCCTTAGCCTCGGCTGCCGCCACCACAGTTGGGGTTCGAGGGCTGCGACGGCCATGCGCAGGCACCCACGTCGGTAGTGCCACTGGCGCCCCCTCCTCCGCCGAACACGCCGTAAATGCTGCCGTGGGTCGCGGTATAGGTGGCGCCGCCGGATCCTCCCCAGCCACCTGAACTCACGATGGTCACCGCCCAGCCCTTACCTTCGAGTGCGGTCTTGTACGCATCCAGAACGTCGGTGGCCGATCCGTTGACCAGGAAGTGGATGTGGATGCCGTTGTCCGGAATGGAGGTGGGGCCGTCAGTGCGCTGGGTGTTCGGCGGTGTGGGTATCAGCGATCGCAGTTGCGTCGCCGCGACCGGCGACGTCGACGTTGTCTTGGTCGCCGAGTTAGGAGAACCGCTGCAAGCCGATGCGACCAGACCGATCGCCATCGCGGCAACTGCCAAGGTGTGAGTGTTGCGACTCATGATCCCTCCCAAGCTTCATCCGCAACGTACCAAGGGAGTGGATCTCCTCCGGCAAAACGGTCGAAAGACCTCGCCCCGATCGCAGCCGCCGCGCGGGGTCCACGTAGCGGCATTTGCCACCACGGCGGGTCATTTACTAGGATGTCCTAGTAACCTACTTTTCGTCGCGCATC
>Ga0335075_10010785_pt1 | contig 13858 bp, 17 predicted proteins | sample Lox_Sample_24_FD_206723 | JGI IMG/M metagenome (GOLD analysis project Ga0335075, IMG submission 206723) | Soil microbial communities from Loxahatchee National Wildlife Refuge, Florida, United States - Lox_Sample_2.4 | ecosystem: Environmental > Terrestrial > Soil > Wetlands | place: USA...
ACAGCAGATTTCACTTGACCCGACGCGGCTCGGCCTGATTCGGCGGATCCATGTATCTTGACTTTGATTCCCAACCGAGACTCTCCCCCGCGTCCTGCCGTGCGGGAGCTCCGCAAAGGTGGCAAGATTCGCAAACGTACGCTCGCGAACCTCGCTGCCCGAGCGACCGAGCGGCTCGACCAGTCGTGCGGGCTATGTGCCAGACCCCAGCATCTGCGTCCATCTGCGTGCATCTGTGGTTCCATTCCCTTGCTGCCATGTCGATCAGCGCCGGTACGGCCCAGGGGAAATAGAAGTTTGGAACCACAGATGAACGCAGATGCACGCAGATGCACGCAGATGAAGTTGGGTAGCACGCAATAACGAGGGTCGGTTCGGCGCGGCTCACGCCGGCCGTGGCCCTGATCATCGGCCCGTGGGTTGCTTGCTCGGGCGATCAGCGCGTGGACAGGTAGCCGTCCCCGAAAACTGGCTGCATCAACGACTTGCGCCTAAAGGTAGGTAAAGTTCGGTTTAGGCGCTGCGAGCCGGCCTCCGCGAACGGGCCGCGCCTAACCCAAGTAAACCGATGAGCATCGTCGCCCAGGTGGCAGGTTCGGGGACGCCGACTCCGGTGACCGTGAACCCGCCGGTATTGTCGTTATAGGTTCCGGGAGGTCCCTGGAAGCTGAACCCGTCCGGCAGACCCAGGTAGAGCTTCGTGGCGCCGATCGGGACGATAAATGAACCGCCAGCCCCGATCACGAACGGCGCCCAGGGCGTCGGGCCGGCATTGAAGACGCCGACCAATTGGAAGCCTTCGCCGGGTGTCCCCGTGTAGGCGCCTACGTCTCCGTAAGCAGCGATCGAGCCCGTCCCAAATTGAGGGTTACCGCCGGGTCCGGAGGAAATGCACCCGATCCCGCAGTTTGCCGTGCCCGTGGCGGTCAGGTTCAGGGTCTCGCCACCGGTCACGCTCACAGCGACCGGCAGTAAGCCCGCGCCGTTACCTGGGACAGCCGTTTGCGTCTGCGAGGGTGGAAAGATCGGCACGGTGGTCTGACCCGCGAGGAAGATGTCGTCCTGCGCGCTCACGAACAACGACGCCTGCGCCCCGGCGGACGCTAAGACGGAGGCGACGAAGGCTATGCTGGCTGAAAACAACCTGATCTTCATGGCGTGCCCTACCGCTCGGTGAGCTTGCAGACCGGCTGCCGCTCGACGATCACGATTGTGTCACGTTCGCTTGACGCAAAGCAAGAGGAATGTTCCGGGACCAGCACTCGTGACCTGACGCCACGGCCGATCGGCCGCGTTGCGGCGGCGCCATCGGAACCTCCCACCGCAGGCGGCGCCACCGATCGGCTTCTGACACCTTGCCATGACGCCCATGATGCACCAGCTCGCGCCCCCGCATCTGGTGCGATGGTCGGATGGCAGGGGCTAACGCGAGCCGATCACGGCTCAGGGCTTGTCGGTCAGCACGTCCTCGATATGGCCTCGCCAACGGCCGATGACAGGGGATGGGAGGAAGCGGCTATGATCCGGCCAATCGGATAAGGGAGTTGCCGTGCGCCTGAGCGCATTCATCCACGACACGCTATACGAGATTGCCCTGGGCGTGCAGCTTGCTCGGGCCCGCTCACTCGATCTCGTTGCGATCGCTCCGCGAACGATTGACGGGGAGGCCGTGTCCGAGAAGACCGACGTGGACTTTGATGTAGCCATAGTCGTGGGAGAGAGCGAGACAGCGTCAAAGGGGGCCGACGGCAAGGCCGGCGCGGAAATTCAGGTTGCCTCGATCGTCAAGGTGGGCATCGGGGGCGGCGGGAAACTCGAGTCCCGTTCGACTGCCTCTGCCGAGCAAACCCACCGCGTGGGGTTCAAGGTTCCCATCTACCTGAATGCCCACTTCCGGGATAATCCGCTCGCCGCGGCGGAAGCCGAGAGCTTGCTTTCAGCTCACGGCCTCGCCACGGCCTCAACTAAACCGCCTCAACCCTGAGGCTTTGCCGAGTTCTCCGCGAATGACGTCTCCGGGCGGCCGGTCGGGCATTGCGGCATGGAACGGGAAGAGCGGACCGAGAACAAGCCTTGACTGGCCGCAACGGTTCGCCTCCATCCGGGTGACGGTTGCGGGGATAGAATAAGGGGACGGACGGTCTGGCGGCTCTGAACGCCCAGAGAAACCATACACAATGGCGGGCCACGACCGACGATGATGAGCACTATGTCTACGCCATGGCCCTCGAGCCGCTGCTGGCTGGTTGCGCCCGCCCGTGATTTCCGGTAATGTTTCCGGAAATCCGCGCAAGAAAAATAGGAAGGAACGTATGGCCGGCAAACCAAAGTCTTCTGTCGCAACCCACCGCGCGCGCAAACAGCGCCAAGGCTTCGTGCGGGTCGAGGTCAACGTCCGCAAGGAAGATGCAAACCTGGTTCGGCGGGTCGCCTCCGCTTTGTCCGATCCCTCGCGTCAGACCGAAGCGCGCAACCTCCTGCGGCAGCGCTTTGCTGAGCCACCGAAGGTAAGTTTGAAGGCGTTGCTGGCGTCTGCGCCGCTCGATGGGATCGACCTTGATCGCATCCGTGATCTTGGCGGTGACGTCGATCTATGAGCTACCTGATCGATACCAACATCATTTCGGAGGTCCGGAAAGGCGAGCGTTGCGATACGCAGGTATCCGCTTGGTATGCCTCGATCGCCGACGAGGATCTCTTTCTGAGCACGCTTGTCCTTGGCAAAATCCGAAAGGGGGTTGAACTTGCGCGCCCCCGAGACGCAGGCAAGGCAGTCGCGCTCGAACGCTGGTTGCGGCAGGTGGAGACCGCATTCGATGGACGCGTGCTCGGGATCGACAACGCCGTGTCCGATCAATGGGGCCGCATGGGCGCCATCAGGCCTGTTCCGGTTATCGATGGGCTGCTCGCAGCGACCGCGTTGGTCAATGGGCTGACGCTCGTGACGCGCAACGATCACGACGTCGCTGGCCTGGGCGCGACTGTGCTAAATCCCTTCAAGGAGGTGCTAAATCACCGTCGATCGTAGCATCGGCCGGACACGGACAGCGCAGCGGCCAACGGCGTAGAATCGGCAAGGTGGCGGGCCACGCCCGACGAAGATGAGCACTATGTCTACGCCATAGCCCTATAGGTCGGCACCGGAAGTCCTCTTTCGCTTCCAGCGTCTCAATCCGAACGGACCCTCGCCTTTCGCGAGGAGCTTCGTCAGGTATTGCCTGAATGCCTCTTCATCCGGCTCCAACGTCAGATACGAGTTACGGACTCTCTGTCGCAGCGATTCATCGACAACCGCATACTGTCCGGTGCAGACGTTGAGCACCTGCGACGACCAAGCGAGCTGATATGTCGAATAAGACGCAATCTGCCGGGAAAATTCGCCGGAAAACTCATCCGCAATTTCGCCCGTCGAAATCTCTAATCCAGGTCCATCTTGTCGTGCCGGAAACCCAAGCGCTGAGTATGTCGGATTGCCATGCTTGATGCCCGACAGATACTTAAAAATGTCGCTCAATCTCACCCTGTCATCCGGATTGCTGAATAGACTGTTGATCTTCTTGTCCATCTTCTGGGCCACGCTCCAACCGAGGCTCTCATGACCAAGCCATTCGGTCGCGTGCGCCACATCATGAGCCGTGTAAGCCAAGTCGAGGCGTAGCTCGAACTGGGTAAGTGCCAGAACCGCTGCCTCCGATACGTATCCGTTCTCCAGGAGCAGGGTGATTGCATCGTACGTCCGAAAGATGCGCGCACTGATCAGAAGCGGAACAATGATAATTTCATTGATCGGCTTCTGCCCGTCGTGGAAGTACGCGACGATTTGTGCTGTGAGCTTGGTGGCCGCGTCGCGGATTGACACCGCGGTGGGCTTGGTTTCTCCAGGGACGTTAGTCAAGCTTGCCGCCTAATTCTTTGAAAAAAGCGAGTGCGGCGTTTGCGACAACATCGACTGGATGCTGCTGGCAATAATTATAAATCCAGACTCGCATGCCGGCTTGATCCCAGTTCCGGAGGGGGTGTGCCGCGTACACCCGCGTGTCCATGCCGAAGATGTAGCCTTCAATCCATTCCTCATATTGCCAGTAGTTCGCCGTGGCCTGCCATGCCACAATGCCCCCGCTGTTTCCGTCAATAAACGGGCGGTACGCATCGTACACTTCAACATATTTTCCGCACGACGAGCTACCTGCACCATGAATTGCGACGGGTTTGCCCTGCGCAAAGACAGTGGTCGGAGTCGGGAACGCCAGAACAAGAAGCGCAACTGCGACAGCTTTTATTCGTGTCATGGTGATATCCCCGGAAGAAAATGTTCCCTCACGTGCGTCTCCGCCGGGCCACTTCGGTGCGAAATTTTGAGATTTGCTGCCACCTGTCTGTACCGGGCAACTGCGCTTCCCAGTAGATCCATCCGTTAAGCGACACCCCTGCCAGAGCGCTTGCCGCCGCAGATGGGCTGACATATCGCGCCCCGTTTACGGCCCAGGTTCCGCTCTCGATCACGCCGTTGAAGGTCTTGCCGTTGTACGACATTCGGAGCCGCGTTCCCGCTGGCAACGTCGCCCCCTTTGCAGACCAGGCGCCGGCTATTTCGCTGTTCGATGGCCAGCCGACCGCCGCCGCAGATCGTGGCGATAGCGATGGCAAACCCGCTTCAGTTCGCAGAATGTCGTTGTGCGTCTGATCGAAGGAAGCGCGTTTGCTCTCGATCCAACGGTTGACTTCCACGTCGATCTCAATCTGTCGGTACTGCATCCGGGCCTCCGCCATTATCGGGTCGCGTCGAACTATGCCATAGTGCTAATCACTAATACGGCTAATGTCAATAGTGATAGGAGCCACTCAGGCAGGTGCGGCGACGGACGGCAAGGGAAAAGGCTGGCTGGCCGTTGGTCGGATGTCTCTGAGGACATTGAGATTTTTGGACTCCCGCCGGACACCCCCTGCTGGCGCCTCCAGCCGAAAACTCAATGATATCAATGCGCCGAGCGCCATACGTCCTAACAAAGGCTTCGGCATTGCATTTTGTACCCATGAGTGGTACATGGACACATGTATGGAGCCGCCGGATGATCGTGAGCTTTCGGGACGAGTGGCTGCGAGCGTTCTTCGTCGAGAACATGCGGTCACGACGCATCCCGTCCGACCTCGAAAGCCGGCTCTTTCGCAAGCTCCAGATGATCGACGACGCGACGACCGATCAGGACTTGCGGGTGCCGCCCAGCAATCACTTCGAGAAGCTGCGTGGCAATCTGGCAGGGTACCACTCGATCCGCGTCAACAGCCAGTGGCGGCTGGTCTTCCGGTGGGACGGCAGCCGCGGCGAGGCGGAAGGCGTCTATCTCGACGACCACAGCTACAGATGAGGCGAACCATGCTGACGACGAAGCGCAAGCCGGCCACGGTCGGCGAAATCCTGGTTGAGGAGTTCATGCAGCCGATGGGGTTGACCCAGGCCGCGCTGGCGGAGGCGATGGGCGTTCAGCGCAAGCACGTCAACGAGCTGTGCAACAACCGCCGGACCGTGACGGCGGCGACCGCACTGATCCTCGCACGCGTGTTTGGCAACAGTCCGGACTTCTGGCTGAACGTGCAGCGGCGCAGCGATCTGTGGGAGGCGATGAACAGCCCCCGCGAGCGCGAGCGGATCGAACGTGCGACGCCTCTCGGTACTGCAGCGTGATGTTGATCGCCGGGAAGGGGACGGATGCTCTGGCGTAGAAATCGGCCGTTCCGGTCCCGGAGGCTCCGCGCGATCATGGCGCAATGTCCCGACCGCGCGCCAGCCTCGGTGTTCTGCCCGATGATCTCTACATCGAGCCGGAACCTTGGCCGCGCATCGGGCGCCCACCAAAGCATGATGTTGAGACGTGGAAGGTCACGGACGATTGGCCCGATCCCGTGCCGATCACCGATGCCGAGCTCGATGTGTTCGAGGCATGGTTCGGCGATCTCTTCGATGAGCTGTTCGGGCCGTGCCGATGACCTGAGAGGACAATCGCGATGACCGTGCCGTTGCGCGCCGCCCTTTACTTGCGCGTCTCGACGGCGCGGCAGGCCGAGCACGATGTGTCGATCCCGGACCAGAAGCGGCAAGGCGAAGCCTACTGCGCCACGCGCGGCTATCAGCTCGTCGAGACTTATGTGGAGCCGGGTGCATCCGCCACAAACGACCGCCGGCCCGAGTTCCAGCGCATGATCGAGGCGGGCACGAGCAAGCCCGCGCCGTTCGATATCGTCATCGTCCACAGCTTCTCGCGCTTCTTCCGCGACCACTTCGAGCTGGAGTTCTACGTCCGCAGGCTGGCGAAGAACGGCGTCCGGCTCGTCTCTATCACGCAGGAAATGGGCGACGATCCGATGCACGTCATGATGCGGCAGATCATGGCGCTGTTCGATGAGTATCAATCGAAAGAGAACGCCAAGCACGTCCTGCGTGCCTTGAAGGAGAATGCCCGCCAGGGCTTCTGGAACGGCTCGCTGCCGCCGATCGGCTACCGCGTCGTGGCGGCCGAGCAGCGCGGCGCGAAGGTCAAGAAGAAGCTGGAAATCGACCCGCTGCACGCAGACACGGTGCGGCTGATCTATCGGCTCGCCTTGGAAGGCGACGGCACGAACGGCCCGATGGGCGTCAAGAACATCGCGGCCTATCTGAACCAGCGCCGCATCTTCACCCGCGACGGCGGGCGCTGGGGCATCGGCCAGGTCCACCGCATCCTGACGCGGTCAACCTATGTCGGCCGACACGAGTTCAACAAGCGCGCCAAGAACAAGATGCTCAAGCCTGTTGGCGAGATCGTCACCGTCGAGGTGCCGCCGCTGATAGACCAGGCGACGTTCGACGCCGTGCAGGCGCATCTGCGCGCCCGCAATCCGAAGGTCACGCCGGCGCGCGTTGTCAGCGGTCCCACCCTTCTTACCGGCATCTGCTTCTGTGCCGATTGCGGCGGCGCCATGACGCTCAGGACCGGGAAGGGAGGGCGGTATCGCTACTACACTTGCTCGATCAAGGCGCGGCAGGGCGAGGCGGGCTGCAAGGGCCGGTCGATCCCGATGGAGAAGCTCGACAATCTCGTCGCGGAGCATATTGCCGAACGGCTGCTCCAGCCGGAGCGGCTCGAGGAGGTGTTGGCGTCCGTCCTCGACCGCCGGCAGGAGCACGCGGAACGTCGCCGCGAACACATCGCCGAGCTGAACAAGCGCGCCGCCGAGACAGACCTGCGCTTGAAGCGGCTCTATGACGCCATCGAGGCCGGCGTCGCCGACCTCGACGACCCGGCGCTGAAAGAGCGCGTTGCAAGCCTCAAGGCGATCCGCGACCAGGCGCAATCCGACGCCGCGCGTGCTGCTGCGATGCTGGCGTCGTCAACGCAACAAGCCGTCACGCCGCAGATGGTCCGGAAGTTCGCCAGGACGGCGCGCGAGCGGATCAGGATCGATGGCGGCGGCTGCCGCCGCGACCATCTCCGCGCGCGCGCCCAGCGCGTCGAAGTCGCCGACCACGAGGTCCGCATCATCGGCTCGAAGAACAATCTGCTTCAGACGCTGACCGCCGCTGCCGGCGTAAAGCCGGCTACGCCCGGCGTTCGCAGTTCTGTTCTGAACTGGCGGAGGGAGGGGGATTCGAACCCCCGGTAGCCCTTGACGGACTACAACGGTTTAGCAAACCGCCGCCTTCAGCCGCTCGGCCACCCCTCCGCCGGGGAGCTGCAATCACTCTCGCGGACACGGCGTTTGCCAAGGCGTTCTACGGGCCAGCAGGCCCCGCGTCAAACGTCCGATCAGCTCAACGCTACCTCGAACCCGCGCGCCGTGCCGGGCCGCGCCATCATGGTCTCGTACCAGCGCTTCACGTGGGGAAAATCCGCGAGGTCCACCTTGTGCCGTTCATGCCGCCAGGCCCAGCCGAGGATCGCGAAATCGGCGATCGATACCTCGCCGGCAACGAACTCGACCTCCCCCAGGCGCTTGTCCAGCACGCCATACAGCCGGCGCGTTTCCTTCATGTAGCGCTCCAGCCCGTAGCGCCGGTCCTGTTCGTTCTCGACCTGCAGGAAATGGTGCACCTGTCCCGGCATCGGGCCAAAGCCGCCCATTTGCCACATCAGCCATTCCAGCACGCGCACCTGCCGGCGCAGCTCCACCGGCCAGAACTGGCCCGTCTTGGCGCCCAGATAGATCAGGATCGCGCCTGATTCGAACACGCTGATCGGCTCGCCACCTGGTCCGTCCGGATCGACAATCGCCGGGATTCTGTTGTTCGGGCCGATCTTGAGGAACGCGGGATTGAACTGCTCGCCCTTGCTGATGTTCACCGTGCGGACATCGTAAGGCAGTCTCATCTCTTCCAGCGCGACGCTGATCTTGCGCCCGTTTGGCGTGTTCCAGGTCCACAACTCGATCGCCATGCTCCGCCCCTTTCGGTGTGTGCTCCGGCGGAGTGTGCCGGCCGGCGGCGCTGCTCTCAAGGCCGCGACCTCTTGGCGTTCGAAGGCGCAGCCCGGTGGCCCGTTCGCCGGCGGAGAGCGGGGCCGCGGGACACGGCGCGCCGGGGTGCCCTGTATTGCCGCGATCGGCCGCGAGCTGCAGGACGGCCTGAAGCGGCTGTGGAACTGGCGTGAGGTCGGGGCGTCGATCGCCATCATGGGACTGATCGGCAACGCCTTGCTGGGCGTCATGCCGGAGTGGCGGCCGTCAGCCTTCATCATTGGTTCGACCGGCACCGGCCGCGCCGGCTATCCATTTCTTCACAAACGATACCAGCAAGGGCAGGCGTCGAACAGGCGGTGAACGGCCGGGCGATGCCTTACCTCGACGTGGCGCGGGCCGGGCTGCGTTTCGGGATCACACGTCACCGCAGATAAAACAGCCTCGACACGATCGCCCGTCGAGAGCCTGCCTTCTCCCGGCCCGCCACGCCAGCATTTTCACCCAACCGTGGTGCGCGCCCGCGCGCTGGCTGACTGCGCTACCGGAAGTGAATGGGCCGCTCCACTTGGGGGTGGCCCTTTTGTTATTCTCTGCCGGCTCAGTGGTTTCGTTACAGCTCTATGCTGCCACCCACCTGATTTGCCACCGGGACTGACAGGATCAGGAGGGATCATTGCCGGCAAAGGCCCCGCGAAAAGCCGAGCCTCCATGACAAGCCGGGATAGCTGAATACAGCGGTTTCAATTTGCTAAACCGTTATAGGGGGTCAACCTCTATCAGGGGTTCGAATCCCCCTCCCTCCGCCAAGCGTTTGAAATCATTGCAGTAAATTGGCACGATCGGCGACGAGTTTCGTCTGCCTCTCGTATCATCCGGGACAAATTGCCACCGGACGTGCCGCAGGCGTTCCCTCCTCTCTGCTCTTTTTTGGGTCAATCCAGTGGCGACCGTTTCGGGCAGCGAGGCGGACTTTCGGACGGGCGCGACACACGCGGCTGGCACGCATCTGCCGGTGCCGGGATCGATCGAGAGCAATGGGGGGTTTGTCCCGCGGCGGCGGAAGGCGCATGGACGCAACGATGGTTCTTGCGGGTTGATCGAACCGAAGGGGGCACCGAGGATGGCCAGGCGCACGACGTCGCCAACCGCAAGCGATAAGCAGGTGCGGGCCTTGCTGGAGCGCTACCACTGTCCGCTGCCGTTTCACGCCGTGCGCACGCGCCTCCTTGGCAACATTGCTTCTCCCGCCATGCAGGGCTCGCCCGTCAGGATGGTGGAGGCGCTGTGGGGCGGCCAATTGCCGACGTTCGACAGCATCGACGATGCCAACGAACTCATCGGTGCATTGGTCATGGGCCTGTGGAACCGCCTCACCCGCCATCAGGAGCGCTCGGCGCCCTTCCGGCTGACGCGCATGGAGGTAGCCGCCACGCGCGAAGGGATGGCCGCACTCGCCCGATTGCGCCGCGAGGAGTTGGAGGGGTTCATCGAAGGCCTGTTCGCCGGCCAGGAGCACGTCGACCTGCCGGAACAGGCACACAAGGCGCTCGGTGCCCTGGCGGAGATCCGCGCGATGCTGGAAGGCGTTCAGGTCCTGGCGGAGGACCCGACCAAACCGGCCGCCCCTGACGACGTCGCAGTCACGATCGGACAGTTCCGGGAATTGACCCGGATCGCCGAGCATGAGGTGCATGAGCTGGTGCTGTCCTGCTCCCGCGCCCGTCGGCAGATGCTGGCAAGCCGGCCGACACGGCGCCCGGTGCTGCACTGACCGCGCCCAGCCGACTGCGGCGACCGGCTGTGACGGAGCACCAAGCGCCCCGGCCGTTACAAACCTGCATATTGGGGAACGCATCGAACTTGGCTGAGGTCACGATAACCAGGACGCATGCTGAAACGATTGTTCGAAAGCCTCACGCGGCGATGCCGACAGCACGCAGCGTCTGCTCGAGCCAGCCGACCACGGCAGCAACGCGACCGAGCCTGCCTTGATCGGGATGGGTGAGCAACCACAGTTCGCGCGGCGGGATTGCCGGCAGGTGGGAGTCGTCGAGCCGGCGCAACGCGGGGTCCCGGTCCGCCACAGCAGAGGGAAGAATGGACCGCTCGATGCCACGTGCGGTGGCATGCAGGATCGCCTCTGCATCGTTCACCGCCAGGGCCGGACGGTCCGCGCCGACGCGGGCTGCGAGCCAACGGGCGGGCGACAGGGCGGACATGCTGTCCTCGTAGGTGATCCATGGGAGGGCGGCAGCCGCCTCCGGGCTGTCATCCGCCGAAGCATAGATGCCGTAGTGCAGCAGCCCGATACGGCGGGCGAGCACCGCAGCGCCGGCGCCAGGGCCAGGACGCGCCAGGCGCAGGGCGATGTCCGCTTCGCGCTTGCTCAGACTGAGGCCGCGCGGTTCGGCCAGCAACTCCAGGTGCACCCCCGGATGGCGCGCGGCCAGGCTGGGCACGGCCGGCACCAGGATGTGGTTGACCAGAATCGGCACCGAGGTAAGGCGAACGGTTCCGACGGCATCGGTTGCGGCATCGCCGAGTGAGGCTTGCAAGGTGCCGACCGTCCGCTCGACGTGTTCGGCATCCCGGACGGCCCGCTCGCCGGCGTCCGAGGGACGCAGCGTGCCACCGACACGGTGGAAAAGGCTGGCGGTGAGCGCGGCTTCGGCGGCCGCCAGGCGGCGAGCGACAGTGGTTTCGTCGACCCGCAGCATTCGCGCGGCGGCGGCCCGCGTGCCGGTGCGGGCGATCGCCAGGATGACGCGCAGGTCGTTCCAGTTCAGTTCCGGCATTTTTGCAGTATGCGGGTCGCGCCGGCAGGCGTGGATTGCCGATTATGCCGCCCCCACGTGGCGCAGGTCCATTGCATCGGAGGCTGGATGATGCCGATCTTCGCCGTGCTGCTGGAAGACCAGCCTGCGCCGGCCGCCGCCATTTGGCAGCGCTATATGGAGGAACATCTCCTGTTCCTCGAGCGCCACCAGGCGGCGATCCGCGCGGCCGGACCGTTGCAGGATGCTGCCAGCGGCGAGGCTGCCGGTGGGCTATGGCTGGTGCAGGCGGACAGCGCCGAGACGGTGGCGGCCTTGATACGAGCGGATCCCTTCTGGCCGGCGGGATTGCGCCGGTCCGTGCGAATTCTCGAGTGGCGGCAGGTCTTTGCGGATGGTGTTCGCCGCTGCCGCTCCTCGCAATGAGAGGCGCTCCGGCGGCAAGCCGCATCCTCACCCGCCGCACTGCGCGCGGCGACCCCGGGAGCCCGCCACGCATGTTGATCTGTGGATTGAAACCCGTGCGCCCGTCGCGCATATCGCCGCCCGCGAACGGGAGGCCGAGATGGGTGACACGACGGGCAATGCGCGACAGGCGGAAACCCACAGTTTCGGAGCAGAGGTGGGGCGGTTGCTCGACCTTGTGGTGCACTCGCTCTATTCCGACCGCGAGATATTCCTCCGCGAGTTGGTCGCCAATGCCGCCGACGCGATGGACCGCCGGCGATTTGACTCGCTCACCGATGCCGCCCTTTCGCCGCCGCCCGATGCGAAGATCCGCATCGTCCCCGACAAAGGCGGCCGCACCCTGCTGATCGCCGATGACGGGATCGGCATGAGCCGGCAGGAGTTGATCGACAACCTCGGCACCATCGCCCGCTCCGGCACGAGCGCCTTCGCCAAGGCGCTGGCGACCAGCAAGCCGGAGGACCGGCCGAGCCTGATCGGCCAGTTCGGGGTGGGATTCTACTCGTCGTTCATGGTCGCCGACCGGGTCGAGGTGTCCTCGCGGAAAGCGGGATCGGAGGAGGCGTTCACCTGGTCCTCGGAGGGCGGGGAATCGTTCACCGTGACACCCGCCACACGCGAGCGAGCCGGCACGGACGTGCTGCTGCACATAAAGGCGGATGCTGCGGACTTCCTGGAGCCGATGCGGCTGGAAGCGATCGTGCGCAAATGGGCCGACCACATCACCCTGCCGATCACCATCGCCCGCGATGGCAAGGACCAGCCGGCCAACGAGGGCACGGCGCTGTGGCGCAAGCCGAAATCGGAGGTAACGGAACAGTCGTACAACGAGTTCTATCGGCACCTCGGGCACATCTTCGACACGCCCTGGGCCACGCTGCACTGGCGGGCCGAGGGCACCTTGGAATTCTCCGCGCTGTTGTTCATCCCTGGCAGCCGGCCCTTCGACATCCTGGAGAACGACCGTGAATCCCACGTGCGGCTGCACGTCCGCCGCATGTTCATCACCGACAAGGCGGAGCTGCTGCCCCCGTGGCTGCGCTTCGTGCAGGGCGTGGTCGATACCGAGGACCTGCCGCTCAACGTCTCGCGCGAAATGCTGCAAACCACGCCGGTGCTGGGCCGCATCCGCAAGGCTGTGATTGGGCGCGTGCTGGCGGAGCTGAAGGCCAAGGCGAAGGAGGATCAGGACTACGCCAAATTCTGGGAGAACTTCGGCCCGGTCTTGAAGGAGGGGATCTGGGAAGACACCGAGCACCGCGGAGAGATCGCACCACTGCTGCGGTTCCGCTCGTCCAGGCAGGACGGATGGACGTCGCTGCCCGACTACGTGAACCGCATGCAGCCGGGCCAGGACGAGATATACTATTTGCTTGGCGATGATACCGATGCGCTGCGGAGCTCGCCGCAGTTGGAGGGATTCCGCGCACAGGGGAAAGAAGTGCTGCTGCTGGCAGACCCGATCGACGCGTTCTGGCCCGATCGGCTGAGCACATTCGAGAACGAGCAACTTGTTAGCGTCACGCAGGCGTCCATCGATACGGCGAAGGACGCGGAGCTGCCGGACATCTCCGTGCTGACGACGGCGTTGAAAACGGCGCTGGGGGAGGAGGTCTCAGACGTGCGCGCGACCGCGCGGCTGACCGACAGCGCCGTCGTGCTGTCGGCGGGCGGGAAGGGGCCGGATCTGCAGTTGCAACGGATGATGCGCCGGGCCGGACGCGGCGGGCTGCAAGCGCCGCCGGTCCTGGAAGTGAACCCGCGGCACGCGGTGATCGAGGCGTTGGGCAAGCGGGTCGAGGACAAGGCGCTGATCGAGCAGGCGGCGGCGACGCTGCTGGATCTCGCGCGCGTGCAGGAAGGCGAGCTGCCGAAGGACCCGGCCGGCTTCGCCCGGCGAGTGACGGCGCTGATGGCGGGGGGACTGGGGTAGACGGCGCGGTGAGGACGATCAGCCGTGCGACAAACTTTCCCGATGCCTTGTACCGCTGCACAGAGATTTTGACCGATTGATCGTGCGACGGACGTGGCGGGGCATGTGGCAAGCTGGCCTGGCTCGGCCCGGTGTTACGGTGCACCTCGATTGCCAGTCCGACGACCTGTTCGGTCAATGACTCTGCCAAAAGCATGCGGGACTCCGTGTTCCCCGTGGTCCTCCGCGCTTCCTCCGTGCGAATCAAAAATAA
>Ga0335075_10010786_pt1 | contig 13858 bp, 14 predicted proteins | sample Lox_Sample_24_FD_206723 | JGI IMG/M metagenome (GOLD analysis project Ga0335075, IMG submission 206723) | Soil microbial communities from Loxahatchee National Wildlife Refuge, Florida, United States - Lox_Sample_2.4 | ecosystem: Environmental > Terrestrial > Soil > Wetlands | place: USA...
GCAGCAAGGTAGCCGGAGGAATCGTTGACCCCATCCAGAACCAGAATCACGTGAGGCGGCGCAGAGGCCGTGGCTCCATTCACCGCAGTGAAAGATAAGACTGGCTGCGGTCTCTGATTGTCCAGGATCGTAAAGTCCTCCCGCGTGAGTCCTGTGACCGGCTTGCCGGAAGCGTTAGTGACCTGGACGATCAGGCTTATTCGATGGTGCAACTCCCACTCCCGATTCTGCTCCTGCGTACTGCGAGGTATCAGCCGGGGCGTCGCCGAAGCTTGCTGCGCAGAGAGGGAGGGTACCAGGAACAGGCTCGTTAGCCCAGCAGAAATCAGCATGGCGAAATATGACATGCTGAAACCTCTCGCTGGTACCTGGACAACTCCGCTCGTCATATCGAACATCGGGAAAGATATTCCTTCGCGGATTATACTGTCGAGACTTCGCCAGAGAGGGTCGCCAGGATCATGCTCTCAGCCAAAGCACCTGAATTGTCGGCCATACGGACGTTTCGGCCGCGTCGTCTGGAACCTGCCGCTACTCTCTGCGCCCGAAGTGGCGCTCAAAGAGTTCTCGCGCCCGGCGTTCTCCCTCTTCGCTGAAGACCACCGACTTCGCTTTGGACTTCGGGTCGGAGATGTATCCCCTGGCGTGGAGGCGTTCCATCGCTTCCCAATCGTGCGTTTTCCATGCTCGGCCTGGACCCGCTGACGCCAGCCATAGCAGCGCCAGAACCGTCTCGTCGAGTTTTGCCTGGTCGTACTCCATCGTCGGCGCCCCGGTACGATCCTACGCCGGTCTTGTCCTGCGGCGAACCGGTTTCCGGGTAGACTCCGGTTTCGCCCTGAGGGGGCTCGATCCCGATGCGCATCGTTGACTGCCGACCGAAACCGTTGTCGGGATCCCAGGTACTGCTCCGTCGTCTGAATCGAGACGTGGCCGAGCAGAAGCTGGATCCGATCCAGTTCGCCGCCCGCATTCCGGCAGAGCCGGGCGCAGGTTCTGCGTAAATCGTGCGGTGCAAGGGTCGGGACCCGACCTTGGATGCCGATGCCCTCACGACATGCCATATGGCCTTTTCGCCCACGCCCTCCGTGAGCACGCGACCCGTCCGGCTGACCCGCCGGAATACCTTCCCACGATCGATGGCTGCAGACCGGAGCCGCCCCAGCAGCTCCGTGCAAACCCAGTCGGGCATCGGTACCGTGCGAAGGTGACGGCCTTTGCCCACAAGATCCACAATGGCCCAGTGCTCCTCCCTCTGCTGCAGGTCTTCGACTCGGAGATTGGCGGCCTCATGCCGCCGCAATCCGCAGGCCAGTAAAAGAGCCAGCAGGGCACGGTCGCGTTTGCCCTTCATTCGCGCATCATCGGGGCTCTGCCACAACGAGAGAGCCTGCTCGTCCGTCAGCCAGTTTCCCATTCGAGCAGATCGTGACGCTGCTGCGGGAGATCGAAGTGGCGACCGCAAACGGGAAGGCAACCGGGGCGGCCTGCCGGGAGAACCGGATCACGGAGCAGACGTACTACCGCTGGCGGAAGGAATACGGCGGACTGAAAGTGGATCAGGCGAAGCGGCTGAAGGATCTGGAGCAGGACAATGGGAAGCTGAAGCGTCTGGTGGCGAACCTGAGCCTGGACAACCTGGTGCTGAAGGATATCGCCTCGGGAAACTTCTAAGCCCGGAGCGGCGGCGTTGTGCGGTGGGCCATGCTCTGGAGCATGGCATGAGTGAGCGACGGGCGTGCCGTGTGGTGACCACCCATATCCCATCCCGCGATACGGCGATCAGATCGATGATGGGCCGCGAAGTGAGTTTGCGGCGCCCTGAGCCGTCGGGATTGATCCGGTCGATATAATTCAGGCCTCCCTCGCGCGCGCGAACGATCAGGCTGCCATCCGGCAGGAAGTTGGGGGAATCGTCGGAGGAGGAAATGCGCAGCGGAGCGGAGCGGCGATCCGAAGCCGCGTGGAGTTGTCAGGAAAAATTGCCGAGCTCAGCTTCACCCTGGTGTCATCGGTGAGTTGCACCGGCTCGCCGCTGGGCAGCATTTTCACGTAAAGATTTCCCGGACTCATGAAGGAGTCCTCTCCGGGCAGGAAACGCCAGCATGCGACCGTCGGAGGAGATGGCCGGATACATCGGCCGAGTCCGTAAAGAAGGTGAGCTGCTGCCATTGACTGCTGGCCACGGGATTTCCAGCTCCCCTGCGAAAGAACGCCAGTATCCCCGCCACTGCCAGCAGAGCGAGAAGGACCCCGCCCGCTGCATAATAGGCTTGCCGGTTCGCCTTTCTCGCTGGAGAAGGAACCGCCGCCGCCGCCCCGGAGTCGCCGGCATCAACCACGTCTTCGGCCCGGTAGACGACGCCCATCCCGCCGCCGCTGAGCTTTTCAACGATTCGATACCGGGTAGTCGTCCGGCCGATCATGCCTGAGAATTCAATCCTGCAGGATTGGAAGCCATCCCTGAAAACGCGCAGAATACGCATCTTTGCGCCCGCGTTGTTCCTCAAAGGGAATGGACGGGGTATACGCGACGCGCCCGACGCGGCGAGGAAAAGACGCGCCGGGCAGGCCAATGTCAGGGTTTCTGTAAGGGCATTAGGGGGAAGGACCGCGCGTGTAGGACGCGACCCTGTCGGAATTGGATGCAGCGATTTGGTTCGGGGCGCCAACCCTGGTTCGACGCGCACCGACAATAGAGTTCCCTGTAACTCGGTATAGAACAAATACTTAACGACAATCATCAGGGAATAAAATAACCCCGAAAATGTGTGGCAGGTGAATGGCACGGAGAGCGCAAGGAGCCCAGGCCGCTGTTGAACTCACAGGGGGGGCGGTACCTATCTTTTGGACAGGATTAGCTACCAAAACGTTGAAATACAGCTTCTGGTTCGTCAGAGGGCTTATTCTTCGGATGTCGAGAATCTGGATCACGATCCTTTTCTGGCTGCAGCGATGCGAACAAAAGCTCTGTACGATCCTGCATCCTGCCGCGTCCGATGGTGGAGCCGCTCTACACGAGTCTCATCATGAACGGCCCGACTAATCTGGATAAGATCACAGCCTTTCTTCTGGACAATGAAGGCATCTGGTACTGCACTGGGTGCCTTTCGGGAGAGACCGGTGTTGCACCTCCCAGTCAAATTTGCCAACTCACCCGCCCGCTTAAGGTGCCGCGTCCCGGTCTCGAGGTTCTTGAACGGCAGGCTTGTGATTCTTGCGGAGCTCGGCGCATCTGTATTCGGGCTCGCCCATCTTGAATGAAGCACTCCATGGAGCCTTTGAAGCCTCTTGATCGTACAACGCGAATACCGGCTACGAAGCCGCCGTGCCCGGCATGCCGGCTGACGAACGATGTCTATCCATCGCGAGTACGCTGGTACGATATTCCGCTTCGCATGTTGGGGCTGACGCCCTGGCGCTGCCGAATCTGCAAAGTTCGCTTTCGAATCTAGGACTGCGTACGGCTCATTGCCCAGGGGAGATTGCTTTTCCCACAATGGACGGGTCGCCCCCGAATCTGTCTCTGCCAGAGACCGTAGCTCAGCACCACGACCTTGCCACCGTGGGGAGAGTCTTCCTGCGGCGTGAAGGTCTGTCCCAGCGCCAAGGGCGCGCCATACACGCGGAAGTAGCCTTCCGTAACATGAATCCCGTGTTCCTGTTTGGGATGGCCGCCGGTAAGGTTATAGCCGAGCCCGGCATTGTCGAATGACGCAACATCTTTCGCAACCTCTTTAAGGATGCTCGTTTGCCGCTCAAAGAAGGTAAGCTCCGGGATACTGTGCAGGTCATGGGCGTGGAGGGACGAGGGCACCGGAAAATTCAACATCTGGCCGGCATTGGGATACGTGAGCGGCCTGAGCAGAACCGTATTGACCACGGAGAAGATGGCGGTGTTGGCTCCTGCTCAGCGCAGGGGCCCCAACAGCAACGATGGAAAATTCGGGGCTCTGCCGAAACATTCGAAGGGCGTGCTCTAAATCGCCTCTGAAACTGCACATCCTTCGCCTCCGCAGAAGCCGTTTCAACAAAAGGCATTCCTCATCTGCCGTGGCCCGATTTCTCTTGTCGAAAAGTGTCGCACCACTGCCGGAGCGGATGTGCTAGCGGCAGAAACCCTCACCAGTCTGGTGCCGGAAGCCGACAGAGTCGTACCGCCGACCCGGCGTGGGACCCGCAGGCCCAACTCATGCTGACTGGGCACCTCTAGAACTGGTCTCATAAATGTCTGAGCAGCATGTGAAGGCAGGCAAGGCGGACGAAGCCAAGGAAGTTCTCGATGTGGTATTCCCACCGAGCCACCGAGTGACGAGGCGGCGGAAGTTGTGCATCCACGCGAAGAATCGCTCCACCCTTCCAGCCCTTTCGATAGCGGCGCAGCTTGCGCCCATCCTGAGTCCTGGATCCATTGCACCGTTTGGGCGCGATTATCTCAATGTCCTATTCCTCGCGGAGTGTGCGGTCGAGCAGGTCCGAGTCGTAGGCTTTATCGCTGACGAGGCGGGCCGGGAGTTGATCGAAGCCTGGGTCTGTTGGGTAACAGCTCGAACGGCTCTCCACATTTTGAACAAGTCTTCCGCATGGGTCGCTCTCTAAAGTCCAATTCGGAAAGGGGCCGTCAGCGATCCGCTTGGTTGGGTGTGGTGTTTAGGGGCGGGAGGCGAACCGCTGACGTGCTGCGATAGTACTCCGCATTTGAGGGAGCTTGCAATTCGTTCGCGTCAATCGGCGCCACGCCCTCGTAATACCCAATTCAGTCTGTTAGCTGATCGAAGCCGTGTCTTGCTTCGCTCATGCCGTATCGAACGGTTCGCGGGTGGACCACGACGGGCGTCCTGCCCCAGCCGGTAGGGTGCCCGGCAATCCTTGAATTCCTGCTTCACCCGAGTCGGCCAGCGGCCTAAAATCGGGTCCTGATTGAGGCGGCATCCAATGTCCATGGCAACGAAGCCACCGTGCCCGCGCTGCAAGTTGCCCAACGACGTTCATCCGTCGCGCGTCCGCCTTTTCGACCTACCCTTTCGCCTATTCGGGCTGAGGACGTGGCGCTGCTGGGTCTGTAATCTCCGCTTCCGGCGTTAGCTCTTCGCCGCTCGCTTCTGTTTCGCCCAACGCCTCCGCTGAGCCTCGGCGATCCGGGCGCGGGCGTCGGCGCTCATGTGATGCTTTCTCTTTGTGCGGAACGGAAAGGGCGCATCCTTGCCGATCAGAAGGGCGCGGACTTCGCGAAGAACGGCGAGCTCGGAATCGATGGAGGAGAGAAGCTCGGAAGTGTTCATGGGTAGAAGTATACCCAAGCCTACAAATATGACGGCGAGACAACTATAAATGACCGCGCTCCTGTGGGGCAGGGCAGCATAATCTCAGGGTCGCACGGGAGGGTCAACCGGTGCGGATCGAATGCGGGCCGGGCGGCCTTCGTTTCGCGAATTTCCTTTGGGGTGTGATATTCGTCACATGCCAAGCGCACGGCTCACGGCAGAATAGCCAAACAACCGGCAAGGCAGGGGCCGACACTCTTCCGGGGTGCGGCCCTTGCTGTATAAAGGCGGACGAATGAGCGCAGAGACATCTCTGAAACCGCGCATCATGACCGGCTACGCGCTCTGCGCCATTGCGGAGAGCCAGATTCGCGCTGGCGAACTGGAACGCGCTCTGAAGAGCATCCGAGCGATTCGGGAAATGGTTGCGGAAATGACCGCGCTGCTCAATGAACCTCACCAGCATTTCCACAGCGCAATTCGGGAAGCAAAAGACACGCTGGCTGATCTTGAGACGCGGATTAAGGCGGTCGAAGCTGCGCTTCCTCCAAATGAATACACTCTCTGATTCACGCGGTATGCTGTCGGGTGGTATATGCAAGACATGGCTGAGTCGGGTCCAATTCGTGACTGGCATCGAATAGCCGTCGAACTGCTGATGACGGACGCGGACCTTGCCCTGCAATCCATCGCAGCTCTTTTTGCCAGCGATGACAAGAGAGCTGTGGCCCGTATCATCCGTAACTCGCGCGAGGTTTACGATTCGATCCAGGAGAAGCGTAAGGAAGTCTCGCTCTCGCCGGAGGAAGCGGCGACTCTGGACAGCAAGATGGACCGGCTACGGGCAAGGTTGAAGTTTCTGGGGGAACCGCTCTAAACGTTAATGCCGTTGAACTTGAGTTGTTCACTCAACCGATCCAATACCTTTTGCACGCTCGCTGATTCATCCGGCGAAAGGGGGATCGTGCCCTGACAGTGGAGCAGGTCGCCATATGCTGTGAGGCAATGATTGATGACCCTATCTGAGAGAGACTTTCGTCCGGTCAGATTTAGCTCAGTCGCATCGATGAGTGCTCGGTTGGCTTCGATCAGCGCGTCGTGCAGGGATATGCGTTCTTGATCGTTCATGTCCGTTCTTCCTGGAGATTCGAGACACCCTTCAACAGAAAGGTGTGAACTCGAACCGAACGAAATCCGTCTGTATCTATACAATAGCAGTCGCTCCGCATCCAACCCGACGAAAGATTGCTCAAAATGACAATAGATCGCGAGCGGGTCACGCTGTCGGGATGGCTTTCAGGTAAGGGCTATCGGGGATTGCCTTGCACGGTTTCGGCCTTCAGGACGCTGCTCGGCCATGACGCTGTCTACTCAGGGATTACCATCGCTGATGGGCCGAACCGCCTTCCCGATGGATCATACACGCTCGTTTTCGCCGGAAGATCATTCCCGATCCAGCGGCTGCACGGTGCATGGATATCAAAGAGCTGAATCAGACTGGCCCATTCCCGAGGGCCCGAGGAGTTCGGCCCGCAACTTCTGGCTGACAGAAGCGTCTATGGCTTCAACCGGCCCCACTCCCCCATCCGCTCATGCCGACGCAACCAGACCATTTCGCTCGGTCGCTCGTTCGCTCCAAAGACCGTTTGATGATCTATTCGATGTGCCTTGTGTGTCGGGAAGGGAAGCTAATCTCTGATACTGACCGCCTGTTTAATGGATCGGAACCGTGAGATGTCTCCCATCTCCAGAGCCCAGGTCAGTGCCGTGATCGGGCCTGCGCCCGGCACTGTTCTCAGCCGCCTGATTCGCTCCTTCAGCAGCGGATCGCGTTCCAGCGAGCTGACCAGTGCATACTCGGTCTCAGCCGTCACCGCTCTGTGAATGGAAGCATCATCGCCAATGCACGTTTCTACACGAGCCGATTTGGAAACGCGGTGAGGCCTGAACTGACCAATCCAAAATTGTCTCGACAAAGATCAACGAAGACACTTGCTTCTCATGACCAGGTTCTAATCGTATGTAATGCTTGACATTATGCGAGTATTGCACGTCGGTATCGACGATGCGCCGCCGGCTCCCATGCAGATTGGAAGCCCGGATGCGGCTTCGTTCCGGGGTTTCGAGGTAGATCTGCTTGAGAGAATCGCCGCTGATCTCAATTCGAGCATTGTTTATCGCCGGGCACTCTGGAGCATCATCATCGGAGAGCTGATCTCGGGCAAGATCGATGCAATTTGCAGCGCGGCGAGCATTACACCCGAAAGGGCCGAACAGGTCGATTTCTGCTCCCCTCACCTCGGATTGAAACTGGGGCTGGTCGTGCGGGAAGGGCAACACGAGGCACCGCGTGTATTGGGGGTCCGTCGCGGAACCACGGCAGAATTCTATGTCAAAAGAATGTCGCCTGCCGCTGAACGGGTCGTCATCTCTGAATCGAATGAGCAGCTTTATGAAGCCCTGCGTGGCGGGGAGTTGGACGGCGTCGTCGATGATTCGCCGATCGCCAGGTATTTCTCCAGCCTCAAAGCCGGGCTTCGGTACGTAACAAGCTATGCCGGAACCGAGGCAGAGTATGCGATTGCAGTCCGCAAGGGAAATGATGAACTCAGGCTGCAGATCAATGCTCAGATCGCGAAACTGGAAGCTGAGGGTACGCTGGAGGATTTCCGGCGTCGATGGTTTGGAACTTCCAACTTTCTTATAGCCTGAATCGCACGCGAATTTGGTTCCTTTTTGATGGGTCCTGAGATGGCGGCTATAGTTCAGCGCATTGACAGCACTGACACGTCAACGGTTTTGAACCGTCAGTCACACGCAATGCTCGCAAGAGACCGTCAATTCGTGCCCCATCGCCAAGTTACTCGTCGAGAATCTCCAAGAGGGGTTTAATGATGGTTTCTCACTCTGCAGGGGGCGCGTCAGAGGCTGGGGGCCCTAACCACTACAAAATCGACGACAGCAAGGAGTCGTTATTTCCATGTTGCCGACCGCACGCGAAGAAGCGAGATCATCTGAAGGCTGGAGTAGATCATCTGGATGTCGAGGGTGCCTGTACTTGACTTCGAACACGTCGCCCTTCTCCTGCAAACCTAATTTGTTCGAAGGGACCCAGTACTCCAGCAACCATGGGGCCTGTTCCGTTGGTCCTGCTAGAATCCCAGCCATGCCGGGCCCATTCAAACGCCACCCCCCTGACAAAGAGCGAGGAACCTCCATGTCGGAAGCTATGAAGGACGGTGCGAAGGGCACCGCGAGTAACGTGTATGCTCTCGACACGGGGGATGCAGGTGCTGCGCGACTGCGACTCCTGGATCAGGTGTACGGAACCTCAACACGGCGCATGCTGTCCGAGGCGGGGTTGGGCAAAGGTTCGCGGGTACTGGACCTTGCCTGCGGAATCGGTGCCGTCTCGTGCTGGCTGGCGAGCGAGGCAGGCGCAACCGGCCAGGTCGTGGCCGGTGACGTCAATCCTGACCAGTTGGTGGTGGCCAAGTGGCACTGCGCCAGGTGCGAGCACCCTGCACCCATTCAATACCTCGAGGTCAGCGCCTATGGGACGGGTCTGCCCGCGGAGAGTTTCGACATCGTTCATATGCGCCTGCTGCTGTGCCACCTGACCGAACCGGAGAAAGTCCTCCACGAGGTGCACCGTATCCTCCGGCCGGGTGGCGCGCTCGTCTGCCAGGACCTGCATCTCTCCAGCTTGTACAGCGTTCCTGAATCGGCCGCGTATTCGAGGATCGTCGAGCTGTGCCTGGAGATGGGCAGGCGCCTCGGCGTCAATTACAACTTCGGAATCAATCTGCCTGGTGCGGCAGTGCGAGCGGGATTTCGTGCCGTTGAGGTGAGACTGGATCAACCCGCTTACCTGAGAGGGGAGGAGAAGTGTTTGTGGGAGCATACCTTCGCTGAAGTGTTCCCCTCAATGATCCGCACCGGGGTCGCGTCACCGGACGAGCTTCAGGAACTTCTCCAAGGGATGCGTGCGGCGGCTGCAGACCCCCGTGTGCTTATCGCCCAAGCTTGTTTACCGGGCATCATCGCGGTGAAATAATCTTTGGATCGTTTTCGGCACGAGCTAAGTTGTGCGCTGATACAAATGCGGGATGCTGACCTGGGTGGCTTCCGAATCGCCGGCTTCCATATGAGTCTTTGTCAACAGAAAACAGCAAAGTGTCGTGCCAGAGCATGTCCGGTCGATCCGTCGCCTGATCCTGCAGAAAGCTACCTACTAGTTCGTCTAATGCAACGGCGCTCACCCGGTTTCCCTCCGTACGTGCATTTTATCGTTCAAGCCGTTTCCCTTCGCCGGGCTGCCCGTTCAGTGCCACCCCTCAAGGCGACTCTCGCCCGCGAGATAGAGGAGGCTGTCACCGAAGCCGAGACGCTCCCACTTGAGGGCCGCGTCCTCAAGCAGATCGGCAAGCGAGCCCGGCGAGTTCTATTTCCGGATGACAGTCCATGCACGGATTCACGTCCACGTTCAATCTCCTCGATCCCGTCCCGCAATTCAAGGCGACGGCATCGCTCGGACATTCTTCAATGACCTGAAATGAGGAGGCCCCACGCGACCCCGGCTCACCACCCATCCCCGGAAACCCCGTTCGAATGGGCGGTTTCCGACCCAAGTTTGACCGCAGAAGAGGCCGAAGAGGCAAGGCCGGGCTGGACGCTATATGACGCGGAGGGGAGGCAAGACGGGGCAAGAACGGGCAAATAGAAAGTGAATCCATAGGTGTTTCATGGGACTGGCCGGTGCTTTCACTCACGGCCCGCGCTGATTTCGCGCTGCCACCACATTCGATCGGTTCAGGATCGGCAAGCGAAGCTGTTTAGAAAGCGCGCTCTGCCCACCTTCTGTTCCGCTGCTGCAATCTACGAGGAGTTTCGTTGACAACTACGAACTGCTTCGTATATTGTTTCGATCGTGAAACGCATGCACTGCGAGCTGCCCCTTCCCACCGAAGGCGAACTGGAGCTGCTGCGCATCCTGTGGCAGAGAGGCGCCGCCACGGTCCGAGACCTTCACGAGGAGGTCAGCCGGTCTCCCCCCCTCGGCTACACCGGGGTCCTCAAGCTGCTCCAGATCATGACCGAGAAGGGGCTGGTGGAGCGCGAGGAGTCCGGCAAGGCCCACGTCTACTGCGCCGCCGCAGGCGAGCGAGCCACGCAGGACCAACTCCTCCGCGACATGAGCCAGCGCCTCTTCGCCGGCTCCGCCGCGCAACAGGCCATGCATGCTTTATCCCTTGAGCCAGTGAACGACCGCGAGTTCGAAGAGCTGCGGATTCTGCTTGATCGAAAGAGGCAACGTCCATGAACCATTGCTGGCAAGTCATCGGCTGGACTCTCGTCCATTTTTTGTGGCAGGGAGCGGGTATCGCTGTGGTTTACAAGCTCGTCGATCTCACTCTCGTCCGCCGCAGTGCCAATGCGCGCTACGTGCTGGCGCTCGCGGCTCTGCTGGGCATGCTTGCCGTCTCGCTCTCTACTCTTGCATACGAAGAAGCGAGCCTGCGATCGTCCGCCGTTCTGAAGGGCAGCGCCGCACCCGCGGTCTGGGCCTCGGTGCCCTCCGCGCCCGTCCACGCTGCCGCGGCTTCGGCAAGGCCCGCGCCCGCGGTTGAGCCTTTCCGCCTCGATCGGGTCCTGCCTTTCCTCGACGTCCTCTGGCTCGCCGGCGTGCTGCTCCTGACTCTGCGAGCGCTGGGCGGCTGGTGGCTGCTTCGCCGTCTTCGCGTTAGCCCGTTGCATCCCGGGCCGCACACTTTGTTGCTCCGCCTCGACGTCATGCGTCTCCAAATGGGCATCCGTCGTTTCGTCGATCTGCGTCTCTCCAGCCGCATTGCCAATCCACTCACCGCAGGCGTGTTCCGTCCGTGGATCCTGCTACCGATCGCCGCGCTCACTCGTCTCAGTCCCGAACAGGTTGAGGTGGTCCTATCCCACGAACTAGCCCACATCCGACACCGCGACTATATGTGGAACATCCTGCAAACGGTCGTCGAAACGCTCTTCTTCTTCCATCCCGCGGTCTGGTGGATCGGCCGCCGCGCCCGCGAAGAACGTGAGCTCTGCTGCGACGATGCCGCTCTTGACCGCTGCCCCGATCCCTCGGTCTACGCCTCGGCCCTGCTATTGCTCGAAGAAAACCGACGCAACCATCTGCGCCTGGCCATGGCCCTCGACGGCCATCAGTCCCGCGCCGGCTTGCGCGCCCGCATCCTCCGTATTCTCGGCGACCCCGATCCCGCTCCAGGCGCCGTGCGTCCGCTCTCGCTCGCCGCTGTCGCCGTCGCCGTTGCGATCTTTTTCTGCCCATTGCCGAAAGTCTTCGCCAGCTTCCGCGCCGTGCCCAAAACCGCTCGGTCCATCACGCACGCGGTCGCGTCGGCCACGCACAGCACCTTGCGCATGCCCACGGCCGCGCTCGCACAACCTGCGGCCGCCGGCGAAGCAACGCCTGCGCAATCCTCCGCCGCTTCGCCGGCGACTCCCGCCGATCAGAACACGACCTGGCGGCACGCGTGGAAGCTGACCCGCGATGGCTCCTCTTCGAGCAAGGTGCACCTCGCCCTCATCAGTCGCGATGACGACGGGAACGACCGCGAGAACACCCAGGATGTTCCACTCTCCCGCCTTACCGGATTCTCTATCACCATGCTCGATCAGGACGGCCCGGTGAAGTTCGAATACGTTCGAGATGCAGGACGGATTCTCTGCGAGGGACGCGTCTCCGGCGGTCGGGCTTCAGGGCCGTTCACGGTCGCGCTCGATCCTTCCTTCGTTTCCTCTCTCGAGAAAATGGGTTATGCCGCGCCGCATGATGATGACGCGTTCTCTCTTGTGACCTCCGACGTGACTCTCGGCTATGCCCAGGCCGTCAGGGACACGGGACTCACGTCGTCGGTATCGGATTTGGTCAATCTGCGCGATCACGGGGTCAGTTCGGACTATGTCCGCGCCGTCCATCAGGAAGGGTTCACGAATCTAACCGTGCAGGATATTTCCGAGCTGCGCGATCACGGCGTCGATCCCAATTACCTCAAAGGAATGAAGGCAGCCGATCCCAACCTCTCGATCGAAGCGATTGACAGCTTATATGATCACGGCGTTAAGCCCGACTATTACAAATCCATGAAGACCAGCACGCCCCAACTCTCGATCCAGCAAATCGACAGCCTGTACGATCACGGCGTTGAACCGGATTCTTACAGGGGCTTTGCCTCGGTCGATTCCAAACTCTCCATCGACGAGATCAACAGCCTGCGCGACCATGGCGTCAAACCGGAGTACTACCGTGATATGAAATCGGTCAGTCCCAACATCTCGATCGAGACGATCGACAGCCTGTACGATCATGGCGTCGAACCGGATTCTTACAAGGGCTTTGCCTCGGTCGATCCCAAACTCTCCACCGACGAGATCAACAGCCTGCGCGATCATGGCGTGAAGCCCGATACCTACAAGGGCTTCGCGTCGGTCGATCCGCGGCTCTCCATCGCTCAAATCGCCAGCCTCCGCGACCATGGGGTCGCGCCGGAATTTTACCAGGGGACGAAGGCGGCGGACTCGGCGGTATCCATTGAGGACATCAATACGCTGCGCGACCATGGCGTCGAGCCGGAATATCTCAGGGAGATTCGCGCGCTGCCCGATAGGTTCTCCGTCTCGGACATCTCCGAACTTCGCGACCACGGGATCACCGCGAAGTACATTCGCAACCTGCACGATATGGGTATGAAAAATCTGACGGCGGCTCAGATCGTTCTTTTGCACGACCGAGACTAATATTCTCCTGGGTCTGAGGGTGGGCTCCCTCGTATTAACTCGCGTAGTGGTGCCGGTGAAGATTTCCGCCGCTTTAGGCCGCTCTTTGCTTACAAAGCCAGATATTTGAGTTCACGACATCAGAGTCAATCTCAATAGTGGCGGTCGCCGGCTCGCGGACAACCCGGCTCTGGCAATATTCGTATCCACCGGCGAGGGACGTGGCCTCCCGGCCTGTACAAATCGGCATGTATAGAGGTCAAGCAATGAGAATTCTGCTGCAGGATTTGGGCTATGCATTCCGCCAGTTACGCAGGACACCGGGTTTCACCGTGACTGTGTTGCTCACGCTCGCGCTCGGCATCGGTGCCAACTCAGCCATCTTCACCCTGGTCAATGCCATCCTGCTTCACAACCTGCCAGTGACAGATCCCAAAGCGCTGATCCGCATCGGAGACCAGGACGACTGCTGCGTCAATGGCGGGTGGAACGACAACGGGGACTACTCGCTCTTTGCCACAGACACGTACTACATGTTCAGGAAGAGCCTCCCGGAGTTCGAAGAGTTGGCTGCTATGGAATCCGGATATGCCTGGCGGCCGATTACGGTCCGCCGCGCTGGAAACCAGACCGCAGCGAAATCCGTTATGGGGACCTTCGTCTCCGGCAACTACTTCCGCGTCTTTGGTCTTTCGCCGGCGGCAGGGCGACTCTTTGTAGATACTGACGATCAGAAGGGCGCGCCCATCACCGCCGTGATGAGCTATGACGCATGGAAGCAGGATTATGCAGGCGATCCGAGCGTGGTGGGAAGCGTGTTT
>Ga0335075_10010788_pt1 | contig 13856 bp, 11 predicted proteins | sample Lox_Sample_24_FD_206723 | JGI IMG/M metagenome (GOLD analysis project Ga0335075, IMG submission 206723) | Soil microbial communities from Loxahatchee National Wildlife Refuge, Florida, United States - Lox_Sample_2.4 | ecosystem: Environmental > Terrestrial > Soil > Wetlands | place: USA...
AATGGGGTCACACCTGACGGCTACCCCGACCCGCCAGCGCCCGGTTTTCGCTATGACCTGGCCGCGGACGAGGCGATCGTGCTGCCGCAGTTGGCGGCCACCTCCGCCGCCCCGGTTTTCCTCGGCACGCTGCCCGCCTACCCGTATTTCGTGTTCTTCGCACCCGGGACGCATCTGTTCCCGCTCGGGCCTTTTGCCCCGTCGCTGGCCGTGGCCCGCGCGCTGCGGTCGCATTGCCGGTTCGAAGCCGCTCTGCACTGGTACCGCCTGGCCTTCGATCCGCTGTCCCAGGACTGCACCTGGATCGACGACTGCTGCTGTGACAGCACCGCGATTTCCTGTGCGCAGGCCCGCGACCGCGCGGTGCTGCTGCATTATCTGGAGACCCTGGTGGAATGGGGCGACGCCCTGCGCCGCCGCGGCAATGCGCCGGAGGCGTTCCAGCAAGCCCGGGTCCTTTTCGATACCGCCAAGATGATCCTGGGCAAGCGCCCGCGCGCGGTCCGCCTGCGCCCTCCCGCCAATCCGGTTACGGTGACCGGATTCACATCGGAGTTTCCTCCGCTTAATCCTCGTCTGCTGGATATCTACGACGTCGTCGACGACCGGCTGGAACTCATCCACGCCGACATCAATGCGCGCCGGCTGCGGGAGGGCCGGCCGGGCCGCGAGATGCCCTACTTCGGTAACAGCCCGCTGCGCGAAGGCTGGCGCAGCGAGGAAGACGCCTGTGCCGAAGAATGCGACTGGTGTTACCTGCCCAGTCCCTACCGCTTCACGTTCCTGATCCAGAAAGCGCAGGACTACGCGGCCAAGGCCGAGCAACTCGGCAACGCGCTGCTGGCCGCATTCGAGAAAGGTGATGCCGAGTTCCTCGCCGCGCTGCGGGCCGGGCAGGAACTTGAGCTGCTGGCCCTCGGGCTGGAGGCGAAGAAAGATCAATGGCGCGACGCCGACTGGCAGGTCGAGGCGCTGCAGGCCGGCAAGTCCGTCAGCCAGAACAACCTTATTTACACCAACGGGCTGATCAACGCCGGTCCCGGTGGTCTGATCGACGGCGAGATCCAGTATCAGAACCTAACCAGCTCCGCGTTGTCGCTCCGCGGTACGGCCAACGTGATCGAAGGCGTCGGCGAAGCGATGCGGCTGATACCGGACCTCGTTCTCGGTGCGGCCGGCTTTGGCGGTTCGCCGGTGTCCATCGCGTGGATTCCGCTCGGCACCAAGGTCGGCGACGCGCTGGAGGCGGTGGCGCGCATCATCAATAACTCCGCCGAGATAGACAGCATGACCGCGGGACTGGACCAGACGAACGCCTCGTGGCTTCGGCGGCTGAACGAATGGATTCATCAGGCGCAGGTGCTGGCGATCGAGATTCATCAGGCCGAACGCCAGATTCTCGGCGCCCAGCGGCGCCGCGATCAGGCCCTGACCGAGCTGAATAGCCACCATCGGCAGATGGAGCAATCGCAGGAGGTGAAGGATTTCCTCCGGGACAAGTTCACCGCCCACGACCTCTACCTGTTCCTGCAGAAGGAAACGCTGGCGCTTTATCACGGGACATATGACCTGGCGCTGTATGCGGCCCGGCAGGCGCAGCGGGCGTTCAATGTAGAGCGCGGCCACACCACGCGCCGCTTCATCCCGGACTGCGCATGGGACGACCTGCACGAGGGGCTAATGGCCGGCGAGCGGTTGTCCGCCGCCCTGCGTCACATGGAAAAGGCGTACCTGGACGAGAACGTCCGTGAATACGAGCTCACCAAGCACCTGTCCCTCCGGTTGCATTTCCCGCTGGAATTCCTCCGTCTGCGGACCACCGGACAGTGCGAGATCGAAATTCCTGAGTGGATGTTCGATGTAGATGCGCCTGGCATGTACATGCGCCGGATAAAGAGCGTGTCCCTGACCATCCCCTGCGTGACCGGTCCCTATATCGGCGTTCACTGCCGCCTGACCCTGATCGGCAGCACCACGCGCATCGACCCGACGCTGCGGCCGCCCGCGCACGAGTGCTGCTGCCCGCCGGAACCCTGCTGTGAAGAATGCGGAGACGCCGAGCGGAGAGCGCGAGAATATGAACTCTGCCCGGACGATCCCCGCGCGGTACGCCAGTACGACGCGCGCCAGGCGATCGCCACCTCTTCCGGGCAGAACGATTCCGGGCTCTTCCAGCTCAGCTTCGAGGACCCTCGTTACCTGCCATTCGAGTACATGGGCGCGGTGAGCCGCTGGCGGATCGAGCTGCCGCCGGAGAACAACTACTTCGATTTCAGCACGCTCACCGACACCGTCATCACCCTCAACTACACCGCGCGTGAAGGCGGAGATCTGTTGCGCCGCGCCGCGAACGCGAGCGCGCGGCGGCATACGCCCGGGGACGGATGGCACTTCTTCGATGTCCGCCACGAATTCCCCGACGCATGGCAGTTCTTCCGGAATCACGGCAACGACGAGCATGCCGCGAAGCGGATGACGTTCCAGCTGACCCGCCGCATGTTTCCGTTCATTCCCGGCGGACACGACCTCACGATCGACAAGCTGGCGATTGTCTTCGGTCCCGCCGGCGGCGCGCCGTGTGGTTGCCCGGATACAGGTGAGTGCCCGTGCCAGCCACCCTGCGAGCCCGCGGTGCGGGAGATCGGATTCACCGGCAGGCACATCGACCCGTGCGAGGAGGCAGACGTGCGATGCTTCGCCGGCCAGAAATGGCCGGGCCTGTACTGCGGCGTCTTCGACGTGCGCCTCGGGCCGCTCGACCATGAAGGCCGGCGGGCCGAGTTCGAGCTACGCTTCCCCCGCGACACCGGCAGGCTGGAGACCATGTTCCTGCTGTGCCGGTACCAGGTGGCGGCGAAAGACACTGGCTCGCTGGCGCAGTTCTGCGGCACTTTTCCGTGAGAGCAGCTCCGCATCGTCACCCAGACCTGTGATTGCGCTCTCCAATTCGCCGATGAGCCGGAAGTACTGGTCGCGGGCAGACTGGGACGGCCCGCTGATCGTGGCGCGCTCGGCCGGTACTTCGCACAGGCTCAAGCCCTCAGCGATGTTTCCGCGCGGAATCCTCCAGGCAATTGCGCGAGCGTTCCCGCTGGAACGCCTGGCGCAATTGCGTAAACCTCCGCGGATCCCAGCAGCATGCCGCCCAGGCCGCCGCCGCACTACGCGCCGCCAGGCACCTCCACACCGCCCACCGGCCCGCCCCGGCCGCGCAGCTGGCCCCATCGGGTGCTGAGGGTGTCCACCAGGAGCAGGCCGCGTCCGTTCTCGGCGTCGCCGCCGGCGCTCACGGCCACTGGCTCATTGCCGCCGGCTGTGTCATGGTATTGGTGTACCGGCCAGCCGGGCGGCCTGCCTGTCGGCCAGCTCCCGCAGCTCCCCGTTCACCTGCACCAGCTGCGCGTTTTCCTCCCGCAGCTCCCTGATCTCCGCAGCCTGCTGCTCAATGACCTCCAGCTTCGGGGGCAAGGTGGTCCTCGACAGCAGCAGGCTCCGCAGGCTCATGGCACGCCACGATCCCGCCGTCTATCCCGGCGAGTACGTCACCTGCGTTCACGACCATGCCAAGGCCCTCTGCGAGAAAGCCCGGAACCGTCGCAGCGAAGGACTCCCCGACCACGGCGGCTGCAAGCCCCTGGCCTGCCGCAACGTCGCCCTCGCACCAGACAACGTCGCCTCCTGGCACAGCGAGATCGGCAAGATCACCGAAAGGCTCGCGGCCCGGCCGCCCCTGCCCCCGCTTCTCCGCCGCCGGCTTGAAGACCGCCGCACGGAGATCACCGCGTTCCTCGACCGGACAACGGCCGCCGGGACCTCCTCGTGAGCCGGGCCGCCGACATTCCCGCCGGGCACGCCGTCGACCGCGCTCTTGAGCGCTACCTCGCCGAGTGCCGCGACAACGGCAGGCGGCCCAGCGTGCTGGCGCTGGCCGCGACGCTCGGGATGAGCAACACGACCTTCCGCCGCCACTTCCCCGACCATGCCAAGAAGGTGTCCGGGCTCCGCCGCGAGCCCGATTCCGGTTCCCGCACCGAGACCGACGCCGGGCCGTCTCCCTACGAGCAGCTCACCGCACGGAACGCCAAACTCCGGCGCGACAACCGGATCCTCACCCAGAACCTGCACCTCGCTGCGGCTCAGGTCCAGCGGCTGTCCCTGGACAACGCACGCCTCCGCGGAGAACTCCAGAGCATGGCCAGCGTCACTCCCATAGACCAGGCCCGCAGAGGCCCTAGCCGCTGAGCTTGAACGTGCTTCACCGAGGTAGTCACGGGCTGATCGAAGTGGTCAACGGTCAGCTCTGAACCACGCCCACAAGGTCGCGTTGGACCGCAGTGCCTGCTGCATCTGGTCCTCGCTGAACCGGATCCCGGCCTGCCGCAGGTACTTCGCGCTGGCCCGCAGCAGCGTCACCTGGCGCGAGCTCAGCCCGGCTATCAGCACCAGTTCGTCGAACCCGTCATCCTCAGTTTGCGGAGAGTCAGGGTTTTGCCCGAGGACCTGCAGGATGGCCGAAACCAGCCGATGCGCGCCGTCATCATAGCTGTCACCGAACAAGTCCACCCGCTGGATGGACGTGAGTGTACGTCCGGCTCCGATGTCCCGGTCGGGGATCTCGCAGTCATCGAACCGGACCGGGATCAGCCAGGGGCGCTCAGGGGTGCGCTGCCGTAGCTGCTCGATAGCTAGAACAAGCTCCTCATTCATATAGCTTCTGTTGCGAGCAAGGCTGCTGCCGGAAAAGCAGGCGAGGAACACCAGTGCGTTGCTCGTGATGGCAGCACGGATTCTCGCCCGCCAGTCTTCACCAGGCCACAGGTCAGCCGTGTCCCGCCACACTGGTACCCCAGCTGCCAGCAGTGTCCGCTGTAGCTGATCGACCCGATCTGAGTCTTCACGGACATACGAGATGAAGACGTGACCAGCGACCTTATGTACGCTCATGTCCCGGCCTCATGCGGGACGTCTCAGGCCAGCGGGCGATGCTCAGCATTATCCTTCTCCCGCCCCGGGAAGTGCCGAATACCGGGAGCTTACCCCCATACCGGCTCATGCATGCTGACGCAGTCGGCTACCGGGAAGGCCATATGCGTGAATGCGTGCCCCTGGCCGACGGCACACGACGGGGGAGTGACCTGTGTGCCGAATGGTGTTTGTGTTGCTGACGGGCCGATACCGGTTCCGATTTAACGTGGAACTCGACCGCTTCGTGGAAGTCTGACCGTCGTATACGTATGACAGACCGGCACGACGCGGTGAACTTCCACGTTGTTCCGGTTCCGCGGCGGTCACGGCGGCATCCGGGGACGATGCCGCCGGGCGCCCGGCCCTGGCCAGGCATGCGGCAGGCTCGCCGGCTCCCAGTGGAACACCTAATACGCCAGCAAGGTCTCAGGTGAGGGCTGGGGGCACACGAAGCTCCTTGCGGTCACCGGCGTCAAGTGGCGCGAGGCGCCACGCCCCCCCGGTGACGACCGAGCGGCCAGCGGGAGGTCGGCCAGCACGAGGTCGGGCAGGGCGAGATTGCTGAGGACCTCGTTGGCTTCGGGGACGTCGAGTTCGGTGTAGAGGGCCAGGGCATGCCGCCAGTGGCTACGGGCTGAGTCGAGGTCGCTGTCGGCTTCGTGCGCATGAGCCAAGCCGTCGTGCGCGGCTCCCTGCTGGTACTCGAGTCTGCGACCCGGTGTGCCCAGTGCATCGCGAGGGCGGTCTTGACGAGACCCCGGCGGGCAAGGCGCTGCTTTACGGATCACCAGAGCTTGCTGCCCTGCCACCCTGGCCATCCAGCCTGCCTGTGGTAGCTATGGCAGGCAATTTCAGAGAGAACCTCGCCGTCGGCAGCATCAGCACCGACGTCCCGCTGGGGGATCTCGTCGTGTCACTCGGATCGGCCACGGCCTATAACACATCTGGCTCGGCGTTCGTCGTCACCTGCCCGGACGTCAGCCTTCTGGACCTGCTTCTGCACCATGACGATGAACTGTGCTACCACCACAACCTGCCGCACAATCCGCAGATCGAAGCCGCAGTGCTGGCACAGATTCAGGCCAGCGTCCCGTCGGCGGCCAGCTCGTCCCCGTCTGCCCAGCCACCGACGTCATCCCCCGACGCGTTGAGCTCTTGATGTTCCAGCACTGACTTTCTTCCTTCATCATCCACTCCGGCCAGCGACACGACCGTTCACCGGCTGCATCACTGCCCTCGGTCTAGACTCGCACGCAAAAGCGAACTGGCGAAAACCGGCTGGAGTTGCTGACAGCGGCAGGCGTGATCGTCTTGCCGAGCCGCTGGGGGAGGAGAGGCCATGGCTGCCTTTGCCCAGTCCCGCGACCTGCGCGGGGCGGAGTTCACCGGCGCGGACTTGCGGGGCGCCAGGTTTGCCGAGGCTGACCTGTCTGGTGTGGTGATGCGCGGCGTCAACGTGGATGGTGCGGACATCGATGATCCGTTCCTCTGCGACGGCGGGAGCGTCTTGCGGGTCAACGGCGTGGATGTGATCCCGTTCGTCGAGGCCGAGCTCAACCGCCGCTTTCCCGGCCGCGCCGCCCGGCGTGCCGAAGATCCGGATGGCATGCGCGTGGGCTGGGCCGCGGTGGAACGCGCGTGGTCGGCCATGCTCGCGCGTGTCTCGGAGATGCCGGCTGGCACGGTCGACATGTCGGCGGGCGGCGAGTGGTCGTTCGCGCAGACGCTGCGGCACCTGGTCCTGGCCACGGACATGTGGCTGGGCCGTGCCGTCCTGGAGGCCGAGCAGCCGTTCCACCCGATCGGTATCCGGCACGACAGCACCGGGGAAGGCGGCTGTGACATGGCGGCCGTCCCGGCGGTCCCGCCGTCGTACGCCGAGGTGCTGGAAGTCCGGGCGGGCCGGGTAGCGATGGTGCGCGAGTTCCTCGCCGCCGTTACACCCGATGTGCTGGCCGCGCCACGCAAGAACCCGCACGATCCCGGACACCCTGAGACTGTCCGTTCCTGCCTGCACGTGATCCTCAAGGAGGAATGGGAGCACCTCCGCTACGCCGCACGTGACCTCGACGCGATCGAGGCCGGACCCGTCACTTAGACACCAGCAGATCGCACTTCCTCGCATTCCTGGAACCCTTGAGATCGGCGCAGATCAAGTCCTCGAGGTCCAGGGAGAAATCGATGTCGCGCCCGATCACTGGCGGAACGAGGCAGCCAGAACTAAGCGCCTATCCAAAAGTTCTGCGCGTTACTGGGGACGGGGACGTGGCTGCCGGGTGGTGCCGCTGTTGACGGCGGCCTCGCCGGGGTTGGATCGAAGTAACCCACATCATCCATCCACCCGGCGGAGTCGTGATCAGTATGCGTCCGGTCAGCGTGTTCGCCAAGGGCACGGGCAGTGAGATCGGGGAGCTGGAAGCCGGCCTGCGGGGCCGGTGGCGGCAGGCGGCCCCCGGGCGGTGATGGTGCTGCTATCGGTGCACGGGCTGGCGCCAGCGGAGATCGCTGCACTGCTGGACTGCCATCCGGCCACGGTGCGCCGCTGGATCGCCCGGTTCAACCGCGAGGGAGCAGCCGGGCTGGCGGACCGGCCCCGGTCCGGGCGCCCCCAGGCGGGCGGGAAGCTGCTGGCCAGCCGGATCGCTGCGCTGCTGGTCAGTCCGGGCCCGTGGACCCTGCCCCGGATCCGCCCAATGGGCTGGCCGCAGGTCAGCATGCGGACGCTGTACCGGCGGGTCCGGCTGGCCGCGATCTGGCGCCGCCCGAAGCTGACCGCGCGCGGCGACCCGGATCATGACCACGTCGTGGCCCAGATCGTGGCCCGGCTGCTGGAGCTGCCCCGCCGGCCGGTGGTGCTGGCCGAGGACGAGACGCACCTGAACCTGCTGCCGCACGTGCAGGCCAGCTGGACGCAGCGCGGCGCCCGCCCGCAGGTCCTCACCTGGGCACGAACCGCAAGGTCACCGTGCTCGGCGCGGTCGAGATGACCGCCGGTGCGTGGGTGTGCCGGCTAGGCCGCCGCAGCGCGGCGGACTTCACCGCGCTGCCGGACCAGGTGCCCGCCGCGTTCCCGTCCCCGATGTGCTTGGCTACCGGCTGCGCAGGTCAGCCTGGGGGAAGAGGGTATGCCATCGGGTTGGCGGATGTTGAGCCAGTGACCGCTCGTCGGCGTGACTCGCTGCCGCGGGCGCGTACCCGGCCGCAACCGTATTGCTCTCGCGGCGGCCGGTGAGCGCGATCGTCCCCGCGGGGACGTTTTCTGCAATTGCGTTTTGCGTTCCCGCCGGAACGTCCGGGCAATTGCGCGGACGTTCCAGCTAGACGTCGGTGAGCGGCTGAGCCTTTGCGCGATATCGGCTGCGTGCTGCCGGCTGATGGCACGCGAGAGGAAAGTGGCCTGTGTGCCGCACAGATCCCGTGTTGCTGACGGGCCGGTCCCGGCCCTGATTTAATGTGGAACCCTGCCGCGTCGTGGAAGTCTAACCGTCGTATACGTATAACTGACCGGCACGACGCGGTAATCTTCCACGTCGTTTCGGTTCCGCGGCGGTCACGGCGGCCTCCGGGGACGACGCCGCCGGGCGCCCGCCCTGGCCAGGTACGCGGCAGGCTCACGGCCGCAGGAGTCGGCCGCAGGAGTCGGCCGCAGCGGCGGCCTCCCCGTAGGGTGACAACGACGTGCCCGCTTCCCGCCGACGGCCATGCCCCCGGATGGCGGGTCGGCGATACTGGCCTTATGGCGGAGACAGCCGAGGTCATGCTGCAACTGGAGCGGCGCGGCTATGCGGTGATCCCGGCGCGGCTGGGTGAGGCTGCACTGACCGCCGCCCGGGATGAGATCCGGGAGCTGCTGGCAACTGCTGACTGGGGCTCGGGGTTCGATGGGTCCCGGACCCGGAAGTTCTGGGCGCTGCTCGCCCGCACCCGCTGCATGGACCAGGCCGCTCTGGATCCGCTGGTGCTGGATACGGTCGAGCGGACCATCGGGCCATGCGCGCAGTTCGGGCTCACTTATGCCACCCAGGTCCATCCCGGGCAGGACGCGCAGATCCTGCACTATGAGCAGGGGATCTACCCTCTGCCCCGCGACCACGATGTCATGGTGACCGCGATCTGGGCACTGGACGAATTCACTGCTGCCAACGGGGCCACCATGGTGATCCCGGGCAGCCACCGGCTGCCCGTCGGCACCCCCGGCACCAGCGAGGCCGTGCCGGTAGAGATGCCCGCCGGATCAGTGCTCCTGTTCTCCGGCCGTCTCTGGCACGGTGCTGGCGCTAACATCAGCACCCGGCCCCGGCTCGCGGTCGTCATCGACTACGCGCAGCCGTGGCTACGACCATGCGAGGCGCATACCCTCAGCGCCGACCCAGGCCAGGTCCGCCAGCTGCCGCAACGGCTGCAAGAACTGCTCGGCTTCAACCAGCCATCCCCGTACCTCGGCTTTATCAACGGGCGGCACCCCCGCGAATGGCTGCTCAGCCATGACGTTAAGACCAGCCGCTGACTCTCCCGCCCAGCCGGCGCACGGCCCCGATCAGCCGTTCTCGTGCGCCTAGGCCATCCTCCTGACCGGTCGGGCGTCTGGAAAACAGGTGGCGTCGCCGGTCCCGGGATGAGAAGGTTACCGCGTGGCGATGGACCGGGCGCGACCCGCGCAGGACGCGAACGAGCGGGAGATGCTGGCCGGCTGGCTGGAGCATCACCGAGGGATCTTGATCTGGAAGTGCGAGGGCCTGACCGCGGAGCAGCTCCGGCAGCGTGCTGTCCTGCCGTCCAGTCTGTCCCTGCTGGGGCTGGTCCGGCACATGGCTGAGGTGGAACGCGGCTGGTTCCGGCAGGTGTTCCTCGGCGAGGACGTGCCCCATCTGTATGACAGATCCGCCAGTGCGGACGCGGACTTCGACGACGTCGACCAGGCCGACCCGGCGGAGGCGTTCGATGCCTTCGAGCGGGAGTGCGCTGTGTCGCGGCAGGTGGTCGCGCAAGCCCCGAGTCTGGATGTGCTCAGCAAGCAGGCGTCTGAGCGCACGGGCCAGCCCTGGTCGCTGCGCTGGATCGTCACCCACATGGTCGAGGAGTACGCGCGGCACAACGGCCACGCCGACCTGCTCCGCGAGCGTGTCGACGGCACCACCGGCTACTACTGAGCCTGCGGTGCTGCCCAGAGAGTTCAGTCCGCGGATTTTCTACAGAGCACGAGCTTCCCGTGTGACACGAGCTTCCCGTGTGAGTAGCGCGCCGCTGGCATGCTATTGGGTATGCGCCCGCAGCTGATCCAGGTGGTCAATTCGGCCGAGGGGGTTCGTGTGCCCTGAAGCCCCTCGGGATGGGGTTCGTACGCCCCGGACCTCCACGGGTGACCTTGCTGGCACATCAGGTGGTTCGTCGGCCGTCGGTGAGCCTGTCGCATACCTGGCCGGGGCGGGCGCCCGGCGGCATCGTCCCCGGGGACCGCCGTGACCGCTGCGGAATCAAAACAACGTGGAGCTTTACCGCTTCGTGTGCGTCTGTCATACGTATACGACGGTTAAACTTCCACGTTGCGGCAGAACTCCACGTTAAAACGGGGACCGGGGTCGGCCCGCAGGGCGCACGGGGCACTGTGCGGCATATGGGCCCGTGCGGCATATGGCCCGTGTGGCATATGGCCCGTGTGGCATATGGGCACTGTGCGGCATACAGGTCACTTCCCTGCCCGCGTGTCGCTGGCCAGGAGCAGCAGCCGGCCGGGTAGCACACCCGTACGGCGGACCAGGGCCGTTAGCCGAGGGGAGATCCGGGGCTGGGAGGCCGTGTCACGGGGACAGGTACCAGTTGCGCGCCTGCGGGTCCGCGAGTCGCGCTGGCTACCTGTCGCTGCCGCGCCTCGGGCCCGTGGCGTCGGCTTTGTCCGGCTGGGCGTTACTATCCGCCTGTTCCGGGCTGCCTGCTTCCGCTTCGGGGCGGATGGGCTGCGTCTGGCTGGGTGTGGCCGTCGCCTGCGCGGCGCGGCGTCGCTGGAGCCCGGGCAAGCTGAATCCCTCGGGCAGCGGGTGGACGGCGAAGTGCAGGATAGCCGCGAAAACGGCGCCGATCAAGGGAGCCAGCAGGAATACCCAGAGCTGGGAGAACGCCACTCCGCCGACCACCACAGCGGGACCGAAGCTGCGGGCCGGGTTCACCGACGCGCCATCAAACGGAATGCCGATCAGGTTCGCCAGCGCCAGCGCGACGCCGATGCCGAGCCCGGACACAGCGGTGCTAGCGTCATCCCGGGTCAGGCTCAGCACGACCAGCACGAAGGCCGTGGTGAGTATCACCTCAACCAGGAACGCGCCTCCGGCGCTGATATGCAGGATGGACTGTGCGCCGTATTCGTTGGCGCCCAAGCCGATAGTTGACTTCGAATAGAAAGGCGAAGTTCTCATCATCCAGAGCAGCAGCAGAGCGCCAACCAGGCCCCCGGCCAGTTGGGCCAGCCAGTAGCCAACCGCCGCTAGTATCCCGATCCGCCCGCTGAGTAGCGCGCCAAACGTCACAGCCGGATTGACATGACCACCTGAGATCGGGCCGGCCACGTATACCAGGGCAGCGTAAATGAGCCCGAACGTCAGCGAGACAGCGACGATGCCCGCCGCGAGGCTGCTACCGAACAGCCGGTAGCCCAAGATGAGCGTCGCCGATCCTGCCCCGAAGAACACCAGAAGTATGGTGCCAAGGAACTCAGCTGCGTACTTTCTCCCCATATCCGCCCCCGAGTCGGTGCGCTTCCCCAGTTCACTGATATCCCCGACCGGAGTGCTAACCATGCATGCTGACCGGCCACATGACGCCGCGGCGTGTCTGGCTCGGGACGTACCGCAGCGCAGGTCACGATTACGACATGTCCGAATATGGACTGCACTATGAGGCTGGCTCACGTCGTGATGGTGTCACTCCCGCCACAGGACGATCACGCGTTCTGGCAGCAGAGATGCCCCAGATCCGTCGGCTGCGCCCCATGAACCCGGGCAACGCGTGCGGATCCGCCGTGACCGTGTCACGGTTGCGCGAGCGCGTCAGCGTGCCAACTCATCCATCCCGTTGACCGTCAAGAGTCGCTCGATCAGAGTGTTCCGGCAACTCAGGGTAAGCATCCGGGCCTGTGGTCACGTACGTTCGGATTGATCTGGCGGCAGATGGCGCACGGAGACATGTACTTGTTCTTCGAACATGAGGAGGAAAAGTGAGCACAGCGCGCGGGACGTGGCACCCGAGTTCGCCGTGGACCGGTCCGGCCGGCGTATTGCGCGAGCTGCTCGGCTGACCAGCGATGAGCACCGGAACCGGGGCCGGTCAGCGCCGTCGGCGCCGCGTGCGGCTGACCCCGATGCGGCCGGTCCCAGTCGAGTTCGCTGGGGGGAGGGCCCGCGAGGGACCGCTCACTCTCGGCCAGCTCAACATGTGCATATGGCTGAGCCGGATACCCGACCACCCTTACGGGATCCTGTGTGCCGAACTCCCGGTGCCGGCGGTGGTGTCCGTCGGCGACGTGGCCCAGGCGATCGCGGTGCTGATCACACGGCACGAGAGCCTGCGCACCACCTACCTGCCTGGCGAGAGACCCCGCCAGCGGGTTGCGGCGGCGGGGGTCCAGATGCTGGAAGTGTGCTCGCTTGGCCAGGGACAGTGGGGACCGCCGGATCGCCCCGCGGTAGCCGAGGCGCTCGTCCGGTGGCTGCGCGAGTCACCCGAACCGGGACGTCGGCCGGAGCGCATGGCGGTGGCCATCGCCCCCGGCACGGGCGACCGGGTCATCGCGTGTGCCGCCCGGTTCACGCACCTGACCATCGACCACGGCGCGATCGAGATCATCAAGCGCGACTTCGCCGGCCTGCTGGGCGATCCCGCGTGCCGGCCGGCCGGCCAGCCCGGCCACCAGCCGGTGGACCAGGCCAAGCTGGAGGCCACGCCGGCCGAGCGGCACAGGGCCGAGGCGGCACTGGAGCACCAGCGGGAGCAGTCATGGCGGATCCCCCACTGCCTGTACGCGCTGCCGGGCGCCCGGACCAGCGGCGAGTCGCTGGTGGTGGAACTGTCGTCGGCGGCCGCCGCGATGGCCGTTCGGCAGATAGCGGCGCGCACCCGGACCAGCCGGTCCAGCGTCGTGCTCGCGGCCATCTGCGCCGTGATCGCACGCCGTGCCGGCTATCAGGAGCTGGTGTTTCCTCTATTGTCCAGCAACCGTTTCGAGCGCCACCTGACGAACTACGTCGGTTCCCTGGTCGGGACCTCCTGCGCCACCGTCGAGATCGGCGCGAGAAGCTTTGACGAGCTGGCCGGCCACACCTGGATCAGGGTGGCGCAGGCGAGCCGCCATGGCAGCTACGACGTAGCCAAACAGGCCGCCGTGGACAAACCGGTCGAGTACGAACGAGGCCTGCGCCTCAACTACGACCCGCTGTTCAACAGCCTCGTCTCCGAGTCGTGGTCCGGACTCACCGCGGGTGTCGGATTCCAGCCCGGGGACATCGACGTCGCGCTCTCTCGGACCGAGCTGCGGTGGCGCCCGCTGCCATTCAGCGGAACGCAGATCCAGTTCCGCCTCATCCAGATCGATGGCCGCCTGCGGCTGGACATGTGGGGCGCCCTGGTGTCGCGAGCCGAACTGGAGTCGGTGCTGCTGGCCGTCGAACGCCTGCTCGCGGCCGCCGCGCCCGGCGACCTGGCCGGCACCCGGATGCCCGAGATCATCGGGCTGGAACCCATCGCCGGCACTCCGGACCGGATACTGGTCGACCACTGCTGGGTCGAGGTAACCGACGTGCGGTGCCTGGTGGACGACGCCGTCGCGCCCGCCGCGGCCCATGTCTTCGCCTCGGCCAGCGGCCGCCCGCTGGTCGCACACCTGACCGCCACCGGCGCCGTCC
>Ga0335075_10010789_pt1 | contig 13856 bp, 9 predicted proteins | sample Lox_Sample_24_FD_206723 | JGI IMG/M metagenome (GOLD analysis project Ga0335075, IMG submission 206723) | Soil microbial communities from Loxahatchee National Wildlife Refuge, Florida, United States - Lox_Sample_2.4 | ecosystem: Environmental > Terrestrial > Soil > Wetlands | place: USA: Florida...
GTGCTCTGCGTACTGGCGATCTGCGTTGTATACCCGATCGAACTTCCAGATCATCCTCGCGAAGTTGGTTTGTCCGCGCAGCAGCTGGCGGGCGACGATCCCGCTGGTCTTGGCGAGCGCCGCCACTCCCAGGTGCTTGCGAGCCAGAACTGCCTGGGTCTTGACGAGCTCTTCGTAGAACCGGTGCAGCGGCAGCCGGGTGGGGAGCACCGCGTGCTGCACGTCGAAGAGGCGGTAATCCAGCGTCGTCAGACGGCGAGACTCGGTGAACCAGGTCTCAGTGCCCGGATAAGGAGTCTGCACGGTTATGTTGACGATTTCCGGTACGCTCATCGCCCATTCACGGACGAAAGCGAACCGGGCCTCGTCCCAGTCCGGATCGGCGATGATGTTGATAGCCACGGACAAGCCCATGGACCGGGCCACTTCCAGGGCCTGGTTATTGACCCTGGGCGTGGTGCGCTTTCTGAACGCCTTCAGCCCCTCCTCGTCGAGCGCTTCCAGCCCGAGGAACATGTAGTTGAGCCCGAGCCGCCGCCAGCGGCGGAACACCTCCTCGTTGCGGACCAGCACGTCGCAACGGGTTTCCAGGTAGTACTGCTTGCGGATCCGGCGGCGCTCGAGCTGCCGTGCGATCTCATCGCCCTCCTCGGCCTTGATGAAGGCCACGTCATCGACGATGAACACGCCAGGTTCGGCGATGCGTGCCATATCCTCGACAGCGGCCTCCGGCGACAGCCTGCGATAGCTGCGGCCGTAGAACGTCCAGGCGCTGCAGAATGAGCAGTCCCACGGGCACCCGCGGGTGAACTCAATCGAGGCCGCGGGGTCCATCACCCCGATGAAGTACTTGCCGCGGCGGCCGCCAAGTTGACGGGCCGGAAGGTTGTCATCCAGGGAGTGCACCATCCGCGGCGCCGGGCCCGCCCCGTCCCGGGTGACCGCCCCGGGCACCTCGCCAAACGCCCGGTCCGGGGCCGCCGCGAGCAGCGCGGGCGCGCCGGTTTCGCCTTCCCCCTTAAGCACGACGTCGATAGCGCCCTCGGCCTGCGCGAGGACGTGTTCGGCGATGAACGACACACTGTGGCCGCCCGCGAATACGATGCAGCCCGGAAGCGCGGCTTTCACCCACTTGCCCAGGTCCACGACCTCGGGCACGTTGGCGAGATAGTTCAGGCTGAACCCGACCGCCTCGGGCTGGAACTCAGTCGCCTGACGCTGGAAGTGTGCCCTCGGGGAGACCTGCAGGTCGACCAGCCGGACGTCATGGCCGTCAGCCAGCAGCGCCGCGGCCACGCGCTCCAGGCCGAGCGGCTCGAGCCGCAAGAAGATCTCCGAGTACATCAGCGCGCTGGGATGCACCAGCAGGACGCGCATCAGGCCGGCCTCCTCGTGCCGGGACGGCCAAGATACTGGAGGAACTCGCGGCCTTCGCGCAGCCGGCGGGCCGCCATGTCGGGCTGCCGGAACATCTCCGCTGACATCTCCGCGATCTTGGAAGCGCGGAAGTAAAACCTCTTGTAGAAGGCGTCAGCCGACTCCAGGATCTCGGTGTGCCCCAAGCCGGGGTACGACAGCGCGGCCAGCTGAGTACCGTCCTGGCCGACAAGGGACGCGCCGCTTTCGCCGTCCGCGGGCAGCCAGCCATTCTCCGTGGCCTGCCGGTACAGCTCGGTCCCAGGATAGGGCGCGGCTACCGAGACCTGGATCGTGTGCGGGTTGACCTCGCGGGCGAACTGGATCGTCTCCTGGATCGTCTCCTTCGTCTCGCCCGGCAGGCCGATGATGAACGTGCCATGAACGGTGATGCCGAGGTCACGGCAGTCGGCGGCGAATCGCTTCGCGCGCTCCACCCGCAGGCCCTTCTTGATGTTGATGAGGATCTGCTGGTTACCGGACTCATAGCCGACGAGCAGCAGCCGCAGCCCGTTGTCCCGCATGACCTCGAGCGTCTCCCGCGGCACGTTCGCCTTGGCGTTGCACGACCAGGTCATGGCCAGACGGCCAAGCCCCCGGGCGACCTCCTCGGCGCGCTGGCGGTCGTCGGTGAACGTGTCGTCGTCGAAGAACAGCTCTCTCATCTGCGGGAACAGCTCCCTGGCGAGTGCCGCCTCCTCGAGGACGCTGGCCACGCTGCGGGTACGGTACCGGTGGCCGCCGACGGTCTGCGGCCACAGGCAGAAGGTGCACCGGGATCGGCAGCCCCGTCCGGTGTACAGCGAAACGTACGGGTGCAGCAGGTAGCCGATGTAGTAGTCCTCGATCCGCAGGTCGCGTTTGTAAACCGGGGTCACGAACGGCAGCCGGTCCATGTCCTCGAGAATCTCGCGATCCGGATTGTGCACGACCGTGCCGCAGTCCCGGTAGCTGAGCCCATCGACGGCCGCGAGCGGCCGTCCCTCGGCCACTTCGGCGATCGTGAAGTCGAACTCCTCTCTGGCGACGAAGTCCAGGGCGGCCGAGGCGAGCAGCGAGCGCTCAGGTTCGACCGCCACTGTGGGTCCGGCGAAGCCGACCGTCAGGTCCGGGTTCTCCGCTTTCATGGCCTCGGCGACCTTGATGTCACCGCCGAAGGTGGGCGAACTCGTGTAGAGAATGGCCAGGTCATGATCTCTGGCTAGGGGCACCACGTCCGCCTGTGCCAGGCCGGCCGGCGGTGCATCGACTAGCTTGCTGCCGGGGACAAGGGCGGCGGGCTGTGCGAGCCAAGTCGGATACCAGTAGGACCGGATCTCCCGCCTGGCCTGGTACCTGGCGCCGGCACCGCCGTCGAAACCTTGGTAAGACGGCGGGTTGAGGAACAACGTACGGAGCATGGGAAGTGAGCTCCTTTCCCGGAGGTCGCAGATCCAGGCCGATCCGCTGCAGGGCGGCCGCGAAGGCGGGCTCCCACCGCGGCGCCGGACTCGTCGTAGGAAGCGGATCGCGGCTGGCTGTGTCGCGCAGGGCCAGCACGCTGGCGGTAACACCGGCGGGAGTGCACACACACGCGTCGGCACCGCCAAGCTCCAGTTCGTGCAGTAGGTTGTCCCGTCCGTGACCTGGCATGAGGTCCAGCAGGAGAAGATGGCGTCCGACCACACGCGCCTCGCCGCAGGTATTGGCCCCGGGCAGCGCAACGACGACATCGGCGGCTGCCATAAGCTCGGGCACCCGGTCGGTGAAACCGAACGGCGTGACCAGGGGTGTGCTCTCGGCTAGGTCCCGCAGCGCACGCTCGATCCGGCGATCCCGGCCGGCCACCGCCAGTACGTGCACGCCGGCGCGGGCTAGCGCCGCCACGCTCTGCACCAGCGGGCCGAATCCCCAGCCGCTGTCGATGACCAGCACGCAGAATGCCTCCGGCGCGATGCCGAGGCCGATCCTGGCCTGCGACTGGGGCGGAGCGGCATAGAATTCCGGCCGCACCGGCGGCGGGATGACCGACACCGGCGCCCGCGGGTAATAGCGCCGTACCGATGCCGCCGCTGCGGCGGAGGTCACCAGGAACAGGTCGGTTCCCTCGGCGACCCAGAGCCGGTGCACGGCGACATCGATACACAGCACCACGGTCCTCAGGTCGGGCATCTGCGCCTTGAGCCTGGCAGCTGCCGAAGCCCCGGTGGCAAAGACGCTGAGCACCACATCCGCGGGCTCCCGTTCCAGGTTGGCCCGCAGGCCGGGCAACAGGCTGCCGGCGGATGCCCGGTCCATGAGGCCGGCGAGCGGGCTTCCTGTCCGCAGGTGGGCGAAGTGCAGCCCGTCGTACAGGCCCGGGGTAGCGATCATCCTGTTGAACACCCGAGCGCCGACAGCGCCGCGCCACCCCTGCAGGGCCATGCAATCCAGCCGACGGGTACGCCACCCCGATCGCTCGAAGACCCCAGCACAGCAGCGGGCCATCATCTCGTGGCCCAGCCCCAGCGGCCCTGCCAACAGCACGGCCTCTGTCACGTCACCTCCAACGACGAACCCGGCCGCGGACGGCTCGTTCCGCGGCCGGGCACGCGGCGGGCTTACCTAGCGCCCGTGCTCGGGGTCCCCTCGCCCTAACGGTGTAGTTCCTCAACTACCCAGTCGACCATGACGGCCAGCAGGCAGCAGGAAGCACCGAGCAGTAGCCCGATTCGTGCCTCTTTTCCCATGACGTCCCCCTTCCCACGTGACGGGCCACCGGCGAGCCGAACCCGCCACTAGCCCCTGTGGCTCCAGCATCGCCACGCCAGCTCCGGCTCGCGTCCCCAGAATTGGTAGTCGACCCTCCTCATGCAGGGATTTCTGGGATTAGGCGGACCTCGCTGGCCGCTGCTCAGAGGCAGCAATTACCGTGGACTCATATGTCGGTGGGTGGGGGGCCCCATCCGATGATGGGGCGGACCGGGGAGTGCGCAACGCTCGACCGCCTGCTTGCGGCAGCTTGTCACGGCTCAAGCGGCGTGCTCGTGCTGCGTGGCGAACCGGGCATCGGTAAGACGGCACTGTTGCGCTATGCCGCGCGCGGTGCCGCAAACATGCGCGTGGTGCAGGTGACCGGGGCCCAGTCCGAGAGCGAGCTCAGCTTTGCCGCACTGCACCAGCTGCTTATCCCGTTCCTGGGATCGCTTGAGCGGCTGCCAGCGCCCCAGCGGGAAGCACTGGCGTCGGCGTTCGGCTTGGCCGCGGCCACACCGCCGGACCGGTTCCTAGTCGGGGCGGCTGCGCTGACGATGATCACCGAGGCGGCCGTGGAACAACCAGTGCTGTGTGTCATCGATGACGCGCAATGGCTTGACAGGTCATCCATGGACGCGCTCGGGTTCGTCGCGCGCAGGCTGTACGACGGCGCGGTGGCGATGCTGTTCGCCATCAGCGACGAGGAAGAGCCGGCGGCCTTCGAAGGGCTGGCCGAGCTGAAACTGGCCGGCCTGCCGGATGACGCGGCGCAAGAGCTGCTGGCGAGCGCTGGTCGGTCGCTGGATCAGGGCGTCGCGCGGCGCATCCTGGCCGCGACCGGTGGCCACCCGCAGGCCCTGATCGAACTAGGCCGCGAGCTGTCGCAGGCCGAACTGGAAGGTGCGCTGCCCTTGCCCGAGCCGCCGCGCCTAGGCGACCGGCTGGAGTCGGCATTCCTGCGCCGCGTCCGGCCGTTCCCACCCTCCGCCCGGACCTTGCTGCTGCTAGTCGCGGCCGAGCCGTCCGGGGAGCCCGAGCTCATCTGGAAGGCAGCCGAGCAGCTCGGGGTCGGTGCTGCCACCGTAGACACCCCGGGGCTGGAACGGATCCTCCGGTCCGAGCCGCGCATGTCCTTCGTCCATCCCTTGCTACGCTCGGCCGTCTACTACGGCGCCGCCGCGACCGAGCGCAAGCGCGCCCACGAGGTGCTGGCGGTCGCCAGCGCCTCAGCCCATGACCTCGATGGCCGGGCCTGGCACCTGGCCGCGGCGGCCGGCGGCGCCGACGAGGAGATCGCCGACGAGCTGGCGCGGTCGGCGGACCGGGCAGGCGCCCAGGGCGACTGGGCGCGCTGCGCGGCGTTCCTCGAACGCGCTGCGATGCTGACTCCCGACCCTGCCGGGCGCGCCAGGCGGACGCTCAACGCCGCCGAAGCCAGGCTTAACGCCGGCGATCCGGGCACCGCCGCGGCGCTGGTGCGGCGGACCGAACCCCAGCTTGGCGACACGCTGGCGCGGTCGCAGGCGAAACGGCTGCTGGGAACCGTGCACGTCATGCTCGGCAAGCCGGCCGAGGCCTCCCTGATCCTGCTTGACGCGGCCAAGGATCTGCAATCGCTTCATTCCCGACAAGCGCGGGACACGCTGCTCGAGGCGTTTGAGGCGGCACTGGGCGCGGGACGCTTCGCGCGGGGCGCGGGCATGGCCGAGGTCCTGGAGGCGGTCCGCACGGGGCCGCGCCGCGAGGGTGCCGACCCGAGCGTCGCCGGTCTCGCCCTCGACGGATTCGCTGCCCTCGCTGAGGGCAGCGACAGGGCAGGTACCGCCCGGCTTCGCGAGGCGATCGCGGTGGCAGCGGCGCAGCCGGTCGCGGGCAGCGACCAGCTGCGCTTCTCGTTCATCGCACCCATGGCCGCCTACCAGCTGCTTGACGACGCCGCGCTGTACGCCTGCTGCGCCCGGGCCGTAGCACAGGCGCGGGGCCATGGCTCCCCCGCTGGAGTGGCGTTGGCACTCGGGCTGCTGAGCTACTCGGAGACGCTCGCCGGCCGCTTCGCCGTCGCCGAGGCCACGACCGCCGAGGCGCGCGAGGCCGCCGCGTCGACGGGGCTCGCGGAAGATCTCAGAACCGGCATCAGCGAACTGGCGGTGCTGGCGTGGCGCGGTCAGGAAGCGGCGGTCCGGCCGCTGGCCGCTGCCCGCCTGCGCGAGGCGACGCAGGCAGGGTACGGGTTCGTCACGGGCTTCACCGCGATCGCGCTGACGGTCCTCGAGCTGGGCTTGGGCAACTACCCGTCCGCGCTCAGGAACGCGCTTAACGCGTCCCACGAGGGCATGCCGGCTGAAATCGAGTTGCTGCCCGAGGTGATCGAGGCGGCGGCCAGATGCGGCGCGGCCGAGGATGTGGCCTGCGCACTTGAGAGGTTCGGCGCCCGTGCCCAGGCCAGCGGGACAGACTGGGCGCAGGGCATGCTGCTCCGGTCCCAGGCGCTGCTCGCGACAGACGATGAGGCCGAGGTGCTGTACCGCGGTGCCATCGAGCGCCTGGCTCGCTGCCGGATCGTCCCACAGCTCGGGCGTGCACACCTTGTCTACGGGGAGTGGCTGCGCCGCCAGCACCGTCGGCGCGATGCCCGGGACGAGCTGAACACCGCCTGCGACATCCTCGACAGCGTTGGCGCCGAGGCGTTCGCCAGGCGGGCCCGGATGGAGCTGATCGCCACCGGCGAGCACGTCCGCAAGCGCAGCGCCGATGCCCGCGACGAGCTCACCCCGCAGGAGCTCCTGATCGCCGGCCTGGCGAGCGAGGGTGCCTCCAACCGGGAGATAGCCAGCCAGCTTTTCATCAGCGCGAACACCGTTGCCTATCACCTCAGGAAAGTGTTCAGGAAGCTTGAGGTCAACAAACGGGCTGCGCTGTCAGCCGCGCTGGCGCGGGTCATCGAGGTTAATCCCTGACGTAAGCACGAAGCGGGCTATCAATTCAGGTGACGCGAACATCACCTGCCGGCCGTAACGTCATCTGGTATTCAAGCCATCCCAGAGACGAAGCTGGACATGCGCCATGGTTGCATCCGTGCACTCTCCTGCCCGGCCCGGCGTCGCGCTGGTGACAGGGGCGTCCTCCGGAATCGGAGCGGCGGTGGCCGACTGCCTCGCCGCCGAGGGCTGGGAGTTGCTGCTGTCGGGGCGGGATGTCGGCCGGCTCGGGCAAGTAGCCGCCCGGACTGGCGGGTTGTCCCTACCCGCGGACCTGGCAACCGCGGCTGGCGTGGACCGGCTCGCGAGCGACGCGCTGGAGGCCGCCGGACAGGTGGACCTGCTGGTGTCCGCCGCCGGCGTGGGTTGGTTCGGCCCGTTCACGGAGATGCCGGCGGGCCGGGTGAGTGAGATCTTGATGGTCGACCTGGTCTCGGCGATCGAACTCGTCCAACGGCTGCTCCCGCAGATGCTGACCCGGCACCGTGGCCAGGTGGTCCTGGTCGGGTCGATCGCCGGCAGCGTCGGGGTGGGCGGGGAGACCGTGTACTCGGCGGCCAAGGCCGGGCTGGGTGCCTTCGCCGAAGCCGTGCGCTATGAGACGCGCGATACTGGAGTGCGGATCACCCACGTGGTCATCAGCGTGGCCGACACACCATTCTTCGCGCGCCGCGGTGCGCCCTACACCCGGACCAGGCCGCGGCCGATACCGTCTGACCGGGTGGCCAGCCTCATCTGCGAGGCAGCTCGGCGCGGTCGCGACGATGTCTATATCCCGGGCTGGACCCGACTGCCTGGTCTGGTGCGGGTAACAGCACCGTCCCTGTTTCGCCGGCTGACGGCCCGCTTCGGGCCGGCTCGGCCAGCTGCCAGCGCCGGGGACACGGGTCCGGCGACTGGCCTTGCTGGCAGCACCACCGGAAGAGGCATCGCACGCATCACTTGAACCGCATCCGGAAACCCTGGCAGTGTCTCTCGTTACAGAGCCACCACCGCGGCGCCCGCCGTGGGCCGCCAGGCGATGACCGGGGCGTGGTCGGCCTCGTAGGGCTCGACGTCGCGGTCAGCGGGGTCGCCGGTGTAGTGCAGCCATTCGCTCCCCCGGCTCAGAAAGATGCCGGCCCGGGCGCCGCACGAGTCGCAGAACGGCTCGAGCGCGTCCTCGTCCACAGGACGCTCGTCGCCTAGGCACGGTTCGGTCGCGTCGAGGATCGTGTCCAGCACGGTCGGCGCGAACCCGGCCAGGAAGACCAGGCTCTCGGCCAAGCGGTCGGGATCTAGCGGCGCCAGCCGGGCCAGCCTGCCGCCCGGGTCGGCCGCGGTCCGGCCGGCCGGACCGCCATCAGCCGGCACATCGCGGCCGCCCGCGCAGAAGATCGCGTACACGGACATGACGCCTCCGTATCGACGTGCGCCCTCGGACCCGTCCGCTTTGGGCTTGTGTTCCCGACTTTATCGCACAGGGTTACGAAATATGGGATGCGCATCGGCGTGTCATTAGAACTGGTGACGTGCCTCGTGTGAGGGGCCGGGCGGAGCCGCGGTTCGTTCGGGATAAAAGACTTTTCGTCGCGTAGACGACGCAGCCGCGGGCGGTCAGGTTGAGCGGCAGGTCCAGGGTGGCCGCCTTGGCCGCGGCGGCCTCTTTCGGGGTGGGTGTCTCGGTTCGCGGGGCAGGCAGCGAGCAGGCCGCCTGGCTTGAGGACCCGGCGGGCTTCGCTGATCGGGACGAGCGGGTCGGCGTAGTGGTACAGCGTGTAGAGCAGGGCCACCGCGTCCACCGACCCGTCGGCGGCCGGCAGGCGGCCACCGTCGGCACGGGCGGACGGGCGCGGGGCGAGGGCGAGCATCGCGGGCGAGGCGTCGATCAGCAGGCAGCGCAGGCCGCGAGCGGGCAGCAGGCGGGCCAGCCGTCCATTGCCGCCGCCCACGTCGAGAACCGTTCGCGCGCCTGCCGCGGCGAACCGGTCGGCGACGTGCGGGTGCACGTCGTCGCGCGACGGCTGGTCGGCGGACAGGAAGCGGCCGGGATCGGAGTCGTAGTCGTTCGGCAGCACGCTCACCCGGGACAGCCTGGCTGGCCACGATGACCGCGGTCAATCGAATTTCACCGCGCAACGAGGTGTTCGGGCTCCTCGACACCACGCCGACCGCCGCCGGAAGGTCAATGGCCATTTAGACAGGCACGGCTGGCGATCGGGCGGAGCGACGGTTCGTCAACGACGGTATGGGTTCAGGCGGCGACGAAGATGCAGAAGAGGTGGCCGGAGGGGTCGGTGTACACGCGGAGCGGTTCGCCTTCGTCGTGGGAGCGGTCATAGCGGAGGGCGGCGCCGAGACGCAGGGCGCGGTCGTGCTGGCGGTCCAGTTCGGCCTTGTCGGGGACGGTGAGGTCCAGGTGCATCTGCTGCGGGACCTGGTCGTCCGGCCAGGTGGTCGGCTCCAGATGCTCGACCTGCTGGAACGCCAGGGCGCGGCGGCCCTCGGGGGTGAGCAGGACGAGCCAGTCCCGGCCGCGCTCGTCGTCGGCGCCGTCGGGCGGCGGCTCGTCGCCCGAACGATAGCAGTAGCCGAGAAACTCGCGGTAGAACTCGGCGAGACGGCGCGCATCGGTGGTGTCAAGCACCACCTGCGCGAAGCCTGGATAGGTAGTCATCGCCAGCCGCCGTGCCGATCAGCCGAGGCGGTCGAGGAATTCGCGGGAGCGCCCGATGACCAGCGCGGTCGCTTCGGGGTCGTAGGACGGCAGCGAGCTATCCGTGAACAGGTGACGGTCGCCCGGGTAGACGAACAGCTGGGCGAGGTCCGGGAACCTCTCGATCAGCTCGCGGGCGGAGTCGATGTCACCCTCCAGTGCGAAGAACGGGTCCATGTCCATGCCGTGCACCTGAACCGGGACCCCGTCCGGCCACGGGCCGACCGCCCACTCGCCGGAAATCGGCAGGCAGCCCTCGTAGAGCAGCGCGCCCCGCGCATGCGGCCGGGTCTGCGTGAACCGCTGCGCCATCCCGGCGCCGTAGGAGAAGCCGGCATGCACCAGCCCTTCGGGCAGCTCCGCGAGCGCGCGCTCGGCGCGCTGGCGCAGTATATTGTCGCCGATCGACTCGACCAGCGCCATGCCGTCCTCGATCGATGCGGCCCGCTGTCCGTCGAACAGGTCAGGCGTGTGCACGGTGTGCCCGCCTTCCCGCAGTCGCGCCGCGAACGCTCGGACCCCGTCGGTCAGCCCCTGCACGTGGTGGAACAGCACGACCTCGGCCATATTTCAGTCTCCCGTCATCGTCGACGCCGCGCACCGCCGCGCCGCCGGCAAGCGCGACAAAACCCGCCATAACCGCGAGTATGTCACCACGGCTTAACCCGAGGAGGCACGATTTGGCCAGGATCGATTATGACAACCAGACCGCGGCCGCGTTCAAGGCTGTCCGTGAGGTCCGGCGGACCGGGCTCACGGAGTGGCGCGAGGCGATACAGCGTCACCTGCGCCCCACGCCGGAGACCACCCTAGTGGACATCGGCGCCGGGACCGGTCAGTTCGCCGCGGCCTTCGCCGACTGGTTCGGCCTGAACGTCATCGCCGTCGAACCCTCGGCGTCCATGCGAGCCCAGATTCCGCGCCGCCCGGACATCCAGGTCCTCGACGGGCACGCCGGCGCGCTCCCGCTGCCGGACAGTTCGGCGGACGGCGTCTGGCTCTCCTGCGTGGTGCACCACATCCCCGACCTGGCATCCGCCGTGCAAGAGATCCGCCGCGTGCTCCGCCCCGGCGCCCCCGTGCTGTTCCGGCAGGTCTTCCCCGGCAGAGCCGGCCGGGTCGAACTGGTCCGCTGGTTCCCCGAGACCGAACGGACGATCGGCACCTTTCCCTCGGTCGAGCAGGTCTGCCAGGCGTTCGCCGCCGCCGGATTCCGGCGGGACGCCCTTGAGCAGGTTCCCCAGACGAATCAGAGCAGCCTGGAGGAGTTCCTTGCCGAGACGGACACCTTCCGGCAGGCGGACACCACGATGCGCGGCCTGTCCGACGAGGAGTTCCGCCGCGGCAAGGAGCGGCTCCGGCTGGCCGCGCAGACCGCGAGCGGCGAACCGAGAACCTCCTGGCTCGACCTTCTGGTGCTGCGCTAACGTCGGTGGCGCCCGCCCGTGCCATAGCGGTCAGCCCCGAAGGGAGCGACGAACATGCCGGTGTACGCGGTCACCACGGCCAAGGGGCCGAACTGGGACCATAACCGCGGTATTCGCGAGCAGCCGTACTTCGAAGAGCACGCCGCCTTCGCCGACGAGCTCGTCGAACGCGGCGTCATCATCCTGGGCGGACCGGTCGACAGCGAAGACGACGAGGACATCGCGCTGCTGGCCGTGGAGGCTCCCGGGGAGGACGCGCTCCGAGTGGTCTTCGACGACGATCCGTGGATCGTGCACCAGGTGTTCCGGCTCAAGCACATCCGGACCTGGACCCTCTGGCTCGACGGCCGCTCGTAGCAAACCACGCCCGGCCCTCACCGGGTCGATTGCGCAAAAGGGCTCACTCCCACCGGGTCGATTGCGCAAAAGGTGCTGATAGAGGGTGCCGATTGCGCATTCGACCCGCGTGAGGCGGGACCGATTGCGCAATCGACCCGGCACGGCAGGGTTTGATTGCCTACAGGAGCGCCTGGTAGACGAGCTGGCGCAGTTGGGCGCGGATCGGGTAGGCGCTTGACGGGATGAGCTGGGTGAAGAACGAGACCGTGAGTTCCTCCGCCGGGTCCACGAAGAACGCGGTGGACGCCAGGCCGCCCCAGGACAGCTCGCCCGGGGAGCACACGACCTTGCCGGGGACCGGGTCGATGACCACCGCGAAGCCGAGGCCGAAGCCGACACCGCGCTGCGGAGACTCGGCGTTGAGCGGACGACCGCCTTGCTCCAGGTCCTTGTTGCCGGGCAGGTGGTTGCGGCCCATGTAGGCCACCGTTCGCGGGCTGAGCAGCCGGACGCCGTCGAGTTCGCCCGCCGGGCTTTCCGGGCGGGGCAGCAGCATCTGCAGGAAGCGGTGGTAGTCGGCGGCGGTCGAGACCAGGCCGCCGCCGCCGCTGAACAACGTCGGCTGCCTGCGGGCGTTCCCGGCGAGCGTGTCGAAACGAGCCGCCTTTCCGCTCGGGCTGCGGGCGTACAGGGCCGCCAGCCGGTCGAAGTCGTCCGGCTGGACGGAGAAGGCGGTGTCGTTCATGCCGAGCGGCCCGAGGATGCGCTGGGCGAAGAACTCGTCAAGGCGCTGCCCGGAGGCCACCTCGACGACGCGGCCGAGGACGTCAGTGGCGACGGAGTAGTTCCATTCGGCACCCGGCTGGAACAGCAGCGGGATGCCGGCCCAGATGTCGCACGCTTCCTCCAGCGTCATGCCGGGCTTGGTCTCGACGTCGAAGCCCGCGTCCCGGTAGAGCGCGTCCATCGGGTGCGCGCGGTGGAAGCCGTAGGTAAGGCCGGCGGTGTGGGTGAGCAGGTGCCAGACTCGTACCGGCTCGGTGGCGGGCACCGTCGTCGGGCGCTGGTCGGAGCCGCCGGTGTAAACGCGGACGCGGGCGAAGCTCGGGATGAACTTGCTGACCGGGTCGGTGAGCTGGAAGGCGCCTTCCTCGTAGAGCATCATCGCGGCGACCGAGGTGATGGGCTTGGTCATCGAGTAGATCCGCCACAGGGTGTCCATCTCCACCGGCAGGCCGGCTTCGGCGTCCCGCTGGCCGTAGCGCGCCACATGGACGAGCTTGCCGTGCCTGCTGACCGTCAGCAGCCAGCCGGCCAGCCGGCCGTCGTCGACATAGCGGGTGTAGTGCTCGTCAATGCGGCGCAGCCGGTCCGCCGCGAAGCCGGCTTCGGCGGGCTCGACCTCGACCTTCAGTTCGCTCATGACAGACCACGGTGTCACAGAGCGGCTGGCGACACCAGCGGAGGGCTGCCAGGCGGGCGTCAGCCGCCGCTAAGCGTCTTCTCGAAGAAGTGGGTGGCCCAGGGGTTGTCGTTGTAGCGGTCGATGCGGCGGTAGCCGGACCGCTGGTACATGCTGATCGCCTCGTTGAGGGCCCCGTTGGTGTCCAGCCGGACGGTGTGGTGGCCGAGCGCGCGGGCCCGGTCCTCCAGGTGGCGCAGCAGGCGCGAGCCGAGGCCCGCGCCGCGCCAGTCGTCGCGCACCCACATCCGCTTGAGCTCGCCGACGCCGGAGGCGATCGTCTTCAGCCCGCCGCACGCCACCGGCTCGGTGTCCGAGACCGCCACCACGAAGATGCCCGTCGGGGGTATGAGCAGCGCCGCGTCCTGGTCCGTCTCGTCTTGTGCTGGCTCGAACCCGAAGCGCCGGTTGATCTCCGCGAAGTAGCGGCCGACCACGTCCCTCGCCATCGGCGCGGCCGGGTCCGCCTGCTCGAACGTCACCGTCGCGGCACGAACCAGCAGGTCGGCTTCGGTCAGCGCGCGCGTCAAGCGCTCTCGCTGTCGCGGGGTCAGCGGGTCGATGAGCAGCCGGGCCTTGTCGTCGGCACGGCGCTCGAACTCGGCCCACCGGCCGCGGCCCGCGTCAGTCAGCGAGACCAGGCGGCGGCGCCGGTCGCCGGGGTCGGGCGCGACCTCGATGAGGCCGTCCCGCTCCAGCGTGCGCAGCAGCCGGCTGAGGTAGCCGGAATCCAGCCCCAGCCGCGAGCGCAGCGCCTGGACGGTCGCGGGGGCCGCACCGATCTCGAAGAGCAGCCGGGCCGGGCCGAGTGGCATCCCCATGCC
>Ga0335075_10010790_pt1 | contig 13856 bp, 13 predicted proteins | sample Lox_Sample_24_FD_206723 | JGI IMG/M metagenome (GOLD analysis project Ga0335075, IMG submission 206723) | Soil microbial communities from Loxahatchee National Wildlife Refuge, Florida, United States - Lox_Sample_2.4 | ecosystem: Environmental > Terrestrial > Soil > Wetlands | place: USA...
CGAAGTCGAAATCGCCGCGACGCTGCAGCAGATCGCCGCCGACTTCAGCGAACGCGGCATCGTGCTGCGGGAAGTTGCCGGCGGGTACCGCTTCGCGACCTCGCCGCTGGCGCGCGACGCGGTCGAATCCTATCTGCTGCCGCCCAAGACGAGCCTGTCCACGCCGGCCATGGAGGCGCTCGCAATCGTGGCGCACATGCAGCCGGTGACGAAGAGCGAGATCGAGGCGATTCGCGGAGTAAACTCCGATAGCGTCGTGAACACGCTGCTGGATCGCGGCCTGCTCGACGAGGCCGGCCGCAAAGACGTGGTCGGGCGCCCCATGCAGTACAAGACCACGCCGTTTTTCCTGGAGTCCTTCGGGCTGCGCTCGCTCGACGATCTGCCCGAGCTCGAGCTCGAGCCGGGCCAGCCGTTGGAACTCAACCTGATCGCGCCACAAGTCCAAGAGGTTCCGGAACCCGCGCAGGAAGCATGAACTACGACGCTCTCGCCGAGTACTACGATCCGCAGCGGCTCGGCTATTCGAACGAACTCTACTCGACGTTGCTGGGCTTGGGGTTGTCGCCGCGCCACTACGTCGTCGACGTCGGCAGCGGCACCGGCTTGGGCAGCGCGTTTCTGATCGAGAACGGCTTTCGCGTCACCGGCCTGGATTCGTCGCCGGCGATGCTGGAACGCGCGCGCGACCGAATACCCGCGGCGACGTGGGTCGAAGGGCGCGCGGAGTCGATGCCGTTCGAAGCCGGCTCGTTCGACGCAGCGATTGCCGCCCATGCCTTTCACCGCTTCGACCGGCAGGCCGCAATCGAGGAATTGATCCGCACGGTGCGCCCCGGCGGGCTGGTCGCGATGTGGTGGCGCACGTTGAGCGGCGAAGATCCGGTCAAGCTGCTGCGCGACGAGGTCGCCAGCGGGCTCGGCGCGCAGCCTCCCGCCGAGGGCCTCGCCAACGGTTTCAAAGAGTTTTACGGATCGCGGCTGACGCAACCGCTGCTGCGCGTCGTCCCATGGCTCGTGACGATGCCGCTGGCCGACTTCATGCGCTACGAGCGCTCGCGATTATCGGTCGCGCTGGCGCTGCGCGAGCGCGCCGGTGAGTACTTCTCCGAATTGGAAAGCCGGCTCCGCCGGCACGCGGGCGAGCGGGGGATGCTGGGGCTGAGCTACCTGCAGTTCGTGTACGCGGCGCGGACCCCGGCGCGCTGATGCGCGTCGGGATTCACGTACGCGTCGCCGGCGGGTACGCCAAAGCGGTCGCCCACGCCAAAGCGGCCGGCTGTAACGCGCTGCAGATTTTCTCGACGAATCCGCGCAGCTATCGGGTTGCCCCGCTCGACCGGCCGGCGCTCGACGCGTTCGCGGCCATGCGCGCGGAAGCGGGCCTGGACCCGTGCGTCATCCACACGCCGTACCTGATCAATCTCGCGAGCGAGGACCCGAAGATCTACGAAGGCTCGTTACGACTGCTCGACGGCGACCTCGCGACCGCGGCGCAGGGCGGAATGCGTTACGTGAACACCCATCTGGGCTCGTATGGAACGCGCGACCGCGACGAAGGCTTCGTCGCGATCTGCCGCGCGCTGGAGACCGCGCTCGCCCGCATCGCACCGGACGTGATGCTGGTGCTCGAAAACTCCGCGGGCGCGGGAAATCTCGCGGGCGGAACGCTCGACGAGCTCGGGGATTTCGTGCGGACGGTCGGCCATCCGCAACTCGGGGTGTGTCTCGACACCGCCCACGCGTGGGCGGCGGGATATCGAATCGACTCGCAAGCCGGCGTCGACGATTTCGTGGAGCGTGCCGACCGGGCGATCGGCTTGGATCGCGTAATGCTCTTCCACTTCAACGACACAGAGGTCGAACTCGGCGCCAGTCGCGACCGCCATTGGCACATCGGGGAAGGGAAGATCGGCTTCGAGGGCTTTCGCGCGCTCCTCGCTCACCCGGAGCTGCGCGAGAAGACGGCGATCTTGGAGACGCCGGGTGACGACGCCGACGACTTGCGCAACGTGCAGACGATTCTTACGATCGCTCGCGGCGTCGCGAAGGCGTCGGGATCGTAGCGCCTACCAGACGCGCAGGCTCGGAAAGCGGAGATCGCCCGAGCGGAAGAGCGCCGAATCGGCGCGCGTGATTTTCAACCGAAGGTTGACGTCGCTGATGTCGCCGACCATCGGCGTGGAACGAACGGGATCGCGGAACATTTTTTGGATTTGCCTCTTGACTCGAAAAGTAACCTGCTATAATCTTATGCTGGTTATGGTAACTTGTCAAGCGACTTTAGTGGTGCTACGCTCGTCCCGATGATGGCCGAGCCCTCCGACGAGGCTCCGGGGCGCCTCGAGCTGCTTCGGGTGCTGGTCAACACCCTCGACTATCCGGATGGTCCGGACGAGCTCGCGACACCGGACGCGGCGTCGACCTGGTGCCGGGCGCAGGGCCTGCCGGCGATATCAAACCAGCGCGAACTCGACCGGTTGCGCGGCTTCCGCGAGGCATTGCGGGCTGCGTTCTTCTCAAACAACGGGGGCGGCGATCCGCAGGCCGCCTGGGAGGGCCTGCGTCCCTTCCTGCGCCAGGCGCAGTTCACGCTCTCCCTGGACCTGGTTCGCGGCGTACCGGCGCTCGAGCCGGCCGGCGCCGGGGCCGACCGCGCCATCGCCATTATGCTGGCCATCGCTTACGAAAGCGTCGCCGAGGGGACCTGGTCGCGTATGCGCGCGTGCCGCAAGTCCAGCTGCCGGTTCGCCTACTACGACCGCTCCAAAAACGGCTCGCGGGCGTGGTGCAGCATGGCGGTCTGCGGAAATCGAGAGAAAGCTCACCGCCGGCGAACCCGTGATCGGGCACTTTGACGTCGACGCGTTCTACGCGAGCGTCGAAATTCGCGACGATCCGAGGTTGCGCGGCTTGCCGATCGCGGTCGCCGGACGCAGCCGGCGGGCCGTGGTGCTGACGGCGTCGTACGAGGCGCGCCCGTTCGGCGTACGATCCGCGATGCCGCTCTACAAAGCCCGCGCCGCCTGCCCGCAGCTGGTCGTGGTGCATCCCGACATGTCGAAGTACAAGGCGGTGTCCCGCGAGATCTTCGCCGTCTTCGGCGCCCGCGGCCATGCGGTCGAAGGTCTGTCGATGGACGAAGCGTTCGTCGACTTCGGCGACGCCGGGATCGAGGAAGGGCGCGCGCTCGCCGCCGCGATTCGGGCCGAGGTGTATTCCGCGACGAATCTCACGGTCAGCGCCGGCGTCGCGTCCGGCAAGATGATCGCGAAGATCGCATCGGATGCCTGCAAACCCAACGGTCTGCTCGCCGTGCAGCCGGGCGACGAAGCCGGCTTTCTCGCGCCCATGCCGGTCGGCCGGTTGTGGGGCATCGGTCCCAAAACGCAGGCGCGCTTGACTTCGTTCGGCGTCGCCACCATCGGCGATCTGGCGGCGCTCGACGACCGGCCGCTGCGCGAACTGTTCGGGGCGTGGGGCGCGGAGTTGCGCGAGCTGGCGCGCGGCGTCGACCGCCGCCGCGTCGACACGTCGCGCGAAACCAAGTCGATCTCGACGGAAGAGACCTTCGAATACGACGTGCGCGAGGAACGCCGTCTCATCGAAGTGCTTCGCGAGCAGGCGCGCGAGCTGGCGGGCGGCCTCGAGCGCGAGGGGCTCAGCGCGCAGACCGTCGGCGTGAAGATCAAACGCGCGGATTTCAGAGTCGTCGGCCGGCAGGTACGTCTGAGCGAGCCGACGCGCGATGCGCGGCGCATCTTGCGCGCCGCCGTACACTGCCTGCGCCGTGCCGAAGTGCACGGCATTCCGGTTCGCTTGCTAGGGACCCGCGTCGCCTCGCTCGTCGAAGGCGAACCCAAGCAGATCGCGCTGTTTAGCAGCTCTCGGCCACGCGCATAATCGTTCGCGCGGCGCTCGACTCGAGTTTCGCCTCGTCCGTGCGATCGCCGGCGAGCAGCTGCGCGACGGTACCATAGAGCGTGTCGCCCAGCAAACCGGTGTCGAGCAGCGTTCGCGGATCGATTCCGCCGGGCGGAGCATACGGTAGACCCGCCGAGGTCGCGGCCGCCCTGCCTGCCGGCGGCGGCGACGGCGCTGCCGGGGCGGTGCTCGAGAACTCGTGCTGCATGTCGCCCAATGCGTCGGTCTCGACCATCCCGTTGACCAGGTTGAGCATGAGCTTCTGGGAGTCGATGACGGCTTGCAGCTGATTTTTCATTTCGAGCGCAAGCCGCCCGTCGCCGGTCGGCGGATCGGCGGCAAAGCGACTGGCGTCGGCCAGCATCGTATCGGCAGCGCTGAGGTTCCGCGCGATCGCCGTCGCGCGACTCTCGAGGTTCAAGCGCAACAGCGCGGTGGCGCGCGATCCGAGTAACACGTCTTGCGCCATCTTCCGGTAGTCGGTCGTTCCGGCGGCGAGCTGCGCGTCGTTCTCGAGCAGCGCCCCGACCGCCGAACGGACGTTCTCGTGCAAGGTCGTGCACAGCGGACGCGAGCGAACGTCGATGATCTGCCGGGGCGGCGTCGGTGCCGGCGCGGGCGCCGCTTGCGCGAGCATCGCCGCCAACGCAAGAATTTGGTCGAGCATCAAACGTGTTCCGACGCCCAGCACGGGTCGCCCGTCGTGCCGGAGGCGAAGCGGCGTACGAGCCCGGAACCTTCGCGCGAGAGCGGCGCGGCCATGAGAATCGACGTGCGGCGCTTGCGCACGGTTCCCCGCGGCAGCAGTTCGCGCGCGCCGTTGGGCGGCAGCCACCCGGCGATGCGGCGCAGATCTCCGGCCGCCGCGCGCAACAGCGACGGAATCATGGCGGCGGCCTCGACGTCGGCAAAAGCGAATTCTTGGAGCGAGTAGGTGTCGCGCTCGACGTCGCGCACCCCTAAGACGTACGCACCGACTCCGCGGCCGCGCCGGATGACGAGGTTGGTTTCTTGCCCGCTTTCACGTTTGGAGCGCTGGCGCATGCGCAGGCGAATCCATTCCCAAACCGGCGGCGTGCGCGCGAAGCCGGCGGTCCGGTGCCGTTCGCAGAGATCGAAGCAGCGCCGCACTCCCGGCCAATCGGCTGGGCGCAGAACGGAAACCGGGAGACGGGCCGACGGCAGCGCGTCGGCGCGCAGCGCGATGTGTCGCGACGGAAGCTCCGTAAAGCCCAAGAGCGCGTAGAACTGCGGGTTGACGTCGGAGAAAAGATAGGCGAGATCGTAACCGGCTTCCCGCGCGCGGTCGAGTTGCATTGCTAGCATCGCACTGGCGTAGCCGCGGCCGCGCAGATGCTCCGGCGTGAAGACGGCGCCGATGCCGACGGCGCGCAAGCGGCGCGTGCCGTCGCGGACGACGCGCTCGTAACGCTTGAACGAGGCAACCAGCCGCTTCCCTTCGTAGAGCCCGAACGTGCGGTAGTGCGGCCGTATGCACTGCGCGCAACGTCGAGCGTGTCGGCGACGTAGGCCGGCAGGTCGCGGCCCGCGCTCCAGATCGGCGCGGTCAGCGGGAGCACCTCGGCGACGTAACGGTCGGCCGGGATTTCCTGCAGGCGCGTCATTCCACGACGGTACCCGGCGGTTTGGCGACGCGCAGTTCCTCCAAAAACTCCGGCGCGGTGAGGCCGCGCGTCGGCGGACCCCACGCACTTACGAGCACGGCGCGCCGCGCGCGCCGAAGCGCGTCCAGGAAAAGCTGGCGCTCGCGCTCGTTGTAGCGTTCGCGCGTCTTGTTGCGATGCATGTAATACGTGAACTTCGCGGTCCGCGACGCGCGCGCGTCGCCGACGTTTTCCTTCGGAATCATCCCGGCGCGCGGGCTGTAAAGAAACGTATCCGGCACGTACCAGCGGGGAAACAGGCCCGGACGAACCCCGGCGACGGCCACTTCGTCGAACTCCAAACCGCGGGCGGCTTCCACGCTCACGATTTGCACGAATCCGCCGCCGGCATCGTCCTCGCACGATTCGAATTCGCTCGCAGCGCGCCGGCCGGCGTATTCCAGCACGTCGGCGAACGTCCGCTCCGGTCCGCGCCGCCGAAAGTCGAGCAGCCGCGCCAGCAGCCGGCGCAGGACGGCTTGCTGCGCGAGCGCCCGCGCCGAACCGGGCGCCCCTTCGCGCGCCAGACCCTCGCCCCAGACGGTGCGTACGAACGCTTCGAACGGCATTGCGTACATCGCGTCCACCCAGCCCGCCCGCAAGCGCCGGAACCTCTCCAGCGACGTTCGCGCTTCCGCGGTCAACGCTTCGTCCTGCTCGCCGCGCACGACGTTCCATCCCAGGCGCAGGTCGCGCTTGGGATCCCAGCGGCTGGACCGCACCGTCGGGGCCGGTTCGTCGTCGAGCAGGAACAGCGGCGTCTGCGGGTGCGGCGGCTCGGCGCAGAGCGTCGAAAGCGATGCGTCGCTGAGCGCGAACGCGGGATTGGCAAGCGTTCGCAGCAGCCAGTCGTGGCGGAAGGGATCGTATGCGTTCCACAACAGGGCCATCGCGTCGAGCGCGCGCCGGTCGGCAAAGACGTTGACGTCGCCGCGCGCGATCGTCGGAATATCGCGGGCCAGCAGCGCTTCTTCGTAGGGTTCGGCGTGCCGCACCGAACGCAGCACGACGGCGACGCGCTCGGGCGGCGAGCCGGCGTCGAGCCACGCTCGTACGCGATCGCCGACGAGTTCCGCTTCCTCGTGCTGCGTTCGCACGCGCACGACGCGCATTGCCGGCTCGACACCGGCCGCTTGCGGCCGGACGTACGCCTTCGCGACGGCGCCGCACGCCAGCTCGACGGCGAGCGGCGACCGCAGCTGCCGGCGCAACGTGAAGACTGCCGCGTTGGCGGGTGGCGATGCCGGCAGCGCATAGGCGAGCGTCACGCCGGCTAGGTCGCTGCCGAAAATCGCGCGGAGCAGCGCGAGATGTCCGGGCGTGGCGTCGTCGGCCGCGTCGACGAACGCGACGGGATAACGTTCGCGCAGCGCGGCGGCGCCGGCAGGGTCGTTGCGCAGGGCCGAGACGAGGCGCGCGACCGCGTCCCGCCCCGTGAGGCTTCCGGCCGTCTCGGCCATTGCGTCGTAGCGCTCGTACAGACGCGCGAGGATCTTAGCGAGGTCGACCTCGCGGCGGTACTGCCGCTGCAGCTCCTGCGGCGAGACGTCGAGAGAATCGTGGTATTCGTGTTTGGTTGCCGAGAGCAGCGCCGGATCGGTCAGGTTGGGCGGCTTGGCGGCAAACTCGGCGGCTCCCGAAAGCGAACGCGAAAGAAACTCGTCCGGCGTGACCAGCGCGTCGCGAAGCTTGCGAAATAAGCGAAACGAGGACTCGACGAAGCGTTGCGGCGACCGCAGGCCCGGAACTTCCGGATCGAGCTCGTCGGCAAACTCGTCCCACTCCAAAGCCAGGAGCGGCGCGCAGGCGGCGGTGAACAGCACCGAAGCTTCGACGTCGTCGATCGAGTTCAGGACGGCGCCGCGCTCGCGCAGCACGTCGAAGGCAAAGCGTTCGATCTCGCTCGGCGCGGAAAACGCGAGCGCTTCGCGACCGGGGAACGCGGAGCGCGCGCGCGCGGCCCGCTCGGCAAGCACGCGCGTCTTACCGGTCCCGGCGGCGCCGGCGACGATGCAGCAGCGTTCGAACGTCGATTCGACGGCGTCCCGCTGCTCGGCGGTGAGCTCGAGTGAGATCACCGGCCGAACCGCTCCGGCTCCGGCGCGGGCTTGTGCGCGCAAGCCGTCGCGTAGGCGCAGAAGGTGCAGGCGTCCGGATCGCGCGCGACCTCGAAGCGCTCGACCGTACCCGACGAGAGCTCGCCGGCCAGCTCGATCATGCGGGTCCGCGCGCGCTCCAGCTCGGAAACGCCGATGGTACCGCGGGCCTCGTTGCGCCGGCGATTGCCGTTCGATTGCTCGACGGGCAGGTTCGTTACTTCGAGGACGATCGGCCGAACGTCGAGCAAGGCGTCCTTGAGCGGAATCAACGCGAGCCGCGTCACCCGATCGCCCTCGGCGGTACGCGCCCAGTAGTAAAAGGGCAGTTGGAAGTCCTCGAATCGCCGAACCGCGTCGCGATACTCCTGCGCCGACGTCGCGATGCTTCCGGTTTTGTAGTCGACGACGCCGATGCCCCCGGAGCGCGCGTCGCGATCGAGGCGGTCGATGAATCCGACGAAGGCGTGCCCGTCGAGCTCCAGGTTCGCCGGCACCTCGCGACCGATCACCTCGAAGGGCGCGTCGCGCTCTTGGGCGAGCAGCCAATCGACGTAGCGCTGCGCGGTTCGTTGCGCGCGCCGCAGCTGGAGCTCGAACTCCACGCGCGCTTCGAAGCCGTCGCGATTGCGCTCGAACGCCCAGCGCACGTTCTCGCGTATTCGCGCGCGCATGGCCGCTTCGTCGCGCGCCGAAGGCCGCGGAAACTCGCCGTGAAAATCCTCCAGCGCGAGATGGAACGCCGTTCCGTAGGTCGAGGCCGCCGAAGCCCGGTCTTCCACGGCCGCGCAAGCGTAGCGGTAGAACCATTTGCGCGCGCACTCGGCGTACGCGTTCAAAGCGGAGGCGCTGAAATGCCGCTGGCGCGGCGGTACGCCGCGCGGCGCTTCGGGTTCCGCCGGATCGGCCAGCCCGATGGTTTCCGGCGCCGCCTCGGAGGCGTGGCTTTCGGCGGTGGAATCCGCACCGCGCCGCAGCTCGAAGGCTCGTTCGACCTCGGCACGCAAAGGCTCGTCTTTGACGCGATCCGAGAACGCCCGCAGACGGCGCAGCCGCTCGGCGAATAACAGCACCGCGTCGCGGTCGGGCGCGGGGAGGGCCAGCCGTCCGCGGTCGATCGCATCCAGCAGCGGGCCGCTCCGGTTGGCCAACGTTGCATACGCGGCACCGACGTCGTGCGGAACGCCCGAATGCGGGGAACGGATCAGTGCGGGAATCTCTTCGTCGGCGCCGGTTCGGCACCACCGAACGACGCCGTCGACGAAGGCGCGCATTTCGGGCGAGTCGGCGGTCACGAGCCAGTCTTCAGCCGGGTCCCACAGGCGCCCCTGCACGCGGTGTGTAACCGCCCTGCGGTGCGGCGAATCATCATCGGCATCAGCGGCGCGAGCGGAAGCGCCTACGGCTATATGGCTCTGCAAGCGCTGCGATCGATCGGCGGCGTCGAGACCCACATGGTATTGACCGCTTCGGCGCGCCGCACGATCGAGTTGGAAACCGAGATGAGCGCCGACGATTTTGCGGCGCTGGCCGACGTAGTGCATCGCGACGACGACTTGGCGGCGGCGATCTCGAGCGGCTCGTTCCTCACCGACGGGATGCTCATCGTTCCGTGTTCGATGAAAAGCGCGAGCGCGATCGCCTACTCGATGAACTCGAATCTGCTGGTGCGAGCCGCCGACGTCTGCCTGAAAGAGAAGCGCCGCCTGGTCCTGGTCGTCCGCGAGACGCCGCTGCATCTGGGACACCTCCGCACCCTCGCGACCCTCGCGGAGATCGGCGCCGTCATCATGCCGCCGGTGCCCGCGATGTACGCCAACCCGCAAAGCGTCGACGACATCGTCGCGCACACCGTCGGCAAGGCGCTCGACCAGTTCGGCATCGCCAACGAGCTCTTCAAACGGTGGCGAACCCCGTAACCGAGGCGCATCGCTGGCACGGTCGCGGTGGAAAGCCGGCGGCGCGAAGGAACGACCGTTCGCGTTACCCTTCCTGGCGCGGCGTAGCGCCGCCCGTTCCCTCAAACCGAGCGCGCAGCGCGGGCTTGTCGAGCTTGCCCATCGCGTTGCGCGGAAGTTCGTCGACGACGTGAATCTCTTTGGGGATCTTGAAGCTTGCCAGCCGACCGCGCAGCGCGTCGAGAACGACGGCGCCGTCGAACGGAGGCTCGGCTTCGACGAACGCGACCGGCAGCTCGCCGCGCGCGGCGTCCGGCTTACCGATCACCGCGCAGGCTCGCACGCCGTCGAAGGCTTCGATCGCGTTCTCGATTTCGCGCGGGTAGACGTTGAAGCCGCCGGTGATGATCAGCTCTTTGATCCGCCCGGCGATCGAGTAGACGTCGTGCTCGGCGTCGTAGCGCGCGAGGTCGCCGCTGCGGTACCATCGCCGGCCGTCGCCGTCGGCGACGAACGCGTCGGCGGTGTCCTGCGGGCGCCGCCAGTAGCCGGCGAAGACGGTTGGCCCGCGCACCAGCAGTTCGCCGATCCGGCCGGCTTCGAGCGGCGCCGCGCCGCCGGGCTGCGCGATGCGGACGCTCGCGCCCGGAACGGGAATGCCGACGCTTCCCGCCGGCCGCGGACCGCCGTAGCGGTTGCTCAACACGAAGCCGAACTCGGTCGCGCCGTAACGCTCGAGGATGGCGGCTCCGAACGCGACGCCAAATTCGCGGAACGTTTCGGTCGAAAGCGGAGCCGACCCCGAGACGTAGAGACGAATCGGCGCGGGCGGCTCGGCGCCGGCGGCGACCGCTTCGAGCAAACGCACGTACATCGTGGGAACTCCGAAAAACGCCGTCACCTCGCCGCGCCGCAGGGTCGCCAGGACGTCGCGCGCGTCGAAGCGCTCGCGCAGCAATACGTGCGAGCCCGCGGCGAGCGACGTGCACAGGCCGGCTACCAAGCCGTGCACGTGGAACAGCGGTAACGCCAACAGCAGCGTATCGTCCGCGCGCCAGCGCCAGGCGGCCATCAGCGCGGCGGCCGCGGCCGCCAGATTGGCGTGCGTCAGCATCGCGCCTTTCGAGCGCCCGGTCGTGCCGCTCGTATAGACGATCGCCGCGACGTCGTCCGCACGGGCGCCGCGCCGGCGGATCTCGGATCCCAGCGATTCGTCGGCCGCCCACGCTTCGACCTCGCCGGCATCCACGGCGGTGCCGGCGCCGCCGGCGTCGTCGAGATGCCGCGCGCCGGCTACGGAGCGAACCACGATTGCCGGTTCGGCGTCGCTAAGGACGTGCGCGAGATCGGCGCTGCGGTAGAGCACGTTCACCGGAACGGCGATCGCGCCCAAACGCAGCGCTCCCAAGAACGAGTAAACGAAGCCGTGGCGGTTCTCGCAGTAGATCGCCACCCGGTCGCCGCGGCGCACGCCGAGGTCGGCGAAGCGCGCGGCGACACGCGACGCACCGGCGTGCACGCGAAGCAGCGAAACGCCGTCCAATGCCGGCGCGTCGCGCCGGTCGATCAGCGCGGCGTCAAACAGATCCAGCAGCATCGATCAGTTCCTCGGCCAGCGCGAGGTCCGAGACGCGGTCGACGTTCACGGCGGTCTCCGGAAACGGCGAAACGACGGCCCGGACCGGCGCGCCGAGGATCCGGCTTGCGCGCCGTTCGGCCTGTGCGATCGTCAAGCGCCCGGCGGCGTACCGAAAGAGCACGTCCCAGCCGAACAGCGAGGCGAGCCGTAGGGGACGTTTGCGCGCCGCTCCCAAACGTTCCAGCGATCGTTCCAGCAGCGGCAGCGCGCGCGGCCGCAGCGCCGCCAATCCCGCGCCGCAATACGTTCCGTCGCGCAAACGCGCCCACGTGTGCGGAACTTTCGGAAAGCGCGCGAGATGCAGCCGGCGATCCAGGCAGCCGTAGATCGCGTCGGCGTCGAGCGCGCGCGCCCGGGTCGCAAAATCGTCGACCGAAACCGGGGTGAGAACCGGAAGGTCGGACGTAACGATCATCACGAGCTGGCCGGACGGCAGTCCTTGCAAGCCGCTGCGAAGACTATCGGAGATGCGCGCGCCGTCGCTGCGGCGCTCGTCGGCCGCCGCCAGCGCCTGGGATGCGTGCGTTTGCGGCGGCGCGACCACGACGATGCGATCGACGCAGGCCGCAGCCCGCAGCGCGCGCAGCACCCGCTCTACCATCGGAACGCCCGCGATCTCGACGAACGCCTTGTTGGGCGCGCCCGCCTGCCGCCGCGCGACGTCGTCGAGCGGTCCCCCCGCGAGCACGACGGCGTCCATTTAGTTGCGCCATCCGGGCGTCGCCGCAAACCGCGTGAGAAAGCGCTCGTAGGTCGAAGGCAGCTCGAGACGCTCGGCGAGACGCTGCGCCTCGGCATCGTCGGCCGCCAGCGCGAAGGTGCACGATCCCGAACCTGCCAGCAACGCGACGCGCGCGCCGGCCGAACGCAGCGCGTCGAGCGCCGTCGCGATCTCGGGCGCGAGCGCCGCGATCGGTTCTTGAAAATCGTTGGTGGCCAGGCGCTCGACCTCGCCGAGATCCCCGCGCTGCAGCGCGGTCAGCGCGGCCAGCGACGCGGAAGTCGAACGGGCGCGACTCGGCCGCGGATGCCGGTCGAGCTCGGCGTACGCCGAGGCGGTTGAGATCGCCGCCGGTGGTTTGACGATCAGCACGGCCCAAGGCGGCAACGCGCCGGCCGGCGTCACGCGCTCGCCCGTGCCTTCCACCAGTGCGCCGGTTCCGGCGAGAAAGAACGGCACGTCGGAGCCCAGCTGCCGGGCTGCCGCCAGCCAATCGACGGGTCCGCAGTCCCCGAACGCGCCCTCCATCGCAGCGCGCAAGACGGCCGCGGCGTCGCTCGAGCCGCCTCCCAGACCGGCCTGCGTTGGAATCCGCTTGCGCAGCGTCACTCGCGCCGCCGGCAGCTCGCCGATCGCGCGGAGCGCGCGGACCGCGAGGTTGTCGTCGCCGCCGAGGCCGGCGATATCGCACGAAAAGGCGAAGGCGTCGCTGCGCTCGATCGCCAGTTCGTCGGCCAAATCGAGCGGAACCATCACGCTGCGCAGGGCGTGATAGCCGTCGTCGCGACGCGCGAGCACCTCCAGGGTCAGGTTGATCTTGGCCGGAGCGCGGTAGAGCGAAGCCATCGAAGCCACGGTTCTTTGCGGCGAAGCGAGGAGGCGCCTTCGGCTCCACGCGTAAAGGGGTAACTCTCGAAGCATGGTCACGAGCTACGACGCGCAACGGAACGAATTTTGTGCCTACGTTTTGCGCGAATCGCAGACGCCCTACGGTCTACTGCTGGGTAACTACAAAGCCTACGCGCAGTCGACGGCCAAAGGCGGCGTTCGCGGCTTGTGGGACGCCGACACCGATCAGATCATTTTCGGGACGCACCATATCGCTTACGGGTTGAGCGCGGGCGGCCAGCGCCGCCCCACGCTCTTCCCGCACCAGATCGAGCGCGACCTCACCTTTCTTCCGTACGCGCAGATTTCGGAGTTCACGCTCGAGGATCGCGCGCACGTCACCGAGGCCTTTTTCGTGCCGTTCGGTCAGCGGTTCGATCGGGCGGTAGCCTTCGTCGTCGACGTGACGATCTACAATCCGGGAGGAGAAGAGCTGCAAGTGCAGCTCTTTCCATGGGCGATGCTGGTCGGACAGCGATTTTACGGCGAGCCCGAGCATCAAGTCCGCGCCTGGAACGACGGACGCTACATCTGCTCGAAGAACATCGAGACCGGCGGCGAGCGCTGGTGGGGCGGATCGCGCCGTCCGACGGCGGTCGAGCTTTCGCTGCGCGAACAAGTCTTGCTGGAATACATGCGCCGCGGCACGCTCTTGCCGGCCGGCAGCGCGCAGCACTTCGGCGACGTGACGCCCGAGCAGGCGGCCCTGGTGAGCCGGCGTATCTTCGGAGCCTTCGAGTACACGATCGACGTGGCGCCGGGGGCGCGCGAGTCGCTTCGGCTCGCGGTAGTCTACGACAAAGCCGGTACCGAGAAGAGTCGTCCCGTGCTCGAAGCGCTGCTCGACGACCCGCGCGCGCTGCACGACACGCAGCGCTACTTTTCCGAGCGTCTCGCCGACGCGCGGATCATGACGCCGTCGCCCGAGATCAGCCGCGGCGTCGCCTGGGCCAAAGCCAACATGCTGCGCATCGTCAAAGAGTATCCGCAAGGCTGGGGCTCGACCAACTCGCCGCCGTCGGACAT
>Ga0335075_10010791_pt1 | contig 13855 bp, 10 predicted proteins | sample Lox_Sample_24_FD_206723 | JGI IMG/M metagenome (GOLD analysis project Ga0335075, IMG submission 206723) | Soil microbial communities from Loxahatchee National Wildlife Refuge, Florida, United States - Lox_Sample_2.4 | ecosystem: Environmental > Terrestrial > Soil > Wetlands | place: USA...
TATGATATTCGCCGAGGCCTAGGCCGAAAAAGTCGCCGATCGGAGCTTCCACGCTGGGAGTTTTTTCGTTATCCCAATACATGCGGAGCACGATGCGCTTCAGGTTGTACGGCTCGTCGTCTGCAATGGTGAACCAGATGTGCGAGATCATCGCCGGACCGTCTGCATCAAGCACAGTGTAAGTCGCACCGGGGGCGACGGTGCGAGCATCGTCATTTCTTCCGGTGGGGTCGGAACTGGAAACGCGTACCAGCGTGTAGGTTTGCTGACGGGTCAGGGCCGGTTGCGATGGCAGCGCCTGGCCGCGTGCAACAAGGCTGGTTGCAACCAAGACAGCGAGGGCAGCGATCAGTTTTCGCATCGTATAAAAGGATCCTTCGGGAGGATTTTTCTCCACATGCACAATTGAACTAAAGCGCGACACTCTTGTCGTCCACCAGCCTTTTCGCGTTGGCGATAAATTGCTCGAGCGAGATGGAACCTTGATCGCCTTTGCCGCGGGTGCGGACGCTGACAGCGTTGGCGGCAGCTTCCTTGTCGCCCATGACCAGCAAATAGGGAATCTTCTGCATGGTCAGGTCGCGGATCTTCGCATTCATCTTTTCGTTGCGGTCATCGAGTTCGACCCGCAGCCCGGCTAATTGTAACTGTTGCTGAACTTTTTTCGCGTAGTCGATGTGCTTTTCGCTGATCGGCACCAGTCCGACTTGCACCGGAGCGAGCCACAGGGGAAATGCTCCCGCGTAATGTTCGATCAGAACACCAAAAAATCGCTCCACAGAACCGAACAAGGCGCGATGGACCATCACAGGCTGGTGGCGCTCGCCGTCTTCACCGACATATTCCAGTTCAAAACGAGCGGGCAGATTAAAGTCGAACTGTACCGTGGAAAGTTGCCAGAGGCGGCCCAATGCATCCACCAGCTTGATGTCGATCTTGGGGCCATAAAACGCGGCTTCGCCAACGATCGTTTTGTAAGGAATGCCCTTACGCTGCAGCACGCGTTCAAGCGAGCCGATCGCCAACGCCCAATTTTCTTCCGAGCCGACAAAGCTGGCTTTATCTTTAGGATCCCAAATGGAAAGTTCCACTTTGAGCTCCGCAAAGCCGAAAACCTTCAGCACTTCTGCAGCAAAATCGATGCACGATGAAACCTCATCCTCAATCTGCTGCGGTGTGCAAAAGATGTGGGCGTCGTCCTGGGTAAATCCACGCACACGCAACAAGCCGTGCATGGTACCGCTACGCTCATAGCGATAGACGTTCCCGAGTTCCGCCAATCGCACGGGCAGATCGCGGTAACTTTTCGGGGTGTTCTTGTAGATGAGGATATGGCCCGGGCAGTTCATCGGTTTCAACTGATAGTCGGCATCGTCCAGTTCCATCGGCGCATACATATTTTGCGAGTAATAGCCCGCATGTCCGCTGATCTTCCACAGTTCGTGGCGCATTACGTGCGGAGTAAACACCATATCGTAACCGCGACGGATACATTCTTCGCGCATCCAGTCTTCCATCAGCTTGCGGATGATGCCACCTTTGGGATGCCAGAAGACGAGGCCTGGCCCGGCGATGTCCTGAATGGAGAAGAGGTCGAGTTGCTTGCCGAGAACGCGATGGTCGCGGCGCTGTGCTTCTTCCAGGCGCGCGAAATGCTCCTCCATCTCCTTCTTCGAGAAAAAGGCAGTCCCATAAATACGCTGCAGCTGTGGATTTTTCTCGTCCCCGAGCCAGTACGCGCCGGCAATGCTCATCACCTTGAAGGCCTTCACACGGCTGGTGGAAGGCACATGCGGCCCGCGGCAAAAGTCGACAAAGGCGCCATTGCGATAGAGAGAGATTTTTTCGCCGGGCTGCGTAAATCGCTCTATGAAGTGCATCTTCATAAAGTCATTTTCGGCTTTGAAGCGCAACAAACCCTCGTCGCGCGGCTCCCACTCACGAACAAACTTCTCGTCGCGGGCGACAATCACGGCCATGCGATCTTCAATGGCTTTCAAATCTTCCGGCGTAAACGGCGTGGGGCGATAGAAGTCGTAAAAGAAGCCGCTGTCGGTCGCTGGACCGTGACCCAGCTTGGTCTCCGGAAACAATTCCAGGACGGCCGTCGCCATCACATGGGCGGCGGAATGACGCACGACCTTGAGTGCCTCGACATCTTTTTCAGTCAGCAGACGCAGGGCAACGTCTTCAGTCAGAGGAGTGGTCAGGTCGACCAGGCGCTCGCTAGCGGCATCCTCGGCGGCATACATGGAGGCTTCGCTGGTGGATTTGTCCTCGTCAGCAGTGGTGGACGTCGCTTGGACGGGCCGAGCCTGAACGGGAGAGACCTGGGCGACGACCGCAGCCGCAGCCAAGCGGGGTGAGATGTCCATGGCAATCGACAGGGGAGTGGTTCCGGCGGGCACGGTGCGGGCGCTGCCATCGGGCAGCTGCACCTGAATCGATCTTGCATCTATGTTCATGTTGGTTCCTAAATGATCGCAGATATCAGGATAGGTGGTTTTTGCGGTGCCCGTCGAGCGACGGTGCCGATTCCTGGGTGAGGTGCTTCCATGCATGAGATGTCCGGGACGAGATCCCCACTGATGGCCTTGGTCTTCTGGGTCGGGCTGTGCGTGATTGTGGGCTTGATTTCCGGCCTCCTGACTAGACGAGCCGTTGCGGGCTGGTATACGGGCTTGAGAAAGCCCTCGTTCAATCCGCCGAACTGGATCTTCGGGCCGGTGTGGACTGCGCTCTACATCTTGATGGGCGTGGCTGCGTGGATAGTCTGGATGCAGCCGGCCTCTCAAGTCCGAACGTACGCGCTAATCTGGTTTGCGATTCAGTTCGGGTTGAATTTTCTGTGGAGCATGATTTTCTTTCGGTGGCATGCGATTGCCGGCGCGCTGGGAGAGCTCGGTTTTCGATGGCTGGCGATTCTGGCAACCATGGTGATGTTCTGGGAAGTTCGCTCACGGCCGGCTGGCTGATGGTGCCGTATCTGGCGTGGGTCACCTTCGCAACCGTGCTGAACCTGGGAATTCTGCGGCTGAATCGGAATCGGTGATCGAGCAGGCGCGCTTAATCATCATCCCTGAAAAAGGTGATGTCGAGAGTACGCAGATAGGTATGCAGGCCAGCATCCTGGATCGGTGTCAGATAAGCGCGCGAGCCGGATTCATTGCGATGCTCGTGCCAATAGCCCGGAGGAGTGACGAAGGCAGCGCCCGATTTCCAGTCGACCCGTGTGGGATTCTTGATGTGGCCGTCGGAGCCTAATTCCGTGCCAACCAGGGTGTAGCAGCCGGGCTTGGCATCGATAATCAGGTCCAGCGCGACCGACTGATGACGGTGCGGCAACTGGCGAGTGTTGGGCTCAGTGAGACCATACATCGCCCACAATACGTGGGTCACAGTCTTAGTCTGCGTACAGCCAGGATTGCCAAGGATCAGACTAACGCGGCTTCTGGTGGCTGCCTTAGGATCGTTTGCCGCCTGTTCCAGCGCTTTTGACAATTCGCTGTGGGTGTAGTGGGCGGGAGCGAAGCGCGGATGGCTCTGTTGCACGCCAAGATAGTCGAGCAGCGGTTGATCGTTGACCCAATAGAGCGCGGAGGTCTTCTCGGCATGGTGATTCGCGGGGCGGCCGGGCAGCGTAAAAAAATCTCCCTCCGACCAATGAATCTCCTGATCACCAACAGTAGATACGCCGCTGCCGCGAATGACATAAAACAACTCCGAGGTGGAGTTGGCAGAGGTCTCCAGCGTGTCGCCGGCCTCGATGCGCAGGAAGCTAGCGGTAAGCGAGGGCGTGCTGGCTGGGGCAGCGCACTTGAGCGCCTTCGAAAGATCCAGTGGAATGATGCGGCTTGGACCGGCGGCGTACAGGTCCGCTGCGAACTCAGCATAGGGAATCGGCGGGACGCTTCCCGAAGAAACTGGGTCGGCAGCTGAACTGTACTCAAACATCAGAGCATTTTGCTCAGCGCTGTTTTCCGTGGCTAGGTTTGAGGACGACTTGGTTTCGGGATGGGTGAGGGTGCTCATGGATCAACCTCCGTCAGCAGCTGGCGCCGCTACAGACCATTATAGGAACTGGAGGGCAAGCTACAACAGCTTGGCGGCGGCTTGGGCGAAGTAGGTGACGATGAAGTCGGCGCCGGCGCGGCGGATGGAGACGAGAGATTCCAGGATGGCGCGATCGCGGTCGAGCCAGCCATGCTCGATGGCGGCGCGCAACATCGAGTACTCGCCAGAAACCTGATAGGCGCCGAGAGGAACGTCGAAGCGGTCGCGGGCCTCGCGGATGATATCGAGATAGGGCATGGCCGGCTTCATCAGGATCATGTCGGCACCCTCGGAAAGGTCCAGCTCGATTTCGCGCATGGCTTCGCGACGATTGGCGCCATCCATCTGATAGCTGCGGCGATCGCCAAATTGGGGAGCAGAATCGGCGGCTTCGCGAAACGGGCCATAAAACGCTGAGGCAAACTTGGACGCGTAGGACAGGATCGGCGTATCGGTCAGCTCGTCCACATCCAGGGCGTCGCGGATGGCGGCGACACGGCCATCCATCATGTCGGAGGGTGCGACGATGTCCGCGCCGGCGCGGGCCAGTGAGGCCGCGGTGCGGGCGATGAGCTCGACGCTGGAGTCATTTTCAATCTCATGAGCGCCGTTGGCCATTTCGCGGACAATTCCGCAATGACCGTGCGACATGTATTCGCAGAGGCAGACGTCGGCAATCAGCAGGGTTGAATCCAGGGCATGCTCGCGCTTCATGGCACGGAGGGCCTGCTGGACTATCCCGTTCTGATCCCATGCGCCGGAGGCCTGTTCGTCTTTGGTGGCGGGCAGACCGAAGAGCAAAAATCCGCCGATGCCGAGCTTGGCGGCCCCGGTAGCATCCTGAATGGCTTGATCGATGGACAGATTGAAAATACCGGGCATGGAAGAGATGGCGCGGCGCATGCCTTCACCGGGACAGATAAACATCGGGGCAATCAGCGCACCGGGATGCAGCCGGGTTTCGCGCACCAGGGCGCGCATCGGCTCAGAACGGCGCAGACGCCGCATACGAATCAAAGGGAAATCCATGCTGCGTCTGATTCTACCGCGTGGGCTGGGTGGCCACAGAACGGCGACGATTCTATGCTGCCATCACACCGACTCTCTCGCCCACTACCGAGGTGGACCCGGAGGGGGTGGCGGGAACGCATTCCGCTCGTCGGACAATTGTGCGTAGTTTAGGTCCGCAGATTTCTCCAGCAGCACCCACAAGGTATAGATCGCCAGGATCGTGCCGAGGATGGGCTTAAGCAAGGTCAGCACAGCGACGATGATGGCGAAAATGCGGCCCCAGGACTGACGAGTCAGCAAGGCAATTCCAACGGCCAGCGAAAGGATGGCGCGGCCGAACACGATGATCGTGATGAAGCGCAGGATCCAGCCTCCGGGATGGAAAGGCGACATCATCCAGGCATCCGAGCCTCGCATCCATGCGCCGCCGCCCACAGCCATATGCAGAAAGGGCAGAAACAGCAACCAGCGCAGAACGCAATAGACGGCGAATACGATCCAGAGAATGCCGAGAGTGTGAACATGACGGGCGACGCGCGAATACGCTAGCGGCACCATGCGAGGGTAGCCGCTAGGCGTCGAACCCGGTGCAACGGGCGGCGTCACTTGCGCCACCACATTCGGTACACCACATTTTGGGCAATGCGGTTCTGTTCCCACCGGTGCACCACATTGGCTGCAATACATATCCAACCCCCTCGGTTCCTGCTTTCGAGCCGCTTTTCCCTCGAAGATACGCCGGAGGAGACGATTTCGTTCCTTTTTTTGTAAAGAATCGGGCCAGGACCGGTGTCTTTCATGGAGTCGCGATTCCTGTCACTGTGTTGCGCATAATCCAGGCGGACATCGAGGGTTGATCTCGCCGCGCTGAAGCTTTCGGTAGCCTTCGACGCCCGGAAGAGCACGAACCCCTGTATCGGCGGCTTTTTTTCTGTTGACACTTGTACGTCAGAGCGGAGAATATCCTCCGGGGTGGATGTGCGATACGTCACATCTGCCCTACGAAAAGCAGTGGTACACTTCGTGGTTCCTTCAGAAACATCGGATGTATCAAGCTAAATGCTTGCAGCAGGATTCAGTTCGGCCGACTTAACAGGAGGATTTTCGTGACTGTAATTGCATGGGTGTGGTTTGTCTTAGTCGTGAGCGTGCTATCGCTTGTCGCGACGCGGCTCTTCCAGCAGGTCCTTACGTCGCGCTGGGGAAGATTCGCCGGCGTGATCACGACACTCATCCTGCTCGGTGGAGGCGTAGCTTTCGCGGAACCTGCGGCCCCAGTCGGAGGCGAAGCCAATCTTCAGCTTCCAGATTTGACCCAGGTGCGATTCTTTGGGCACCCGGGATTCAACGGCCACAGCCTGCTGATGTATGGGCCTCTGTTCTGCGTTTTAGGAATGATCTTCGGCCTGTTCATGTATGTCCACCTGAAGAACATGCCGGCGCATAAATCGATGTTGGAAGTATCGGAGCTGATCTGGGAGACCTGCAAAACATATCTGATCCACCAGGGTAAGTTCCTCCTCCTTCTCTGGTCTTTCATTGCGGTCGTCATTCTCGCGTATTTCGCTGTACTGCTTCACTTCAGCGCCTTGAAAGTCATTATCATCCTTGCCTTCAGCATCCTGGGAATGGCCGGCAGCTACTTTGTGGCCTGGTTTGGTATCCGGGTAAATACGCTGGCGAATTCGCGCGCCGCCTATGCCTCACTGGGCGGTAACCCGTATCGCGCGTTCGGTGTTCCGCTCAAGTCGGGTATGAGCATCGGCATGATGCTGATCTCGATCGAGCTGCTGCTGATGTTCAGCATCATCCTCTTCGTTCCAGGAAGCTACGCCGGGCCGTGTTTCATCGGCTTTGCGATTGGCGAATCGCTCGGCGCCGCGGTGCTTCGTCTCGCCGGCGGTATCTTCACCAAGATTGCCGACATCGGGGCCGATCTGATGAAAATTGTGTTCCACGTGAAAGAGGACGATGCTCGCAATCCTGGCGTGATCGCCGACTGCACCGGAGACAATGCCGGCGATTCGGTGGGTCCGACTGCCGACGGATTTGAAACTTACGGCGTGGTCCAGGTCGCCCTGATCGCATTTCTCATTCTGGGCGCGAAGAGCGCTACCGTCGGAGTGCAAGTGCTGGTCTGGCTGTTTGCGGTTCGCGTGGCTATGCTGGTGGCCGCCGTTGCGGGCTATTACATCAACGAGCTGATCTCCAAAGCGCGGTTCGGTAAAGCGCTCGAATTCAACTTCGAAGCTCCGCTCACCTCACTCGTGTGGATTACTTCCATCGTGACCATTGCCGTCACCTATCCGGTCACTTATCTCCTGCTTCCTGATTTAGGTGGAGATCCCACGCTCTGGTGGAAACTCGCCACCATCACCTCCTGCGGAACGGTAGCGGGAGCCCTGATTCCGGAACTTGTGAAGGTGTTCACTTCTACCGAAGCCCGCCACGTAAAAGAAGTGGTTGCGTCGGCAAGGGAAGGTGGATCCGCCCTCGGTCTGCTGTCTGGGTTTGTCTCCGGAAATTACTCCGCCTATTACCTGGGACTGGCGGTAACGATTTTAATGGCCATTGGCTACGGGGTAAGCACCCTGGGATTCCAGAATGTGGTTCTAGCAGCGCCGATGTTCGCATTTGGCCTGGTAGCGTTCGGCTTCCTGGGCATGGGACCGGTAACGATTGCAGTCGACTCATTTGGGCCGGTGACAGACAATGCTCAATCCATCTATGAGCTGTCGCTCATCGAGAACGAGCCGGATGTGCAGGAGCAAGTGAAAAAACAGTACGGTGTGGATGTCGATTTCGAACGCGCAAAGAGGATGCTGGAGGCGGGTGACGGCGCGGGGAATACGTTCAAAGCCAGTTCCAAGCCAGTGCTGATTGGTACGGCAGTGGTGGGTGCCACCACCCTGATTTTCGCCACAATTATGGCTCTGACCAATTCGCTCACCCAGAATGTGGACAAGCTCTCGCTTCTCCACGCTCCGTTTCTACTCGGCCTGATCACTGGAGGCGCGGTGATTTACTGGTTCAGCGGCGCGGCTACCCAGGCCGTGACCACGGGCGCTTACCGTGCTGTGGAGTTTATCAAGAGAAATATGAAGATCGAGGGAGCTGAAAAAGCCTCCACTGCAGACAGCAAGATGGTGGTGGCCATCTGCACCCGTTACGCGCAAAAGGGGATGCTGACCATCTTCATCTCGCTGTTTTTTGCTGCATTGGCGTTTGCCTTCCTGGATCCTTTCTTCTTCATCGGCTATCTGATCTCCATTGCCATGTTTGGGCTTTACCAAGCCATCTTTATGGCGAACGCAGGAGGAGCCTGGGACAACGCCAAAAAGATCGTCGAAGTCGAATTGCACGAAAAAGGAACGCCACTCCACGAAGCCACTGTCGTCGGTGATCTGGTGGGCGACCCATTCAAGGACACGGCTTCTGTGGCCCTCAATCCGGTCATTAAGTTCACCACGCTGTTTGGCTTGCTGGCAGTGGAACTAGCCGTTGAGCTGGCTTCGACCAACCCGATGCTTACCCACGTGCTGGCGGGGGTCTTCTTCCTCATCTCGTTCTATTTCGTGCACCGTTCGTTTTATGGAATGCGCATTGGAAGCGACGAACCCGCGAAGACGTCTCGATCCTAAAGCGCGTGGCAGAATATCCAAAGTTTGCTGGCGCCTCTGCTCTTGTATAAGGGTTCAAGACCAAGCGGGCCGGCAACAAACCAATGGCTACTCTTACCCATCCCCCCAGGGTGATAAGAGTAGCCATTCGGTGTCTCTGGGGAAGATTCGGTCCCCATCCCTCGCTTGCGCATCTGTAACGGAGTGGGCTTACACTGGTAAGCCTGCGGATTCGTAGACCATGGTGAAACCTCTCACACCCGCTGTCGATTCCGCCGAGCTCGACACGCAGCCGAGGAACGCGGCTGTGCCGAAAAATACACCATCACATACCAGGGGGAAATGAAGATGAACGCCATCACCGTGAAAGACGGAACAACAATTTATTTCAAAGACTGGGGAAAGGGACAGCCCATCGTGTTCAGCCATGGCTGGCCGCTTTCGGCCGATGACTGGGACACGCAGATGATGTTTTTCCTCAATCACGGCTATCGCGTTATAGCCCATGACCGTCGAGGCCATGGGCGGTCCACGCAAACGAGCGACGGGCATGACATGGATCATTACGCTGACGATCTTGCGGCATTGACGGCGTATCTTAATCTGAAAAACGCCATTCACGTCGGCCATTCAACCGGCGGCGGCGAGGTGGTGCGCTATCTGGCACGGCATGGGGAGAGCGGAGTAGTGAAGGCCGCGCTGATCAGCGCAGTACCACCGCTGATGGTCAAGACAGCGGCCAATCCGGGTGGTCTTCCCAAGGAGGTTTTCGACGGATTGCAGGCGCAGCTCGCAGCCAATCGGTCACAATTCTATCGCGAAGTCCCGGCGGGTCCCTTCTATGGCTTCAATCGGCCTGGCGTGAAGTCCTCGGAGGCAATCATTCAGAATTGGTGGCGCCAGGGCATGATGGGCGGCGCGAAGGCGCACTATGACGGCATCGTCGCATTTTCACAGACCGATTTCACGGAAGATCTCAAGAAGATCACTGTGCCCGTGTTGGTGATGCATAGCGAGGACGATCAAATCGTGCCCTATGCCGATGCCGGGCCCTTAAGCGCAAAGCTGCTGCGGAACGGGACGCTCAAAACCTATAAGGACTTCCCGCATGGCATGCCAACCACGCATGCGGACACGATCAACGCTGATCTGCTCGCATTCCTCCGGAGCTGAAACAGGGGCGGTGAGTCAGCCGTGTGCGGCTCGCCTCCTCGATTTGTTTGTGCGGTGAAGAAAATTCACCATAGTGAAATTTGCGCGGGCGTTCCTCTGCGTCACTTCGCTTTCTTGCTTTTCACCTCCGCGATCGGGCGAAAGCGCAGAGCCGACCAGACATCATCCAGGGCAACGATGGAAACCGGTCGCCATCCTTTGTCCATCATCGCAGCGGCAAGGAGGTCCCGGCTAAGATCGCTGTCGATGCCTGACGTTTTCTTCGGATACGTAATCCAAAAGACTGCTCCTGGGGCGGCGCACTGCAAGAGTCCGGATGCCGATTTTTTGATCTCGGCCATGCGGGTGGCAAAGAACTGGATGAATTCATACGTGCCGCCCGGCTTCGTGGCAATTTCGACTTTATCTGGCAATGGAGTCAGCCGGCTCAGATAGTCATCCGGCGCTGCCAACAGAAGGGTTCGCATTCCGGCTTTTAAGCCAAGTTTTTTGACAACTGGATTCACAGTCATTGTTGTTTCCTCTCCCGCAGGTTGCAAGGAGATTGCAACGCGGGAAGCCGCCCTCTGTCAATTAGGACAGCATCATGGTGCCTTCGCACTGTTGAAAGCAGCTACCATGGGAGCGTGCCTATGTTCCCCAATGTGCCTTTGCCGCTGGCGCATACCAGCGCCGAGATGCTGGAGTTTGCCCGCCTGCGGGAGATGGTCGCGGGATACGCCACAACGGGCCCCGGCAGAGAATGGACGCTGGCGCTGCAGACCTCCGGCGATTCTGGGTGGGCAGCCATCGAGCAGCAGCGAGTTAGCGAATCGCTGCGATTATTGCGCGCCGGACCCAGTTTCGATTTTCACGGATTGATCGATCCCAGTGACTGGCTGGATCGCGCACGCATTCACGGAGCGGTGCTGGAAGTGGATGAGCTTCGGGCTTTGTCGGCGCTGGTGGGGCGGTTTCGCGCGTTCCAGGAATGGCAGCAAACGTTGTCGGAAGAATTGCGCGAGCAAATCAGCTCTCTGCGAGAACTGGCGATGCCGCTGGTCGAGAGCCGATTCGCAGGGTTAGTGCAGGCGCTCGACGGAAAATTTGAAGCGGATGGGTCGATTGCGGATCATGCCTCGCCGGAGCTGGCGCGGATTCGCCGCCAGATGGAGCGGCAACAGCGCGCGATTGAAGAGAGTCTGCGGTCGATGCTGCGGCGGCTGGGCCCGGAAGGTTCCTTGCAAGAAGACTTGATTACGGTTCGTGGCGAGCGATTTGTGCTGCCGGTAAAAGCGGAATGGAAGCGGCGCATACCGGGCGTGATGCATGGGGCAAGTTCCAGCGGGCAGACCTATTTCATTGAGCCCATCGAGACGATCGAGCAGAACAATGAGCTCCAGCGGCTGCTGGAAGAGGAGCAGGAGGAAGAACGTCGCATCCTGGCAGCCATGACTCGACAGGTGGGCGAACATGCGGAGGCGATTCAAGCCTGTGCCGCGATTCTGGCAGAAGTAGAATCGCTGTTTTCGCGCGCGCGATTTGCTGCGGATTTCCAGTGCACTGCACCGGTGTTTTCAATGACAGGATCGGAGCGAATCTTTCTGAAAGCAGCAAGGCATCCGCTGCTGGAAAAACGTCTGCGCGGAGAAGCGCTGGTGCGACGATCGTCACGCAACGACCCGGCATCGGAGCCAAGAACGATTGTTCCGCTGGACCTGGAGCTGTCCGCCGCGACGCCGCAGTTGATCATCAGCGGACCGAACACGGGCGGGAAAACTGTGGCGCTGAAAACGGTTGGATTGCTGGCATTGATGGCGCAGGCAGGAATTCCTGTGCCCGCGGAGGCGGTGGAACTGCCTATGTTTGACGCAGTGCTGGCGGACATCGGCGACGCGCAGTCGATCGAGCAGAATCTTTCCAGCTTCTCGGCCCACATTACCCGATTGAACGAAATATCGAAGCTGGCGACGGCGAATTCCCTGGTGTTACTGGATGAGCTGGGTTCGGCAACCGATCCGGAGGAAGGCGCGGCGCTAGCGGCTGCGATTGCGACGCACTTTTCCGCGCGCCACACCTGGTGTTTGATCTCTACCCATCACACGTCACTGAAGGTATACGCGGCCAACACGACGGGTGTGCAGAATGCCGCGGCAGGATTTGAAGAGGAAACGTTCGCGCCCACGTATCACATTCGTGTCGGCGTGCCGGGGATATCCGCGGGCATCCACATTGCCGAGCGACTGGGAATGGATGCCGACATTCTGGCGAATGCGAAGCAAAGGCTGGGCAGCCAGGCGGTGGAAATTGGACGTTTTCTCGATCAACTGCATGCAGACCTGTTGACGGTGAGTACAGAGCGAGCGCAACTTCAGCGCCGCGAACAAGAGCTTGCCAAAGAACGCCAGCGTTTGGAGCGCGAGGGACGGCAGGAGCAGCAGCGCAAGGTGCAGGAGATGGAAGGAAAGTTGTCCTCGTTGTTGAAAGCATTTGAGGCCCAGGTGCGAGAGGTTTTACGCGGGATTGAAGACCGCAGCGCACAGCAAAAAGTGGCAAAGCAGGCGGAGCGCGGGCTGGCAAAGCTGCGGCGAGAATTCCGCGAGCAGGTGGATGCCACGGTGGTGGCGCATCAGACCGGCGCGGACCGGGGCGACCCGAACGCGCAACCGCACATCGTGCGCAATGTAAATGTTGGAGACACAGTAAAGTTGCGTTCGCTGGGGAAAACCGCATTGGTCGAGCGGCAAGTGGACGATGAGAATTTTGAGGTTTCCGTGGGGCAGCTGAAAATGCGCATTCGCCGCAACGACATCGCCCAAGTTGTAACGTCTGCAGCTGACCGTGCGCGCCAGCTAACACCCGTCGCGGCAGCGCGCAGCAAAGGTATCCGGGTTTCGCTGAATCGAGAGCGTACAGGGGAGATGAGTTCGGGTGCGACAGAGATCAACGTGATCGGACGAACGGTGGAAGAGGCCACGGACGCAGTAGAGAGGTTTCTGGACCAGGCATTTTTGGACGGGGCGCCGCAGGTGCGCATTGTGCACGGAGTTGGCATGGGAATTCTGCGCAAGGCGCTGCGTACCTACCTCGGCAACCACCCGCACGTCGACAAAGTGAGCGAGCCACCGCAGAATGAGGGTGGAGCGGGAGCCACGGTGGTGGAGTTGCGGCAATAGCGTCTGGAAATCTCATATTTTCAGTGCTACCATCACCGCGACCCGGATACTCTGCATCTAAAATTTGGCGCGAGAGAGAACGATGATTCAAGTGATTACAGTGGAACGAGAATATGGAAGTCGTGGCGGCGAATTTGCCCGGCTTTTGGCGGAACATTTGAAGTGGGATTTGCTCGATCAGTCTTTGATTGATGAAGTGGCCAAACGCGCCGGCATATCGCCCGCGGAAGCAAAGCGCCGGGATGAACGTTTAGACCCCTGGTATAGCAAGGTGGGGCGCGCGTTCTGGCACGGCAGTAACGAACGAGCCGATATCACGGTAGAGCGAGAGATTGCGGATGCGACGCGGATCACCGAACTGGCGCAGGAGGTGATGGTGGAGAAAGCCCGGGCCGGCAATTGCGTCATCGTCGGACGTGGCGCGGCCTGTGCGCTGCATGGAATTCCCGGATGCTTTCACACCTTTGTGTATGCCTCCACCGCGAGGAAGGTTCGCTGGTTCGAACAGGCATTTCCTGACAAAAAGGCGGTCGCAGAGCGAGAGCTGGCGGCGACCGACCAGCGGCGTGCAGAATATGTCGAGCACTTTTATCACAATGTCTGGAATGACTATCGCATCTACCACCTGATGCTGAATTCCTGCATGGGATTTGATGCGATGATCGGCGCCACCATTGAGGCCACCGGCGTCTGAAAACTCTTTTTTTGGACGCGGCAATTGGTTGATTTCTTTAGCGCTGCGCCTGCATCGGCAGCTCCTGAACATATTGGTATGTCGGATTTTGGCGCTGCTGTCGCAGGATGCCAGCGATCTGCCTCCACGTTGCGTACAGGCCATACGGA
>Ga0335075_10010792_pt1 | contig 13855 bp, 12 predicted proteins | sample Lox_Sample_24_FD_206723 | JGI IMG/M metagenome (GOLD analysis project Ga0335075, IMG submission 206723) | Soil microbial communities from Loxahatchee National Wildlife Refuge, Florida, United States - Lox_Sample_2.4 | ecosystem: Environmental > Terrestrial > Soil > Wetlands | place: USA...
AAGCTTTTGCGACTTGGCGCCCGCCCATCGACACCCGCTCCACGGAACAGTGGCGCCGTGGAGGGAACGAGAACGAGTTGGTCCTGAATTTCATCACTCCCCACCAGAAATGGGGCATCCATTCCACTTATACCGACAATCTGCTGATGCTGACGCTTAATCGCGGCGGGCCGGTGATTTGGATCTCCGAGACCGACGCGAAGCGGGCTCACATCGCCGACAATGACTGGCTCGAGGCGTACAACTCCAATGGCGCGCTGGTCGCCCGCGCGGTCGTTTCCCAGCGCGTGCCCGAAGGCATGACGCTGATGTACCACGCCCAGGAGAAAACCATCAATACGCCAGGCTCGCAGGTCACGGGGCAACGTGGCGGCATCCACAACTCGGTCACGCGCGCTGTTCTCAAGCCTACGCACATGATCGGCGGCTACGCCCACCTGTCATGGGGAATGAATTACTACGGGACTGTCGGATCCAACCGGGATGAGTTCGTTATCATCCGACGGATGGACAAGGTCGACTGGCTCGAACGGCCACTTGAGGCAAGGGAGGCGATGGCATGAAGGTTCGCGCCCAGGTCGCGATGGTGCTCAACCTCGACAAGTGCATCGGCTGCCACACCTGCTCCGTTACCTGCAAGAATGTCTGGACCTCACGCGAGGGCGTCGAATACGCCTGGTTCAACAACGTCGAGACCAAGCCGGGCGTCGGCTATCCGCGCGAATGGGAGAACCAGAAAGTCTGGAACGGTGGCTGGCGCCACCTGCCGGACGGGCGGATCCAACCCCGCATCGGACCGAAATGGCGGGTGTTGGCCAAGATCTTTGCCAATCCGGATTTGCCCGAGATTGACGACTACTACGAGCCCTTCACTTTCGACTACGAACATCTCGCGAATGCGCCGGAAAGCGAAGCGGCGCCGACCGCGCGGCCAAGGTCGCTGATCACCGGCGCTCGTATGGAGAAGATCGAAACCGGGCCGAACTGGGAGGAGATTCTCGGCGGAGAGTTCGCGAAGCGGTCGCGGGACATCAACTTCGAAGGTATCGAAAAGGAGATCTACGGCCAGTTCGAGAACACTTTCATGATGTACCTGCCGCGGCTCTGCGAGCACTGCCTTAACCCCGCGTGCGTTGCGGCCTGTCCATCCGGGGCGATCTACAAGCGTGAGGAGGATGGAATCGTCCTCATCGACCAGGACAAATGCCGCGGCTGGCGGATGTGCGTCTCGGGGTGCCCATACAAGAAGATTTATTACAACTGGAAATCGGGAAAGTCGGAGAAGTGCATCTTTTGCTATCCGCGCATCGAAGCCGGAGAACCTACCGTCTGCTCGGAGACATGTGTCGGACGCATCCGCTATCTCGGCGTTGTGCTCTATGACGCTGACCGGATCGAGGAGGCTGCTGCGGTTCCGGATGAGAAAGACCTTTACGAGGCGCAGCTTGGCATCTTCCTCGACCCCGAGGACGAGACGGTAGCCGCGAAGGCGCGCGAGAGCGGCGTGCCGGAGGCATGGCTCGATGCGGCAAAACGCTCGCCGATATGGAAGATGGCAATGCATTGGCGCATCGCCTTTCCCCTCCATCCCGAATACCGCACCCTACCGATGGTCTGGTACGTGCCGCCGCTTTCGCCAATCCAAGCCGCGGCAGGCGCAGGTGCAATTGCCGAATCAGACGGAGTAGCAGATGTGCGGAGTCTCCGTATCCCTATCCGCTACCTGGCCAATATGCTGACTGCAGGTGCGGAGGCACCAATCGAGAGAGCGTTGGAGCGGATGCTGGCGATGCGCGCCTATATGCGCAAGCGTACTGTGGGCGGGGTGATTGATGAAGCGATCGCCACGCGCGTCGGCATGACCGGGAGGGCGATCGAGGACATGTACCATCTGATGGCAATCGCCAACTACGAGGACCGCTTCGTCATCCCGACTACCCACCGTGAGGCCAGCGAGGACGCGTACGCGCTGCGCGGCGGATGCGGATTTACATTTGGGAATGGCTGCTCGAGTGGAGAAACCGCGACAGGCCTGTTCGGTTCGCCTTCTCTCAGGCCGGTACGCGTTCCGGCGGAGCCGGGCTGATGCGGATCCTGAAGGTTCTTTCCATCCTCCTCTCCTACCCGAAGGAAGAGATGGTGGCGGCAATACCCGAGATCCAGGATGAGATCACCGCCTGTTCGATACTGCCGAGTGCTCATCGCGCCCAGTTGGCGGCACTGGCAGAGGAACTCGGCACCAGCGACCTGATTTCTCTGCAAGAGCGCTATGTTGCGCTCTTCGATCAGTCTCGCTCACTCTCCCTTCATCTCTTCGAGCATGTGCATGGCGAGTCACGGGACCGCGGCCAGGCGATGGTCGACCTTCGGCGGCACTACGAGCGTCACGGCATGATGATAGTGGCGAACGAGCTTCCCGACTATCTGCCGCTTTTGCTCGAATTTGCATCGACTCTCGAGGAGCGCGAGACCGTCGGGTTGCTCGTGGAGGTGCGGGGAATCATCTCTTCACTCGCCGCGCGGCTCCAGAGGCGAGAGTCGCCGTACGCATCGGCGATGGCGGCTGTGGCAGCGCTGGCAGGAAGGGAGCTGGCCACCCAGCCCCTCGCAACTCCGGAGGCCGAGGCGTCATCCGGCACAGCGCTCGACCGCGTCTGGGAGGAAAAGCCCGTCACGTTTCGTCCGGCCGAGAGCGAGCCGGTCGAATGCGCCTCGCCACCTTGCTATCTGGACGAGGGAATGCTCAAATGAGTGGCTGGCTCAACTTCGCGCTCTTCGGGATCTATCCCTATGTTGCGCTCTCAGTGCTCCTCCTCGGCAGTCTGATCCGGTTTGACCAGAGCCCTTACACCTGGAAGAGCGATTCCTCGCAGCTTCTGCGGCGACGTAGGCTGGGAGTAGGATCGAATCTTTTTCACTACGGTGTTCTGGTCGTTGTTATCGGACATTTCGTCGGATTCCTGTTGCCCGATCGGATGATTTCCTGGCTGATCAGCCCGAGGCAACACGCACTGCTTGCGATGATGGTAGGCGGACTCGCAGGTACGGTCGCGATTGTGGGGCTCTCCATTCTCATCCATCGCCGGCTCGCCGATCCGCGCATCCGGATGAACAGCCACCCGTCGGACATTGCCGTCGTCTTTCTTCTCTGGGCGCAGCTCGCACTCGGATTGCTCACCGTGCCTTTCTCGGCGGGTGATATGAGCGGAGGGCTCTTTGAGACGCTGGTCGCTTATGTGCAGGGGATCGTTACCCTTCACCCGGGCGTGGCGACGCTGATGCCGTCCGTGCCGTTCGTCTACAAGCTGCACATCCTGCTTGGCTTCACAATATTCTTGATCTCACCATTTACGCGGATGATCCATGTCTGGAGCGCTCCGATATGGTATCTGGGCCGGGAGGGCTATCAGATCGCCCGCACGCGGCACATTCCGGCGACGAGCAAAGGGCGGCGATGAACACAGCTATCCTGGAACGCGAGATTGCCGCGGAGATGCAGTTTCATCCTGCGTCCTCGCGTGAGGCCGCTTGGAAGGCGGCCGAGCAGGCGCTTGCGGTACGCCGCGTGTTGCTCGCTGAGGCGGAGCGACGTGGAATCACAGTGGAGGAGGGTGCGGGCGCGGTGCGTGAGGTCGCCGAAGAAGCGCAGATCCGACGGTTGATCGAGCATACCCTGGCGGTGCCCGACGTGACCGACGAGGAATGCAGCGCGGAGTATGCGGCGCATCCAGACCGTTATCGTAGTCCGACCCTCTACGAGGGAGCGCATATTCTTATCGCCGCGGACATGAGGAACAAGGCGGAGCGCGACATCGCGCGGGAGAGAGCGACAGGACTGATCGCGCGGCTTGAAAAGGCGCCAGAACGTTTCGGCGCGCTGGCGCGCGAATTGTCGGACTGCCCGTCGAAGAGTGCTGGCGGCGCGCTTGGCCAGGTCACGGAAACGGACGTTGCACCCGAGCTTGCGAGCATGTTTGCCGCTATGGTGCCCGGAACGCTCTGCCCGATCCCGGTGCCAAGCCGGCACGGCTACCACGTGCTGCGCCTGGACCAGAAATCGGAAGGCCGGACCCTGCCTTACACCGCAGTCGAGGCGCGTATCCGCGAGCGGTTGCGCACGCAAGCCTGGGCAGCGGCGACGCGAGCGTTCATTGCCGGACTGGTGGCGGCGGAGTCCGATCGTTGAGTTGTGGGGATAGGACGAGCAGCAGCATGGGCCAAGCGCTCCCATTGCGTTCTGCAAACTTCGCCCCCAACAACACGAAGCCAAACGGCGCCAGCCCGAGCAACCGCACGCGAAACCATTCGCTCTTCCCTCCCTGGGCGTGATATCCTTAGCGTGCCGCCCGCGCCCGTGCCAAGGCGCGCGTCGAACGCAAGAAATCAACGGCGCAATCAGTCAGGAAAACGCGCACCCCGTCTGCTCGAGCGAAAGCCTCCACAGCCGCTCGCGCATGCCCTCGTCGTGGCTGAGCGGAGACGAGCGCACGGCGCGGCATTCCGCATAATAGCCGCCGCTCACACCCGCAACCTCAGCCGATGAGGCAAGGAAGACGGTTGTTTTCGCGCCCTTCTCGGCACTGATGAAGAACGGGCGGGCCAGTCTGATGCCGAGCCCGAACAGCCCCGGCATGCCGCGTCCGAAGCCGGTCGCGACGACACCAGGATGCAGGCAGTTCACGGTGATCCCGCTTCCCGCCAGGCGCGATGCAAGAGCATAGGTGAAGAGGACGTTGCCGAGTTTCGAGCGGCTATAGGCGTCCATCGGCGCGAAATGCCGCTCGCCCTGTAGATTGTCGAATTCCAGCCGCGCCCGCCGGTGCGCGCCCGAGGCCACGTTGACGATGCGCCCCTCTCCGGCGGCCCGAAGCAGGCCGAGCAGCGAAAGGGTGAACAGCACATAGCCCAGATGGTTGAGCGCCCAGGTGCGCTCATAGCCATCGACGGTCAGGCGCCGGTCAGGAAAAATGGCGCCCGCGTTGTTGACGAGTACGTCAAGCCGCGCGTACGCGCCTTCAAGTTCCCGCGCCGCGCGACGGATCTCCGCCTGCGACAGGAAGTCGGCCGTCAGCGTCTCCACGGCCTTGTTCCCGCTCGCATTGCGCACCGTCTCCGCGGCACGCAGAAGCCGCCCCGGATCGCGCCCGTGCATGATGATCCGCCCGCCCCCGCGGGCCAGCCCGAGCGCCGTCTCGAAGCCGATCCCCGATGTCGCGCCAGTGATGAGAGAGACGCGATCCTGCACCATCGGCGTGCCGCCCTTCACCCCTCACCGGAACGCGCTGTACCGCGCCCCTGGCAAAAGAAGCCTGTCATGACCGTCGAAAATCGTGTCGATCTCCGAGCGGCATCGTTCCCTCCCCGGATCCGTGCGGCCTAGTGTCCTGCCCTCGAAGTTCGCTGCCATGTGCAGCGAACGGAGGGGATCAGCAGGCCACTGAAAACAAAGAGCTAGTGTCCCGATCCGGCCACTTGCATAGGATAACGAACCTCGGAATCGGGACACTGGCTCAGAAAAGACTCTGATTGTTGTGCTGGATGATCGGCGTCTGTCCGTATGTCGGGGGCCTCCCGAGCGCCGCATTCATCTGCAGCCGGCGCGCCTCCTTGACGGGATCGACGACCACACCGGGGGGTGGGCTGGGCCGCCAGAACAGCAGCCAGCTCAGCGGACCCTCTTGCGATTGCTCCGGCGATTTTTCCTTGGCGAACTCCGCTCCGACATTGGGCGGCGTCGTCGGACCAGCCGCCGCAACCAGCGCCCGCTGACCGGCACTGTCCGGCCCTCCCACGCCGGCCAGCGCAACCTCGGGAACAAGTGTCTCCTCCGCACGCAGCCGCGCGGATACCTCTTGCGGCCGCTGTGCCCCTGGCTCCGGTGGCGGCAGCGTGTCCAGGTTCGTCGGCATCGCGAGCGGCGGCTGGGTCGTGACGAGAAACGCGTTCGGGGTCGGCGGCGCGAGGCCGAGCGTTTCCATGATATTGTTTCCGCACCCGCCGACAAGCGAAGCAGCCGCAAGCGCTGAGACGAGCCGCAGGCACTCCCAGAACCGGGCCCGCCTTTGCTCCTTCATCATCGCTCCTTCCCTTCAGGTCCGTGCCAGGCGCCAACCGGCCGCACGTCGGATCGTCGGCCATCCAGAAGGCCGTCCACCAGCAGGGCGGCCACGCCGCAGACGATCGCCGCATCGGCGAGATTGAACACGTACCACGACCAGCCGAAGGCATGCACTTGGATGAAATCGACAACGAAACCAAGCCGGAGACGGTCCGCCACATTGCCGATGGCGCCGCCCCCAATGGCCCCGACGGCAACCGCGACCAGTATCCTTTCGGTGCGCCACAGCCAGACGCCGAGCCCGATCACGACGGCGATCGCGACCAGGACAATCACCGCGGGGCCAATATTCGCCGAGCCGTTCAGCAGGCCGAATGTGATACCGCGGTTCTCCACCATCCTGAGATCCAGCACGGGAAGCAGCACCAGCGGCCCGTGCTGGCCAAGCCCGAGTATCTCGAGCACCCACCATTTGCTGACCTGGTCGGCCGCCAGCACGACCAGCGCCGCGCCCACCCCAAGCCACCGCCGGCAGGCCACCTTCATGCGGCCACCCGGCAGATCAGGCCCGACTCGACCGCGTCGACGCAGCGGCGGCAAAGCCTCGGGTGGCGCTGATCGGAACCGACTTCCGGCAAGACCCTCCAGCAGCGGGCGCATTTCTCCCCTTCGGCAGGAGAGAAGAGAACCGCCACGCCCGGCACCTCCGGCAGGGAAAAAGCCTCCGCCCCCGCCGGCTCGCAGGTGAGAGAGGAGGCCGAAACGATCGCCAGCTCGGACCATTCCTCCGGGCTTAGCAGCCCACGATCCGCTTCCGGCAGATGGAACGTCAGGGCGGCTTGCAGTGAGGTGCCGATCGCACCCTGGACCCGTGCCCGCTCGAGCGCCCCCGTCACCACGCGACGGATTTCACGGATCCGCGCGAACCGCGCTGCCAGCACGCCATCCGTCCACGCGGAGGGGAGAACGGGAAACGTCTCGAGATGCACGCTCGCCTGCTCGCCGAACCGCGCGCCCCAGGCTTCCTCCGCGGTGAAGACAAGGACCGGCGCCAGCCACGCGGTGAGCGTGCGCTGCAAGATATCGATGACCGTCCGCGCCGCACGCCGCCGCGGCTGGTCCGGTCGATCGCAGTAGAGCGCGTCCTTGCGGACATCGAAATAGAACGCCGAAAGGTCGGTCGCGCAAAAGGCATGGATCGCCGGATAAACGCCGTTCCAATCGTGCGTCGCCACACCCCGCCGCAGCGCTGCATCGAGCTCGGTCAGGCGATGCAGCACGAAACGCTCGAGCTCCGGCATCTCGGCCTCCGCCACCCGCTCGGCCTCCGTGAAGCCCGCCAGGCTCCCCAGCAGCCAGCGCAGGGTGTTGCGCAACCGCCGGTAAAGCTCGGCCTGCTGCTTCAGGATTTCGGGTCCGATACGGAGATCCTCGCCGGTGTCGGAGTTGGCAACCCAGAGGCGAAGGATGTCCGCCCCGTACTCCTCGCACACGTCCTGCGGCGCGATGACGTTGCCGAGCGACTTCGACATCTTCCGCCCTTCTTCGTCGAGCACGAAGCCGTGTGTCAGCACCGCCTTGAAGGGGGCCCGCCCCCGCGTGCCGACCGCCTCGAGAAGAGAGGAATGAAACCAGCCCCGATGCTGATCCGAACCTTCGAGATAGAGATCCGCGGGCCAGGGCAGCCCCCGCGCCTCCAGGACAAAGGCGTGCGTCGAACCGGATTCGAACCAGACATCCACGATATCGACGACCTGCTCGTAATCGGCCGCATCGCGGCCAGGCCCCAGAAACCGCTCGGGCAGTGAGGCAAACCAGGCATCCGCGCCCTCGGCGCTGAAGGCGTCAACGATGCGCGCCATCACCGCCGGATCGCGCAGCGGCTCGCCGCTCCGTTTCTCGACGAATACCGGGATCGGCACTCCCCAGCTTCGCTGGCGGCTGACGCACCAGTCCGGGCGCGAAGCGATCATGCTGGCCAGCCGGGTGCGGCCCTGGCCGGGCACGAAGTCCGTCGCCGCGATCGCGGCCAGGGCTTTGTCCCGGATCTCCTCCGGCCCGTCCATGCGGATGAACCATTGCGACGTCGCACGGAATATCAGCGGCGCCTTCGAACGCCATGAATGCGGATAGGCGTGCACCAGGCTGCCCCGGGCGATCAATGTGCCGGCACTGCGCAATGCCGGGACGATCGCATCCGCCGCCTTGTAGACATGCAGGCCGGCAAATTGCGGCACCCATGCGTTGAAGGTGCCGTCCGCCCCAACCGTGTCCGGAACCTCGAGCCCGTGCGCCTGGCCAAGCGCGAAATCCTCTTCGCCGTGGCCGGGCGCAATATGGACAAATCCGGTCCCCTGCTCGGTGGTCACGAAATCGGCCGCGAAGATCGGCACCGCGTGCTCGTAGCCCAGGCCGTGCAACGGATGCCGGCAGATCAGCCCGACCAGATCCCGGCCCTTGAAAAGGTGGATCACGTGATGCGTGGCAATGCCCGTCTCCTCGCAGAAAGCCGGCAATAACGAGAGCGCAACCAGCAACCTCTCGCCCACCCTGAGGTCGGCGCCGGCCGCCACGGAATCGACATGCACCAGCGCGTAGTCGAACGCGGCCCCGCAGGCGATCGCGCGGTTTCCGGGAATGGTCCAGGGCGTGGTGGTCCAGATCGCGACCTGAGCCCCCTCGAGCTCCGCCGGCAACGCGGCTCCATTCTGGGCGGCGGCCAGCGGGAAGCGCACGAAGATCGTCGGGCTTTTGTGGTCGTGATACTCGATTTCCGCCTCGGCAAGCGCGGTCTTCTCGACCGGGCTCCACATCACGGGTCTCAGTCCCCGATAGAGAGCGCCCGACAGCAGGAACTTGCCGATTTCCGCGGCGATCGCGGCTTCCGAAGAAAAATCCATCGTCGCATAGCGCCCCGCCCAGTCGCCGGCCACACCAAGACGGCGGAACTCCTCCGCCTGCACGGCCATCCACTTCGCGGCGTAATCGCGGCAGACGGCGCGGAAATCGATCACCGGCACCTGGTCCTTGTCGCGCCCTTCGCTCCGATACTCCTCCTCGACCTTCCATTCGATCGGCAGGCCGTGGCAATCCCAGCCCGGGATGTAGAAGGCATCGAAACCCGCCATCTGCCGGGCCCGGTTGATCATGTCCTTGAGGATCTTGTTGAGCGCGGTGCCGATATGCAGATGCCCGTTCGCATAGGGCGGGCCGTCATGCAGGATGAACAATTCGCGGCCCCGGCTCTGCTCTCGAATGGCACCCCACAGGTCCCGCTCCGCCCATCGCTCGAGAAGCCTCGGCTCGGCGCGGCGAAGATCGCCCCGCATCGGGAAGGAAGTCTTGGGCAGGAAAACTGTGTCGCGGTAATCGTCTCGGCGCTCGGTCATCGCACGTTCCAGATCGTCAGGCGGCGCGGCCGCCGGATGGCGCCCCGGCGGGGGCTTCACTTTTTGCCCGACCCGTCAGCCCCGGGCCGGGCCGGTAATTCGTGCGGACAGGCGTGCCATGCCCAAACTATGGGGAGGCGGGGAGCGGCAGGTCAAGGTGACGCCGCGCTTCGCTTGCGTCGGCGGCGATCTGCGCGCTCAGCGCCGCAAGGTCGGGAAAGCGTCGCTCCGGCCGCAGATACGCCTTCAGCGCGACCGACAGCTCCTGCCCGTAGAGATCCCCGGCAAAATCGAAAAGATGCGCCTCGAGGCGGCTTTCCGGCCCCCCGCCCACGGTCGGCCGCCGGCCGATATTGGCCACCCCAGGCACCTCGGCGCCATCCGGCAGGCGCACGCTCACCGCGTAAACGCCGCGTGCCGGCTCGAGATGCCGGCCGAGCGCAATGTTGGCGGTCGGGAAGCCGAGTGTGCGCCCCCGCCGGTCGCCCTCGATCACCGGCCCCCGAATGGCCCAGAAACGGCCGAGTTCGAGAGCGGCGCGCTCCGGATAGCCCTCTTGCAGGAGCCGCCGTATCCGCGTCGAGGAAATCGGGCCCTCCGCGTCCGCCAGCAGCGGCACCACCGAAAGCCCGATCCCGAGCGCCTCGGCGCGCCTGCCAAGAAAACCGACATCGCCGCCGCGCCGGTGACCAAAGGCGAAATCCGGCCCCGTCGCCAGATGCCGCGCACCGATGCCCCGCTGCAGAACCTGGACGACAAATTCCTCCGCGGAAAGCTCGCTGAACGGCCAGTCGAAAGGAAGCTCGTAGAGAATGCGCACCCCAAGCGCCGCCAGCGCGGCGGCACGCTCTGCGGAAAGCGTCAGCCGGAACGGCGGGTCCTCGGGGCGGAACAGCTCCCGCGGCGAAGGTTCGAATGTCAGCACCGCAAGCGGCGCTTCGGGCCGTGCGGCGTGCGCAGCCGCAACCACCTTGGCATGACCCCGATGCACGCCGTCGAAATTGCCAAGCGCAATCGTTGCCCCGCGCGCCCTTTCCGGCGCCGACCGCCAGTCCCGGACGATCTGCATCAAGGGCGGGCCGGCACCTGCACCGACGCTTCGCCCTCGATCACCGGCTTGCCCTTGACGAAGCAGGTCGTCCTCAGGCTCACGCGCTTGCGCTCCGGATCGAGGGCCGTCACCTCCACCGTTGCCGTGACGGTGTCCCCCGGCCGCACCGGCGCCCGGAAGCGCAGGCTCTGCGCCACGTAAATCGCGCCCGGCCCCGGCAACTTCGTGCCGAGTGCCGCACTGATCAGCCCGGCCGAGAGCATGCCGTGCGCGATGCGCCCCTTGAAGAGCGACTGCGCCGCGCTCTCTTCGTTGAGGTGCAGCGGATTGGTGTCCGTGCTGACTGCGGAATAGAGCACGATGTCGGCCTCGGTGATGGTCTTGCCCACGCTCGCCGTCATTCCCACCGAAAGATCTTCGAAGAAATACCCGCTCATCGCCTGCCTCACCGATAACCCGGCCGCGACAAGCCATGCTTGGCCGGCAAGGTCAAGCGGCAGCCGTCAATAGCTTCGCGGCAGGCCCAGCACGTGCTCGGCGATGTAGGAAAGGATCAGGTTGGTGCTGATCGGCGCCACGCGATAGAGCCGCGTCTCGCGATATTTGCGCTCGATGTCGAATTCCTCGGCAAAGCCATAGCCGCCATGCGTCTGCAGGCATGCCTCCGCCGCCGCCCACGCCGCATCCGCGGCCAGGAGCTTGGCCGTGTTCGCCTCCTCACCGCAGGCCCGCCCCGCCTCGAACCGCGCCAGTCCCTCGCGCAGCATCAGCTCCGCGGCACGCATCTCCGCGTGCGCCCGCGCGATCGGGAACTGGATACCCTGGTTCTGGCCGATCGGACGGCCGAAGACGATCCGTTCCTTTCCATATGCCACCGCCTTGGCGATGAACCATTTCGCGTCCCCGATCGATTCGGAGGCGATCAACAGGCGCTCGGCGTTCATCCCATCCAGGATGTAGCGAAAGCCCTTGCCCTCCTCGCCGATCAGATTCTCCGCCGGTACCCGCACATTATCGAAGAATATTTCGCAGGAATTATGATTCATCATGGTGCGGATCGGCCGGATCGTCATCCCGCCCGTGACCGCCTGCCGCATATCGACAAGGAAGGTCGAAAGCCCGTCCGTCCGGCCCCGCACCTGCTCCCGTGGCGTCGTGCGCGCCAAAAGAAGCATCAGATCCGAATGCTCGGCCCGGCTCGTCCATACCTTTTGACCGTTCACGACATAATGCTCTCCCTCGCGGCGGGCAAAGGTGCGCAGGTTGGTCGTGTCCGAACCGCTGCCCGGCTCGGTCACTCCGAACGCCTGCAAGCGAAGCTCGCCCGCAGCGATCCGCGGCAGGAAACTCTGCTTTTGCAACTCCGATCCGTGTCTCAGGATGGTGCCCATGATGTACATCTGCGCGTGGCAGGCGGCACCATTGCAGCCCTCCGCATGGATCGTCTCGAGAATCGCAGATGCTGCCGAAAGAGGAAGGCCCGCCCCGCCCAGTTCCTCCGGAATCAGGACGGCGAGATATCCGGCCTCGGTGAGCGCACGAACGAACTCGCCCGGATAAGCCCGCTTCCTGTCCACCTCACGCCAGTAATCGCCGGGAAAACGCGCGCAGAGTTTTTTCACCTCGGCGCGGATCTCCGCATGCGAGGCAGTTCCGTCCGTCCCCTCGTCCATCCGATTCCTCCGTGCTTTCCGGATCACAACCGATGGACGTCACGGATGCAAGCAGCCGCCGGCGACGCTGTCCCGGATTGCCCTGGTACCCCGAATCAAATCGTCATCATTTTCCCTCTCCCTCTGGGAAAGGGTGAGGGTGAATCACTCACCAGTATTCATCCTTTTCCCTCTCCCTCCGGGAAAGGATGAAAGTGAATCACTCACCAATAATCATCATTTTCCCTCTCCCTCTGGGAGAGGGTCAGGGTGAGGGTTGGGGTGAATCACTCACCAATAAAAGTTGGGTACTAATGCTCTCCGGAGCGTTCGTGCAGCAGCACCATCGCCCGGCGCAGCCGGATCACGCCACCCCGGACCTCGCCGAGCGAGCAGAGCTGTCGCCCTTCGAAAGCCAGCCGATTGACCGCCGGTGGAGCGGGTTCAATGAGCGCGTTCTGGGTGGCCTCGACGTCGGCAAAAAGCTCGGCGCAGTAATGCTGCGTGTCCGTCAGGATCTGCATCGGCGCCGGCTGTGTGCGCGCCGGCAGAGGGGCGACAAGTCCAGCGAGCAGGATTGCCGTCGCGCCCGCGATGCCAGCCATGGGAAGCCAGTCACCCATGCGTCTCTGGTTAACTGATCGGGCCTCACCAGCGGGTGGGAGGAGGATGAAGAGACCGTCATGCGTCGGCGGTGGCCACGATACCGCGCGCGACCTCGGCCGCACCCGGCAAATGCAGCATCGCCGCGAGGCCTGGTGCATTTTCTGAAAGCTGCACACTGCCGCCGTGCAGCAGCGCCACCGCTTGCACCAACGCCAGCCCCAGTCCGGCGCCAGGCGTGCTCCGCGCCGCTTCGCCACGGAAGAATCGCTCGGTGGCCCGTGCGCGATCCACCTCCGGCATGCCCGGGCCCTGATCGGCGACCGTGATCGTCACCGTTCCCCCCGCAATCGCCGCGGACAGGCGCACGATGCTTCCTTCCGGTGAGAATTTGAGGGCATTGTCAAGCAGATTGGCAATCGCCTGCTGCACCAGATCGCGGTCGCCGAACAGTGGCAGGCGGTCCGGGCAGATAAACACCAGCGTCAGCCCGCCTTCCTCCGCCGCCGCGCTGTAGAGATCGACGAGACCCGCCAGCATAGGTGCCGCATCGAACGAAGCGAACGCGGCCCGGCGCGTGCCCGCCTCGATCTCGGCAATCCTGAGCAGCGCCTGGAATACCGCGACGACGCCGTCCAGATCCGTCGTCGCTCGCTCGATCGCCGCTCGGAGATCCGCCTCGCTCTCGGCATGCAGCGCCGCATCCTCGAGGCGCGCGCGTGCCCGCGTAATCGGCGTGCGCAGGTCGTGCGCGATGGCGTTGGAGACCTGCCGCACCCCGTCCATCAGCTTCGAGATGCGCTCCAGCATCTCGTTGATGGTCTCCGAGAGACGGTCGAATTCGTCGCCACGGCCGCTGATGCGCACCCTGCGCGACAGATCCCCGGCCGAGATGGCCGCCGCCGTCGCCGAAATATTGGCCATGGCACGGCGGAACAGGCCGCGGATGACGACCGCGCCGGCAACCCCGAGCACCAGCACCACGAGCAGCGCCCACAGGAGCGCTCCGGTCAGAAGATCGCGAAGCTGCGCCCGCACCTGGACATCGCGCCCGACCAGCAGGTGGAATCCTCCAGGCAGTGTGAACGTGCGCACACGCGCG
>Ga0335075_10010793_pt1 | contig 13854 bp, 10 predicted proteins | sample Lox_Sample_24_FD_206723 | JGI IMG/M metagenome (GOLD analysis project Ga0335075, IMG submission 206723) | Soil microbial communities from Loxahatchee National Wildlife Refuge, Florida, United States - Lox_Sample_2.4 | ecosystem: Environmental > Terrestrial > Soil > Wetlands | place: USA...
CCATTCGAATTTACGCACTGCTTTGGGAGCGATCATCCGCTGTTTCAGCTTTCCCGGCTGCGTAGAATCCTTGAAAATCCTGTGACGCGAGAGGGTGTTTATTACGACGCGGGGGATATTGGCATCGGGCAACGCTGGGATTCTGTTCCGGAGCGGAAGCAGACGCTCGATGAGACCTTCGAACGGATCGACAACGCCGGTGCGTGGATGTTGATGAAGCGGGTGCAGAAAGATCCCGACTACAACGAGCTGCTGGTGCAATGCCTCGACGAGGTCCAGCGGCTGAGCGGACGGCAGATCAACCAGGACAAGAAGAGTCAGGAGGCGATCATCTTCCTTACCTCGCCGCACCGCGTGACTTCGTATCATATCGACCGCGAGTGCAATTTTCTGATGCAGGTACGGGGCGATAAGCAGATCAGCGTCTTCGACCGTAACGACCGCGAAGTGCTTCCCGAGCCGGAACTGGAGACTTTCTGGTCAAAGGACAACAATGCAGGCGTATACAAACCTCAGTACCAGGACCGTGCATACGTCTTCACCATGAGGCCGGGGACAGGCGTGCATATCCCGGTGAACTCACCCCACTGGCTCAAGAATGGGGACAATGTCTCGATCTCCTTAAGCATCAGCTACCAGTACAAGGATTGGCGCCGCAAGTATGTTTTCCAGGCGAACTATTACCTTCGCAGGATGGGATTGAATCCCACTCCTCCGGGACGCTCCGCTTTGCTGGACAATGCAAAGAGGCTGATGGTGCAGGTCGGGTTGGAAGGTAAGAAGCTGCTCAAGCCGGCCAAGACCAGCTAGGTCGTTATGCGGGAAGGGATGATAATCCGCCGTGCGCGGTGAGGACATCCGCGTCACAGAGCTCAAGTCGTCTCCAAATAACGGTTGCCAGGTGAATTCCGGGATGAAACGGATGTTGCAGCGGACTGCTTCGATCGCGCGAGACGTCTACACCTATCGCTATTTCAATTCGCAGGAGAAAGCCCCACGCTACCGGGGGGTATTCTCGTCCTTTGGCGAGGCCGAGCGCGCGATACCCAAGGGCAGACCAGAAGGGTTCAACCTCGATGCGGTGCCAGACTTCTTTATTGGCAAGCAGTTCCTCTTCAATCCTCAGGATTATCCGGTGCTGTTGTGGCTGACTCAGGCTTTCGAGCCGGGAAGCGCGGTCTTCGACCTGGGAGGCGGCTTCGGGCAGTGCTACTACAAGTACCAGGAGCTGGTGCGTTTCCCCGAGGGATTGCGATGGGTGGTCTGCGATGTCGAGTCATTCCTGTCTCCGGCGCGCGAGTTTGCCAGCCAGCGCAATGCAACCAACCTCAGCTTCACGACCGATCGCAGCGCCGCCGAAGACTGCTCGGTTTACCTCACCAATGGCGCGCTCCAGTATATCGAGCCGGATCTGGCGGAGATTCTCGGCAGGCTATCCTCGCGGCCGCGCCACGTCCTGGTGAACCGGGTGCCATGGTATGACGGCGAACCGTACTACACCGTCCAGTCCTCAAAGCACTCCTTCGTCGCTCACAAGGTCAGCAATGCCGCGCAGTTCATACGGGACATGGAAGCGCTAGGTTATAGGACGGTCGATCAGTGGAGCCTGCCGCGTTCGCTGCACATCCCGTTTCATCCCGAGCGATTTGTGCCGAGCTTCCGCGGCTTCTATTTCCAGAAAGTCTGAGCGTGAAGGTCCAAGGCAGTTTTCGAAAATAGTGTAAAGCAATGCCGCAGTCTTAAGTCGACGCGACCTTCAATGCCCCAAGGGAAAACCGCCTGCTTAACACGCAAAGGTCCAGCGCGCTCTCAGTTCAACCCGCGTAGAACCTGCGAGAAGCTCGGCTCCCTCATTTTGCCAGGCGAGTCCAGCTCGCTTTCGGGACGAATGTCGCCCTCGCCGGGGGCGAGAAAGAGGTTGCTTTCAAAGGCGTACTGGCGCGTGTAGAGATCGTAATAGCGTCCGTGCGCGGCCAGCAGCTCGGCGTGAGTGCCTCTCTCCTCGATCAGGCCACTGTCGATGACCAGGATCTGGTTTGCGCGGCGGATGGTCGAAAGTCGGTGTGCGATGACGAAGGTGGTGCGGCCGCGCATCAGGTAGGCCAGCCCTTCCTGGATCAGCGATTCCGATTCGGAGTCGAGACTGGAGGTGGCTTCGTCAAGGATGAGGATGCGCGGATTGGCGAGGATGGCGCGGGCAATAGAGATTCTCTGGCGCTGGCCGCCGGAGAGCTTGACGCCGCGTTCGCCGACGATGGTGTCATATCCCTCGGGATAACGTGTCGCGAACTCGTCCACGCGGGCGATTCGCGCGGCTTCCAGAATCTGCTCTTCGGAAGCGTCGGGCCGGGAGAAAGCCACATTCTCGCGGATGGTGCCGTCGAAGAGGAAAGACTCCTGCAGCACGACGCCGAGATGGCTGCGATAGCTGCCCAGCTCGACGGTGGAAAGATTGATGCCGTCGAGCAGAATCCTGCCGCGATCGGGATTGTGAAACGCGGTGATGAGGCTGATGATTGTCGACTTGCCGGAGCCCGATGGGCCGACCAGCGCGGTGACCGTCCCGGGCGCGGCCAGGAAGGAGATGCCGCGCAGGACGGGTTTGTCGGCCTGGTAGGCAAAGTGGACGTCCTCGAAGATCACTTCCCCGGTGAGCTCTTCCGGTGGAATCCGAAAAGTCCGGCGGGGATCGCTGTCCTCTTCGGCTTCCGCCATCAGCTCGCGAGTGCGGTCGAGGCCGGCGATGGCCTCGGTGAGCTGCGTGCCCACAGAAACAACCTGAAAAGCCGGCGCGATCAGATAAGCCAGGAACAGGGCGTATTCGCCGTACTGGCCGATGGTAAGCACGTGGCCGAGATACTCACGCGTCCCGATGAACATGACCAACGCGCCAACGACGCCGACCACGATGGTCGAAGACATGCTCATAAAAGAGATGGCGGTGATGGACTTCATGATGTTGGAGAGCAGACGCCGCACGCCGGCGGCAAAGACACCCGCTTCGCGCTCCTCGGCGCGATATCCCTTCACTACGCGCACGCCGCCCAGCGACTCGGTGAGGCGGCCGGTCACATCGCCCCATATCCTGGCCCGCTCGCGGTAGATGGGGCGGATGGTAGCGAATACCTTTCGCAGGGCCAGCGTGAAGGCGACCATGATGGCAAAGGAGAGGATGGTCATCTTCCAGCTGATCCTGAGCAGGACGACCAGGGACATCAGAGCGGTCAGCGTTCCGCCGAGGAACTCCATGAGGCCGGTGCCCATAAGGTTGCGCACGCCTTCAACATCCGACATGATGCGCGACACCAGGAGGCCGGTCCGGTTGGCGTCATAGAAGGCGACCGGCAGCCGCCCGATGTGCCGCTGGATCTGGATGCGGAGATCGGTGATCAGCGTCCATGCCGCTTTCGACAGCGACTGGGCCAGCGCAAATGCGGTGAGCGCCTGGATGGCAGTGGCCAGCAGCACCGCTCCAACGATCGGATAAAGGTACTGGCCGTGGCGCTGAATCATTACGTTGTCGATCAGGAACTTGGTCGACAGCGGCAGGACCAGTCCCGACGCTCGGTTGATGAGCAGGAGGATCAGCCCCAAGATGAGGAGCCAACGCCGCGGCCGCATGATCGCCCAGATTTCGGGCAGCACATTGCGCAGCTGCTCGCCGCGACTCGCCGCCGGGCGCTCCGCTTCTGCTGCCTGCTTCACTTGCGGTGCTACAGGCGTTGCGGTCTGGTCCGCCGATTCGGTCATCGCCAAGAGTGTACTCGCTGTTCAGGGGGAACGGCTGCCGCCAGCAGGGTACCCCCCTGAGACGAGAAAGAATGGATAGGCGGGGGGACCAGGATAGCGTCGAACTGCCGGTTCAGTCGCAAACGGTATCTCTACTTTTCTCTATTAAAGGATGGAAGAATTCATATCCCGATGAAGGACCGACCACCGGCAGAAGTCATGTTCAGTATATCGCCTTCCGGCGGCCTGAGGGGATATCCTGCGGGGGTGGAAAGCGGCCCTTCGGCTCCCCACGGCAGGGAGTTCCGAAGGGCCGGACGAGGGATTGCGTCAGGAGGGTCTGGCCGGATTGAGGGCTCTCCTTCCGGCGGCGTTACTGGAAGCGGGAGCGAGATGGGCCAGGCTTTTGGCGAGGCCTGCTCCGGGGTGGTCCCGCTGGAACTTTTCGACGACGCTCATGATCGACCCGGTGGCGTGCAGGTAGAACCGCTTGGCCGCCATCGCGTGCGACATGCCGTTGTCGGAGTGACAGCATTCGGAGATAAATCCCTCCCAGCTTGAGGCATCCAGCATATTGGCGCAGACCGAGATGGATGTTGTGACGACATGGGCGGAGTGCCACCAGCCGGAGGGCACAAAGATCGCTTCACCCGGATGGATGGTTCCCCGGTACTCGGTCGCCGAAGTGAGCAGAGGAAAGCGCTCGAGATCGGGGTTGTCGATGTTCTCGATCTGCGACGTGTGGGAGGAGTTGAGGAAGGGGTAGACGTGGGGAGTGTCTGCGGGCGAGAAGATGATGAATTCCTTGTCGCCATAGATCTCGGTGATCATGGCATGCGCGTTGTCGGCGTCGTAATGCATGAGAGGAAACTTGCCGCCCGGGCCTCCGATCAGAAGCTTCAGGTAGCCGTCGGGACGGCGGAAGCGCTTCGGCATTAGCGGGCTGCAGTAACGGCGGGGGAAGGCATATGGATTTTCCGGCAAGAGATCGGGCAGAAGCTCCGGCATATGCTGATGAATGATGACTTTATGAAGGTAGGGTCCGGGGTTTTCGGGGGTCGAGGCAAGCACGGCGTCGATCAGGTCGGCAAAGCGCATGCTCACTCCGTAGGTGACTTCGACGGTCTTTGAGCCGAAGCGGCTTCGGAAGAAATCCGGGGTCCAGGTGCGCAGCGCATTCCATTGGGGCACGGCATCGCTGATGATTACGGGACGATTCCTGACGACGTATTCATTCAGGAAAGCTTCGTAGGGAAGAGTGGCGGCGGGCCTGCGCTCAATCAGCTCAATCGTCATCGCAGACTGTGCGGCAGTCAGGCTCAAGGTCTCGGTGTGGCCCATGTTCGACCCTCCGGTCGTCTATTGAAGTTCGGTGCCCCGCACCGGCTCGCGATTCCGGGGGAACCAAGGTGAACTGCCCTGATATGGGAGCAGACAACAATTCGCACGCAACACAACGCCCTCCGCAGCTGCTCGATGCTTCAGAGAAGGGAAATTGGCGCCGTTTCCTAACGCTCAGCCGGGCGAAATATAATCGGGGGCTTCGCTGCGATTGGGGCCCGTGTTCTGTAGCTGGCTCATGTCGACCTCCTCATGGTCTCCAAGAAATTCGGTGCACCCTGCACCGGCCAAGTACCTGGGAACGAGTTGTGTGGGTAGGCCCTGATTATCAAGCCGGCGAGATGTCGCCGGGCTCGTGATGTTACTACTGACTCCGAGATATGTGGGTTACCCCGGAGCTTCCTTCGTTTGCCGTCCAGCGCGCCGTCCACTGGGGGACTCGCCGCTATCGATCTGGCCGACATTTAGCACTGCAGCTTGTTTCGGGCTCGTCTGTGTTTCGTGTACCGCTGTTTCTTGAACTGTTCCGCGATTGGCCCGATTACTTGTTAACAGGAGCCGGATCAGCGGCTGGCGAGCCGTTTGATGCTCCGCATAGCGCGATAGCCGCCGCTCTTAACGCCGTCCAGCACGAGGGATGTGCCCGGGCGGCGCGGATGAAATCCGGCTTTGCGCAAAGCATTGTTGATGCGATACGCGTCGGCGATCGTATCGGAGACGCGCTTGAAATTCATGCTTAAAGAGACGGAAACCGCAGGGCCGTTCTCCACCCAGTGGGGAAAGGTCACGGGATTGCTCACGCCAGAGCCCGGACTTAGTTCAAACTGCCATGCTTTCTGCTGGAGGTGCTCACGGTAGCGGGGCGCCTTCGTGTCGTCGCCCGACCAGAATTTTTCCAGCTCGATGTCGCTGAGCACCTCGGCATCATCGCCGTCGAAGATATGGACTGTCTTTGTTCCCTGAATCTGAAGAAGAAAATTAGCCTCACCGTCGATGTGATAAGGAGTGACGCGGCCTGGTGAAGTGATCAGAATGGTCATCACCGGATCGCGGTAGGAACGCTTCAGATCTATGTTGCATAGCCGGCCCAACTCATCCATGCACGCCTGGAGGAATTCCTTGTATTCCTCGTATTCCTGTACCCGTTTCAACATGATCAGGGAGTTGCAGTCTCCGATGTTCTGGAGAACGTCGAGCAGCGACTTTCCATCCGGCACGCCGCGCCACTTCTCCCCGGCGGAGGTGGTACCGGATTCGAAATAGTACCCGGAGACTTTTGCCTCGGCACGTGCGGCGAGTTTCTGCAGCACCGGCCAGCTGAACAGATCGGACTCGTGGACGGAATGAGAAAAGGGAAAAGGCTTGCGGTCGAAGGCAGTCTGAAAGGTCTCGCGCGAAGGCAAGTCATATGGGAAATAGCGGGGAGTGACGATGACAGCGCTCATAGAAGCTTCCTGGAGTGAGAGACAAACTGCCATCGCCCTCCTAAGAGGGTTGCCGGGCAGGAATATCTGGGAAACGAAAGAACCAGATAAAAAGCTCATTCACTCGAAACGATCGATTAGAGACTCTATGGTCCCTCAGACCCGGACAGCTGCATCTTCCGCACCATCGCCCGGTTTATCAATTAAGAGCTTACTTCAGCCTCACGGCCGCACCATCCCCACTTAGTAACGAGAAATAGTAATCACTTTGTGTGATTCCTACTAAACTGCAATAACCATTACCATTTGGGGATGGTTGCGCCAGGGCACACCTGATACCTTCAGCGTGTCGGTTGAGATACTTGTGGCGGTGGTCTGAAAGCCGAAGATCTCCATCCCGGCGTGAAGTGATTGGATCTGGCTTTTGGGTTTTGCTTCGGTTTTCGTAATCAACTGGGATTGCAGACTTTTCACCTATTCGGCCGCTGGTGCTGACATGGGCGAAGCCCGGCCATCCCCCCCTCTCACTTCGGCTGAATATTGCCGCTGGCCCGCGAAGGGCCGGCGAACCGACTTCGGGAACGCCGCACATCGCTTCTGCCTCCCTCCTGGTAACGCGAGCCCCCATGCGATGGCACGAAGAACAATCTGCTGATTGCTTTTCCTCGAATCTGTTCTATCGGGCACACGACTAGAAAACATTCAGGTGGAGACACCATTACAATGGGCGCAAATTTAGGAGTCACGTCTGTTCTTGGCCAGGAGGTCGGCAAGCCCCGTGAAAGGGCGGCGATCTTCGGCGGCCTGATATCCGCGAAAAGACGTTCGGCCAGCCAATCTTCGGTCAACACAGCCCTGATGATGATGTCGGACGTATTCGCCGTCATGGTTGCGGTCTATCTGGCGCTTCATCTGCATCCGGGCAACGCCAGCGGATCCTGGGACGGCGTGCATCGGGCGCTGGCGGTAGGTCCGTCGATGCTGGTGCAGTTCGGCTATCTTGCGTGGTTTATCACGGCGATGCTGGTGCTGAGCTGGCATGACGGGCTTTACGGCCGGCTGCGCATGAGCTCAAGGCTTCACGAATCGCGCATGACCGTGCAGGCCTGCCTGAATGCGGGCCTGCTGCTGTGCGGCGCGATGTACATGACCCACGATGCAACGACGCCCCGGGGGGTGGTCATCTCCATGGTGTGCTTCACGGCGGCGCTCCTCTGCCTACTGCGTGTTTTCTGGCGCTACTCTTCGCAGCGCGACTTCGCGAAGGGCGTGGGCACGAAGAACATTGTCATCCTGGGCGCTGGACACGTGGGCGACGCGGTGCGGGGGCAGATCTCCAAGCATCGCGGGCTGGGACGGATCTTCAAGGGATTTATCACACTGCCAGAAGAGGCGGGCGGCGATACGAACGGGGTCATCGGAAGCTTCTACCAGCTGCGCCACCTCGTGCGCCAGCACTTCATCGACGAGATCATCATCGCGGGGAGCTGCAGTACGTCGCAGGTGCTCGAACTCATCGAGATGGTAGGGGGTATGGAGGTCGAAGTTCTCGCGATCCCCGGGCTGTATGAAGATATGGTGCCCGAGGCTCCAATTTTTTATCTCGGAGACTTCCCGGTCACAGCCATTCATCGCCGTGACGATAAGGCTCTGGCCTGCCTGGTCAAGAGAGTCGTGGACATCGCGCTGTCGGTCACGCTGCTCATCCTGCTTTTGCCCGTGTTCCTGGTGATCGCCTTCGCGATCAAGTTGACCTCGCCTGGTCCCGCCTTTTATGTGTCGGACCGCATCGGAAAGAAGGGGCGCGTGTTCCGGCTGTGGAAGTTCAGAACGATGAAGGTGGGCGCCGATCGCATGAAGGCGGCGCTGGCATCGTCGAACGAGCGTGACGGAATTCTCTTCAAGATAAAGAATGATCCGCGGGTGACTCCGATCGGCAGGGTTCTCCGCAAGTTCAGTCTCGATGAGCTGCCGCAGCTCTTTAATGTCCTGTGGGGCGACATGAGCCTGGTCGGGCCGCGGCCGCCGCTGGCAAACGAAGTCGAGCGCTACGAGCTGAAGCATTACCGCAGACTCGACGTGTTGCCCGGCCTTACCGGTCTCTGGCAGATTCGGGCGCGGCATGATCCCTCGTTCGATCAGTATGTGGCTCTGGATATCGCTTATGTGGAGAACTGGAATTTCTGGATGGATATGAAGATTCTGGTTCGGACCGCGGGTGTGGTTCTTCGCGGTACAGGTTCGTAACTCAGTTCTAACAATTGACGGGGCGGGCTGGTCTCAGAAATCTCCAAATCCGCTGGCAGGCAGTACGGGAACCCCCAGTTGAAACTCTTCTTTCGAATTACTCATCATCAGGCTCGATCGTTTGGCGAGTCGCTGGGGCATAGGGTTCATGCGTGTTTTGTTGACTGGCTCAAACGGGCAGTTGGGCACAGAGTTACGTACGCTTGGCAGAAGCGCTGCTGAGATCATCTCCACGGGAAGCCGCGAGCTTGACCTTACCAGCGAGCAGGAAGTACGGCGATTTGTTCGCGAGGTCAAGCCGGACGTGATCGTCAACGCGGCCGCTTTCAGCGACGTGGACGCCGCTGAGCGGAACTGGGACGCCAGCTTCGCGCTTAACGCGATCGCTCCGGTGGTGCTTGCCGAGGAGGCTCACAGGCTGGACGCGCTTCTGATTCACTATTCCACCGAACAGGTATTTGACGGCAGGAAAGCGGGTCCCTATGCCGAGACCGATCCCGCCTCGCCGCTCAACGTGTACGGAGCATCCAAGCTGGCCGGCGAGCAGGGCATCGCTGCGAGCTTTGCCCGCGCCTTGGTTCTTCGGCTGGGCTGGGTTTACAGCGTTCAGGGTGAGAATTTCTTGCGCTCCATCCTGCGACTGGCGGAGCACAGCCAGGAGCTGCAGGTAGCCAGCGATCAGGTGGGTGCGCCGACCTCGGCAAGATCCGTGGCGGCCGCCACGGAACGACTGATTCGCATGTATGCCCGTTCCCGCAAGGCGCAGTTTCCTACCGGGATTTATCATCTGACCGCCACGGGCGCGACTTCCTGGCATGGATTTGCCTGCGCGATCCTCGCGGCGGCGTTTGGCGGAAAGAAGGCGCCAGTCGTGACACCGACGGTCACGACAGAAAACGCCTCGTTTGCCAAAAGGCCGAGGAATTCACTGCTCTCGTGCCAGAAGTTCCTAACAACCTTTGGATTTCAAATGGCGCCGTGGCAACGGCAGCTGGAAGAAGCTCTGGCGGAGATACAGGACGAGCAGGGGCAAGTCAAACCCACGCCCGGCGCGGATGAACTCATCATCGTCGAGGAAGCTCCATAAGCAAAGTGGAGCAAGGCTGGTTTAAAGTCCGCTATTTCGGATGAAAATCGACGACGAGGGTACAGGCCAATGAGCCGTCATCCTTCCAGACGGCGCCGTCGGCAAAGTGGACCTCAAGCAAGGTCACACTTTCTCCGGCGTGATGCATATCGACCGAGGCCTGATTGAGGGTCCAGGTGTGACTCCGCTGTTGAGTCCCGGGGGGTATCTCCTGGCGATAACTGAGGTCTTCGATGTATGGATGCGGGTTTCCCTGCGAATCGAGAATGGAAAGAGCAAGCGTCATTTCGGTGATGATCTTTTCCGACCGGCTGGTGAAGGCCAGCTTTAACTGGGGCACTGAATGGCCGCCAGCATGATTGTAGCGCAGGTCGAGATGGTTAAGGTTGACGGGACACTGAGGCGGCGATCCGGAAGGCTGGGAAGCCGCGCCAACCAAAGTTCCCGAACCAAGCATCACCCAAAGTAGGCAGACAGCCGGTCGCAATGGCGCCTCCGAACGCTGATCAACTCCATTATAATCTCATTGTTTAGTGTGGTTTCCGCGCAGCGCGGCAGACGGTATCTCTGTTCGCGCAATCTAACGAAACCCAATAGCGGGTCGACACGCATGAACCCTGACCCCGACTCCAAGGCCCGGGGCGGCCTCTTAACCTGTGATCTTCCCGTTTGTCCAGTTTTTGAGGATGGGCATACGGAGGCAGCCGCGTCTCTGGAAGAACTCGTCCGCCGGCTGCCCGCCGACCGGCAGCGCTCCTCCCGAAAAACCCTGCTTCGTCACCGCCTCCCTTGTTTCTGGCGAAGGTGAGGCGAGCGTTCTTCTGCACGCTGGCGAGCAGATGGCGGTGAGCGTCGAGGGATTCATTCTGACGGGCTTTACCGGCCTGCTCTCCCGCCTAACCTGGCAGGAGTCGATCTCCATCGTTCACAACTCACCGTTGCCCTCCGTGGTGACTGTCATCTGGGAGCCAGGCGTCTCTTTCCGGGGTGCGCTTGCCGCGATGTACACGAAGGAGGCTCTCCCGGCTGATCCCCACATGAACTCTGGAGTGAGGTATGAGTTTGTCGAAGGCGATGCGCTCCCGCTGTCGGAGAGCGGATTGGACCTCCAGCTGACCGCGCAGAAGGAGCCGCAACTGCTCAGGCTGGTTCTTACCAGCTCGACCAGCAGATGGGCGGAGGAGACTCCTCAGGGCTGGCTCAGCCTCCTGCATCGTCTGCTGCAGGCGGCTGCAACCGCGCCGGAGACTCCTCTCAGTCTGCTGCCGGTGCAGGAAGAAGCTGGGACTCCCAATTTCTACAAGAAGCTGAACGATACAGCGAGCGAATATGCCACGAACCTCTGCGCTCCTGACCTGATTGCGCGGCAGGCGGAGCTGTCCCCGGATGCCGTTGCTGTTGTCTTCGGCAGAAGGCTCGATTGGCAGGAAAGGGCCCGCTATCTCTCCGCACAATCGAGGCATCGCTGGGAGGATATCGTCGAGGCGCTTGGCGTCTCGCTGCGGGGAGCTTTTCGCTGGATCGACCGGAAGCTGGCATTTGCGCTTCCCGAATATATACGGAGGCGTGTGGCGCGGCTTGGCGTAGATGGCCTGCGGCCGACGGTACAGCAATCTTATCCGGGCAAGATCGTGCTGTTTCGCGCCTCGGAGGTGGTTCAGATTTCGGGCACTGAGCCGTCCCTGGGATGGAACTCCGTGGCCAAGGATGGGGCCCTAGTTGAATTTGCTCCCGGCGATCACGAATCGATGTTCCGCGATCCTCACCTGCCAAGGTTTGGAGCGATCCTGCAAAGGGTATTGCGAGAGGGCGAAGCCTCATGCGGGTTTGCAGGGGTTCAGGCGACGACCGAAGCCAGCGTCTGAGGTTGCCGCGGTCGGCTGTCTCCGCATGTTCGCTGGCCGAACGATACAGATAGTCAGCGTTTGTCGGGGTCTGGCTTCTCTATGTCGATAGAAGGAGCGGTCCCTTCGATGACCACTCCTTCACGACCGCCCGCGATCAATCGACCGTCGTCAGAGCTTCCAAGCCTTAGCAGCTGGTGAGACTCTTCTCCATCCGGAGACTGGATGTCCACATGGACGGCCCTGGTCGCAGCCTCCCAGGTACTCATGCCTCCCATGACAAGAAGCAGAGGCAGGATCATCGCATTGTTGAGCAGATTGTCGATGGCGGTCATAAGAGTGACGGCCACGAAAGCGTGGCGGAGATTCAGGTCCTCGATATCCGAGCGCGCGAGCGGAAACCATACCACGCGGACAATCGGAATCAGCTGAAGAGCCTCGAGGGCGACCAACCCGAAGAGGCCGTAAGCACCGAATGCCAGCAGCCACAATCCCGAAGGCCGTAAGCGGGTGTTGCGCCACCAATCCCACTCTCCCGAGCCGAGGATCGGCTGCTCAAGGGCTAGATCCATGGTCAACTCGTCCCTCTCAAGCCGGATGGCCAGCGAGCGGCGGCCTATTTTTTTGAGAAATACGGCGGCCGAATGTATCACAGGGTTTCGCTTGACCATTGCCCGGAAGGAAACAACCTTGGTCAGCCGTAGTCCGGCATACAACAGGATTCCCATTACCAGCAGAACGGCGCAGACGCGGGGAAAGTAGCGACGGCTGACGAAGACAAACGGCAGCAGACCGGCGAGCAGGAGGATGCTGCCGACGGATTGGCACAGCAGCGTCGTGGCGCAGAGAATTGCCGCAACCCACACCGCGGGTATGCCGAGGATGCGATCGACGGTGTGGCGCAGCCACAGCCAGACGGCGATCAGCGCCGAGGTCGCCATCCAGATGCCGAGCTGTGTGCCGGTTTCCAGTAGGCCGATAGGCCGATAGCCCAGATAGCGGTGCGGCCGCACCAGTCGATAGGGCTGATAGCCATAAAGATGAGCGTAGATCTGGGGTCCGATGCAGACTTCCAAGAGGCAGATCGGGACGTAAAGGAGGCCGGCAATTACAAATGCCTTGGCAGCGAGACGCAGCGATGCGGTGTCTGAAAAATAGAGTCGGCCCAGCACCCAGGGCACGCCCCAGGCGAGGATCTGATAGACCTCACCAGCCATTCCCGGTGCAAAGAAATCAGGATTGGCGATGGCGGAGAGCAGGGGGACGATGCACCACATGAGCATGGGCAGGTCCCAGAAGGTCAGCCGGAAGCGGCGAAAGCTCCGCAGATCGAAGCGCAGCGCCCACAGCAGGCCGGTGAAGCCCGTGACGGTCGCCTTGGTGAGGAAGTAGCCCGCGTGCAGGCTGTTGCCGAGTACCCAAAATGGAGCCGGATTGCCCCAGAATCTTGCCGCCGGCAGAACTCCCCATCCCACGAGGAAGTTGAGCAGGATGGCAACACGAATGGGATATCGCCGGAAGAAGACCAGCGAGACAGGTATCCACACTAGGAACGCCAGCAACGGGGGGAGGATCAAACTGGGCCTCGGTTCCGCAAAACTTAATATAAGGGATAGTGATGGAGATGCGAACGACCGCCGAATGGTTGAACCCTGTCAGGATCGGTGGCATGGCTGCGTATTTCGTCGCGTCGGCCTCATGCGCTGCGGTTTCGGCACGAGCCGCAAGCAGGCGGATATCGCGTCTGGCGGCCATCCTCGGGGCCTTCCAGGTTGTGTTGGTTCTGGACATCACCTTCGATTTGCGATGGAAGCTGTACGAATGGCTGCAGGGCGAGGCCGTCGCGTACGGCTGGTACGACCGGCGACATTGGCCGCAGGTGGGCATGCTGACGATTCTGGCTTTGCTTCTGCTCACCGGAGTCACCATCGTGCGGCGACGTTTCGCTTCGCCACCAGGCGCGGCCCTGGCCATCGAGGGATCCCTGCTGTCGCTCGGCTGCTGGGCCACGGAGATCATCTCGCTGCATTCCACGGATGCGGTCCTGTATCATCCAGCCGGCCCGCTGATGATCATAAGCTTTGTGTGGATTCTGGCCTCTGCAATGACGACGGTGGGGATTTTCAGAGCAGGGATCAGGGGACGGCGGGTATTGTAACCGGCATAGGCACGTTTCCCGCAT
>Ga0335075_10010794_pt1 | contig 13853 bp, 15 predicted proteins | sample Lox_Sample_24_FD_206723 | JGI IMG/M metagenome (GOLD analysis project Ga0335075, IMG submission 206723) | Soil microbial communities from Loxahatchee National Wildlife Refuge, Florida, United States - Lox_Sample_2.4 | ecosystem: Environmental > Terrestrial > Soil > Wetlands | place: USA...
AGAAGCTGCTCTCCGGCCGGGTGCAAGGAACCGCGCCGTATGTGCCCGCGGCCGTCCTACCGCGAGCTGAGCTGCATCTCCATGGCGTGCTCGACGAGCGCGATCAGGGTGGCCTTGGTGGAGTTGCGACCGCGGGCGTCGCACTGCATGATCGGCACTCGCGGGCTGATCGACAGCGCCTCCTGCACGTCGGATATCGCGTGCGGGAAGTCGCCGTGGAAGCCGTTGATCGCCACGATGAACGGCAGCCCGGCCGACTCGAAGTAGTCGACGGCGGGGAACGAGTCAGCCAGCCTGCGCGTGTCAACCAGCACGACGGCACCGATCGCGCCCTGGATCAGGTCGTCCCACATGAACCAGAACCGGTGCTGGCCTGGCGTCCCGAAAAGGTACAAGATCAAGCCCGCATCGAGGGTAACGCGGCCGAAGTCCATCGCCACCGTCGTCGTGGTTTTGTCGGGGGTGTGGCTCAGATCGTCCAGGTCAGCGCTCGCCGTTGTCATGACGGCCTCGGTCGTGAGCGGCGTGATCTCAGAAACCGAGCCGACAAACGTGGTCTTGCCAACGCCGAAGCCGCCGGCGACGACAATCTTCACTGATGTCATCGCGGCGTCCGCGGTCGCCGCAGGGGCGACCCTAGAGCTTGCGAAGTCCACTGAGTACCCTTTCGAGCAGGTTGATGTCCGGACGACCCTGTGCGTGGTCGGTCTGATGTACCCGGACCAGTCCTTCCATTGCCATATCCGCGATTAGGACCCTGGCCACGCCGAGTGGCATCCTGAGCACCGCCGAAACTTCAGCGACCGATCGCCAGTCCCGGCAGAAGCTGAGAATGGCCTGGCATTCCGGGCTCAGCACGGACAGGTCCCGCGCCTCGTAATGCGACGCGGCCACCATCGCCTCGATCTGCAGCTGGTACCGAGGCTTAGTGCGCCCGCCGGTCACAGCGTACGGCCGGACCAGCGAGCTATTGCCATCCGTTAGCCCGCGCGCGTTGCCGTCATTCAGCCAGGAATCCCGCGGCGCGGCCGGACCAGGAGCGTAATCAAATTCCCGATCAGCGAGGTCATCGCGACCGGCCGGGTACAGGCGCTCGCCTGAATCCCAGTCATCGCGGCCGTGGCCAAACACGGCGGCCTCCTGTCACTATCTGCCGCCTTCTGCCCAGCCAGGCTGCATCCCGCCGCGCACATCCGGTGTCAGCGCACTGCCCACCCGCTCAACAAGCAGGGCCATCTCGTAGGCAACCAGGCCCATGTCGCAATCCGCGGCGGCCAGGACGGCCAGGCTGGACCCGTCGCTGATCGCCATGATGATCAGCAGGCCGCGATGCATCTCCACGACAGTCTGGGTAACGGCCCCGCCCTCAAACACGCGCGCTGCGCCCTGCGTCAGGCTGGTCAGGCCAGACGTCACAGCTGCAAGCTGGTCGACCCGGTCAGCCGGGAAGCCGTGCGAGAACGCCATCGGCAGACCGTCAGCGGAGACCACGATTGCGTGCGCCACTGATGGCACTCGCTCAACGAAGTTCGTGATCAGCCAATTCAGGTCCTGGGCCGGACGCACAAGCGGACTCACAGGCGCACCTTCCTCTCACAGCAGGCATCCGGCCCACTCGGATACACCGCCATGGTTTCGCGCGGAGCTACCGGGCGGTAGATCCGCGTTATCAGACTAAGCATGACCAACAGAGCAAGATCGTTCCACCCTCATCAAGAACCAGAGTCTCCATCGGAGTGTCCCTCATCACCAGCCGCCGCCGCGCGGCCTTCTCGGATACCGCGCTGGAAGCTGGCGAACCGCTCCCTGGTCGTCGCCGCTGACCGGACAGGTGCGGGCATGACGGGCTCCGGTGCTGCCGTTCCCGGAATGAGGTTTGCCTGCGGTACCCGCTTGGGCAGGCCAGCCGACGTGGTGCCGCCAGTGGACGGTGCAGCCGCAGCCGCTGCCGCCTCCCAGCCCTCATCGGCCGCTGACGCTGCCCAGGTCACCTGGGGCTCAGCGACTGCGGCGGCCGGCGCAGGCGGCCAGCCGCCGTCGGTCGCGGCCTGGCTCACACCGAAGTTGCCGTCGCCGTACGCGGCCGGGGCAGCCGCAGCCGCAGGGCGGGACGATCCGCCTGCGCGGCCCAGGCCGTCGAATCCATCCCGCTGGCCGCTCAGCTCGCCGGAGCCCGCCGGGCTGCTGAAGCCACCGGCGGCCGCCGAAGCGGCGGCAGGCACGCCTGCCCGCCCCCGCCGGAACCAGTCCGATTCGACTGCCTCGAAGATGGGCAGCCGGTTCTCGCTCGCCACGTGCTCGGCAGGCGGGATCACGACGCCGCTCACTGAACTGACGGCGGCTGGGCGACTGCCCGCTGTCGGGCGGCCCGAGCCCGCGTCCGTGCCGTCGTCAGCATTCGCGCTGCCGATCACGCTGGGCTGCCCGAGCGTCAGCGGCTGAACCGGCGCGCCGGACTGCGCCGCGCTGCCAAAATCGACCGCGGGGCCGGCCAGGCCGGCCAGGCCGGCCACAGGCGACGAGTCCGCTCCAGCAATGTCGTCCTGCAAGCGCGGACTGCGCGGGAACTCGGACCGGAAGTCGGCTGCCGGTCCGCTCGCGGCGCCCGCCAGCTCTGCCTCTGCCGCCTCGGACCCGAAGGCCGGCAGCGGGCTCGTGGTCGCGGCACCGCCCCAGCCGACGTTGCCCGGATGCAGCCCGGCGCCCGGCACCCGCCGCGGACCAAGGCCCTTGTCCTCGCCGTCGGCAGTGCCCGAGTCAGCCTGCAGCGAGGCGAACCTCGGCGCACGCGCCGCGTTGATCTCATCCTCGGCGGACGCGGGGGCTCCGGCTCCGTTGAGACCGGCGACCAGGGCCGGCATACCGCCGGCGCCAGCCATAGTGGCCGCGCCGGACGCGGGCAGCTCGAACCGCCGCATGCCTCCCGGGGTGCCGGTGTCGGCGTCGTGGCTGATGACCTCGTCCGGCAGCCACACCAAGGCGGTGAGGCCGCCCGCTGTGGCGGGCCGCAGCCGGACCCGGATCCCGTGCCTGGCCGCGAGCCGGGCCACCACGAACAGGCCCATCCGGCGGGACACGGCCACGTCCACGACCGGAGGGTTGTCGAGGCGCCAGTTGGCGTGCGCCATCTCCTCTGCACCCATGCCGACGCCCTGGTCGGTGATGTCGAGCAGCACCCCGCCGCTGCTGAGCAGGTGGCCGGCGACGACGACCGGAGTCTCGGCCGAGGAGAACGACGTGGCGTTCTCCGCCAGCTCGGCCAGCAAGTGCACCACGTCGTTGACCGCGTGGCCGCGCACCGCGATGCCGGGCTGCACGTTCAGCGTTACCCGCTCGTACTGCTCGATCTCAGAGACGGCGGCACGGAGCACGTCGACCAGGGCGACGGGCTGATTCCACCGCCGGCTCGCGTCGTGACCGGCGAGGACCAGCAGGTTCTCAGAGTTGCGGCGCATCCGGGTGGCGAGGTGGTCCATCTGGAACAGGCTCGCCAGCCGGTCCGCATCCTGCTCGCCCTGCTCCAGGTCATCGATCAGCTTGATCTGCCGTTCGACGAGCGACTGGCTGCGACGGGACAGGTTCACGAACATGGCGTTGACGTTGCCGCGCAGCGCCGCCTCGTTAGCGGCCAGCCGCAGGGCCTCGCGGTGCACCTGATCGAAGGCCCGCGCCACCTCACCGATTTCATCGGAGGAGTCGACGTCGATCGGCTCGATATCCAGCAGCACGCCCGCGCCGTCCGTGTCACTCATCCGGCGGACGGTCTCCGGCAGCCGGACGCCGGCTACCTCGAGCGCGCCGGACCGCAGCCGCCGCAGCGGCCGGACCATCGAGCGGCCGACCAGTGTGGTGAGCAGCAGCGCGAGGAGCAGAACGAGCAGAACCGCCGCACCGACGACGGAGGCAATGAGGATGGCATGCCGGTGCAGGTAGCTCGCCCGGGCGATCGTCGCGGACACGAGGTCCTGCTGCACGGTCTGAATGGCACCGAGCGTGCCAGTCGTCATGTTGCCGTACCACTCGTTGGCCGTCGTCGGAGTGACAGCCAGCTTGATGTGGTCGACGCCATCCTGGATGGCCTGCTGCTCCTGGAAGTTGGCCTGGTCAACCAGGCCGCCTGCCACGTTGTCGTTGTAGAGGTTGAGCTCCTGGGTGGTGGCCACCCGGTCGTACTCGTCCTGGTTCGCGTTCTCCTCGTCCTGCGCCGCCTGGACAGCCGCAAGCACCTGCGGGTTGAAGACGCCGTCCTGAGCGAATGCGTAAGCCAGCAGGCCGCGCTGCTGAGACACCTCTTCCTCGATCAGCGAGACGAGGTTGAGCGCGCGGACGTCGGCGTTCAGGGCCGGGTCGCCACTGCCCAGCGCGATGTCGTTGTCGATGTCCAGCAGCTGCGTGATCACCGCGCTGTAGTGCTGCACCACGCTCACCGGAGGCAGGTCCGTCGTCATGGCCGCCGTGCGCAGCGGGCCGATCAGGCTCAGCACGGAGGGGATGTCCGCCGCTGCGGTCTGGACTTGCGCCGGGTAGCCGGAGCCGACTGCCTTGCTGCCGGACTCGACCGCCTTGATCCACGGCGCGGTCAGGCGCTGTTCATCCGTCACCTGCTCGAGGTTCGCAGACGGGTCGTTGGCGGCGTTGTTCGCCCTGCTGTTCAGCAGCGTGCCCTGCCGGCCAGCTAGGCCGAGGCCGATGTACAGCAGCGTCTGGTCGCGCTCGTTCTCGAGGCTGGTGGCAAGGTTGGTGATGTCGGAACTCAGGCTCGCCAGCGTCTCCACGTGCTGGTCCGCAACGGCGTTCTGGACCGACCCGACGATGTAGACGCCGCCGAGCACCACGGCAGTCAGCGTCGGGATGATGATCAGCAGCAGCAGCCGCGACCGCACGCGCCAGTTCTTGAGCGACCGCCAGGCCGGCCGGAATCGCGATGCCCGGCGAGCAGCCTCCGGCGCGGCCGCGCCGAGCGTTGCGCCACCGGCCGCGGCCCCGCCAATGGCGGCCGCACCAGTCGCGGCCCCGCCCATCGGGGCCCCGCCCTGCCGCACCTCGCCCGGCGACGCACCGGCGGCGGCAGCTGCCGGGCGGCCTGCTGCGGAGTCCCCTGCGGGCCCACCAGCGGAACCGCCGGCCGCGAAGCGAGACCGGGCTGGACGGGCGGGCCCGGTGCCCTCTCGGGGTTCGCCACCGGGCCGGCGTCCCGGCTGTCGGATTGGGAGGTTCCCGGCAGGACGCGCGGCTGTCTGGCTGGGGGCAGCCGGACCCGCAGGGTGTACCTTCTTGTTTCGCTTGTCTCGGGACGGCACGGTTTCTGAACCCCTCACCTGTTGGCCGCGAAACGGGGGCATGCCGTTGCGCCACGGGGCACTACCGACATGGCGATCCTCCCAGACAGCGACTCTTCATTGGGTGCAGTCGTCACAGCCCACGGCAACTCTAGCGGGTGACCGGATAACCTGCGGCAATTCGTGCACGAAAGGGAAAAACCGATGTAACGTGCTGTTTGACGGGCTTCCCGGCAGCAATACGGTACTCTCTGCCGCATCGCCCGCGTTTGGAAACTATCCGGTTGGCCGATGGATCGCCGGGCCAGCTTGCGACAAACAACCCAGGTCCGCAAGGAGTGTCATGAGGCTTGACCCAGCCGGAACCTCGCAGCCGACCAGGAGCGGCCGGCCCCGTGCGGCCCGCTGCGCCCTTGTCGCGGCATCCGGACTGGCGGTCGCGCTAGTAGCCGGCTGCGGCAGCTCGAGCAGCCCCGGCGGCGCAGTGGGCGGACCTGTCACTATCGCGGTCGTCAACGACGTCAATGACGCGCCCATTTATCTGGCGCAGAAGGACGGCCTGTTCAAGGCCGAGGGCCTGAATGATGTCGTAATCAAGCCCTACGCAACCGCGAGCGACGAGCTGAGCGCCGTCGAGAGCGCGCAGGCCGACATAGCCGGCGCTGACTACGGCAATATCTTCTACCAGCAGACCCAGTCGAACAACCTGAAGATTCTGGCTGACGGCTACGACGCCACGCAGGGCGTGCTCGAGATCCTGACCCTTCCGCACTCAACCCTCCAGCCGCAGGACCTGACGAACCAGGGCATCACGGTCGGGCTGCCGGACAACGACCTGCTGCCGCTGCCGAAAGGCAGCGATGCTCCGCCGAGCCTGGATGCCGCCGCAGCTACTGAGGTGCTTGAGACCTACCTGGAAAGCGCAGCGCAGAACATTTCCTGGCGAGCGCTGCCGCAGCAGAAGGAGATAAGCGAGCTGGCCGACGGCCAGGTGCAGGCCATTCTCGTCGGCGAGCCTTATATCTACGAGGCCGAGAGCAAATACGGGGCGGTCGAGGTCATGGATGCGTGCAGCGGCTCCACCGCGAACCTGCCTCTCTCCGGCTACGTGTCAACCAGCGCGTGGGCCAAGGACAACCCTGCGGCAGTAGCCGACTTCCAGGCGGCGCTCGCTAAGGCGCAGGCAGACGCGTCAATGACCGGAGTTATCCAGCGGGTCCTGCCCACCGCCGCCCACATGGACGCCGAGGACGCCGACCTCAGCACGATCGGCACCTATCCGACCAACACCAGCACTCAGGGCCTCAACCGGGTGCTGAACCTCCTGAACAACGACTTTCCCGGTCTGCTTCCTCAGGGCGCGCCCATCCCCAGGGTGGGGCAGATGCTCGTCACCTCGACGAAATAAGCACCACCGGCAGTGACCACCCGCGGTGACCCGCAGGCGTCAGGCCTGCCGGTCCAGGCCTAGCTGCCGGGCGATCACCATCCGCTGAACTTCCGAGGTGCCCTCGCCGATCTCGAGTACCTTGGCGTCCCGGTAGAACCGTCCGACCGGGAACTCGTTCATGAACCCGTAGCCGCCGAAGATCTGCGTGGCGTCCCTGGCGTTGTCCATCGCCGCGTTCGAGCACGTTAGCTTGGCGATCGCGGCCTCGGCCTTGAACGGCTCCCCCGACATCAGCCTCGCCGCGGCGTCGTACCACGCCAGCCTGGCGACGTGCGCCCTGGCCTGCATGTCCGCGATGCGGAACTGGATGGCCTGGTAGTGCCCGAGCTCATGGCCGAAAGCAGTGCGCTGGCCGACGTACCGAAGGCACTCGTCGACGCAGCCCTGCGCCAGGCCCGCGGCCAGCGCCGCGATCGCGACCCGTCCTTCGTCAAGCGTCTGCAGGAACTGCGCGTAGCCGCGGCCGAGGCCGCCGAGCAGGTTCCCGGCAGGTACCCGGCAGCCGCTGAAAGCCAGCTCCCTCGTGTCGGACGCGCACCAGCCGACCTTGGAGTACTCCGGACCGACCGTGAAGCCCGCCGTGCCGGCCGGCACGATGATCGCCGAGATCTCCGGCCGGCCCTCGCCCCCCGCACCGGGCTGGCCAGTACCGGGCTGGCCAGTACCCGACCGGCCAGTACCCGACCGGCCAGTACCCGACCGGCCAGTACCCGACCGGCCAGTACCCGACCGGCCGGTGATGGCGAGCACCGTCACGAGCGACGTAATAGCGGTGCCGGAATTGGTAATGAACGCCTTGGAGCCGTCAATCACCCATTCCTCACCGTCGAGCCGCGCCGTTGTCCGCATTCCGCCTGGAATATCGGAGCCGCCGCCAGGCTCGGTGAGGCCGAACGCCGCCAGCCGCTCACCCTGGCATAGCTCCGGCAGCCAGCGCTGCTTCTGCTCGGCCGAGCCGAACCGGTAGACCGGCATTGCGCCCAGCCCGACCCCGGCTTCCAGCGTGATGGCGACGGAGGAGTCGACTCTGGCCAGCTCGTGCAGGGCAAGGCAGAGAGCGAAATAATCGCCGCCCATGCCGCCGTACTCCTCCGGGAACGGCAGGCCGAACAGGCCGAGCTTGCCCATCCTGGCGACGATCTCGTAAGGGAACTCCCCGCGCTGGTAGTAGCCGCCGATCACGGGCGCGACAACCTCGCGGGCGAACTCCGCCACCGTGCTCCGCAGAGCCTCCTGCTCCTCGCTGAGCGTGAAGCCAGCCATGCCTTGGATGCTACCGCCGCCGCCGCGGGCCGCCCGGACCTGGCACCAAGGCGCCCGCCTGGCACGTTAGTCTCGTGCAAGCATGGGCGACGCGGATAGCTGGCCAGGCCCCCGCCGACCGACCAGGAGGACGTGATGGTAACGCTGACCTGCCCGAACTGCGGGACCAAGGTGCGACCCGACGACCTGATCTGCTTCACCTGTGGCTCGAACCTGCCGCGCCCTGCCTCCGCCGGCGACGACTCGCCCGCGCCCGCCACGGTGATGCAGGAATTCCTGCGGCCACAGGAGCGCAACAGCAACATTTCATCCGCCGTGCTGCGGCTTTCCTTTCCGACCGGGAACGTGGAAGTTCCGGCTGGCACCACGTTGCTTCTTGGCCGTGATCCGGCGGAATCACTGGTGGCCGCCGCGTTCGCGGACTTCGAGAACGTCTCCCGGCGGCATGCCACCGTCATGGTGGATGACAGCGGGCGGGCGAGCATCCGGGACGAGAACTCCACTAACGGCACATTTGTCAACGGGGACCGGGTGCTGCCCGGCATCGCTGTCCGACTGGCCGATGGTGATGTCGTGCGCCTAGCCGCAGACGTCTCCGGCGAAGTGCTGCTGCCGAGGCAGGAGCCCGACCCGGAATCGCTCAGCCGCCCCGACCGCCCCTAAGCGTTTCGTTGCTAAGGCTAAGCGTTCCCTGGTAACGGCCACCGGGAGCCGGGCCGCCGGGGGCGGCGCCTGAGGAGGCTATGGCTGGTCATCGTCGATGACGATGCCGAGGGCTTCGGCCAGCACCGGCGCTACCAGGGCCAGCTGACCCGAGCTGAGGATGGCTCCGCGAAGCGAGCCGGTGTCGATGACGAGACCGAGCTCGGCTCCGCGCATGTCGGTCCGGTCCATCGTGACCTTGCTGAAGTCCACCCTGGTTAGCTGAGACCCAGGGAACGCGCACCGGGTCAGCTCGGCGCCGAGGAAGTCGACGTCGCGGAGCACGCAGTGATCGAAGATTACGCCGCTCAGCCTCGCAAAGCGGAAGTTCACCGAGTCGAGCTTGCAGCCACTGAACACAACCTCCCGCATGACACCGCCGTGTACCTGGACCCCGGCGAGCGACGATGACAGCACGGTCACGTCGTGCCAGTTGCTCTCGGCCAGGTTCGTGCCGGTCAGCCGCAGGTCGCGAGACCAGACTGTATGCAGCCTGGCCCGCGTCAGCCGGCCGCCCGTGATCGAGACCTGACGGAGAGCGCACTCCAGGAACCGCACGTCAGGCGCGCGCGGCTCGTCATACTCTGCCTGCTCGAAGATGACCGTGTCGAAGTCCGAGTCGGCATCGAGACCACCAGAGTGCCGGCTCAGCGCCGCCGCGTAGGGCAGGTCGGCTAGATCGGGCAGCTTCATCGAGGTCATGTCTACCTCAGCTGGCGAGGAAGCGCTGGACATCGCGAGCCTCGGCCGCCAGTGCGGACTCCGTAGCCGGGGACTGTTCGGCGAACCGGTTCAGCACGACCTGACCGCCCGTCCACGACCAGATGCCGGCCGCGCGACCCCCCACCAGCGCGAACGGCCGGAACAGGCCGTTAACAGTCACGACGTCCTGATGGCCGTCAAGTATGTCCGTGCGCGATGCCCAGCCCAGCAGGACCGGATCGTAGGCACCCAGCAGCCGCGGCTCCGGTGCGGCAGACGCGTCGCCGCGCCCGGCCGTTAGCTGGGCCAGTCCGTCGGGACGGTCGCGCAGCTGCGCTGCGATCCCGGTGAGACCGCGGCGGGCATCCCCGAGTGGCAGGCCCGCCCACTTCGCCAGGTCGCGGTCCGACGCAGGCCCGTGCCCGGTGAGGTAGCGCCGGGCCAGCTCGGCTAGCGCCACCTCCGGGTCCAGGACTCGCGGCGGCTTGCCCAGCCAGTCCCGCACATGAACGTAGGCATGCTGAACACCGGCCATCGGGCCGCGCACGACGGATCCCCGCATACTCGCGAGCGCGATGACGTGCAGCGGGACATTGTCCTGCGCCGGCAGCCCGGCGGCGGCCAGGATGCCGCGCAGCTGCTGGCCGGTGAGCGGGCCGCTGGTCAGCAGCGCCGCCTCGACCACTGCCACGCCCTTGTCCGCACTCGTGTCGTCCATGCCCGCGCGGGCCAGCACCCGGCGGACGGCAGTGTGCAGGCTCGGCCGGGCCGTCAGCTGATGCAGCCACCAGTAATCCTCGGTCCGCACCAGGTGCAGGGTGCCACGGTTCAGCCAGGTCAGGACAAGAGAGCGGTCCCGAGTCAGCGCTCGGTCGACATCCGCTGCGGTGAGGCCGCGTGTCCTGACCCGGATGGCGAGCCGCGCACCGCGCGCATCCTGGCCCTGAATCGCGAGCAACCGCTCCGCCACCTGCTCCGCGCTAGCGGCCGGCTCGCCCGCGAGCAACTGCGCGGCGAACCGTTCTGCGGCAACTTCACGGCCGGCGATAGCGAGTTTCTCTGTCACGTCTCCATCATCGCCGGGACTACCGACAATCCAGCCGTGCTCACCCGGATATACTGAAGCAGCTACTTGACTATTGAGTCACTCACCGTGCATACTCAAGCACATGCTTAACCAAGTGGCCGACCTGGACCGGGTGTTCCAGGCACTGGCCGACCCTGGCCGGCGGCTGATGGTGGAGCGGCTGAGCGAGGGACCTGCCTCAGTGAGCGAGCTCGGCCGTCCGCTGTCCATGTCGCTCGCCGCAGTCCTACAGCATGTCCAGGTCCTGGAGGCAAGCGGCCTCGTCCGCTCGCAGAAGGTAGGCCGCACCAGGACCTGCAGCATCAACCCCGCCGCGCTGCGGTCAGCAGAGAACTGGATCGCCGAGCGCCGCAGCCTGTGGGAACGGCGACTGGACCGCCTCGGCGATTACCTCTCCGACTCTTCCCGCAGCACGCCCGAGACTCCAAGTCCGTCATCTCATCAGCCCAAGGAGAAGAAATGACTGAGCGTTCCGCCAACTACACCACCTTTGTCATCGAGCGCACGTATCCGGCCGAGCCCGCCAAGGTCTTCGGCGCCTGGGCCGACGGCAACGCCAAGTCGGTCTGGATGGACGACCCGGACTTCAAGTCCGACGGCAGCGACTACGAGTACGACTTCCGCGTCGGCGGGCACGAGCGCTTCAGCGGCGTGGGGCCTGAGGGCGTCGCATATCGCTACGACGCCACGATCTACGACATCGTGCCCGATCAGCGGATCGTCTACTGCTACGAGATGTACCTCGGCCAGGACCGCATATCGGTATCCGTCACCACCATCGTCATCGAGCCGGCCGGGCTCAGCACCAAGCTGACCTACACCGAGCAGGGCGTCTTCCTTGACGCTCTCGACAAGCCCGAGATGCGGCAGGAAGGAACTGAGTGGCTCCTCGACAACCTCGGTAAGTACCTGGCGTCGCACTCCTAGTAGGAGCATGTTTCGAGAGCCCCGCCAGCCAGGAGGTCGTCATGGCTCTTCCCGAAGTTGTGTCGCGCGAGCAGTGGCATGAAGCCAGACTGGCGCTGCTCGCGCAGGAGAAGGACGAGACGCGCAGGCGCGACGCGCTGAACGCTACGCGGCGCAGGCTGCCCATGGTCCGGATCGAGAAGGATTATCTCTTCGACGGGCCGCATGGGAAGTCGACGCTGGCCGGCCTCTTCGGCGACAGCCGTCAGTTGGTGGTCCAGCACATCATGTTTGCCCCTGACTGGGATACCCCGTGCCCGTCGTGCAAGAACGCCATTGAGGAACTCTCCGACGGGCTGCTTCGCCACCTGCGCGCCCGTGACACTGCCTTCGTGCTCGTATCGCGGGCGCCGCTAGCCAAGATTGAGGCCTTCCGGGTCGCCGAGGGCTGGACAGTGCCCTGGTACTCCTGCTACGGCAGCGACTTCAACTACGACTTCCAAGTCACGCTGGACAAGTCGATTCCGCAACTGCAGTACAACTACCGGCCGGAGCCAGGGCTGCTCGGCGATGCGCTGTCCGCCGAAATGCCAGGTCACAGCTGTTTCCTGCGCGACGGCAGCGACGTCTTCCACACCTATTCGACTTACGGCCGAGGCAATGAGTACACCCCCAGCCTGTACACGCTTCTGGACCTGACCGCTCTCGGCAGGCAGGAAGCCTGGGAGGAGCCCGCGGGTCGCGCACCTGTCTTGCACGACTAGAAGCTCTCTCCTGCCCCAGCAAGACGTCCGGGAGCGCATGCCTCCCGTCAAGGCCACCGCTGTTCAAGGAGCTGTTTCAGATGCGAAAGCTGATAGCAAGGGTCTTCGACTACTCCCTCGACGGGCTCACTGCCGAGGAAGGCACCGAGTACTTCCAGTTCTGCCGCGACCTCCCCGACGATCCAGTCTCACTGGCTCGGACCAGGGAGTTCTACGAGCAGGCCGACATGCAGATCATGGGCCGCTCCGTCTACGAGGGGATGTCCGGATACTTCCCGACCGTCGACGACCATCCATGGGCCGACATCATCAACGCAGCGCCGAAGGTGGTTTTCTCCCGCACGCTGCCCGCCGCCGACTGGGCGAACACCACGATCGCGCGAGGGGACACCGCCGAGGAGATCGACAAGCTCAGGCGAGGCGGCGACGGCCACATCGTGGTCTGTGGCGGCATCAGTTTCTGGCAGTCGCTGATGCGGCTCGACCTGATCGACGAGTACCGCATCACGCTGTTCCCGTACGTCGCAGGCGAGGGCAAGCGACTCTTCGAGAGCCTCGACAGGTCCGGTCAGCTGGACCTGGTCTCCAGCATCGCCTTCGGCAACGGGACAGTCGAGCTGGACTACCGTCGGAATCGCTGATGCGCAAGATCTTCGCGTTCCTGATGACTACCGCTGACGGCTACCACGCGGCGCCCGATGGCGACCTCTCCTGGCATAACGTGGACGACGAGTTCGAGAGATTCGCGGTTCGAGCAACTGGACGAGGCTGACTCTCTGGTGGCAACAGCCGGGATCTCAGGGGTGACCTGGGTCACTACACTGGGACCAGCTCGCGAGTGCCGTGCGCTGGCAGCGCGCGATCGGTCACCAGGCAGGGGGAAGCAATGTACCCAAGCGCTCAGGTGCGTGCGACCGATGCCGACCGCGACAAGGTGCAGCGCGTCCTGAACGACGCGTACGCCCAGGGCCGGCTGACCCAGGCGGAGTGGGAGCAGCGCGCGACCGCGCTCGGCGGCCCGGTGACCTACGCCGACCTGGATCGAATGACCGCCGACCTGGTTCCGCGGCAATATCCCGCTCCTGCTTACCCGCAGGCCTACGCGCAAGCACCGGTGCTGGCGCAGCGCACGAACGGGATGGCGATCGCGTCGCTGATGTGCGGCATCGGCCAGCTCGTTGCCGGCTTGCCGGCCGGGATCGCCGCCGTGATCCTCGGCCACATGGCCCGCAACCGCATCAGGCAGAGCGGCGAGCAAGGCGACGGCATGGCGCGCGCTGGCCTGATCCTCGGCTACATCGGCATCGTCCTGGCGGTGCTTGTCGTGCTGATACTGGTCGGAGTCGTGCTCCACCTGCACAGCACCAGCACCAGCACGGGCTGACCGGCCACGAGGGCGGCCCTCGGGCGGGCGGCGGGGCGCCGGACGGCCCCGTTTCCTGCCGTTACGGTCTTTCGCTGTCGAGCGCGGCCATCTGCCCGGCGTCATAACGGTCACCCGCGACCTCACCGGCGGGCACTGCTGCCTCGATCGCGGCGAGCTCGTCCGGGGTCAGGCTCAGCTCGAGCGCGGTGAGCGCCACAGCCAGCCGGTCGCGCCGCTTGGTGCCGATCAGCGGAATGATGTCGTTGCCGCGCGACAGCACCCAGGCGATCGCCAGCTGTGCCGTGCTGACGCCGCGGCTGGCCGCCATCTGCTC
>Ga0335075_10010796_pt1 | contig 13852 bp, 18 predicted proteins | sample Lox_Sample_24_FD_206723 | JGI IMG/M metagenome (GOLD analysis project Ga0335075, IMG submission 206723) | Soil microbial communities from Loxahatchee National Wildlife Refuge, Florida, United States - Lox_Sample_2.4 | ecosystem: Environmental > Terrestrial > Soil > Wetlands | place: USA...
GACCCGAGCGTGCCAGCGAACGCAAACCAGCCCGCCGTGGGGATCGTGCAACCGCAAAACAACGTAATCACGAAGGTGCCGTCAAATCGGCTCCCGAAGGGTTCAACCCTGACGATCGCGTTGACCATCGACCCGTCATCGCACGGGATCACCGCAATGAAGTTCAGTGTTGGCTTGCCGGGCGCCCAGGAAGAGTCGATAACCGTCGACTTTCCAGCGTCCGTACCGTTTACGTTTGCTTCGGGCAAGCCAAGCAGCTCGTACAACGCGCAGTTCCCGATCAGCGGCTTCCAGGTGAATATCGTCGGACCGGGCAACGACTCCCAGACAATGTTCAGCTCTGGAACGGGTGTGCTGAACTACTCGGTTCCCGCCGGCGGCACTCTGGATGTGCAGCCCGGCTACGTGGGTACGGCCTGCGGCCAGTATGCGGGCTCTCTGACGGGTGAAAGTTCGAACATTGAGTACGCCTCATTCGTCACCCCGCCTATCGCATCGCCGGGCGGCGCCTGGCTCTCCCGAGACCAGCAGTTCGGACTCCCCTGGCCAGGTAATAATTTCGCGCCATGAGTGAATTCACGTCGGTGTGCCGCCCTCAAGTCAAATCCCTTTCTTTAACAGCACTTTTGGCTTCTGGACTGACGGTTTGCACGCCCCGTCCCGTTCAGTTGTTCTCACGGACCGCGGCCTCGTGCGGGAAGCCGTATGCGGTGCAGGTCGCCCGGGCATCCGATCACCCGACGTCCGAAAGAATGCTGCCGGAAGTCGAGTAGCGAACTACTCATGTGACTTCGGGCATCTTGCTTAATGATTCTGACACCAAAATTTTGCGGTAACGGTACTGAAAGCGGGAGCATGATGTGCACGTCAGATCGGGTAGCAGTGCCCCAATGTCGATGCATGCGTATCGCCCCGGCAGTCTGTGCGATCGAAAAGCGCCAAACGGCAACACAATTACTAAAGACAAGCTCTGCGTACTGGAGGTAGAGCCATGGCATCGCAAGCACACAGCACGAGCGACCCCGTATCGGTGGCCAAGCTAGGCCTGTTCGGCACGATCGGCGCGGCGATTATTGGAGCGGCCACGACACTCGTCGTTCAGATGTCCAACCACGACGAAGCGTCGAATAGCGGGCCGATCTCCGCAGCGTCAAGCGAAACGCCGATGAGTGGTGGGCTCAGCTTCAGTCCGGTAATCAACGGGACGCTGACCGTGTCAGGCTCCGCCCAAAAGGACGTCAATGGCATGTATGTCGTGATCGGCCCGAAGCCGTCGGGTCGGTATGACACCGGCTACGGGAATGTCGTGAACGAGCATTGGCAGGCGCAGGTCGCCACCGACCCGTCGTGGCAGCAGTACCCAGTCGTGACCATCCCTTATTACGGCTCCAACCCCAGTGCCGCCCGCCCGAGCGCCTACAAGTTGACTTTGCAGGGGTTCGATCCGACAACGCCGCCGCCACCGCCTCCTGACCAGAAGTTGGAATGCGCGGCGCAACAAGGCCCCAGCTGCCTCAGCGGCCCGGGCTTCGGACCGCCGTCGACCTATCAACCGAACCACTGACGAATCAGTGGGGTTCACGCGGGAGGCACGTCCGTTGCGTGTGCGCCCTGCAGTCCGGCAACGTCGCGGTGGCGCGACGGCACTGACTGTCAAACGCACTGGGGCGCTAAGCGTTTGGTTGGGTCCAGCCCGGGGAGCCGGTTCTAGAAGCTCGCGAACATGTCGGCGGCAAGGTTCGGGAACCAGTCAACATCGAGCGGAATGGTGAGATCCCCAATGGGGGTGACCAAAGTATCCGAGATCACCTCTGTGCCGGGCGTCGTCGTGGCGAGGTCGGAGTAGACGTTCTCCCAACCGTCACCGAAGGTGGAAGTGTCGATCACCGAGCCGGGAAGCGGAACGTCGCCAGTTGCGGTGCCCGGGGTACCCGATACGTCGGACGTAACCAGCAGTGTCTCGGTTTGATCACCGTCAAACTTCACGGTGGTAGTCACGTCGGCATCGAAGGTGCCGACCACATCTGGGCTCGAGGCAGTACCGGTCGTGTGGTCGACATCGAATAGTTGAGATCCCTGAACAGCCACGGCCCCAGGCGGATTGCCGTTGATACCGGTGAACACTTCGGTAGAAGAGGGGTCAGCGACGACGTCGTCGTCGTGGCCGACGGGGACCGCGGAAAACGGGGCGAGCGCTTCGTCTGCATTGAAATGCATTGGGACAGTTAAGTTCCCCATAGGGGTGACCAAGGTCTCCGAGATGACATTGCCGCCGGATGCGGTGGGGAGGTCGGAGTAGACGCTTTCCACGCCGCTATCGCCGAGGTAGAGGATGTTGTAAATCGAGTCGACCGGTGGAACGTCGCCAGCGGCGATGCCCGGGGTGCCTGAAACGTCGGAGGTGACGAGAAGCGCCTCGCTGTGATCACCGAAAGCATCGTGAGTGGCAGCTTTGACGGCATCGAAAGTCCCGACCACATCCGGGTCGGTGGTCGTCCCGCCGGCCGTGTTGACCAGGTCGAGGACCGCATCGCCCTGAACGATCACGCCGGCGTGGGAAATCCCGTTTATTGCCGTGATCGCTTCAGGAGAAGCAGGATCGGGAACGATGTCGTAGGTGCCGACGAAAGGGACGGGCACGGTCGCCAACGAATCGGTGGCAAGACCTGCGGCTGCATCAAACGAAACGTCGGGACGGCTGAAGTCTCCGAAGGGGGTGATCAAGGTATCGGATATCACGTCCCCGCTGGGCGCGGACAGGGCGGAATATAGTTCGGAGCCCAAGGGACCCAACGATTCGGTGCTGATCACAGAGCCCACTGCCGGCACGTCGCCGGCGGCGGTGCCCACGGTTCCTGAAACGTCGGAGGTAACGAGAAGTTCCTCGTTGCCCAAGCTGCCCGCAACGGTAGCCTCGTCGGCCTCGAAGGTCCCGACGACATCCGGGTTGGCGGAAGTACCGACGGTCGTGTCGTCGACGTCAAATAGCTGAGTCCCGTCAACGGCGTGCGCCAGCTGCGGAACGCCGAAGAATCCGCTCCCATAAATTCCGGTGACCTCTTCGACAGAAGAGGGATCGGGAACGATGGCGTAATCGTCGGCGAAGGCAACGGCCATCGGCAGCAACGCGAAGCCTAGAAGCCCACCGGCAGCCGCGCTCATGGCGCGGGCGATCAGACAGCGATCCGTCGACAATCTCCGTCGGTTCGTTTGGCGAGAGCTACCACCACGCGCAGACATAGAACGGACATTATGCTAATGAAACCGTGGTTTCAATAAGTAATTGAAATGATAATTTCACTGCGTGCCGGAGGACCCCTTGACCCCAACCCGACCGCAGGCGGCAACGAGTGCGCGCGAGGCGCGAAAAAGTCGGGTACAACGGCGCCGGGCGCTGACCCGTGCCCGGTTGCTGCGAGCCGCCCAACTGCTTATCGGCAACGGTGAATCGGTGACCGTTGCAGATATCGCCGCACAAGGGGACGTCGCGCTGGCCAGCTTTTACACTCATTTCGATTCCAAAGAAGCGCTGTTCGCCGAACTGCTGGAAGAGACGACTGCTGACCTGGCGGGGCGGTTAGACCGATTGCCTCACGATGCCGATCCTGCGGTGGCACTGGCCGCAGCCATCCGCGAGTTCTGGGCCTGGTTCACCGAAGACCTGGTCCGCGGCTGCTACGTCCTGGAGGCCGGAAAAGCCACCCGCAGCCTCGCCGGCACGCTGGGTTTGGTGCTAGCTAAGTTGATCGAGCAAGGACGGCAGGCCGGGCGCTTCCACATCCACAGCACCGCAGCCGCGACCTACATGATCGGCGGCGGAATACTCGGCGCTACCCGCGGCCACACCAATGGCCACCTTGGCGCTTCAGACCTGGACATTGAGCTCGCAACACAAGCCCTACAGCTCCTCGGAGTTTCCCCGCAGTCCGCCGCCGACGCCGTCAATGACCCCCTAGCAGCACCCCGGCCCTAAACGCCATAAATAGAGACAGCCCGCGGTAAGGCCAAAGGAACCGCGGTGATCACTTTCCAGCTGCAGGGCCTCAGCTCCGCCTAACTTATGGAGTTAATACCAGCCGGTTCAGGTTGCGTACCACCGCACGGCGGAACTGAAATCGCGCGGAAACCAGGTCTTCGCGCAGCTGCAGCCGAGCCTCGACGACGGCCTTGCACCGTGGCCGTCGGCTGATCATCGGGTTGGCATTGACGAATCGCCGCACCGCCTCGATCGACGCCTTGCGGCGCACTTCGCGCGACGTCAGCATGTCCTCGCGAAACTGTGCCCAAGGCAGCAGGCTGGGCTGTTCCTGAATTGCCGGGGTGCTTGGCGGTCGTTGGTTTTCTGCCATCGTGCAACTCCTGTTCTGCTCCATGAGCCATAACGCGTTACAGATTCCCAATACATCAGCCGCGGCGCAAGGCTGGCGATAACAACTGCTTTTCCGGCGGGCAGCCGTCGCGAACACTTACGTCGAGAGTAGTTCAGCGACCGACGCCGGGTCCTTGTAGTACACATCGAGCTCCGCGATTCGCCCGTCCAACACCGTGTAGATCTCAACAAGTCCCATCTCGACACTGTTGCCGGAAGCACGCGAAATGAATGTGAGTCGGAAGCGCGCGGCGACGGCGTTGTCTCCCAACGGATCAATGGCGATCGGACCCGCCCTGAGATCGAGCACATCGTTCATCCTGTTGAGAAGTTCGAAGAAGCCGTGCGGTCCGTGGTAGTCGCCGCTGAACGGCAGACCTCCGGCTTCGTGCAGAACAAATTCGTCATGCAGCAGGCTTCGTCGCTCGTTCATGCGCTCCGCGCCGGTCGCCGCCATGAACCTGCGAACCGTGGCCAGGCTACTTTCGGCCGTGTCCGGTGTCATCCGAACGTCCTACCCGACGCCGGCCGATAGATTCTCGCCCGAAAAGTTCGCTAGCACTTCGACATTCGTCATGCCGTTGGCTTGGCTCATGTCATGTCCTCGAATCGGGAAACCACCGGTTGCGTGCCTGGGCTGACGTATTGAGCGAGTTGCGGCATGCCCTCGGTCAGCACCAACGACTTCGGCACCGACTCCCTCACCCATGCGGTGTCTCCGTGGGCGGCACAGGCTGCTTGATCCCGATACACCTCGACGACCACGTAGGTGTCGGGTTCATCGACACTCTTGGCGAAACCGTAATAGGCGACACCGGTCTCGTGCTCGAGCGTCATCGCGGTGACGTGGCTCATCAGACCTTCGAACGCTTGCGCGTTCTCCGGCCGCACTCGCAAGTGAGCTATGAACGTAATCACGAAGCTGCCTAGACCTTCGCCGGTTCGCCGATGACGTGATGGGAGGTGTGCAATCTGTCCTTGGCTGCTTCGATCGTGCGGCGCACGCCTTCGCGAACCGACACTTTGTTCGGCCCCAGTAGGTCGACCATTTTGGTGGTGTCGGCCCAGATCGGCCAGGCCCGGCTGTTCTCGACGAATACCGGTTCCTTGCCGAGTATCTCGCCCGCCATTTGGCAGTACTCCTGTGTCGTGACGGCTTCCGTCCCGCCAAGGTTGACGATCTCGGCGCCGACGCTGGCGATACCCGTTGCAGCGATTGTCTTTTCGACGTAGTCATCCTCGTACAACGGCGTGTGGACATTTCGCACACCGGGATAGACGCTCACCGGTAGGTCCTGGATCATCTGGTCGATACGCTGCGTGACTCCGCCACCCCGCGGGCCGTAGAACGAGAAGATCCGCACAATCACGACCGGCAGCTGGTAGTCCACGCTGAGATGTTTGAGCAGGAATTCGGCGGCGATCTTGCTGGCGGCATAATTCTCGGCGGAGGAGTGCAGACCGTAGGGGTCGTCCTCGCGCAGAGGCCGCTCACCTTGGTACTCGTAGAGTGAACCGGTGCTGCCGTGCACGAAGGCTTTACAATCCCGGTAGCGTCTGGCTAGGCGCCCGGCGGCACCGGCATTGACTTCATAGGCGTTTTTTTGCGGCGGCAGGACTGCGTAATTTATTACCACGTCAACAGATTTCGGCAACGGCGACAGGTCAGGGTCGGCGAGATCGAAGGCAATCGGGCATGCTCCCGCCTCCTCGAGCATTCGCTGCTGCGCGGGATCGGAGAACCGGGCCACCGCGTAGACCTCGTTTGTCTTGGCAAGTTCAACAGCGACCGGGAAAGCGACGACGCCGCTCGCACCAGTCACGAGTACCCGTTGTCCTGATAAATTCTGCATCGCAGCTCGTTTCGTGTGGTCGTTCAGATCCAGCCCGACAATCGACGGGCCGGCTTGGCCGCAGGGGCCCGCATTCGTGAATCATCCATCGGCTGCCGACACCTCCATGGCTTCCGCTTCGTAACTGCCCATGAACTCCATCGGCACGCCGCCCACAGTGCAGATGAACAGGTCTACGCCAGGCACCCCCGTGTCGAGAACGCTTACGTCGCCTGCGAATTGGCGTGCTTTGGCCTGCATGGTGTTGTAGTCGTCGGCCATGAAGGACAATGCGGCAAGTCCTTCGGGTGCGGCCGGGCGTAACTGGTCGGGAACGTCGAGAACTTCGACGAGCCCTGCTGCCCCACTTCCAAGGATCGTGACGTCCGCCCCCTCGGACGGCGGCCACCCAAGGGTCGTCTCGAGAATCGCCCCCGGAACCCGAAAACTGTGCTGCACCTCCATTCCCACGACATCGGTGAGGAACTGGATGAACCTGGTCGCTGAATGGCTGAGCATGACCACGTGATGCAACTGGTTCGGCACGGCGAGACCTCCCGATGAGCGCTAGGTGGGATGCTAGCCAGCCGAGTCCCCCCGGGGCCGCAGAATGCGGAATATTTTTCCCGAAACGAAAAAACTCGGAAGCATCCTTTCGACGGCGCGTTACGGCGGTGTTGTAGAAGCCACCGCGTGCTCCAGTCCGGCGATCAGCAATTGGAGGCTGAACTCGAACTGGCCGCGGCGTGAGTCCACGCCCTCCTGCGCCGCGACGACCTGGCGTAGAACTGGAAAGTCTTGGGCGGCAGCGGACTTCAACGCGGTCACGACAGCCGGCACCTCGGGATGAACCGGATTCTCGGCTGACCGCAGGGCGTCCCGCCCAGCGGCGTAGGCCATCTCCGTGATGAACGTCAGTGCCCGGCCGACATCCTTAATGCCGAGGCCGGCATCGACCAACGCTTGCAGAACCTTCTCCACGGGGTTCAACGCGCCCAGGCCTTGGCTCCCGGGTAAGTGGACGGTCAGGGCCAAATCGCCGAGCTTGATGATCGCCTCACGTAACGCCCGCACATACGCGACCACCACGTCGCGCCAGTCGCCGCCGCCGGGCAAGTCGACGCGGCGAAGCTCGGACTCGAAGACGTCCACAGCCACCAGTTGCCGTAGACGGTCTCGGTCTCCGATGTGGTAGTTAAGCGCTTTGGGATCGACTCCCAGCACCTCAGCAACTTTCTGCATGGTCAACACGTCGGGCGGTAGGGTGCGCGCCGCGGCGATTATGCGCTCGCGGCTAATACGCGCCGGCCGGCCAGGGGTACGGGGTACTAGGCCGCCGGCGTCCAACCCCGCCACATCAATTGCGTCGCCGCCCACGTTCATCAGCCTAAGGGGACGTAAGTCCGAGCACGGCCGTGCACAGCGAATATTCTCGTCGCCGGCCCTCTTCCCAGGCGATCGATTCAGGCCCCCAGCCTGGCCAGCATTTCCGATACGTAATGCGCCGCGCGCCGGGTAGCAGCTCGCGCTCCTTCTTTGGCGATGCGCGGTCCGACCAACTCGATGTCGAAGACGCCTTGGTACCCGGCGTCGAGCACGTCGCCCAGTATGCGGTCGAGCGGGATCACCCCGTCCCCGGGTACCGCGCGACAGGGAGCGGTCCTGTCGCCAAGAACGTAGTCACTGACCTGAATGAGACCGGTGATGGGGATGGCTTGCCGCAGAAGCCGTTTCAGGCCAGCCTCCATCCAGCATGCGTGCCATTCGATGCAGAGACCGATACCGGCGAGTTCGGCGAGGTTGATCGTGTCGGCGAGCGTGTGGGCAATGTGGATGTCGGCATTGAACGCCGACGCGTTCTCGACGAGCACACGAAGCCCCCGCGCAGCGGCTGCCGCTGCGCACGGCGCGATGAGCGCGGTGAAGCGTTCGGCGGCTTGCTCCCAGGTCAAACCGCCGCGGCCGCCCGTTTGCACATACACCGAGCTGGCCCCCAGCACCGCGGCAATGTCAATGGCCTGCAACAGCTTCTCGGTCGCTTTACCACGGTCGTTATCCAGGTCGGGGTAGACGGCGAACTGATGGTTCACCGCTTCTACTCGCGAGCCGCCGGCCGCCAGCGTCTGCTGAGCCTCGTCCACCGCGTCCGCCCGCATCAGCGCGGGGGTCACAAGCGTCGCGTGTTGCACGCCGATTCGGCGGCAATGCTCGAGAAAGGCGGTGGTGCTTTCGTCGAGGAATGCGACCTGGTGCAGGCCGACCCGCGGGTGCATGGCTAGGCCTTCTGGTCGACGGCCGTAGTCAACATTCGCTAAGCGTAGACGTAGGATTTGCGACGAACTCCACGCTCGTCGACACCATGCCGCCGTAATGATCTACTCCAGCGTCCGCCAATAGGAGATTGGAATGAATGGTGACAGCGTGTTTATGGATATCGAGTCGATCAAGAAGCTGAAGGCCCGTTATTGCCGGTATCTCGACGCTAAAGACTGGGATCGATGGCGCGATCTCTTCACCGACGACTTCGTCGGTGACACAACGGAAGCGGGAGGAACCCTGCTTGTCGGCGCGGACGAATTCATCTCCTACACGCGTAACACAATCGGCAAACCGTCACAAGCGACTGTCCATCAGGTGCACGCTCCCGAAATCGAACTGACGTCGGCGACAACGGCTCAGGGCATCTGGGCGCTCAACGACGTCGTCCGCCTGGTATCGGCGTTGACCCTGCACGGCTACGGCCATTATCACGAGATCTACGAGAAGGTCGACGGCCAGTGGCGAATCAAGGCCTCGAAACTGACCCGGCTTCGCGAGGACGTGACGGTATCCATGTTCAGCCCGCGAGTTGCTGCGCGATTGCGAGCCGCTGCAGCGAAGATCGCGCGTCGCACCGCCCGCTGAAGCGCCGAATCGCGCGCGTTTTGTTAGCGAGGTTTAGTGCGTCTGTTATTTGGGGAATTACATCGGTGTGATTAACCTGGCCGCAGCTGCGGTCAGTACAGCACGAGTCGCAAAGGACAATCACATGAACACCGTCCTCTATTTCAGCCCTGTCGGCGTCGTCTATGAAACCCGCGCCTACAGCAACGCCGATATCGCCGAGCTTGTTCACCACCACGGGCTTGAAAGCCTGAGCAGTGCCGATCGACAGTTCGACTTCTGGTTCACTCCTTCGACCAGGCGGTGCGATCGCAAAATCAACCGCAGCGCCACTGAGATACTTCTGGCTGCCACCCGTTTCACCGCCAGAACAGTGCCACTGCTCCGCGGCGGCGTCGTAGTCGCCACCCACGACGCGACCGGCGAACTCGACGGGCTCAGCCGGCATCAGTTGGACGTGCTGATTCAGAGCAGTTGCACCCTGACTCGACGTGACGACCGGGTCCTTGGCCGTCGGATCGGGCGCGACAAGAAGCGTCGGCAGCGCAGCCCGATCGCCGCCGACGGTGCGACCGGCCGACGGGCAGGCCAACGCTGCGCTCCCCGATACTGACGGAGCCCGCGGCCCCAACTCGGGCATTGTCGTCACCGCTCGGTTCGCCGATCCCGACGCAAAGCATAAAGTCCGTACGCTTGCCGCTAGTGGTGAGCAGGGGGCAAGCTAATCGTTACGGATTAGGCGGCCTGGGGATCAGCGCCGGTCAGGGGTGCTGCGGGATACCGCGGCAAGAAGCCCCGCCCTTCGGCCCTGTCGGCTGGCAAATGAGCAATGTTCGGGGTTGCACAGCCTTCATCTCATGCGACTGGCATGAAACCGTCGCATTGACGCACGGGGTTGGGGCGGCTTGGGCTTCCCCAAGCAGGTCGACACCACCGAGCGCTCCAATGATTGCCACCTCAGCCGCGACCGATATCAGCACCCGCTGCGTGAATTTCCTCATCATCACTGTCCTCCTGATTGAGGATGCTCCGAGCCTTCCGCCGGAGAACGTTTAGAAATTCGTGAAGTCTGTGGCTTTTGGGCGCACTATCAGTATGCGCTTACATCGATGTTTCAACAATGTTTACACTGTGTTTCTTGGCGGCTCACGCGTTTGGGGGGCGTGGTCGTCGGCCGCGGTCATGCGCCCCGGCGACGACTTTCTCGACCGCGGTGTCGCCGCGGGCTTATACACCGAGGGTCACGCTCAACGTTTGACGCTTCAGTGTTCTGCGGCCGTGCAAGGCATTGCCGCGCTGATGACGTCACGGCGAATTACGTTGGCGCACAGCGATGCTCTCATTGACGACGCGATCGCGCTGCATTTGGCCGGCGCCTCGACTGCGAAGTGGAGGAGCTTCGCCGACGACCATCCGTGGCAGCTGTGGCCCACGGGAGGCCGGACGTGACATCCACCTCGGACCCCGAGCTGCCACGTCAACGCTCGGCGCGGATGCGCCTCGTCGATCTCGCGATGACCCGGCTGCTTGGGTTGCCGCCGGGTGCTGTCGAATACTCCCTAAGCCGAGACATCGCCATCCCGATGCGCGACGGTGTGATGCTGCGAGCCGACCATTACGTGCCCCACACGTCAGCGCCGGCTGGGACACTGCTATTGCGCTGTCCCTACGGCCGTGGTGCTCCGCTGTCGTGGCTGCACGCCAGAACGTATGCTCAACGCGGCTATCACGTTGTGTTCCAGAGTGTTCGGGGAACGTTCGGCTCCGGCGGTGAGTTCGAACCCGCCGAACACGAGGTTGACGACGGCGCCGACACTGTCGCGTGGCTGCGGCGCCAGCCCTGGTTCACGGGAACCTTCGCCACTATCGGGCAGTCCTATCTAGGTTTCACTCAGTGGGCCCTGCTGGTCGACCCACCGCCTGAGCTCGCCACCGCGATCATCACCGTCGGACCCCACGATCTCGGCGCCACCCTCCGGGACAGTGCCGGACTGTCGATCGGCAACGCGTTGTGGTGGTGTGACCAGGTTGCGCACCAAGAGGAAGGGGCCGTCCGCCGTCTCCTGCGTCAGTTCAACCTCGGAACGCGGGGTACCGGCCGCTGCAGATCGGCTGCCTCTGGGCCGTGCTGGCCGAGAGCTGCTCGGGGCCGGGGCACCGTTTTATGAGACCTGGCTGCAAAATCCCGCCACCGCTGACTACTGGTCGCGCGCTCGCCTCGACCGGGCGCTAGACCACCGATATACCCGTGCTACTGATCGGCGGTTGTGTCGGAGACGTCGATACTGCTCAAGGGTCTGGCCCGAGAACAGGTCCTGCCATCGTGCACCTGACCAGAAAGGGCCGCATCTCTGCGGCCCTTTCTCGGTGGAGCCGCCGGGAATCGAACCCGCCGCTCTACCAGGGCTTTTGCGGTCCGAAATGCTGTTTCGTTACGTCTCATTCCCGTTCAGTCGCGCTCATTACCTGCGGATTCGTTTTCAGGTCTTGACGCCGTCAACAGCGGATCGAGAGTGAGTACTTGGGCGCGCGCCTCCGCTCGGGTCAGTAGGTATTGAAGAACCACAGTTCCAGGGACTGGAATACGGCCTGGAGTGGTCCGCTGTCGGCAACCCCGTTCTCAAGTAACGCCGTAAGCTCCGCGTCGAGATTGTTGACGCCGCTGTCGGAGATGTTGACGAAGGTCAGATCCCCGTCGGTTGACGTGGTCGCATTCGCGATCTCCGCCGGCGTCAATCCCAGGTATTCCACGTGCGTGCCGAATACGTTAAGCAGCGCACCAACGACGCCGTCGGACTCCACAGCCTGAGGGAAGTTCGCAATCGGATCGGGGTCGAAACTGTAGATGGTCGTCGGGTACAGATCATCCGGCGTCGGGGTGCCCAGGACGCTGTTCAACTGGAAAAGGTTGAGAACATCGTTCGTGGTGCTCACACCGAGCGTCGAATCCATAATCGACTGCATATCAACCCATTCGCCGGTGACCGGGGTGGAGGGGTCGCCGAGGAACACGAAGTGCAGGTCGTCGCTGGGGATGCCGTCGGCTTCGAGTCGGGTCATTGCGATCGACTCGGCGGTGGCGCTCTGCGAGTATCCGAAGACCGTCAGCGGGTGATCGGCGCTGAATGCGCCGGGGTCCGCATTGAATTCGTTCTCCACGGCGAGGACGACGTCGTCCGCGTCGGCAAAGCTTCCCGGGCCCTGCTGAAACAGCTCAGGGGTCGTCAGCACCTGAAGCGGCGCAGCGCAGGGGTCGGTCCCGATCATGTCGCAGACCGTCGAGCCAGTCGCGCCGTCGTCGAAACCCAGCGGGTGCAGATACAAATCCTCGGCGGCCTGCGCGAACGCGGTCGACGGCATCGGCTCGCCGGTTCCGCCGAGGATGATCGCCGTGTCGCTCCCCGCCAGCGGGTCGCCGGGGTCGGCGTATGCAGCTGCGCTATTCAGCGCGCTAGCCACGCCAAAGCTCGCGCAAGCAGCGCCAATGTACACGAGCCGCCTGTGTCGAATCACCGCTGCACTCCAGACAAATCCACGCGATGAGCTCACATGTATCTCCTCTACTGAACCCCGCCTCCGTAGCGGAGCCGCCGCAGTTGGGCGCCGCTCGTGTGATGCCGGACAGTATCATCCTCTGGAGGCGTAGAGGATTGTTTTCGCCGTTTACCGCATCGGCTAGTGCGGTGTTTATTCGTTGGGCGCGGTGATGCTGCCCAACATGGCCTGGATGTGGCGATCGAGGCGGGCGGCGTCGGTGATTGCCGGGAACCCGGCGACGTAACTGACCATGATGCCGTTGATCAGGGTCAGGATCATCGCGGTCTGTTCCTCGATGAGCGCGGCCGGCGGTGGCCGGGACTGAGGGTGCCACTGCGAAATCACATTTCGTGTCAGGGAGTAGAAATGCAGCCCGTATTCCACAATCCTGGCGGCGATCTCGGGATCGTGGCGCGTGGCCAGTATCAGCTCGTAACGTGCACGGCTGCGGGTCAGCCAGGGCTCAGTTCCCGATAAAAGGACGAGGCGAGCCAGCCCGAGCGTGCCCGAGTAGCCGGCCGTCTCGTCATGGCATAGCTCGCTCATCATCGACAGCGCCCCGGTGTCATGCTCGTCGAGGCGCGAAGCGATTCCCAACAGCAAGGCGCTACGAGTTCGAAAATAGTAGGAGGTCGTCCCGTCAGGCATGCCCGCGCGCTCATCGACCTTGGCGTGGGTGAGCATCCGGCTGCCATGGTTGCCCAGCACCTCAATTGCGGCGTCGGCCAGATCCCGACGCCGCTGCGGCGCGTTGTACTTACGGCGTGCGGTAATTCCGGAAAGCTTAATCGGCCGGACTTCTTGACCTGGTCCGCGCCGGGTGAGAGTCGTTCATCGGTAGTTACAGCTGGCCGCGTTGCGGGCTGGCGGTGCTGGAATGTTGAATGGAAAAGAAAGCTGGCCAAGGCTTTTGGCCCTGACCAGCTATTTCTTTGTGGAGCTGCCGGGAATCGAACCCGGGTCCTACGGCATTCCCTCAAGACTTCTCCGTGCGCAGTTCGCTATGCCTCTACTCGGATCTCTCGATCACGCGAACAAGTCGAGATGACGATCCCAGTCGCTGTTTGATGTCCCTACGGGTCCCGCGACCGAACCCGTAGGTTTGTCCCTCTAGCTGATGCCAGGGTCCGGGCCGAGGGCGCTCCCGGTCTGACAGACACGCAGTCGCTTAGGCAGCGAGTGCGTAGTCGCGCTGATGTGAATCGGCGCTTATATGGTTGCAACGACGCTT
>Ga0335075_10010797_pt1 | contig 13852 bp, 11 predicted proteins | sample Lox_Sample_24_FD_206723 | JGI IMG/M metagenome (GOLD analysis project Ga0335075, IMG submission 206723) | Soil microbial communities from Loxahatchee National Wildlife Refuge, Florida, United States - Lox_Sample_2.4 | ecosystem: Environmental > Terrestrial > Soil > Wetlands | place: USA...
GTTCCGGAAACGTCGGACCCCACATGCTGTCGCGTGCGGTGGTGGTGACGATGATCGGCAATCGCAGGGTCTTGGCCGCTTTGGCCAGCGCCACGACGTTGTGCTTCAGCTCTCCCGTCGAATAGTCGCGAACGCCGGTCATGAGGCCGACCTGGTGGTCGACGAGAACGAGCGCGGCGTTTTCAGCTGTCAGCGGTTCGTAGGGGCGGATCGGGTCGGGCATGACGTTGTCTCCTGCAGAGGCGAGGGTTGGCTGCGCCCAATCGCGATTGCGGATCGGGACAGTCCGGGAACGTGGCCTCTCGACTGTCCGCCGAAAAGTCGGCAATAATGGGACTCAGCGTCCAACCTAATGGACGATGAGGCCCACGTGCTTGACCTGAACGACTTCTTCTACTTTGTGCAGGTGGTCGACCGCGGTGGCTTCACGGCCGCCGGACGCATGTTGCGCATTCCCAAATCAACACTGAGCCATCGCATCCAGCGGCTCGAGACGGAGCTCGGGGTGAGGTTGCTCAACCGCACCTCACGGCGATTCGCGATGACCGACGCCGGTGAGGAATTCTATCGCCACGCGGCGGTGATGTTGCGTGACGCCGAACTCGCCGAGAACGCCATTCGCCATCGGCTCACTGAACCGATCGGTACGGTGCGCTGCACGGCGGGGATGGCCACCATGCAGTTTGCGATGCGCGATATCCTGGCGGACTTCCTCGTCCTTCATCCGAAGGTCAAGGTCGTCGCACATGCAACCGACCGGAACGTCGATATCGTTGGCGAGAATTACGACGTGGCGATTAGAGCCCATTCGGAGCCCCTCCCCGATTCGACTCTGGTGCAGCGGGCGCTGACGCCAGCGCCATGGCTCTTGTTCGCGGGCTCGGCATATCTCGATGCGAATGGAGCGCCGCAAACCCCCGAAGATCTCCCGAACTTCCCTTCGCTCTTCGTGATGCGGACCGGAGTTGCTCCCGTTTGGCGGCTTCGCCGCTCGAGCGAGGCGAAGGACGAGTGGATCGTGCCACTGACGCCGCGGCTCTTGTGCGACGACATGACCGCCTTGAAGGGGGCGGCGGTCGCCGGGCTCGGCGTCGTCGCACTGCCCGGCTATGTCTGTCGCGAAGACGTTCGAGCGGGATCGTTGCGTAGGGTGTTGCCAGCCTGGCATGCCGGCGATTCCACGATCACAGCTCTTATTCCTTACCGGCGCGGGCTTCTCCCCTCCGTTCGCGTGTTCGTCGACCATCTGTCAACAGAGTTGCCAAAAACGGTGCTGCTGTAGATTGTCCGCAGCGGCTCAGCGGTACAAAGTGGATTGGTAGACAACGGGTACAACTGCGTAATCGGGCCTGAGTGATAATGGAGACCCCGTTGGAAGACGGTCTCTCTTCTTATGTTACTCTCATGCAAAGTCAGCTTCCGGGATGTCCCGGGTGTGCCGGCCCGTCGCAAAATGTCCGCATCCAGGAGGTGCGCTTGAAATGGCCAGCGTCCTATGTGAGCGCGGGCCTACCCGAACAAGCTCGCGCCCAACGTCCGCTTTCGGGATCAAGCGGTGGACCGGCGTAGGCCCGTGTTGGGCGCGAAGCGGTCGTCAGTCTGTGAGACCACAAACTTGCCCTTCGGTTAATAGCGTCAATCCGCGGGGGGCGCCGATCGCGCCAAGGTAGCTATTCGGTCGTGGGTAATCGGATGGATCGAGTTGACCCATTTCCGGACGGTATCCGACTCGACCACGAGGGGCGTCTACTCAATCGCCGTGAGCTGGCGGCGCTGGCGGGTCGAGCCAAACCGGCATCGAGCAATACCGACGTCCATGGGCGTCCGTCTCCGTCGCCCTGCGGCAGGCCGCCAAGGCCTGCATGGGGTCATTATCGGCCATCAGCGAAGCCCAATCCGAGGCAGCTGCCGGGCCGGCGGCCATGGCGGCAGCGATCGTGCGGGCCGAAACTTCGCCTTGTGCCCGGCCGGAGGCGAACCCGGCCGAGTATGTGACGCCGGCAATCAGCGCCGCCGCTGCGCCCAAGCCGGCCGCTCCGCCGAGGATCGTGCGGAGTCGGAGCGCTTTCAGCCGCTCCCGGGTCGCTTTTTCCACGACGCCGACGAGCCGGGGCGCGAGCTGGTCAATGATGGCAACGCCGGAGGCGTGCACCTTTCGGATCGCCTCGGTCGCAACGACGTCGGCTTGAGTGCGAAGCGTGTCCGCGATACCGACCTGGGTGTCGGCGCTGGCCTCATAAAGTTCCCCCAGGGCTTCAATCGAAGCGGCGAGGGCGTGCATCTGTTCGGCGAGGGGATCGCCCTTGAGAACCGAGGCGGATGCGGCGCGGTGCATCGCACCGAGCGCCGCATCCAGTTTTTCTCTTAGTTCCTGGTGCCGCGTCGTGCCGCTTACGGTATCCACGAGCTGATGCCCGCGAACCGCCGATCCATGGCCTCCAGCCAGGCCCGCAGGCGGGCCGCGTCGAACATGCCGAGAGGCGGCGCGACCTTCCCATCTCGCGCATCGAAGAACCGGCATTGCCGGGCTTCGATCGCCTCGGCCGCAAACAGGCGGGGCATCCAGACGCGCACACCCGCGTTGGCGAGAGCCAGGAAGCCTGGGAGGGTCGTGATCCGACCGAAGGCCTCGGCGCGCGTGGAGCCAGCGTCGATCGCGACTTCGTTGAGCACGAGGGCCTGGGCTCTCGGGGCGAAGCCGCGCGCGCTCAGGGTGAGGGCAGGGGTGAGATCCTCCGCCTGCGTCCCGAGCATGTACAGCATCACGGGCGCCAGCCCGGCGGCCTCGATGTGCGAGGCGAGTCCCGGCATTTCGGTCGCGAGCGTCCGGAGCGTGGTATCGCCGCCGCCCAGGTCCACGATGGCGGACTGCCGCTCGGTAACGCAGTGCTCGATGAGTTGCTGCAGCCAGCGCGTCACGCCTGCCGGGCTGTCGGTTTCAGGGCGAGCAACATCAGAAAAATATCTCGAAAAGCTAGCATTGCTCGGGTCGATATCGGCCAGAATGGCGTGACCATTCTCTTGCGCGGAGATTTCTGCGATCCAGCGCAGGAGCGTGGTTTTGCCGGTCTTTCCTCGGCCGGCGGCGAAGACAATTTTGGTTTGCCCGGCCAGATCGACACCTTGTTCGATTGCCGGTTCCGCTTCTGTTTGGGGCGCCAGGCTGGCGAAATCCACGTCTTTGCCAGTGAACGGCTTGGCAGCTGGCTTGAACGATGCAGACGGTTTGACCTTCCCCGATTTCGCGGAGTGTGTTTCGGGTGTCACGTCAGGCATAGAGCGCTCCTTTCTATTTTCCGAACATGCGATGGTGCATGGCCTCTCTCTCCTCCATTTCCTCGGGCGTCAGCGGGCGTGGGGGTTCTTGCGGTTTCAGAGAAAACGCTTTGAACTTGGGAACTGGCGGCGCTGCCACAGCTGGGCTCGCGTGCGTGCCCCGTGTCTGTGGGACGGCGGGTCGGAACTGTGGCTGCGTCGGGCGCTCGGGCTGCGGCGCGGTGGGCTGGACCGCGGGGGGAATCACATGCAGCTGAGACATCACGTCTGTGCGGCCTCTTTTCAGTGGCAGGCCAGCCCGACGCACTTCGTGTTTGAGAGCGTCCCCGGTCCACGGGCGCTTGGTCCGAAATGTGACGCCGGCCCGCGTTAGTGCGTCGGCTAGGGCCGCCCAGGACCATTCGTCAGCGACGAGCGCCCTGAGACGCGTTTGATGCCTGCGGAGCCATGGGCGGACGACATCGCCGGGGCGCCAGAGGGGACGAAACTCGTCGGCAAGGGCGTTCAGCTCGTCGTCCGAGGGCTGGCGCTTAAGAGGCATTGCGCGTGCGACGATGGTCCGGGTCGTGAGTCTCGTCAACAGTTGGGAAGGCTCATTCGTGGGCTTTTATGAGGGCGCTTACGAGGGCTCTTTCGTGGGCGCATTGGTGGGCCCATTGGTAGTCTCTAATCGGGGGGGATCTTGGAAGTTTGGAGAGGGGGTTTCTGCAGCAGACCAAGGCACCCTTTGGGTGCTTGGTTGCCGCGCGTCGCACGCACCGCTACGGTACTCGCAGGAGAACATGAGAACACTCGGAGAATCCGGAGAACTCCATGGCTGGTGCCGCGCCCTCCGATACTACACCGGCCCGCCTTGCCGCGCTTGAGGCAGGCCAGGCCGCGATGATCGAGGCGATGGGCCTCATGCTCGACACCCTGCAGCAGCAAACGAATCTCCTCCGTGAGCTCGCGGAGGCAGCGAAAGACGAGCCAGGTCCCTCACCGATCATGCGGACGCTCGACGAGCTCACCGGAGCGGTTGTGCGGATGGGCGCAGGAATCGAGACGCTTGGGGGAAAACTCGACGCGCTTCCCGATGCGATCGGCGCGGTTATCGATGGCGAAGAGAGGCCGATCGAGGCCCGCGAGACCATCTCCGGAATCTGAGATGCTGACCTACCGTACCGGCGCAGCCGGTTCCGCTCGCGCGGCGCGCAGCATGCAGGAGCACCTGCAACAGCAGACGTTGCCGCCCGAGATGGCCATGATGGCTGAGTATTACGAACAGGGCGTGACGCGCCCCACGCCGGCGGAAGCTGCCGCAAGCCGGTATGCATGGAAGGCGGTTGACGGTCGGTTACCTGGAGGCGCCGCGCTGGATGCGCTGGTCAGCAGTGAGGTGGTGCGGCTCGGCGAGAGCGCTCTTGCCGCTGACGGGACGGCGCTCGACGCGAGCGGGCTGCGACTGCGCGCTCTGGCTGCTTTCGTGGGCGCCGGCCTCATCGATCGCGGTGAGGCGCGCGCGAGTCTGGCGCGTCTCGGAGGCGGCGCATCGACCGAGCAACTTGATGCCGCAATCGACAACGCCACCACAGCTCGCGATTATAGTAGCGCCGCGGCCACTCCGCGGCGAGACATGAACCCTGCGCTCGCCCGCCGCCTCGGCATCAACACCAACCGCGGTTTGAGCCCGAGCGAGGTCGCGTTCCTGTTGAATGGGCAGCGGGCTGATGGCCAGGAGATTGAGGGCAAGCAGACGCAAGCCGCGACGCTCCCGCTGACGCAGATCTTTGGGCTCGAGGACGGCCAGAAGCCCAGGCGGGAACAGATTGAGCGCATGTTGGCCGGCCAGACCGTCGCCGGCGCGGCGTTGCCGGGAAAGGACGGTGCAGCGGCTGTGCGACGCTTGCAGACCGCCCTTGGGGCCAAATCGCAGACGATGGACGCAGACGAACGCGAGAACATTCTTGCCGGCCGTCTGGCAGACGGGCGCGACCTGCCCGACCGGGCCTATATGGCGGCGCTGGAAACGTCAAAAGGCCGGATCGGGTATATCGATCTCACCTTTTCCGCGCCGAAATCCCTCTCGGTTGCATGGGCATTCGCGCCGACGAACGCCGAGCGCGGGATTCTCCACCAAGCGCACACTGACGCGATCGAGAGCGTCATGCAGACCGTCGAAAAAGAGATCGGGCGGGCCCGCAAGGGCAAAGGTGGGAAAGACGGCTTCGAGCCGGGGTCGATTGGCTGGGTCACCTTCGACCATTATGCGGCGCGGCCGACCGTGGCGGTCGTGGCCCAGGATGCCGAAGGCAACGCCGCGACCGAGCTGCATAGCGTTGCCGGTACCGACGGCCGGGTGCCCGGCGACATGCAGGTGCATACCCATGTCGCGGTGTTCAACGTGGTGGAGACGGCGACGGGGCGCGTCGGCGGCCTCGACCTGGCGCAGCTCGAAGGTCGCATCCACGAGTGGGGCGCGCTTTACCAGGCGTACCTTGCCGACAATCTCCGGCGTTACGGCGTGGAAATCGTTCTGGACTCGCGGAACGAGATGGCGCGGCTCGTCGCGATCCCCGAGAGCGTCACGGCGCAATTCAGCAAGCGCACGATGGGCGGCACGGAGGCCGCCCGGGCTTACGCGAAGTCACGCGGGCTCGATTGGGACAGCATGGATGCCGAGCAAAAGATCGGCCTGTTGAAATCAGGCGTGCAAGACCCTCGCGCCGCGAAGTCCGATGACGTGAGCGACCTTGCGACGTGGCGCAGGATGGCCGAGCAGATCGGCTATCGACACCGTGGCGTGCTCCGGCCGGACGAGATCAAGCCGAGCTTGAGCCGGGACGAGCGGCTCGAGACCGCCTACCGGGCAGCGATGCCGCTGCTCGGCAGGCAATTCGACCGGCGCGCGGTCATCGACGGGGCGGATGCCCGCGTTGCCGCGGCCAAAGGACTAATCGTCGCCGGCATCGAGTCAGTCGAGGACGTGAACACGCTGACCCGCGCCTTTCGCGAACGGGGTATTCAGCGCCGCGGGGAGGATACCGAGCTCGTATGGGGCACCGTCGCCGGCGCCCGAGGTCGCGAAAGAACGGCGATCACCACGACGCTGGACGAGCGCGAGGAAAAAGCCCTCATAGCGACCGCACGCGCCGGCGGCCGGGACAAGAGCGCAGCACTCACGCCGACGAAGATCGGGGCGGGGATCGGGGTGTTCCCAGAGCTGGATTTCACAACCCAGCACGGCCGGGCGCAGCGGGCGGTGATCGACAAGCTGGGCGGGGGCGGGCGCGTCGGCCTCGCCATTGGTGTCGCCGGCTCCGGCAAGAGCACCCTGCTCAAGCCGCTCGTGCGCGCTTGGCAGGACGATGGCCGCACGGTTCATGGCATTGCCCTTGCGTGGCGGCAATCGGACGACCTGGCCGAGGCCGGCATCGAGGGACGCACGCGCGCGGTCACATCATTTCTCAAGGCCGCCGAGGGCGGCCAACTCCGGCTTGACCGGAAATCCGTGGTGGTGCTGGACGAAGTCGGTCTCCTCGGCACCCGCCAGCTCAATGACATCCTGGCGCTCCAAAAGCAGGCCGGATTTCAGCTTGTGATGATCGGCGACCCGAAGCAGATGCAGTCCGTCGAAGCCGGGCCCGTGATTGGGCTTCTCCGTCGCGCCCTCGGTGCCGAGGCCGTGCCCGAGCTGGTCAGCTCCGTCCGTCAGAAGGATGCCGACGAGCGCGAGACGGCTTTGATGTTTCGCAATGGGCAAACGGCCGAAGCGATTCGGCGGAAGGAGGCCAACGGCACCTTTCAGGTGGTACCGGGCGGCTACCGTGAAGCGATCGCCCAGATAGCTGACCTATGGCAGCAGCGCCGCGAGGCGAACCGAGATCGGCCGAACTTTTCGATCACCGTGAGCGTCCCGACCAATGCCGAAGCGCACGACGTCAGCATGGAAATCAGGGAGCGGCGACGCACGGCTGACGAGATCGGCGCGGACAGGATCACCATAGCGGCGACTGACAGCCAAGGCGAGCGAAGCTACAGCTTGGCGCTTGCCGAGGGAGACCGGGTGCGGCTGTTTAGCCGAGTCAACGCCACCTTCATCGACACCGGCCGGAGCAGCAACATCGGACACAACGGCACCGTGCTAGCGGTGTCTGGCGTCCTCGAGGACGGGCTAACACTGCGCACGGCCGCCGGAAAGGAAGGGTTTGTCCCGTGGGAGCGGCTGCGCGACGACGGCGGGCGCGTCCAGCTCGCCTACGGCGACGCGCTGACCACCAACACCGCGCAGGGATCCACCGTTACGGAGCACATTCACGCCATGCCGAGCGGGACCAGGCTGGTTTCTGCGTTCGGGGCATACACCTCCGGGAGTCGACACCGCGAACAGAGCTTCATTGTCACGTCCGAGGGTGCCGAGCGGGCCGAGATCACGGTCCGCCGTCCCCTGGGTGATCGGCGAGAGGTGACGCGAAACGACGTGGTTTCGAATGTCATTCGAAACCTATCTCGGCAGCCGGAAAAGGAGTCCGCGATCGGGATGGTCGAGCGCGCGGCCAACCTGCGCCGCGGTACCATTCGAGTCGTGCAGACTTCGCTTCAGCCCATCGAGGCACGTGCGGCGGCCCAGATGCCGCCCAGCGCTCTCCCGGAGCGCTTTGCCCATCGGCGGCTCACAAGGGCCCTTGAGGACCGATTGCCTGGCTTGGCAGAGCGTTTGCGCCGTCACGGAGAGACAGTCGTGCAGCTCGCCCGCGCTGGTACCGCTCTGGCTGAAGGCCTTGCCACTATCGCTCGGCGGAAGAGAGCGGCGCCGCAAACGGAGCGGGAGTACTGGCAAACGGTGGCCGCAAGCGCGGCGCCGGCGCCTGACCAGGCCGAAACGCAGACCCGGGTTCAAGGGCGGGGACGGCGCCGCTAGCGTGGCCGCACCGTTGGCGAAGGGAAGGTCTGCGGTTCTGGCGCGCGTCTGAGCGGCTCACTCGCCCTGACATTCGGCAACCGAAGTCCCGGAAGGGACCGGGGCCTACTTCACTCCCGGTGCAAGCTGACGACCCAGTGGTATCGAGGGGATCGTCCAGCGTAGCCCGATCGTGGTCGGCATTTCGGCGGCTCAGAGATGGATGACGCCCTGACGGGCCGCGTGGGCGACGGCATCGGTTCGGCCGGTCGCGTCCAGCTTGTCCAGGACCTGGCCAACATGGAACTTGGCGGTGTTGACCGAAATTCCGAGTCGTCGGGCGATGACCTTGTTCGAAGCACCCTCGGCGAGCAGCGTCAGCACCTCGAGCTCGCGCGGTGTCAGCGGCGCTTCCAGATCGGTCTCGACGGGCGTGGCCGCGACCACCGTCACATCGGCGGGCTCGCCCGCGCCGGCGAGACGCAGTCCCGGAATATCCCCGAGCAAGCCCGCGACGCGCTCGGCCAGGACCGGGTCGGGGACCCGAATCGCGATGACCAGCGCGTCGGCTGGGCTTTCCTCGCTCAAGCCTGCGGCCTTTCGCCGATCGTGAGGGTAAGCTCGAGCGATGCTCCGCCGCGGCGCACGCCGAGTGCGACGCTTCGGCCGACGCTGTCGGGACCGAGCGTCCGGAGCAGCGCCCCGACGCCGGACAACGGCTGCCCGTCCCACGTGACCACCACATCGCCCTGGTGGACCCCGGCTGTGGCCCCGGGTCCATTCTTGTCGAGGCTCATGACCATCGCGCCTGAGGCGCCGTTGCTCTCGACCCGCACGGGTTGCAGCCCGAGGCCAAGGTAGCCGCGGGGAATGCGGCCATCGCGCTCGAGACGGGCGGCGACGCGGGCGATCGTCGGGGCGGGAATGACGAGGGTGCGCCGGCGAGGTCCGAACACCGTCATACCGAAGACACGACCGCCGGCGTCGAGGGCGAGCCCTCCTTCGGCCTCGCGGCGCAGACGGATGTCGAGCTCGATCCGCGCATCGATTTCGCCGCCGCGCATTGAGTGCCAGGGCGGCCCTGCGATGGCGACGATGCCCGAGAGAGCAAGCGCCCCGCCGCCGATGGCTAGGGCCAGCTCGCCTGCGCGTACCGGCCGCGCCCCAAATGTCACCGGCGAGAGTGTGGTGCCTTCGACTCGAAGCAAGGCCATGTCGGTGGACGCGTCGCGGCCGACGATCGTGGCCGTGTGCCGCTCGCCGCCGGCGACGGTCACGGCGACTTCGCCCTCGTCGGCCAGCGCTTCGTCGGCCGTGACCACGAGGTTCGGTCGCCAGGCGAAGCCACTCGACCGGGAGCGCGTGGAGTTTACGGAAACCACGCTCGGGGCCGCAGCGGCGACGATATCGGCCAGAGCGGTCGAAAAGACTTGGAGGGGTGACGGTGGCATATCGGACATTGGCGATCTCCTTTGATGGCCAATATCCGGCGCGTGACCGCGCGCTGCTACTACCCAGGTGGGCAGGGAGGCATCGACGGACGATTCGGCGGCGCCAAGCTTGGCCGGCGAACGCTGGAGCCGCAATCGCGAACGACGCCGCCTGCAGGCGCCCCAATTCTCGGGCGAACGGTGTCGCGAAACGAATGCTCGGGGCCTTGGCGCAGCCTCGGTACCAAGAACGCCGGGCCGGTTCTTGCCGCTGGGAGGTGCCTCATCTGAACGGGCTGCTGAAGGGGATCCTGTCCCCCTCTGGGCGGAATCTCAAGTGGGGGCAAATGACGGCGACGTGCTTCTCAGAGCCCGCCTTGTCGCTACGGTCCGAGCTCTTCGCCACGGAAGCGAGAATTCACGGACGACGATGTAGCCGGGTCCGCGCTGCTACGCTCGCTGAGAAACCGCATCCGAGCATCGGCAGTGTCAGGTGGCAGGAGGTTTCCGGCATGGTTGAATTCGCGAACGGAGAAATACGCCTCCATGTAGCCGGAACAGCTTCCACCGCCGCCCTGGCCGGCCGCTTATCCGGCCAGACACAAGACCGCTCCGCACGCGGTATCATTGTCCGCGTGTGCCGACCGAGAATGCAAGATCGCGGAACCAACGGCCACAACCACCAAAACAGCCAAACGCATGACACCCTCCCCTTTCGGAGGCTAGCGCGTCAGCCGGGGAGGTTTGAGCACATCAAGGGGCGGCGCTTCGAGCGAATTGAGCGTCGGCTGCCGAGCGCTGTCCGAGATGCGGGCTTCCGACCGCGCGTCGCGGAGCAAGTTGGCGGCCTGCGACAACGCGGCCGATTTGTCCGGACCACCCCTGCTCGCCACCTTCAGCCAGTAGGATGCAGCGGCACGGTCCAGATCCGCTTCGATTTCGGACATGCAATCCTCCTACGACCGCGTAACCGCGGCCCCCTTATAGAATCGATTGGACGCCACCTGGCCGGCGAGCTCCGGCCGCCGGAAGTAGATCGCCCGGCCACAGCGGAGCGGTGGGGTGCTCCGCGCCAGCACGAACATCTCATCGTCGCGGGTATCGTGCATCAGCTCCGCTTTGCGGATCAGCGGCCGGGAAATCTCGTGATAGCTCACCGTCGCTCCGCGCGACAGAGACGATGCCTCGAGCGCCTTGCCGGCGCGACCCGTGTTCATCCCCTCCGAGCTCGCCATCACGCCATAGGTGCCGAAGCTGTTCTCCAGCTCGGTCGCAGTGTCGAGGTCCTGCACGGCCGCATAGCAGCGAAACGACACGCCTTCATACCAGGCCCGTTTCCCCTGCTCGCCCCACTGATCGACGATTTGTCCGCTCGACTGATAGAGCAGTTGCAGAGTGATCCCGTATTTGCGTCCGGCGTCGCGCGCGGTTTCGAGGATCTTCATATAGCCAAGGCGCGCGGCTTCATCGAGCAGAAATAGAATTCGCCCGCTGACGTTGCCGTCTGCCTCATAGGCCGCGTTGAGCAGGGCGCCGATAATGGTCCGGCTGACTCCCGGCGTCGTTTCGAGCACCTTGAGCGGCATTTTCAGGAAGATCGTCACTTTGCCCTGCAGTAGCTCGGCCGTGCCGAAGCCGTCGCCGGAAACGAGCGTCGCGTAGGCGTCGTTTCCGAGCCAGGTGGTCAGCTCGGCCGCGCTCCCAACGACGCCGCTGAAGGTCTCGTCCACCAGACCGCAGAGCGGGCCGGCGAGCTGCCGCGCATAGGGGCTGGGGCTCGTCTCGTAGATGGCGCGCAGGACCGCGCGAATCTGTTCGGTCGGCATCGAGATCGCCCGACGCACCGTCCGCAAGGTTTTCAGCTTGGGCGGGGCGTCGGGGTCATGGAGGACGTGCGCGACAAAGCAGCGCACCACGTTCCGGCCCATGCTGTCGAAAAAATCGTCGTTCTTGTTCAGGCCCGGCTTTTGATCGCCGCACACCCACGTCACCACCGAGTCTATGTTGGTGCCAGTAAGCGGCGATTTCGTGTCAATCCAGTCGAGGACATTGAATCCGACCCTGGAGGCCAGGTCGAGTTCATAGACCTTGTGACCCATGGCGGCGCGGGCATCGCGCAGCATTGGTGCGATCTCGCCGGCGGGATCCAGGACAACGGCCGCGCCCGTCCAATGAAGCAGGGTGGAGACGGCGGTCGTCGTCTTGAAGCCACCGCTTCCGATGACGACGAGGGAATGCGTCGGGCCTTCCCGGCAGGGATCGATCAGTAGCGCGGCCTTTCCGCCCTTGCCCCAGGTCCTCGGATTCTCGGGGTCAAACCGTTCTTTCGCGATCTTGTCCTGATCCACGCGATACGCCTCACCCACAACGATCCCGCCATAGACGCGATTTGGGCCAGGAAACCGCTTGCGGGCCCGCTCCATGCTCATCCACTCGGCCCGGCCGTGATTGTCCGTCACCGCAAGCGGAGACTTGACCCGGCCACCGAACAAAGGGCGGCGAAATCTTGGGCCGGCCACCTGCCGGCCGCGAACCACCACGGCGACCAGCATAAGAACCGGGGGCACCGCGCCCGCGACCCCGCTGATCTTGAGCCAGAGCGCCACGCGGGCGTTGTCGGAATCATTCAGCGCGTATAGCCACCACTGATAGAACGGGTGCGGGAAGTCGCGTAGTAAGCCCGTGCCGAAGAGGAAGACGATCGAGGCTACCACGGTCCATGCGATCGCCGCGAAGATGAGTCCGAAGCCTGTCTTAACGATGAGGCGGCCCGCGGCGTCCGTCACGGCTATGCCGCCACCAAGAGGTCTGCCGCGCTCTCGCCGCGCCGGGCGGCATCAGCCGCAAACCAGACCTCGCCGATTTCATAGAGTATCCCCTGATTGTGGAAGGGGATAATCACGTCCACCGCGGACGACAGAAACCCCAAAAGGGTCTGATCGTCCCACTGCCCGCCTTGCGGAGTACCTTTCACGAGTGCGAACAGGCGCTTGAAGGCCTGTTCGGGATCCCGTCCATGAATGGTGGTAATCGAGCCCGGGTGACCGGATACGACTTCGTTGATGTAGGTCCAGGCTGCATCGTCGCGCAGCTCCTGAAGCAAGATGCGGTCGGGCTTCATGCGCAAGCTGGCTTGCAGGAGCAGCTCCGCGGTCACGCGTGAGAGACCGATGTTGTCCTTCGAGTACAGGAGCCGGACGTGGTTGGGCTGCGGGATCACCAGCTCCAACGTGTCTTCGATCGTGATGAGCCGTTCGCTCATTGGGATGGCACCGATGAGCGTCTTGCTCATGGTCGTCTTGCCTGAGCCTGTTGCGCCGCACAGCAGGATCGTCAACCGTGAGGTAACGCACTTTTCGAGGAAGGCGCGAAGATCGCCGCCGTCATAGAGCGCCAGCAGCTCGCCGAAATCTCGTTGAATCCCTTCCTTCCGACGCTCCCACCGATTCCAGCGCCCCGCCTGATACCGGCGAGCGACGGAAGAGAGCGGCGCGACTGAACTGCCGGGCTTGCGGATTGTCATGCTCAGGGTGCCAGCCGGAACAGCAGGGGGCATGCAGATTTGTAGCCGTTCTCCTCCCGGCAGTTCGGTCGCGCAAAGAGGATTACGCGACCCGACATCCTGCTTGCGGAGCGCGCCGGCAAGGGTGGCGATATCCTCCAGGTCAAAATAATCGAAAGGAACCGGTTCCGCGCGGAAGATCCCGCGCTGCCGCACGAACAGCTCGCCGGGTCGATTTATACACAGCTCCTCCGTGGCCGGATCTTCCAGCCACGGAGTCAACGGCGTCATCAGGTAACTGAGCTGAAGCGCTGCTTCACCCGCCATTGCCCATGTCCGTCGCGGTCACTTGGAGCTTGTAGACATTTGAGAAGTCGAGATCGTGCGCCACGATCAGAGAAACCGCATCACCCTGATTCTTGGTCAGCGTCGGGGGAATGTTGATGGTGTTCTCGAGCGCCGTATTGGCAACCGATTGGCCGTTGGATTGTGCGGCATAGATGAAGCCGAGGCCGGCTTGTTGGGTGGTCGAGTTCGAGCTTTGGCCGGCAGCTTCGATGACCGCGGCATTGAGCGCCCCTTGCACGAACGTCAGCATGAGGGCCCCGCCAAAGCGGCCCCAGAAGTGATTGTTCACGGCTCCCGGGAGGCCCGCCCTGCCGAGCTCGTCCGACCCGGGCGAGTCCAGCGTAATGATGACGTGATCCGGGGTCTCCGCCCGGGTCCAATCGACGAAAACGCGGTTTTGCCCCTGGATCAGGCCGC
>Ga0335075_10010798_pt1 | contig 13852 bp, 9 predicted proteins | sample Lox_Sample_24_FD_206723 | JGI IMG/M metagenome (GOLD analysis project Ga0335075, IMG submission 206723) | Soil microbial communities from Loxahatchee National Wildlife Refuge, Florida, United States - Lox_Sample_2.4 | ecosystem: Environmental > Terrestrial > Soil > Wetlands | place: USA: Florida...
ACGGCAGCTCCCATGCTTCCTGCCGCGCCGGCGGCGGTGCGGACAGGTACCGCCGGGGGCCACTGGACAGGGACAGGAACCGGAGCAGGTTCCCGGCGTAGCCGCTGAACGAGCCGTTCGCCCCATAGATGCGCATCAGGCGCTCCACTTCCCGGACGAGCGCGGGGTGCTCGGCCCTAGCCGCCGGCGACCGCTCCGAGTCGACGAGCAGGCGGCGTTCCAGGCCGTAGAAGTACAAGAAGACGTACCCGATGTGTGCGCCGGGGGCGCGTCGGCCGTCGAGGAGCCAGTGCAGGTAGGCGGCCCGGCAGTCCGGCGGGATGCTGGAGTAGGACGGCCAGTAGCCCATCTTGGTGCCAGCGTAGTCAGGGGCCCGCTGATCGACCGGCAGGCCGGGGTCTATGAGCGCCGGCTCGGGCATCCCCCCTTTCTCGGCGGCAAGACCGCTTCCGGCGTAGACCAGGCCGCCGAGGATGGCGTGGCCGCCGGCATACGCGGGCTGACCGGCCGGGATCCAGGCCGCGTCCCCTGCCGCGGCTGGCTGGCGGGCGGCGCGCGTGGCAGGAGCAGGGAATCCGGCCGGGCGCTGTTCGTGCGCGTCTGCCGGGTGCGTGCGGCCGGGCAGGGGCCGCCCTGGCGGCTGTGCCGGGGTAAACCGCGGAACGGTCTCTGGGACTGCGGGGCCTTGCCGACCTGGTGCATGCCATGCGGGCGGCGCTGCTGCTGGCGGCGGGGCCCAAGGTCTTCCGCCAGGCGCGGGTGCGCCGCGGCGGTACGACGCGGGAGAACCTCCCTGCGGGCTGCGGTGACCCGGTGCGAGCGCCTGCCCAGAGTGCTGGGCGGGCCGTGGGTAAGGATGCGGTGCACTGGCGTTGCCTGCGCCAGGATAGGAACTCCCGCGACGCGGGCGGATCCAGCGGCGGAACCAAGCAGTAAAACCAGCCAACATGATGACAAGGAGATCCCTTGCCGGATCCCCAGCCCCCACCCCTTGCTCGTGCAGACAGCCTGCCGCAGCCGTCCCACTCGTCTGCCCGGCGAGGCTTCAGCCGTCAGGCGTGGTGCTCTGGCGCGGGAGGCCAAGACAACTTGTAAAGCGGGCCTGTACCCCGTGTTGTCATGGTTGCACGCCGCCGGCCCGGCTGCGGGCACTGTTGGCTGAACAGTTATAGGCGCCGCGGCCGCTATGGCGGCGGCTTCGGTGCTTTGGCCAAGGGCACCGTCGCGGACCGGCGCGGCCAGTGAAACGAAACGGGACGCGCCGGGGCCGAGCCGATTCGAAGGGAGCTCCAGCAGCGGTATGTCCCATCTCACCAAACCTGGTCCGCCACGATCGAACCTGCGGTCTCACTGAACCTGGTCACCGAACGTCATAGTGCTCGGTCGACATTACGCCACGCCCGAGTCATCGGCGAGTCTGCCAGTTTCTATTGATCCTTTTCCGATAGCCTCACCTTTGCACCTCCTGGGATGGCTGGGCCACAGTGCCTTGGGCTGGGTCAGCCGAGTGGCTAGGTCGATGACTGCCTCATCAGATTGACGCTATTGACCAGAAAGCATCCTTTTGGATAAGGATGTCGCCTCACGTAATGGATACGGGCATGCTTAGGAAGATCGTCATACATAACTATCGGTTGTTCCGTGATTTCACGCTTGAGTTCACGCCAGGGATGAATATCCTGGTCGGGGACAACGACACCGGCAAGTCAACGGTACTTGAGGCAGTTAACCTGGCGCTGACCGGTCGCGTCCAGAATCGGCTGCTGGCACAGGATCTGTCGCCGTATCTGTTCAACCTCGACATTACACGCGAGTACATCCTGGCCGTCCAGGAAGGCCAGGGGCCCGAGCCGCCAGATATGATCGTCGACCTTTACCTAGAGCAGTCCGCGGCGACGGCGCACTTGAAGGGCCGCAACAACAGCACTGACGAGGACACCTACGGCCTGCGCTTCCGGGCCGCTTACAACCCTGACTTCGCTGTTGAGTACGCTGCGTTCATTAAGGAGCCGGACAACATTCGTGTGGTCCCGGCCGAGTATTACCGCTGCGAGTGGATGGGCTTTGATGGCAACGCTGTAACGGCTCGCAGCATTCCGGTAACGGTGTCGGTGATCGACGCCGCAGCGATCCGACTGCAGAGCGGTGCCGACTATTACCTGCAGGGCATCATCGGCAACAACTTGACTCCAACCGAGCGGGTCGAGCTGACGCGGGCCTACCGCAGCCTGCGGGAGGAGTTCGCCAGGAATCCGTCCATCACGGAGATCAACAACAAGCTCAAAGCCACACCAGGCGACGTCAGCGACCGCGAGCTATCACTCGGCATTGACATCTCCCAGCGCGCGTCTTGGGAAAGCTCCCTGGTGCCGCACCTCGACGATATGCCGTTCACGTTCGTCGGCAAGGGCGAGCAGTCATCGCTGAAGATCTTGCTGGCGCTCAACCGGCGGGTACAGGACGCGCATGTTGTTCTGGTCGAGGAGCCCGAGAACCACTTGTCGTTCACTCGGATGAACATCCTGATTGGCAAGGTCCTCAAAAAGTGCGAAGACCGTCAGGTACTAGTCACAACCCACAGCTCGTATGTGCTCAATAAGCTCGGGCTCAAGCAGCTCGTACTGCTCACCGACACCGGCGGCCTGCGTCTCTCCGGACTGACCCCCAGCACACAGGACTACTTCCAGAAACTGCCTGGCTACGACACCTTGCGGCTTATCCTGGCACAGCGGGCGATCCTGGTAGAGGGTCCATCCGACGAACTCATCGTGCAGCGCGCCTACCGGGATATTCACGGCGCTCTCCCGATCTATGAGGGCGTCGATGTTATTAGTACCGGGCTCTCATTCCGGCGATTCCTCGAGCTGGCCGTGCAGCTGCAGCGGCGAACTACGGTGGTGAGAGACAACGATGGTAGTGATCCGGCTGAGGTGGCTGCCCGCTATGCCGACTTCACCGTGCACAACTTCATCTCGGTGCGCGTAGGCGCAGCGGAGGGCGGCAACACGCTCGAGCCACAATTGCTGGCGGCCAACGGTCGCGCGGCACTGAACGAAATCTTCGGCACCTCATACGTGACCGACGAAGACCTGGTCAAGCACATGACGAGTAACAAGACGACGTGCGCGCTTGCCATCTTCGAGTCCGAGACGACCATTACGATGCCTGGGTATATCCGCGATGCCGTCGCCTAGGCAGGTGGCTGTCATCGCCGCGGCCGGCTCGCGTAAGACCGAGTTCATCGTCACCGAGGCTCTGGCGTATCCAGACAGACGCGTGCTGTTGACGACATACACTCTCAATAACCTCGCGTGTATCCGGGAGCGCATCTACCGGAAGGCCGGGCATATACCGGCGCACGTCACGATTATGAGCTGGTACGGCTTCCTATCTCACCATTGGTGCCGACCGTACCAGCGTGCGGTCCTGAGGGAGCCCGGCGTCCTCCGTGGCATCGACTTCAGTTCCGATCTACCGCGTTTCGTTCCAGAGGCGGACGCGCGCCGGTATTTCTGCAACCGAGCGTGGGACCTGTACAAAGACCGAGTAGCTGACTTCGCTGTCAAAGCCGATGCCGCCGCAGGCGGCGCGGCCGTCCGTCGGCTGGAGGAACTGTATGACGAGGTATATATCGACGAGGTCCAGGACCTCGCCTATTACGATCTCGATGTCTTGGACCGCCTACTGCATAGCCGCATGCACCTCGTCGTGGTTGGCGACCCTCGTCAGCACACCTACGCGACGAACCAGAACAGCAAGAATAGGCAGTACCGGGGCGCGCGCATCGTCGACTGGCTTAGCCTACGTGCGGACGTGTGCGCTATCGAGCCTCGCACGGTCAGCTATCGCTGTAACCAGGCGATCTGTGATTTCGCCGACGCGCTCTATCCAGACCTGCCCACTACCACCTCGGCAAACTTCGAAGTCGTCGAGCCGACGGGCATCCTGATGCTCAGCCGGGATGACCTGCTAGGCCACATCGAAGCCTGCGGTCCAGCGGTGCTGCGTCATAACGTGCGCACGAACACGCTTGGACTACCGGCTATCAACTTCGGGTCGTCGAAGGGCAGCACCTTTGAGCACGTCGTCATCTTCCCCACTGCGCCAATCCGGGCCTATCTCAGATCCGGGGACCCGAGCGGGCTCGCTGCCGAGGCACGGAGCAAGCTGTACGTTGCGGTCACGCGTGCCCGGCACAGCGTAGCGTTCGTGGTCTAGCATGATCTAGATTTGATGCAGCCGACAATGGTCCGCCCTTACCAGGACCAACGTCCCTGGTGTCACACAGCGTTAATTCGTGGGATTGGGGCGTTCGGCCCTCCTATCGCGGCCGTGAGCTCGGCACAGATCAAAGTGGGGGTGAATGGCATTTCAGGCAGTTCGGACTAACGGGATCATCGTGGCTCAAACGTAGTTAGAGCGTGGCGGACGCGCCGGATCGCGATGCGGCCATTAATGTCGGTTACCGTGTGCCAAGTACCAGTTCGCTCATGGGCGTAAGTTTCGACCAGTCGGTGGCTGTCGGCCGAAGGGGGTTTGGTGACTGAGGAAGCAGTGGGAGATGGCCGTCAGGCAGGCGATGTTCTCAATGCGAATGGGGCGCCGCCAGGACCGACTGGGAACAGCGTCGATGCACTTGGCCTAGTGGTGGGCACAGTGCCTGCAACTCCTCTGCAGTTCTCGGTAGGCCTGGCTCCGGGGCAGTACGTCCAGCTTGATGACGTGGTCGTGACGCGGCGTGAGTTGCCGGGCCAGGCCGGGGTTCAGATCGCGGGTGTAGTGACCAATGTCGAGGCAGTGCATGAGGGGGCGCGGTTCGCGTCAGATGTGTTCTTGATCGAGCAGGGTGCGTTGCCAGCGGAGGTGTGCGAGGTCGCTGAGGTGACCGTCACCCGGGTCGAGCCCGAACTCTATGTGCCACCCTTGCCTGGTGCGGCGGTCGAACGTGCGGTTGGGGCACAGCGTGAGTCGGCACTATATTTCGATGAGATGGGTGCCTCGAAGGTCCCTGTAGGGTTCGGCCGTGACGGCCAGCCTGTATATGTGAACTTTGAGTTCATCGATGGCACCCGGGGCGCGCACGTGTCGATTTCAGGGGTGTCGGGAATTGCCACAAAGACCTCGTTCGCGATGTTCTTGCTGCACTCGATCACCAACTGCGGGGTGCTGGCGGGGGAGGCGCACAACACCAAGGCGCTGATCTTCAGCGTCAAAGGTGAGGATCTGCTGTTCCTGGACTATGCGAACAGCAGGCTCACCACCTCCCAAGGGGCACGGTACGGAGCTTTGGGTCTGCCCGCGAAGCCGTTCGGCAACGTGCGGGTGTTCGCCCCGCCGCGCAAAGGTGATTCGGCAGGTACTCCGGACGTGTCCGCGCGGGATCGAGCGGTCAGCCCGTTCTACTGGACGCTGGTGGAGTTCTGCCGCGACGAGTTGCTGCCGTTCGTGTTCGCCGATGCTGAGGACGAACGTGCTCAGTACACGATGCTGATCTCCCAGGTGGCTGCTCGGCTGCGCCGCGATGCGGTCCCTGCTGGTGATGAGGGGGCGATTCGTGTCCAGGGAGTTGATCCGGCCAATGACAAGATCATCCGCACGTTCGGTGACCTGGTCACCCTGATCGAGGCCGAACTGGGAGACGAGGGCACCCGCGGGTCCTGGGTGGCCGGGAGCACGGTGACCGGTAGCGTCAACGCTCTGCTGCGGAGGCTTCGGTCGGCGGTGGCACCGTTGTCGGTGATCGTCCGGGGGGACCTGGCCCACCGGGGTGAACGGTCGATCACGACGTCGCGAGCTCAGGTGACGGTCGCTGACCTGCATAACCTGCCGGAGCGGGCGCAACGGTTCGTGGTCGGCGTCACGCTGCGCACCGAGTTCGCCCGCAAGGAACGCCAGGGCACCGCGCGGCCGCTGATGTTCGTCATGCTGGATGAGCTCAACAAGTACGCGCCTCGCGAGGGGGACAGCCCGATCAAGCAGATTCTCCTCGATCTGGCTGAGCGGGGCCGGTCGCTGGGTGTCATCCTTATCGGTGCCCAGCAGACCGCCAGTGAAGTGGAGCGGCGCATCCTGGCCAACTGCGCGATCCGCGTCGCGGGACGGCTGGACGCCGCCGAAGCCACACGCCCCGAATACGGGTACCTGCCGGCCGCGCAGCGGCAGCGGGCCACGCTCGCCAAGCCAGGCACCATGTTCATCGCCCAGCCCGATATCCCGGTGCCGCTGGCGGTGGATTTCCCGTTCCCCGCGTGGGCCACCCGCCCGAGCGAGAAGGGGGAATGGGCAGGCCACGATACCGGCCCCGCCCGGCCCGCTGACCCGTTCGCCACCATCCCTGGCGCCGCTGACGACCAGGTGCCGTTCTAGGCCCGGGGAAGCCTCTCGAACGACCCGGGAGGGGAGTTGCATGAAGATCTTGCACACCAGCGACTGGCACGTCGGCAAGGTCCTCAAGGGCCGCGACCGGCACGACGAGCACGTCGCCGTCTTGCGCAGCATCGTGCAAGTGGCGCGGGATGAGGATGTGGACCTGGTACTGGTGACGGGAGACCTATTCGAAACGGCAGCGCCCACCGCCAAGGCGCAGGGCCTGGTCGTGCGCACCTTGCTGGCCCTGCGCGAGGACGGCCGCCAGGTGGTCGCGATCGCGGGAAACCATGACAACCAGAGCCTGCTAGACGCGGTGTACCGGCCCTTGCTCGGCGAGCTGGGGCTGCACGTGCTGGGTACCCCGAAACGGCCGGACTCGGGCGGGCTGCTGGCCTTGCATACACGGAGCGGGGAGGCGGTCAATGTCGCCGCGCTGCCGTTCCTGTCTCACCGATATGCCGTCCGCGCTGCCGAGATCATGCTCCATGAGTTCGCTGAACACGCCCTGGATTACACCCAGCGGGTGAGCGAGATCGTGCGGCTGCTCACGGAAGGATTCACCGCCGACGCGGTCAACCTAGTCGTGGCGCACGCTACCTTGCTGGGCGGACGCCGTGGCGGCGGCGAACGGGAGGTACAGACCAGCCTGGACTATGAGCTGCCCGCCAGCATGTTCCCGGTCACCGCACATTATGTCGCGCTTGGGCACCTGCACCGCCAACAGGAGATCCCCGGCCCTTGCCCGACGTTCTACTCGGGTTCGCCGCTGCAGATCGACTTCGGCGAGGAGGCGAACGAGTCGGCCGCGCTGATCATCACCGCCGAGCCAGGTATCCGCGCGGACGCCAGGCCGGTGCCCATCAGCGGCGGCCGTTCCCTGCGCACCCTGCGCGGGACGCTTGACCAGGTGATCGCCGAAGGGCAAGAGGCTGGCGACGCCTACCTGCGGGTAGTGCTCGCCGAGCCTGGCCGCGCCGGCCTAGGAGACCTGGTCCGGGAGAAACTCCCCAACACGCTGGAGGTGATGCTGGATGACGCGCACCGCCCCCGGCCCGGTGCCCACGACGGCGACCGGCCCAGTCGGATCGGCCGCAGTCCTCAGCAACTGTTTAGCGACTACCTGAACGAGCAGAACATCGACGACCCGCGGATCCCTGCCATGTTCGCCCAATTGCTCGACGAAGTCACAAGCTCACCAATTGACGTCAGCGAGACGGCAACTGCAGCGACTGGGGAGGCGTGATGCGGCCCCTACGCCTGCTTCTGGACGGGTTCGGCTGCTACCGCCAGGTAACCGAGGCTGACTTTTCCGACGTGGACTTCTTTGCGCTGGTCGGGCCCACCGGCTCGGGTAAGAGCACGGTGATCGACGGATTGTGTTTCGCCCTGTATGGCACCGTTCCGCGGTGGGGCAAGGAAAACGTGATCGCCCAGGCACTCGCCCCTGCAGCCAACGCCTGCCGGGTGTGCCTGGTGTTCGAGGCGGCAGGGAAGCGGTACGGGGCAGTGCGAGCCCTGACCCGGGACAAAAGGGGCCAGGTGAGCACCAAGGAGGCCCGGCTCGAACTGCTCGACCCGCAGGTCCCGCCTGACGCCCCCATCGAAGACATCCTGGCAGCAAGCATCGATCAGATAGCCGAAGGCCCCGACCAGGTCAAATCTCAGATAGAGAAAATCCTCGGGCTCAGCTACACGCATTTCACCCAGTCGGTACTGCTGCCCCAGGGCCGGTTCGCGGAGTTCCTGCAGGCCAAAGCAACCGAACGCCAGGACCTCCTGGTGGAACTGCTGGCGTTCGGCGTATACAACACGGTCGGGCAACGGGCACGCGAACGCGCCAAGCTGGCCGCCGAACGAATGCACAATGTGCAGGCAGCACGTGTAGAGCTAGCAGACGCGACCGAGGACGCCGAAACCCAGGCAGCGGCCCGTGCCAAGGAACTGGCCGACCTGGCGGAAGCGGTCGAGGAGAAGCTGCAAACGCTTGGCCAGCTCAAGGAACAGGCCGAACAATCGATCCGGCAGGCCCGCGAAACCCGCGAAGAAACCGATCTGCTCGCCGAAGTGAAGACTCCCACCAAGGTCGCCGACCTGGCCCACCGGATCAGTGAGGCCGACCAGCTTCTCGCCGAGCGCAGAACGCAGCGAGACGCCGCCGAGGAAGCCGAAACCGAAGCCCAGCGGACCCGCGATGCACTACCGGACAAGACCCGCATGGAAATGTTCCGCAAGACGTATGAAGAGCAGCGGGAACTGCTCCTGCAGCTCACGCAGCAGGAGCAGACCCTCACGGAAAAGCAAGCCGGCCAGGCCGAGCAAGCAGCCGCACTCCAGACCGCGGAACGGGAACTCCAGCAAGCCCGAGATGATCTCGCGCATGCTGAGCGGTCACACGCCGCTGTTGCTCTTGCCCAGGATTTGCGCATCGGTGAAGACTGCCCCGTGTGCCTCCAGCCTGTTGCCTCCCTCCCGCATCACCCCGCCCCCGCCGACCTGGCCGAAGCCAAGACGGCAGTCGGCTCAGGGGAGGAGCGACTGCGTCGGGCGCAGACGACTCATCAGCGCGCGGCCGATGCAACTTCAGCGGCCACCAGTGCTATCGAGAGCACGAACAAGCAGATGGCACGATTGTCAGCCACGCTCGCCGAAGCTCCTACCAAGGCCGATGTGGTTGCATCGGTGGAAGCGATCATCAAGGCCGACCAGACTCTCAGCCAAGCGCAGAAAGAGGCAAAGACGCGGAGGGCAGAATTCTCTGGAGCTGAGAAGACACGCTCATCGCTTAACGAAGAGGAAACACAGGCCAGGGCCGAGCTCAGCAGATCCAGGGATTCAGTCGTCCGGCTCGGAGCACCTGCCATTGACGATCCTGACCTGGCCGTCGCCTGGGACAGACTGACCGGCTGGGTGCGTGCGCAGCATGCCGAACGCAGCAGGCGCCAGCCAGACCTGGACGCGACCGCCACAGTCCGCCAGCAACAAGTCATCAGCGAGGAAAGCACTCTCACCGCTCTGCTGGCTGAGCACGGCATCACCGAAGTCATCGACCCCGCGCGTACCACCGCCATGGTGGCCACGCACCGGGAGCGAGCCGCAAACCAGCTCACTGCCGTACGAGAGGATCGCAAGAAGGCAGCCATGCTCGATGGACAGATCCGTGCCCACCGTGAAGAGGAACAGGTCGCGGTCATGCTCGGAAACCTGCTGCGGGCCACCTCGTTTGAGCGCTGGCTGTGCGGGGAGGCACTTGACTCCCTTGTGGCCGAGGCCTCCGAAACGCTCATGGAACTGTCCGCCGGCCAGTACCAGCTCGACCGGGACGACCGCAACGACTTGATCGTCATCGACTACCAGGACGCTGGCGCCCGCCGTCCCGTCCACACCCTGTCAGGCGGTGAAACCTTCCAGGCATCCCTTGCGCTGGCCCTAGCGCTGTCCCGCCAGGTCATTGGACTATCCGCCGGGATGCGTGATCTGAACTCCATGTTCCTCGACGAGGGCTTCGGCACACTCGATGAGGGCACCCTGGAAACCGTGGCCACCACATTGGAACGCCTGGCTTCGGATTCCGACCGCATGATCGGCATCATCACCCACGTCCCGGCCCTCGCCGAACGTGTCCCCGTCCGGTTCGCCGTCAGCCGCACCGGAGCCACCTCAACACTCAGCAAGGAACGCGTCGAATGAGCGCGCCCTCTCTCGTCTCCTTCACCGTTGATCCCTGGGACCCCGGGTACGGGCTAGCGTTCAGCGACGACCTGGACGGCAGTGCCCTAGAGGGGTCCAGCGCGGAACTCAACCTCGACCTGGAAACCCCTGCAGCCCAATGGCTCCCCATCAATCCAGCCCCAATTCCGCAGCTACCCAGCACCGTGCTGTTCCTCGATGGCGTGCGGCGCATCGACGCGCGCATCTGGGTGCATGGCCGCAGTCCTCAGCCAGTTCCCGGTATTGCCGCGTCCTTCGCTGCCGGGCTGGTCTGCTGCGACGGAGCTGCGCGCATCGTTGACGTCATCGTTGAACGTGGCCTGTTCACCGCAGCGCCCGACGCGACGGACATCATCACCCGTTCCGGCCGTTACCCTGCACGGCTCGCCAACGGTCCAGCACTCGACCAGCTCTCACTCGCCCTGCAGCAGCGGCTCACCAACGCCGAAGTACAGCTCGCGTTCACCTTCCGCGCCCAGCATTCGGCAGGAGACGACCTGCTCATCGTCGACGGGCCTCTCCGGGGGCGCACCCACCTCGACAGAACCGTCGGCTACATCAAAACCCACCACGCCTCCTACCTCCCGGCCGAGCAGGCGGCCGTGGTGTCGGCTCTCACGCCAGGCCAGCGGACGCCTGCATTTACGATGGGCACCTCCTGGCGGCGCAACTCCTGGTACCTGCAACTGCCCGGGACCCCCGGCGTCCCATGGTCGGGAGTCGTCCGTCTCGAATGCTCAGCAGAACTGCCGCCTGCAGAGGTGATCGGGCTCGCGGACCTGACCGCCCGGCTGCTTCCTCCCCTGGCCAGCAGCCCGCACAAGGACCCACGAGCCCCGCAAAACCTCGTGCCCATCGGCGGCCTCGAACGGGAGCTACGGCACAGGCTCGGCGACCAGCAGTTGCTGTACCGAGCACTCCGTGCAGCTGCAGGTTTACCGGTAGCTGCTTCCTAATCGAGGAGAAGCGGTAGGACTCAGCACAGGGATGCGGCTTCAGGGGGTTACTGTCGCTATGCCTCCGGCGCACTCAGGGCAACGCGTAGGCTTGCGGCCTCGCATGCGCTCCCGCAGGAATTCTCGTCCGCAGTTGCTGCACGTCAGGGTCTCGGTCTGGGGCTGGCCGTACGATGGCACGCGAGGGTGGGAGTGCTGACTGACAGTTGTTAGCTTCCCTCTGTATGCCGCCGCCCGGTGCTGAAGATCTTCTACGGCCTCGGGGCGGGCCGCGTCGTCCCCGTAGACGGCGATTCCACGCTCGGCCCACCAAAGGGCCTGCTCGAAATCTGCGGCCTTTTGCTGGCGGATGGCCATCTGTCGGTACGTCTCCAAGAGAGGAACCTGACCCCATTCGGTCATGAAGGCGTGCCGGATGTCGTCCATCTCCCTGTCGTGACGCCTACACGCTTCGTCGTACTCGTCGAGAGCGGACGCGAATACCTCCCGCGACCTGTAGAGCAGGGTTTCCAGCTCCGCGTGCATGAAGTGGCGGTTGAGCGGATCAGTCTCCCCGGCGAGCAGTGTTCGAAGCATCGCGATAGCCCGGATGTTGTCCCTTGGAAGGTCGCGCATCCAGCTCAGGTTGGAGGTGTTGTTGGTGCCTTCCGTTGCGAAGGCCTCGGACAGTCCGGTTCGCATGTTCGGGGCAGGCTGCGGCACTGGCGCCGGCTGAAGCCCGAAGTCGGCGGGATCGTGGCGGAGGAAGATGCCGAGCCGCCCCGGACCGTCTGCCCGCATGCCACCCCCCACGATGACACCGCGCAGGGCAATCGGCATACCGTGCTGACGCTGCAGGGCTAGGACCCCCGGACGATACCGCCGCGCGTCATCGCGCGACAGGTACCCGACCTTCAGACCGTTTACCCATACCGCCACAGCGTTCGCGTCGTATGGGTTATCAGGTTCCGGAACCAACGCCGCGCATGCGGTCACGCGTACCCGTTCCTCAGGATTGTGGCGACCACCAACCAGCTGCCAGAGATTCTCCTGGTAGTGGGACTCGCCGACCACCTCCAGGTCCTCGGCACCATCAAGGAGTTGAACCTGTATGGACTGAGTCTGGGGACGCTCGGCCTGCCCAACACTGGCTTGCTTACGGAACAACCTCATATTGCCCCCCGGTGAGAGAGCTGTATATCGTACGACAGCCCTGTCAGTCTCAGTCTGCCACCTACCCACACGCCTACAAGATCCACGGGGCCGGACAAGTGGGACTCCTGGCACCCACATCAGCTCGAAATAGGCGTGGAGTACTCGGCACGCGTGGAGTCTTAAGCGGAACGTCCCATGACCGCGAGGCTGATTACTCTTAGATGTCTAGGAGCCAGTCATCGTGCGCGGTTAGATAAGACAACCCCACTGCTTCCTGGGCTATTCGTGCGCCTTCTGTGAGCAGTGTCCCTGCGGCCATGCGCTGAGTTGGATCGAGCCAGCTCACGAGCTTGTCTACCGTCTCGAGCAAGAGTCGACGCTGACCGTGCTGACGAACGCCTCGTTGGAGAAGGGCACGGTAGAGCCCCGAGGCCGGCACCACAGGAGTCAGTCCTTCTGACCGCGCGATTGTCGAGGCATTCGCGGGTATGCGCAACCCGTTCTCATCTAGGTCCCCGAAGTATCGGATTTCACTGACGAGTCGCCCGATAAGACGGATTGACAGCACCGACGCCTCGAAGCCTGATCCAGCGCCCCATCCTACGAGACCGACACGATGGTCATCCCGACCGCGCAGCACCGTCAGGATCGAGTCGAAGGTGTCGCTGTTTTCGACGACCAGAAGAACGTCACCATCACCGGCGGACTCACAATGCAGACGGGGTACCACTCTCCGACAGCGCAGAAAATCCAAGGTGAGGCGCTCGGGGCCGAATAGAACAGTTCCGACCAGCCGGTCGAGCGCCTTCTCGTCGCCGAACACTTCAAGCGATCGTTCCCGAGAGGGAACTATGGAGTGATCACGACTCTGGTGCAACCACAGGTTCACCTGTTCCATCGTGTCTTCCTGAGACCGCGTGAGGCCAGCGCGTGGCACCCAGGCAAGATTCGGATGCCAGATCACCGCCTTGCGCGGAAGCAGGGACGATGTCTCGCGCCGAACGACCAGGAACCGCGGCAGCGGGGGATTTTCCGTACGGTCATATGAGCGCGCAGCGGGCAGTTCAACCACCTGGGCGCCTGCCAATTCTGCGATCAGCCCAGACAGGATCCACCGGCGGCGGACATCCATACGGCTGGTCGCGTCAACCTCGTCCAGGAGACTCCACAGCTCAACGAGTTGGACGCGCTGGCGAGGCCAGGAAGCCAAGATGCCAGCTAGACGCTGCGCCCTGGCGGACAGTTCGCTGCTCGCTGCCGTCATGACACGCTGGCGTCCTCACGCACGTAGAGACGGCTCGCAGCCAGAACTCCCGTCTCGTCTGCAGGTGCGTCAGGCAGCCGCGACCGGACTTCTTCGTCGATCCGGAGGTACTTCATGCCCGCGCGGAGGTCAGCGTCATTGCGCAAGCGGACGATGAGCGGGAAGACGCTCAGCGCATTGGTATCGAACAAGCCGGTCGTGTAGACGAGCTGGACGCCGAGCTTCTTGGCCACCGTCATCTGCAGCTCAAGTAGGTAGCCTGCTGAGGCCCGGCCGATCGGGTTGTCAAGGAATAGCACGCCCGCGTGCGGGCGCTGGGCCTGGCCGCGCTCGCTCGCCCGGAGCCAGGCCATCGTGCAGTAGAGGATTATCGCGGCGGTGAGCAACTGGCCGCCGGAGAAGACGTCGGCCATCTCGGCAA
>Ga0335075_10010799_pt1 | contig 13851 bp, 13 predicted proteins | sample Lox_Sample_24_FD_206723 | JGI IMG/M metagenome (GOLD analysis project Ga0335075, IMG submission 206723) | Soil microbial communities from Loxahatchee National Wildlife Refuge, Florida, United States - Lox_Sample_2.4 | ecosystem: Environmental > Terrestrial > Soil > Wetlands | place: USA...
CGGCGGCCAACCAGCTGGCGGCGATGCCCTCGCTGCACATGGCCTGGGCGGGGTGGTGCACGGTCGTCGTGTGGCGGATGACCAGGAACGCCTGGCTGCGTGGGCTGGCGGTCGTGTATCCGTGCATAACCGCGTTCGCGGTGCTGTCCACAGGCAATCACTACGTGCTCGACGTGCTCGCTGGCCTGGCGACGCTCATACTGGCGATGGCGATCGTCGCGGTCGCTGGGCCAATCACGGCGCGCATGCCCTTCATCCGGCTGCCGGATCGAGTGAGCGGCGCGACTTCCTAGCGGCGCGACTTCCTAGTCATCGCCGTCCGCGATATCCGCCCGCCCAGCGCGTGCCGCATGTCACAAACTTGTTACAAAGTCGCAGATCGTGTTAGACTGCCCCCCGCCGCCGCAGACAGTTGAGGGACGCTCCGGCGGCTCCGCCGCTACACAGCGGCGGGACACACTCGTCTGTAGGGTGGCCCTACTCAGATGCCAGACCGCAATGCCAACGAGGATCTCGCTCGCCTGTCCGACACTGCGCCGGAAGGATCGGCCGACCCCGCGTATGCCATCCGCGCTGACTCGGCGGGCTCAGACCGCCCGCGCTCAGACCGCCCGCTCCGTGGGAGGGCGCAATGGTGATCGTGCGCTATCTCGACGTGGTGCTTGTGGTGGTCGCGCTGCCGGTGGCGCTGGCGCTTGGTGCGCCGGCCCTTGGCTGTGCAGTCGGGTCAGGCGCGTGGATCGTGCAGCGCATCCTCGCCCAGGCCGATAGGCGCTGGATCCGTAACACGACCGAGCCACGCACGCAGCTCGGACTGAACCTGTTCGAGGCATTCGGGCGGATCTGGCTGCTGGCCGGTGCGATTGTGGCAGCGGCGCTGATCGGTGGACGAGTTGACGGACTGGCCGCGGCGGTCACCGTATTCGCGGCCTACACGGTCGCGTTTGCGATCAGGGTCCTGTCCGGACCTCCGTCTGCATCCCCCACTGGATCCACTGAATCCAGTGGATCCGCTCAGTCCATCGCACGGTCCGCTCGCTCCGCCCAGTCCACTCAGTCGGGCCGGCCGGCGCCCAGGCAGGAGGTCGTCCGATGAGTCGCCTGAGCACGATGAGCGCCAAACGGAAGATCGTCTGGGGCGTCGCGCTCGTCTACGTGCTGGGTCTGATCGGCTTCGCCGTGGGCTTTGGGATCAAAGGGCACAAAAATGAAAGCTTTAAAGTCATCGACGCATACCACCTGGAAAGCTGGTTTCACATCGCCGGACCGCTGAACTTCGACAAGGGTGTGCTGTACCTGCTGATTGCCACCGTCATAACGCTTGCCATCATGCTGTCGGTTGCCAGGCACATGCAGCGGCGCCCCGGCCGGATGCAGGTCGCGGTGGAGTGGAGCTATGACCTGATGACGCGGCTGACCCGCGAGAACATGGACGAGAAGATGGCCAAACGGTGGTTTCCGCTGATATTTACGCTGTTCGTGTTCATCGCCGTGTCCAACCTGATCGGCTACGTTCCGCTGCCGGTCAACTCGGCCGAGACGTTCCGGCTGTTCGGCGTGAACATCCCGTCGTTTCAGATCTACGCCGCCGTCACCAACGTGGCCGTTCCGCTGGTGTTAGCGCTCGGCGTGTTCGTCGCGTACAACTTCGAAGGCATCCGCGCGCATGGACTGGGGGGGTACGTGAAAAGCCTGATCCCGCAGGGCGTGCGCGGACCGATGCTGATCCTGATGTATCCACTTGAGATCGTCTCGAACTTCATGCGATTGCTGTCCCTGACGATCAGGCTGTGGGCCAACCTGCTCGCCGGGCACCTGCTGATCGACTTCATGGCAGGCAGTCTGGCGGTGCTCCTCGGGTTGCAGCTGCTGGGCTGGCTGACGCTGCCCATCGGGATCGCGATCTACCTGCTCGAGGCGGTGCTGATCGCCGGTCTGCAGGCCTTTATCTTTGCCATTCTGACCGCCATCTACCTCGGTGGCGCAACATCTGCAAGCCACTGATTCGTCACAAAGTCACTGATCTTCCCAAGCCACCAAGCACCCGACAAGCACCCGACAAGGAGACCGATGCTGACTCATCTCATACCTTTCATGTCCATCCACGTAGCCGCGCCGCTGCTTGCGGTGGCAGAAGCGTCCAAGGAAGTTGGCGCGAACGCCGGTAAAGCGATCGCGCTGGGCGTGGGCGCGGGCGGCGGGGCCGCGGGCGCCGGCGCCGGCATCGGCATGCTGTTCGGCAAGGTGATCGAGTCGGTCACCCGCCAGCCGGAGATGCGCGACGAGATCACCTCGATCCAGTGGCTTGGGTTCGCGCTGACCGAGGCGACGTTCTTCTACGGCCTGGTGGGCGGGTTTATCGCCTTCTTCCTGTAGGCCGGTCGATGGAGCTGCTCGCCGACATAGCCGTCAAGCCGATCATCGCGAGCGAGTCGTGGCTGATCACGCCCAACGTCGGGCTGATGATCTGGACGTTCGTCGTGTTCGGGATCTCGCTGTTCATCCTGACCAGGGCGGTGTTCCCGCGCATTCGTGACGCGCTGGACGAGCGGCGCGCCAGCATCGACGAGTCGATCGACTCCGCCGAGCGCACGCGGACCGAAGCCGAGCAGGTGCTCGCCGAATACCGCGAGCGCCTGAAGGAGGCCCGGGCGCAGTCCGAGGAGATCGTCCAGCGCGCTCGCCAGACGGCCGAGTCCCACGAGCACGAGGGTCGCGAGCGCGGTCAGGAGATCATCGCCGAAGCCGCCAAGCGCGCCGAGCGCGACATCGAGGCCGCGACCAAGCGGGCGCTCGACGACATCCGCCGCGAGGTCGCCGATCTGACGGTCATGGCCACGGAGAAGGTCACGCGCAAGTCCCTAACCGACGCCGATCAGCGGCGCTTGGTCGAGGAGGCCCTGAGCGAACTGGACTTCTCGAGCCTCTCGTCCAGCGCCGAGAACAACTGATGGACGAGCTGGCCCAGGTATACGCGCGCGCGCTGTTCGAGGTCGCCCGCGAGCAGGGCAAGCTCGACGTGCTGCGCGAGCAGCTCGCGCAGTTCGCGGACGCGCTGGATCAGAACCACGAGCTCGCCGTGTTCTTCTTTTCGCCCTACTTCTCGACCACCGAGAAGATCGATGCGCTCGGCGGTCTGCTCGACGGGGCGGACGAGGCGCTGGTGAACTTCCTATCGCTGCTGATCGAGAACCACCGCATGCCCGTGATCTTCCGCGCCCGGCACGAGTACGAGCGGCTGTGGGACGAGGAGAACAAGATCCTGCCCGTGGAGATCACGAGCGCGATCGAGCTCGATCAACAGACCACCGAGAACCTCGGCGCAACGATCGGCGAGCGCGCCGGGCGCAAGGTCACGCTCGCGACGCGCGTGGACCCGGACATCCTCGGCGGCATCGTCATCAGGGTCGGCAACTCGATCCTCGACGCCTCTATCCGCAATCGACTGGAGCAGCTGCGCAGGCACGTTGCCCAGGGAGCCTCTTAGGGGCCCGCTCACTTTTCAACCAGGAGACGACATGCAGATCAACCCAGATGAGATCACCAGCATCCTGAAGAGCCGCATCGAGGGACTCGACAGCGGCACCGCCGAGCTGACCGAGGTCGGCACCGTGCTGTCAGTCGCCGACGGCATCGCACGGTTGCACGGCCTGGAGAACTGCATGTCGTTTGAGATGCTCGAGCTGCCCCACGGCGTCACCGGGCTCGCGCTGAACCTCGAGTCCGACAACGTCGGTGCGGTGCTGTTCGGCGAGTGGGAGCACATCTCCGAGGGCGATACGGTCAAGCGCACGGGTCAGCTGCTGGAGATCCCCGTCGGCGAGGGCCTGCTCGGGCGGATCGTCGACCCGCTCGGGCGCCCGCTGGACGGCAAGGGCGAGGTCGACACGAGCGAGACCCGCCCGGCCGAGTTCAAGGCGCCCGGCGTCGTCCAGCGCCAGCCCGTCAAGCAGCCGATGCAGACCGGGTTGAAGGCGATCGACGCGATGATCCCGATCGGCCGCGGCCAGCGCGAGCTGATCATCGGCGACCGCCAGACCGGCAAGACGGCGATTGCGATCGACACGATCATCAACAACAAGGGCTCAGACGTGGTGTCCGTGTATGTGGCGATCGGTCAGCGCATGTCCACGGTCGTGGCGCTCGCGCAGACGCTCGAGGAGTACGGGGCCCTGGAGCGCACGATCATTGTGGCCGCCCCCGCCGATGAGGCGGCGCCGATCAAGTTCATGGCGCCCTACGCGGGCTGCGCGATGGCCGAGCACTTCCTCTACTCGGGCCGGCACGCGCTGTGCGTGTACGACGACCTGACCAAGCACGCCTACGCCTACCGGCAGATGTCGCTGCTGCTGCGCCGCCCGCCGGGCCGCGAGGCCTATCCGGGCGACGTGTTCTACCTGCACTCCCGTCTGCTCGAGCGCGCGGTCAAGCTCAACGACGACCTCGGCGGCGGCTCGCTGACCGCGCTGCCGATCATCGAGACCCAGGCCGGCGACGTGTCCGCGTACATCCCCACAAACGTAATCTCGATCACCGACGGACAGATCTTCCTGGAGTCCGCCCTGTTCAACTCCGGCGTGCGCCCGGCGATCAACGTCGGCATCTCGGTCTCGCGTGTCGGCGGCAACGCCCAGATCGGGCCGATGAAGAAGGTCGCCGGTCGGATCAAGCTCGAGCTCTCCCAGTACCGCGATCTCGAGGCGTTCGCCCAGTTCGGTTCCGACCTCGACGCCGACACGCAACGCACGCTCGCGCGCGGGGAGCGGTTGGTGATGACGCTCAACCAGCACGAGCGCGCGCCGCTGCCGGTGGAGGATCAGACCGTGCAGATCTACGCCGCCACGAACGGCTTCCTCGACCGGTTGAACGTCGAGCGCGTGAGCGAGTTCCTGCTCGAGCTGACCGAACGGATGCACTCCCAGCACGGCGACGTTCGTGAGCGGATCGCGGGCGGCGACTGGTCGGAGGAGACGCAGACTGCCGTGCACGATGCCGTCGCGACGTTCGCTGAGGATTTCGGCTACGACCTCGACGAGGAGGGTCAGCCGCTGGACGATGACGCGCCGCCGCAGCCGACCGGCGGCTCGGCCGCGGAACAGTCGGCCGGTGGGCCTGCGGATGCGGGCGAGGACCAGGCTGAGGGCGAGGGCCAAGGTCAGCCGGTGAAGGAGCCCCAGGCGGCCTAGGCCGGCGCGGAGCACGATCATGGCCAGTCAGCGCGACGTCAAGAACAAGATCGCATCGGTGAAGAACATCCAGAAGATCACCCGTGCGATGGAGATGGTCGCCGCTGCCCGGTTGCGTCGCGCCGAGCAACGGATCGCTGCGCTGCGCCCGTACGCCGATGCGATCGGGCGCATGACACGCCAGGCGGCCCAGGCGGCCGGGGCGGAGGCCGCGCGGGTGCCGCTGCTGGCAGAACACGAGTCCCAGACGAACGCCGGTCTGCTGCTCGTCACGGGCGATCGCGGCTTGGCGGGCGGGTTCAACTCTCAGATCGTCCGCGCCGGGGTGCGCTTCTCCGTCGAGCTGGCCGAGGAAGGGCTGCGCAGCAACTGGTATGCGACCGGCCGGCGCGGTGTTTCCTCGCTGAGCTTTCGCGGGTATGAGCTCGGCGGTCAGTACACGGGGTTTGCCGATCGGCCTGCTTATGCGGACGCGCGCACGATCGCCGACGATCTGATCCAGGCCTACGTGGATGGTCGCCTCGATCGCGTGGACATGGTCTACAACTCCTACGTCTCCCCGCTGACCCAGCACGTGACCCGCCAGACGCTGTTGCCGCTCACGCACGATCTGGTCGCGGGCGATCAGCTGGAAGGTTCCTCACCCGCGGTCGGGGGTGAGGCTGGGCGTGAGATATCCGGGCGTATGACGGGCAGGCGTGAGGCAGCCGGGCATGAGACGGCCGGGCGTGAGGCGCGCTCCTCCGAAGGGGATCAGCCCAAGCGCACGCCGGTCGACTACGAGCCGGACCCCGAGCAGATCCTCAGGCGGCTGGTGCCGGACTACATCGAGATCTCGATCTACCGCGCGCTCGTGGAGTCCGCCGCCGGGTTCTTCGGTGCGCAGATGACCGCGATGCGCTCAGCCTCCGAGAACGCCGGAGAAATCATCACCGAGTACACGCTGCAGATGAACCGCGCCCGCCAGGCCGAGATCACTCAGGAGATTATGGAGGTCGTCGCGGGGGCGGAGGGCCTCAGCTGAGGCGGCCGTCTCGAGTCGCACGACCCAAGACTTCAATAGAGATAGACAGGAGAATCGAACCAATGCCAGCCACCACCGTCACCGAGCCGAGCACCGCGAACGGCGCCGCCGCCAAGCGCAACGTCGGGCGGATCGAGGAGATTCAGGGCGTCGTGATCGAGGCCGTGTTCCCCGATCGCCTGCCCGAGATCAACCACGCCATCACGATCGCCCGTCCGGCGGCCAACCGTGAGGAGGAGGCCGAGGGCATCAGCGCCGGCGCCGAGGAGGAGCTGCTCGTATGCGAGGTCCAGCAGCACCTCGGCGACGATCGCGTGCGCGCGGTCGCGATGGACACGACCGACGGACTCGCCCGCGGGGTGGAGGTGCTCGACACCGGTGCGCCGATCACGGTCCCCGTCGGAGAGGCCACGCTCGGGCGGATCTTCAACCTGCTCGGCCAGCCGATCGACCTCGGCGAGGAGTTGCCCGCCGACACCGAGCGCCGGGGCATCCACCAGGAGGCTCCCCGCGCGGAGGACCTGACCCCGACCGCCGAGATGTTCGAGACCGGCATCAAGGTCATCGACCTGCTCGCCCCGTACGCCAAGGGCGGCAAGGTCGGCCTGTTCGGCGGCGCCGGGGTGGGCAAGACGGTGCTGATCCAGGAGCTCATCCACAACCTCGCCAAGGAGCACGGCGGACTGTCGGCGTTCTGCGGCGTGGGCGAGCGCTCGCGCGAGGGCAACGACCTGTGGCTTGAGATGAAGGAGTCGGGCGTGCTCGACAAGACGATGCTCGTGTTTGGCCAGATGAACGAGCCCCCGGGGGCCCGCATGCGCGTCGCCCTGTCGGGATTGACGATGGCCGAATACTTCCGCGACCAGGGTCAGGACGTGCTGCTGTTCATCGACAACATCTTTCGCTTCGTTCAGGCTGGCTCCGAGGTCTCGGCGCTGCTCGGGCGGATGCCGTCGCAGGTCGGCTACCAGCCGACCCTGGAGACCGAGATGGGCCAGCTGCAGGAGCGGATCACCTCGACGAGCACGGGCTCGGTCACCTCGGTGCAGGCGATCTATGTCCCCGCCGACGACCTCACCGATCCGGCGCCGGCGTCGGTGTTCGCGCACCTGAACGCCACCACGGTGCTCTCGCGCGCGATCTCCGAGAAAGGCATCTACCCGGCCGTCGACCCGCTGGACTCGACCTCGACGATCCTCAAGGCGGACATCCTCGGCGACGAGCACTTCCGTGTCGCCAACCGGGTCAAGGAGATTCTGCAGCGCTACAAGGAGCTCCAGGACATCATCGCGATCCTCGGCATCGACGAGCTCTCCGACGAGGATAAGCTCACCGTTCAGCGCGCGCGCAAGATCGAGCGATTCCTCTCCCAGCCGTTCTTCGTCGCCGAAGAGTTTACCGGCACCCCGGGCGCGTACGTGCCGATCGCGGAGACGATCCGCGGGTTCGACGAGATCATCGAGGGCCGTCACGACGAGGTCCCGGAGTCGGCGTTCTTTCTGAAGGGCACAATCGACGAGGTCGTCTCTGACGCCCGATGACCGGCGCATCTCTACGTCCTCGGTCGCTCACGTGCAAAGCACGCCACGCTTCCTGCGTCCTTGATCTGCTTGGTCCTCGAACGTCAGAGGGCAACGTTGAAACGTCAGGAGGGGTCTGATGGCGCACGCGAAATTTCCAGTCGAAGTGCTGACACCCGAGGGCGAGGTGTTCAGCGACGAGATCGAAATGCTCTCGACGTTCACGACCGTCGGTTCGATCGGCATCCTCGCCAACCATGAGCCGCTGCTCGCGCGATTGGAGCCGACCGAGCTGCGGCTGTATCGCTCCGAGGATGAGATCGTGCGCTTCGCCCAAGCCGAGGGGTATCTGCAGTTCGCTGAGAATCGCGCGCTCGTGCTCGTCGAGGAGGCGATCGCCCCGGAGCAGATCGATCGCGCCGCGCTGGAGTCCAAGCTCTCGGATGCGCGCTCATCCGCCGAGCACGCGCCTCAGGACAGCGAGGAGCAGGCTCGCGCGCTGCGCGACATCAGGCGCTACGAAGCGTTCCTCGCGGTCGGGCAGTAGGCGCGCTTCGGTGGCCGGCGGCAGTGTCCGTCGCGGTCACGCGCTCGTTCAGGTTCCTTTCACGTTCGCCTGTCAGCATCGGCCGATGCGGCTTTTGGTCGTCGACGATGAGGCGGCGGTACGCGAGGCGCTCGCGCTCGTGCTCGACCTGAGCGGATTCGAGGTCGCGACCGCGGTCGACGGGCGCGAGGCGATGCGCACGCTCGCAGGCGATTCGCCCGATGCGGTGATCCTCGACGTGCTGATGCCGGGCCTCGATGGGCTGGAGGTCTGCCGGCGGATGCGCGCCGGAGGCGATCGCACGCCGGTCCTGATGCTGACCGCCCGCGCTGAGGTATCCGAGCGGGTGGCGGGCCTGGAGGCCGGCGCCGACGACTATCTGGCCAAGCCGTTCGCGCGCGAGGAGCTGATCGCGCGCCTGCGCGCGCTGCTGCGGCGCACCGGCTGGGAGGGAGACGAGCAGACCCTGCGCTTCGAAGATCTCGAGCTCGATTCGCTCGCACACGAGGCGCACCGAGGGGGGCGTCCCCTCGAGCTCACCCGCACCGAGTTCCTGTTGCTCGAACTGCTCATGCGCCATCCCCGCCAGGTGCTCACGCGCGCGTGCATCTTCGACCACGTGTGGGGCTATGACTTCGGTCCCTCCTCGAACTCGCTCGAGGTCTACATCGGCTACCTGCGCCGCAAGACCGAGGCCGCCGGCGAGCCGCGATTGCTGCATACGGTGCGCGGTGTCGGCTACGTGCTGCGCTCAGGAGCGCGCGCGGGGGCGCGATGAGCTTTCGCCGGCGCATGATTCTGCTGGCCGCCGGGGCGGTCGCTGCCGCGATCGTGATCGCGTCGGGCGTCGTCTATGTCGTCACGCGCAACGAGCTTCAGGGTCAGCTCGACTCGAGTCTGCGCGCAAAGATCACGCCGGGACAGCAGTCCGCCGTCCATATCCAGATCAACGGCACCCGCAGCCAGCTCGTCAAGCTCGCCAAGGAAGGAAAGCTGCCGCTCCCCGTGGCGGGCGTATTCGGGTTCGCCGCCGGCGGGGGCGCGTCTGGAGCGCAAGCCAGCGGTACGGTCCTCGCTCCCGCGAGCGGAGCAAAGCGCCTCGCCGCCCCCGTCCGGGAAGAATCCTCCAAGGGATCGGGCGCAGTGCACGCCCAACCAAGCGCAGTTCTCGCCGAACCGGGCGCGATTTACGCCGAACCGAGCGCAGCCGACGCCGAATCGAACGCGACCCACACAGACAACGGCGCCCGCCACGAAACCGCGATCGAACACCAGACCGTAGCCCCGAACGCCATAGCCCCGAACGGCGCCTTAGCGGTCGCCAAGAAAACGCTCGTTCACGCCATACCGGGGCATCCCTCGCTCGTGTTGCCGCCCACCGAACTCGGGGGATCCACCGGCTACGTGCAGCTGTTCCTCTCCGACGGGGAACTCATCCACACCCCGAGCAAGGGATCGGCGCTTGCGGTCACAGCCGCAACCCGGGCGGTGGCCGCGGGCCGGCGCGATGCGTTCTTCAGCGACGCGACCGTCTCCGGCACCCCCGTGCGGGTGCTGACCGAGCGCGCGGGCGAAGGCGGGGTGTGGCAGGTGGCCCTGCCGCTGAGCGACATGGACAGCACGCTCACGCACCTGCGGCTGGTGCTGGCGCTCGTGTGCCTGGGTGGCATCGCCCTCGCGGCCGCGCTCGGGCTGCTCGTCTCACGCGCGGCGCTCGTGCCCGTGCGGCGGCTGACCGGCGCGGCCGAACGGGTCGCGCGCACGCAGGACCTCGGCCACAGAATCGACGCTTCGCGGGACGACGAGCTTGGACGGCTGTCTGCGAGCTTCAACACGATGCTCGCGGCACTGCAGCGCGCGCGCCTGGCCCAGCGCCAGCTCGTCTCCGACGCCTCGCATGAGCTGCGCACGCCGCTGACCAGCGTGCAGGCCAATCTCGATGCGCTCGCGCTGGGGGAGGAGCGGATGCCGGCATCCGAGCGCGCCCGTGTGGTGGCGGCGGCGCAGGCCCAGCTACGCGAGCTGACCGTGCTGGTGGGCGATCTCGTCGATCTGTCGAAGACCGAGGTCGACCAGATCGAGGTCGAGGACGTGCGCCTCGACCTGGCCGCCGCCGGGGCGATCGAGCGCGCGCGGCTGCACGCGCCGCAATGCCGCTTTGAGCTCGACGCCGAGCCGTGCCTGGTGCGCGCCGCGCCCGCGCGGCTGGATCGGGCGATCGCGAACCTGCTCGACAACGCCTGCAAGTGGAACCCTCCCTCCACGCCGGCCGGGCGGACGGGCGATCCAGACCCGGTGGAAGTGCGCGTGCGCGCGGGGCGCCTTGAAGTGCGCGACCACGGTCCGGGGATCGCCGCCGAGGACCTGCCGCGCGTGTTCGACCGCTTCTACCGCTCTTCCGCCGCCCGCGGGCTGCCCGGATCGGGTTTGGGCCTGGCGATCGTGCGCCAGGTGGCGGAGATGCACGGCGGCTCGGTGCACGCCGCCAACGATCCGGACGGCGGCGCCCGCCTGACGCTCGAACTGCCCCCGCTCCAGATGACCGCCGCCGAGCTGGCCGCCTCTGCGCCGGCGGCTGCACTGGTCTCCGGCGCTCCCGGCAGCGGCGCTCCAGGCACCAGCGCTCCAGGCAGCGACGCTCCGGGCAGCGGCGCTACGGACACCGGTCCCATTCACGAAGCTCCTCGCGTTCTCTAAGGCGATTCTCAGGTTGGGCCGGTTTGATGTCGGCAGCGCCGCGACCGGCCGAGCCGGTCGGCGGCGCGATAACCCACCCGATCTGAGATCGTCCGCAAAGGAGCCTCATGTCCCGCCGTCCTGCATCCTTCCCAACCGCGCCAGGCGCTCGCCGCTCGCCACTCCCTCTGCTCGCCGCCCTGGGCGCGATCGCCGCGAGCCTGCTCCTGGCTGCCTGCGGCGGGTCGTCCTCGAGCCCTGGCGTCGCGCACGTCGGCACCACGAGCAGCACTAGCACCTTGGGCGGGTCGAGCGGGTCGGGCGGCGGCACGCCGGAATCGAGCGAAACGAGCGCCGCTGCGCAGCAGAAGATGGTCAAGTTCGCGCAGTGCATGCGCACGCACGGGGAACCCGAATTCCCCGAACCGACCGAAGGCCACATTCAGATCCATAGCCAGAACGGCCACGGTCCCAACCCAGAATCATCCCAGTTCCAGGCGGCCGAAAAGGCGTGCAGCAAGTACGCGCCTTCGAGGGTGGCTCCGAGCCCGGCGCAGCAGGCCAAGGTGCAGGAACAGCTGCTGAAGATGGCGGAATGTATGCGTTCCCACGGCGTCCCCAACTTCCCCGACCCGAAATTCTCATCCTCCGGCGGCGGCGTGAGGGTGAGCATCAAAGGCGGCAGCGGGATCAACCCCAGCTCACCGCAGTTCCAGGCCGCCCAGAAAGCCTGCCAGTCGGACTTCCCGGGGAAGAAGGGGCCAGTACCCGGCGCCAAGGCGGTTGGGGGCAGTTCCGCCGGGGGCAGTGGCGGTCAATCCTCCGGGCAGACGGCGGTCGCTCCGTGAGCGAGCGATCGCGGCGCGGCCGCTGGGCCGCTCTCGCCGCCATCGCCGTGATCGTGATTGCCCTGCTACTGATCGTGCTCGAACCCTTTCACTCCTCCAGCAAGCCAAGCGCCGGCGTGGCCGACAACTCCACGCCGACGAGCATCACGACGGTGAAACGCCAGTCGCTGTCCTCACAGACGCAGGTCGATGGGACGCTGGGCTACGCGGGCTCCGCGAAGATCCTGGTGCCATCGGGCAACGCCCCCACTGCCGTACAGCAGTCAGAACAGCAGGTCTCAAGCGGCGAAACGCAGGTGGCCTCGGCGCAGCGCGCGCTCGCGAGCGACAGCACGGCCCTGGAGCGCGCGCAGAGCCAGCTGGCCGCGGCGCGGGCCAAGGAGGCGGTGGACTGCGCCGGGGAAGGCGCGGCCGAAGCCGGATCCTCGTCCGCCGCCGGCGGCTCGGGCGCGTGCGCGAGCGACAGGCAGTCGGTGATGAGCGGCGAACAGAGCGTGACCGGCGCCGAAGCGAAGGTCACGACCGATCGCACGATGCTCGCCTCGGCGCAGAGCTCGCTGGCGCACTCCCGATCGGCGCTCGCCACGGCCCGCGCCTCAGCGGTGGGCTACGCGCAGGGCGCGGTCTACACCTCGCTGCCCTCCGTCGGTCAGGTGATCGCGCGCAACCACAGCCTGTACGCGATCGGCGGAGTGCCCACGATCCTGCTGTACGGTTCGACGCTCGCCACACGGGCGTTCCTCGCGGGCATGTCCGCGGGCCCGGATGTGGCCGAGCTGAACGCCAACCTGGAGGAGCTCGGATACGGCACCGGGTTGACCGGCGATGAATTCACCGCCGCCACCGCCGCGGCGATTCGCGCCTTCCAGGCCGCGCATGGACTGGCGCAGACAGGTGAGCTGCCGCTCGGCGCGGTCGTTTTTCAGTCAGGGCCCGTGCGGGTGACGAGCGTGACCCCGACGGTCGGCATGGGCGTCTCGCCGGGACCGGCGCTGGCGGTCAGCTCGACCGCGCGGCAGGTGACCGTGAAGCTCGACGCCTCCGAGGAGGGAGACCTGAAGAAGGGCGACCATGTGACGATCACGCTGCCGGACAGTCAGACGACACCGGGCACGGTCTCGTATGTCGCGACCGTCGCGGTGGCGCCCCCCAGCGAACACGGCGAAGAAACCACGCCCACGATCGAAGTCGACATCACCCCGACCGAACCGAACGCGACGGGCCATCTCGATGCGGCGCCGGTGCAGGTCTCGATCACGACCGCGAGCGTAGAAAACGCGCTGGTGGTGCCGGTGACGGCGTTGCTTGCCCTCGCCGGCGGCGGTTATGCCGTGGAGGAGGTCCAGCCGACCGGGGTGCACCGGCTGCTCCCCATCACGGTGGGGCTGTTCGACGACGAAGCGGGCGACGTGCAGGTCAGCGGCCCGGAACTGGCGGCCGGTCAGCGCGTGGTGGTGCCCTCGACATGAACGGGTGCCCTGAGATGAGCGTGGTGATCTCGCGATGAGCCGGTTCGGCGAAGCGGGCGGGGCGACGCTCGACGACCCCGGGCCGGACGGCGCGCTCGCGCCGTCGCCGGTGCTCGAGCTGCGCGAGGTCAGCAAGACCTACGGCGCCGACCCGCCGGTGTATGCGCTGCGGGAGGTGAGCTTCACGGTGACCGCGGGAGAGCTCGTCGCGATCGTGGGGCCGTCCGGTTCGGGCAAGACGACGCTGTTGCACGTGATGGGCACGCTGGAGCGCCCGACCGCGGGGGTCGTCTCGATCACCGACCTCGACGCCGCCCAGCTCTCCGACCGCGAGCTCGCCGCACTGCGCGCGATGAGCATAGGGTTCGTCTTTCAGCAGTTCTTCTTGGCCGAGCACTCCACGGCCCTGGAGAACGTCGCCGACGGGCTGCTGTACACCGGCATGGCGGTGGCCGAGCGTCGCGCGCGGGCGGCGCAGACGCTCGCCCGCGTCGGCCTAGCCGAGCGCGCGAGCTTCCGGCCGAGTAAGCTCTCCGGCGGCGAGCGCCAGCGGGTGGCTATCGCCAGGGCGCTGGTGGGCG
>Ga0335075_10010800_pt1 | contig 13850 bp, 10 predicted proteins | sample Lox_Sample_24_FD_206723 | JGI IMG/M metagenome (GOLD analysis project Ga0335075, IMG submission 206723) | Soil microbial communities from Loxahatchee National Wildlife Refuge, Florida, United States - Lox_Sample_2.4 | ecosystem: Environmental > Terrestrial > Soil > Wetlands | place: USA...
GGCAAGCGCCGTGTGGGTGCGGCCCAGCCTGGTGCTGGTGGCGCTGCCCGCGGTGGCCGCATTGTGTTGCGTGGCGGCATTCCGCGCCCAACGGATTGCCTGGATACCGCTGGCGGCGCTGTGGTTTCTGCTGGGGGCCTGGTGCGCGGGGATGCAGCCGCAGCCTGCGCCCGCGGCCAGGATTGAAGCGCTCTCCGACGGCCTGATGCGTACAGTGGAGGGAACGGTGACCGATTCCGCGCCGGTGCGGACAGAGATCGTGCAGAACGTGGACGAGCCGTTTGTCGAGGCGCCTTCGCAGCGGGTCGACGTGCGGGTGGCGACGCTCGAGGTGGTCACCGATACGGAAGATGCGCAGGAGGCGGCGAGCGGCGGAGTGCGGATTACGGTGCGCTGGCCGGCGGGCACAAAGGCTCCGCAACCGTTCCACTGCGGAGAGCGCATCCGCGCCGTGGTGCGGCTGCTGCCGCCGGAGGTGTATCACGACCCAGGGGTCTGGAGCCGCGCGGATTATCTGCTGGGCCTGGGCATTACTTCGACGGCGACCGTGAGCGCCCATGAGGTAGAGCGGCTGGGCAGTTCGCAAGGCGCGATGCCTGCCTGCCGGGTGAGTGGATGGCAGCACGCCACGACGGCGCGGCTGCTGGCCCTGCCCGCGGCCATGGCCGGCCTGCCGCCGGCGCTGCGGCTCACGAACGATGATGTGGCCATGCTGGCCGCCATGGTGGCCGGCGACCGCACCTACCTGACGCATGACCTGCGAGTGGGCTTCGAGCGAACGGGCTCGTTTCACATGCTTGTGGTTTCGGGGTTCCATCTGGCGATTGTGGCGGGCTGCATCTTCTGGATCACGCGGCGGCTCCGGCTGCCGCGGCTGCCGGCTACGCTGCTGACGGTCGCGGGCTCGTTCGCGTACGCGCTGTTCACGGGTTTTGCCACGCCGGTGCAGCGATCGCTGTGGATGATCGCCCTCTACCTGCTAGGGCGGCTCGTCTACCGCGAGCGCAGCCCGATGAACACGATCGGGTTCGCGGCGCTGTGCCTGCTGGCGGTGAACCCAGGCAGCCTCTTCGATTCGAGCTTCCAGATGACGCTGCTGGCGGTGCTGGTGATTGCCGGCATCGCCGTTCCTCTGCTGCAAGGAACCATTCACCCTTACCTGACAGCGGCGCGCGAGCTGGAGCTGATCGCGATGGATGTGAAGCTTGCCCCGCGGCTGGCGCAGTTCCGCGTGGCGCTGCGAATGATCGCCGCACGCATCCAGGCGATGGGATACGGCCGCCTTGCAAAAGAGGTGTTCCCGTGGACGGTCCGGTTCTGTGTGCGGCTGGCCGAGCTGGTTGTGGTTTCGTGCGTGGTGGAGCTGGCGATGACGCTGCCGATGGCCGTCTACTTCCACCGCATCACGCTGTTTGCGCTGCCGGTGAATCTGCTGATTCTGCCGCTGCTGGCGGTGTTGCTGCCGGCAGCGCTGCTGATGCTGCTGGTGCTGGTGGTCTGGCCGGCGGCCGCAATCCTGCCCGCGAGCGTGGTTGCGGTGGTGCTCCATATCGGAGTGGGACTGGTGCATCTGTTCGGGTCGATGGCGTTGGGAGACTTCAGGATTGCGACGCCGGTCGTGTGGCAATCGGCGGCGTTTTGCCTGCTGCTGGCTGCCTCCATCGCGCTGGTTGGCCGTGGACGATGGGGGAGGCGAGCGGCAGTGGCCGCACTGGCATTCGCGGCGATGGCCGCGATGGCGCCGCGGGCAGTCGAGCATCCGCGCGGCGCTTTGCTGATGGAGGCGATCGATGTAGGGCAGGGAGACTCCCTGCTACTGATCACGCCGGATGGAAAGACGCTGCTAGTGGACGGGGGCGGCTTTGGCGGCGGGCCGCGGCAGGCTCCGCAGGACTTCGACATCGGCGAAGAGGTGGTTTCGCCCACGCTCTGGGCGCGGGGAATACGGCACCTGGACGCGGTGGCGCTCACCCATGCCCACTCCGATCACATCAGCGGACTGTTCGCCGTGCTGCGCAATTTCCATCCCGATGAGCTTTGGGTGGGCAACAATCCCCGCGTGGCCGTGTACAAAGCGCTGCTGGCCGAGGCCGCCGGGATGCACGTCCGCGTCCGCTCCTTCCGCGCCGGCGACGCGTTCGCCTTTGGCCAGACCGAGATTCATGTGCTGGCGCCGTTCCCCAACTATGTGCCGGGACCGGAGCCGACCAACGACGATTCGCTGGTGATGCACGTGGCCTACGGGGCGACCTCGGTGATGCTGGAGGGGGATGCGGAGTCGCCGGTGGAGGAGGCGATGCTGACGGAGCCGGGACTTGAGAGCTCGCTGCTGAAGGTAGGACATCACGGCAGCATCACGTCGACGCGGCCGGCCTTCCTGGCCCGTGTGGACCCGCGTTGGGCGGTGATCTCCTGCGGCCTCCACAATCGCTACGGTCACCCGCGGGAGGAGGTGCTGAGCGAGCTTGAGGAGACCGGGGTGCGCACCTATATTACAGCCGAGAGCGGCATCACATGCTTTGAATTGAATGGCCGGACGGTGACAGCAGAGCCGGAGTGCGGGCTCTTGGGCGGGTCCTGGGGCGGGCGTTGAGACGCAGCCGCGCCCGTCACATCTGCGCGTCTTCCAGGGCAGCTCTCTTCTTTGCGTCGGCGATCTCTTCGATCACCTGACCGAGTTCCTCCCGCTTGCGACGGCTCATATCGAGGAACCGGATGTCGGTGGTGTGCTTGTCCGGAAAGGCCACGGTGACGGCGGCAAGCTGGAAGGGTAGGCCGCGCATGTGGAAGCTCAACTCCACGCGGACGTGGAGGGAACCAGGAAAAGGCTCTGAGGTCTTCACCGTGCAACCGTCGGGCTTGAGGTCGACGATGAGCCCCTGCACGTGTGCACGGCTCTCAAGGAAGCGAAGGACAGCGGGCCACTCGGTCTCGACGGGAAGCTGCGTCCTGGCGCTATCGGATTCGGCGTGGGGCTTGGGCGGCTCGGGATGAACCGACTCGACGGCGCTTTGCACGGCAACGTCAGGCCGCCCAGGCTGCTCTTGTGCCACGAGAATGGGCTTGCCGGGAAGATCGTGGTCAGCGGCGATAGCTTCCTTGACGGATTCGGCCGCGCTCTTGTCGATGAGGCAGGTGAGCAGACCGGCGAGCTGGTTTTTGGAACGGGTGCTGGGGTGGGCGAAGCGGATGCCGATGAGGTTGCCGGTGCTGGTCCACTGCGTGACGCCGCCGATGCGCAGGATCAGCCCGAAGATCATGAGGACAATCTCCACGGGCGCAAGAGCCCCCTCACTGAAGGGCTGTTCGGTGCGTACACAGCAGCCGCCCAGGCTGATGTCGATGAACTGGCAGGGCAAGAGTTCGCCGTGCGAGACAAGATTGCCGAAAGCTCCGTCGAGTTCAAAGCGCTCATAGACGCGGCGCTCCCGCCGGCGGTCGGGGACGCTCTTCCGGGACACGGTGATGGTGCTGGCGGTCGCCATGGTGAACGCTTGTTCTAAGAGCCGCGCACTGAACCAATAACACACCGCGGACTCGACACAGCCGCAGAGTTCGCAGCTCGCTGCCATGCCTATCGGCGCGTCGGATCAGATGCACGAGTCGATCTGCCCATCATCCGCCACGACCGGGCCGCCCGGTGGCCCGAATCGGCAGTTTTCCCGAATTAAAGATGAGAGGACTCTAATGAGCCGCCGCCTGAATCGCCAAAAGCCGTTCGAGCAGTGGCGCGAGAAGCTTGAGGTCGAGAGCATTGGCGCCGTCAGATTTCGCATTCGACGGATTGTCGTGGACTTCGAGGAACAGGCCGTCGACGCCGGCGGCCGCGGCGGCGCGGGCCAGCAGCGGGATGAACTCAGGCTGGCCGCCGCTGACCCCGTTGGCGGCAGAGGGCTGCTGGACCGAGTGGGTGGCATCAAAAACCACGGGAGCAAGCCGCCGCATGATAGCCAGCGAGCGGTAATCGACAATCAGGGTGTTGTAGCCGAAGCTCGATCCCCGCTCGGTGAGGAAGACGCGCTCGTTGCCCGTGGAGAGAACCTTTTCGACCGAATGGGCCATGTCCCACGGGGCCATGAACTGCCCCTTCTTGATGTTGACGCTGCGGCCTGTCTTGGCGGCGGCGACGAGCAGGTCGGTCTGGCGGCAGAGAAAGGCAGGAATCTGGAGAACGTCAGCGGCCTCGGCGGCAATCTCGCAGTGCGAGACCTCGTGGACGTCAGTGAGGATGGGCAGGCCGGTCTCGCGCGCCACGCGGCCGAGGATGCGCGCGCCTTCCGCGAGACCGGGGCCGCGAAAGCTCTTCACGCTGGTGCGGTTGGCCTTGTCGTAGCTGGCCTTGAAGATATAGGGAATGCCCACAGAGCCGGCGATCCGCTGGATGGCCGTGGCCATCGAGAGCGCGTGGGCCTCACTCTCGATAACGCAGGGGCCGGCGATAAGAAAGAGCTGACCGCCCCCCACCACCACCGGCCCAATTTCAAACGAGCTGCTCACGAAGGCGATTGTACCTTCCTGCGCAGCCCCCGACACGCCGAGTCTCGGTCATACGCCGTGGGTCTTGGACCACTCCAGCAGGGCGCGGTCGAGGGCGCGCAGCGGTGTGGGCGCGGGCAGCTCGCTCTGCGGCTTCACAATCTCGCTGTCGGCCAGACGTTTGCAGAAGGCCAGATACTCCTCGTAGAACTGCACGTCGTGCCGGGCGTGGCCGAGGGCCTCGAGGGATCGGAAGTCGAGGACGGTATAGCGGTCCGGAAAGATGGCGGCCAGGATGGTCGAGGCCACCGGGATGTCGACCCCGTGCAGCTCCAGCAGCGCCTTGACGGCGGCTTCGGTCGAAGATTCGGGCGAGGCGGCAATCCTGAGGGCATGCCGGATCTTCTCGTTACTGTTACCAATGAGGTATTGCACGACGCGCTCGGATTTCCAGCGCACGATGGCTTCGAGGTTGGCAAGGGTATAGTCGCCGCTGCGAATCGCTTCGCCGGCCTCGAAGGCCGCCTTCTCTAATTGCTGCTCTTTCGCGTCCGCCTGCTGCCAATATTCATCGGCCAGATGCTGCAGGTCGGCCTCTGCGGGTTGAAGCTGAAAGTAAGCCACCATGAGGGGCACCTCCGTTTTCCACAAAACGAGGAACACAATAGGCCCGGCAAAAAAGGATTGTCAAGGGCAGACGACACGGGGGCGCATCCGACCGGTTAAGAATCGGACCCGGCGCGGTACGCCGCACCGCTCGTCCCGCTCGTAGTCACCTAAACCATTCAAAATAAACGACCGATTTCCCTCAATCTTTGAAGCAACAGGATGCGGCCCGCAGCCCGCCAGCGGGATCGGGAACCGTGGAACCCCGACGCAGCCACAGCGCGAAGGGACTCTCGGGTAGGCAACCTGGCGCGCACCCCGGCTTGGCCATGCCCTGGTTACCTTGGATCGATTCTGAGCAATTTGAGAGTACGTTCGTAAGGCCGATTCTCTCATTTTTCCAACGCTCTCGCCTCATGCGTGGGGCATTCTGAGCCGAAGGATGAGAAGACGCACAGAGCGCAGGTTGCCTGCCGGTGACGCCTTGCGGACTCTCTCATTTGGAAGGTCGGAGTGGGGCATTACATAAGAATTCACTTAGCAGCCGTGATCGCGGCCCATATGGCCGTATTGGCCTCAGCAGCGGCGCAGGTCCCGGCACGCCGGATCGCAGGGCCGATCGACGAGGGCCAGGCTGTAACTCTCACCGGGGATGTACCGCCGCAGGCGCGGCCGGAGTTTGACCTTGGACCCGCCGCTTCGAGCACGCGCATGGACCGGATGGTCCTCTTGCTCAAAGGCTCCGCGGCCCAGCAGACGGCGCTGGACACGCTAGTCGAGGCGCAGCAGGATCCTCACTCCGCGCTCTATCAGCAGTGGCTGACGCCGGCCCAGTTCGGGGCGCGGTTCGGCGTAGACAGCGGCGATTACGCCCAGGTATCCGAGTGGCTTGTCAGCCAGGGGTTCACGATTGAGGAGGTGCCGGCGGGCCGGCACCTGATTGTTTTTTCGGGGACGGCCGCGCAGGTGGCACAGACCTTTCACACCGAAATCCATCGTTACCGGGTGAACGGCACGATCCATCTGGCCAACCAGGATGATCCCCAGATTCCAGCCGCGCTGGCCGGGGTGGTCGGCGGGGTGGTCTCACTCAACGATTTCCGGCACCAGTCCGAGATGGCGGTCAAGGCGATCATGAGCGGCGGTCTCGGCCCGCCGGAGATTGGGCAATCAACCGGCGATGCGCGCCGCGGCCCGGCGCCCCAGCCGGGGCGAACCGGCGCGAGCCCGCAGCTTACGAGCGGAGGCAATCACTACCTTTACCCCGCCGATTTTGCGACCATCTACGATCTGGACCCGCTCTATAACGCGGGCACTTCGGGGGCCGGCGTCACCGTCGCCATCACGGGGCGGAGCAACATCAATCTGAGCGACGTCGCGGCGTTTCGCACCAACGCGGGACTCGCCGCCAACATCCCGTCCATCGTGGTAGACGGCGCGAACCCCGGCCTGGTTTCGGGCGACCAGGACGAAGCGACGCTGGACGTGGAGTGGTCGGGGGCGGTGGCGCCCGCTGCGGCGATCAAGCTGGTCGCCGCGGCCTCGACCCAGTCCACCGACGGCATCGACCTGGCTTCGGAGTACATCGTCAACCATGATCTTGCGCCGATCATGAGCGTGAGTTACGGGAGCTGCGAGCAGGATATGGGCTCGACGGAACTGGCCTTTTATAACGGTCTTTGGCAGCAGGCGGCCAGCGAGGGGATCAGCGTCTTTGTGGCTTCGGGCGACGCGGGGGCGTCGGGGTGCTCGGCCGGGGCGGACGCCGACGGCGCTGGCAAGGCGGTCAACGGAATGTGCAGCTCGCCCTATTCGACCTGCGTGGGCGGCACGGAGTTCAACGATGGTTCAAATAGCGGCGCGTACTGGTCGACGACCAACTCGGCAGGGGATGGATCCGCGCTCCAGTACATCCCCGAGATGGTGTGGAACGAGAGCGGATCGAACCATGGCGCGGGGCTGTGGGCCTCGGGGGGCGGAGCAAGCACAGTGTACGCGCAGCCTGCGTGGCAGGCGGGAGTTGACGGCATAAGCCCTGCCGGCGGGATGCGTGCGGTGCCGGACGTAGCGCTCTCGGCCGCGGCGCACGACGGCTACATGCTCTACGAAAACGGATCGTTCTGGATCGCTTCGGGGACCTCGGCGGCGGCGCCGACGTTTGCTGGGGTCATGGCGCTGGTAGTGGACGGGCAGAAGGGCGCGGCGCAGGGGTGCGCGAACCCGGAGTTCTATGCGCTGACGAATGCGGCGCAAAGCCCCTTCCATCCGACTCCCGGGGGCAGCAACGCGGTTCCTGGCACGCAGGGTTTCACGGCCAGCGGAGCGACTTACAACCTGGCGACGGGCCTCGGCTCGGTGGATGCGGCGCTACTGGCGCGGGAGTGGGGAAGCGGTGCCGAGAGCAGCTCAGGTACGGACTTTACGATGACGGCCTCATCGCCGGGCGCGACGGTGGAAGCAGGCGCTTCAGTCAGCTTCACTCTCTCAGCGGTAGAGACGGACTCGACGGTGCGCCCGCTTGCGCTGACCGTGAGCACTTCAGCCGGAACGACGGTAGCGCTCAGCTCCACGACGCTCGCCCCGGGATCTCCAGTGACAGCGACGGTCACGGCCAGTGCGACGGCTGCGGCTGGACCGCAAAGCATTGCCATCGACGCTTCAGACAGCTCCGGTTCGCAGACGGTAGAGTTTACGCTCACGGTGACGGATCCGCCCACGCTCTCGCTTTCGGCCAGGTCCGAAGCGGTGAGTCTGTCGCGGGGAGGGATGGCAACGCTGGCGTTTACCGCCATCAGCGGAGGCACATTCGCCGGCCAGATTGCCTTCTCGGCCGCCCAGCTGCCGGCGGGCGTGACTGCTGCTTGGTCGGCAAATCCGACGAGCCTGATCGCGGGAACGAGTTCGACGCCGGTGACGCTGATTCTGCAGGCCTCGTCCCGCGCGGTGGCAGGCAGCTTTAACGTCACGGTGGCGGCAAAAGGCAGCGGTCTGACGGCCACGCAGACGGTGAGACTGACGGTCGCGGCGCCCTCGGCCTGCCGCTTCAGCCTGCTTCACTCGGGCTGCGGTATGCGGCCGCAGGGATTTTCGCCCGTCCTGCGATAGTCTGCCGCCGGGCAGATCGTGCGTCACCCGGTGGAAGCCTTCCTGGAGACCAGGAAGGCTAAGAACCCGGAACACTCAAGGCCGCGACCGAGATCAGGAGCGCTCACGTCAAGATGCGCTCAGCAGACGTGCGCGAAGGCCTGTTGCATCCGTTCGGCGATGTTCGCCGTCGTATCGTCCCGACCATGCGCGATCTCAAGCACGGCAGCGGGAGGCTTGGCGAGAGCCTGGAGCGTCGAGGCGGCCGCGGGCCAATCGACCGTTCCCTCGCCCGGCCACAGGTGCTCATCCTTCTGGCCATGGTTGTCGTGCACGTGCAGCGATACGATACGTTCGCCCAGCGTGGCTACGGCGGAGGCGATGCCGCCGTCGATGTGGGCGTGGCCCAGGTCGAGGCAGACGCCAACGTCGTTCAGATGGCCCATCTCCAGAATGAGCACAAGGTGATCGGGCGTGGTGGACTCGCTGAGGATGTTCTCGACCAGAAGGCGCACGCCGAGGGGCCGCGCGAAGGCGCCCAGATGTTCGAGAGCAGTGAGGGCGTACTCGATGGTGCGCGGCGACCACGTGTCGGTGCGCTCGCCAAGATGAACGACCAGGTAGCGAAGCGGGATGCGCTCGGCCGCCTCGAGGGCGCGCCGAATCTCGTCCATGGCATCGATGCGCCTGGATTTATCGGGGTGCAGGACGTTGACGGGCGGGGCGCCGGCGCGGCCCATCTCGCGATCGGGAAAGAGCGGGGCGTGCATGGAAAAGGGCTGGACGGGATTGGACTGGAACCACTCGGCCAGCTCGGCCACGTGCTGGCGGCTGGTGTAGTCGAAGTGTTGGCGCGCAGCGAAGATCTCAACGGCCTCAGCGCCCGAGCGCCCGGCCAGATCGAGAAGGCCGGGATGCAGCCGCTGGTTCAGAAACAGGTGCGTGGAAACCACGCGCAGCATGGTCAAAAGAGGCCTCTCCGCCCGGCTCGATCACGATAGCATACCGGAAGCTGCATTCATTTTCTCATCCCCGCCAAGCCGGGTGGCCGGGATGCATAACCGGGCAAAAGGCGGCTCCGCACTCCGGGCGCGCCCGCCCCGCCCCTGTACAATTTCATAGATGTTTTCTATGAGCCGGAGAACCTCCTTTCTCCACTACCTATCGCGCCCCTTCGGCGTCCATACCATTGGCGCTGTGGAAGGTGGCCGCCGTGCCGCTTATCAGACTTCCGCTCACCTGAGTCCGGGAACGGATCACTCCAACCAGAGAGAGACCACGATGCGAACGAAGAGGATCGAGATTACCGTTGTGCTCATGGCCGCGACGGTACTGGGCTGCTCGATAGCCCGCGCGCAGACCGACATCGCAGGCAGTTTTTACGAGATGCTCAACGGCGGTACCAAGACAGGCAACGGCACGGTGCAGTCCTCGCCCAACTCGCAGGGCGGAATGATGGAGCTTCGCCACATCCAGAAGAACCCGTTGATCGGCTACGAGTTGACCTATGGGTTTAACGAGGCCAACCAGACCTACGCGCCGGAGACGGGAAACTGCGGATTCCAGTGTGGGAACGCACCGGAGACCGTGAAGGGCAACGCCAGCCAGGTGGGCATCGACTGGGTTCCCACGTTCAAGGCCGGCAAGCTGCAGGCGTTCGGCGTGGCGGGCCTGGGCTTTTATATCAACACGCCCAGTGTCGACATCGGCTACCTGAACACGACCGTGCGGCCGATGTGGGTCTACGGCGCCGGCATCGACTGGGGGTTGACGCGGCGCGCCGGGATCCGGCTGCAGTATCGCGGGGAGATGTTCAAAGACCCGAATCTCGACGACCGGTACAACACGACGGGGCAGTTCGTTCACGCATCGCTGCCGATGGTGGGCTTCTACTTCACGCTTTAGTGCAACATCGGCCCATGGGCCGCGCCTTGCGCATCGGCTCAGCGGAGCCTGATGCGCCGATCGCGCCCTACAGCATTTTCGATTCAAGTGTCGACAGAAGCAGTGCTGCTGAGTGGCTTTATCCTTAAGAAAAAGACCCCTTGGACGATGCTGCAATGGCAATAAGTGAAGCGAAAATGCTCTAACGGTGCCCGGAGACGAGCTCGAAGGGATCGGGCGTTACGCGGCAGCTCTGGCCGGGCGACGGCTCCCAGACTGAGCCGTCGGCATACACCAGCGAATTCACCTCGAGGAAGCTCACCGGACCGAAGTCGGCGAGCCAGAGATCGGCTACGCTCTTGCCGTCCACCCGGTCAAACTGCACCTTGAGGCTCCTGGGAACGCCCGCGTCCATGGCCGTGGGGCCGGGACCGATCAGTTCCAAGTGCTGGCGGCCGTTGAGGCGGTACACGGTAATCATGGCCGACCTCACTCCGTGCACCGCCATCGGCCCAAAAGCGGGGGTGCTGAGCGTCAGGTAGAGCCGCGTTGCGGAGTCCTCGGTGCGCTTTCCGTTCTGGACGGACTCCAGGCGGCCGCCGAGCGTCTGCTGCAGGCGCATCCACACGGGGCAGCCCGCGCCCGCCCGTGCCGATGGCGAAGCGGCCAGGGTCTCAGCGGGACCGCCGGTGGACTCGATCGCCGCAATCCCGAAACCGGCGGTTTGTGCGGCGAGCGGCAGGGACGAGAAGAGGAGCACGAGGGCAGCGGCAGGCAGATTCATACGATCTCCTTCTCGCGCCGGATACGGCCGGTGGGAGTTCGGTACGCCTCCAAAATACTCCCAACCCAACAGGCTGGGCAACCGTTTTCCGGCAATCCGCGCTGAGTTGGACGGGTGGCCGGAGTCTTCCGTAAGCAGGAATCCCGTCCACTGCTCGCCCGGCTGGCTCGCGATGCGCACGGCGGGCGGATTTCATTGGGCTTCCGGCCGGCTTGCACGATATGATGCCCTCATGCACCTACAACCCGGCGGAGGCCTCTCGATAGCGGCCATTGTCCTCCTGGCGGCTTCGGGAGCCTGGGCGGATGGCGCGGATACGCCGGTTGCGGCGCATCTGGACGCACCGCAGATCGTGGCCCGGATGGAGGCGCACACCCGGACACAAAACCAGCAGTTGAAGCAGTACCGTTCTCTGCGCGTGTACCAGGTGGAGTACCGCGGCTACCATGCCAGGATTGCGGCGCGGATGGAGGTCGAAGTACGATTCGACGCCGGCTCGGGCAAGAGCTTCCGCATCGTCTCGGAAAGCGGCTCGCCGTTCCTTTTGAACAAGGTGCTCAAGCGTGCCGTGGCCGGCGAGGAAGAGGCTTCGCACGATGGAGCCTCGACGGCGCTCAATCCCGAGAACTACCGCTTCACGCTCCTGGGCGTGGACGAGCAGCAGGGGCGGCCGGCGTATGTGCTGCAGGTGGAACCCGTCAAGCCGGCAAAGTTTCTCTACCGGGGCCGGATCTGGGTAGACGCTCAGGAATTCGCGGTGACGAAGATCGACGCCGAGCCCGCCAAAAGCCCTTCCATCTGGATCAGCCGTACCACCATCCGCAACACCAGCGAGGTCACCGATGGATTCTGGCTGCCGAGCCAGACCGAAAGCCGCACCTGGGTGCGGATCGGAGGAACCGCAGACCTGACGATCGACTATGGGACCTACCAGGTAACGCCGGCCGATCCACAGCCCGAGGCCGCCGCCAGCGGAGGACTATAAAGACCGCTCTTGGTCAAGGCAAAAGCTTGCGGATGGTGAAGAGCGTGGCGGAGGTGAGGGCGGCACGGGCCCGAAGGCGCAGCGTCGGATGCTCCGGGGAGGGCCGGGAATTCGGAGCGGTCTGTTGCAGTTCGCGTGCGGCCCGGTAATGCTCGACCAGGCGGAGGGTGGCTTTCTCCCAGGTCCAGTCGAGTGCGTGCATGCGGGCGGCACGGCCAACGGCCTGCCGCTCCTCCGGCGAGGCCAGCAGACGTGCGACGCAGTCCGCGGCCCGATCTTCATCGTCGAAGAGAAAGCCATTCACCCGGTCGTCGATCATCTCAGGAATCCCGCCGGCACGGGCGCCGATGACCGTCAGGCCGGAGGCCATTGCCTCCAGGACCACCAGGCCCAGTGTCTCGGTGCGGGACGGCATCACAAAGACGTCGCTGGAGGCGAAGGCCCCTGCGAGTTCGTCTCCCCTGAGAAAGCCGGTAAACTCGACCGGCCGTCCGGCAAAGTGGTGTTCCAGTGCGCGCCGGTTTGGTCCGCCCCCGACCAGGGCGAGCCGCGCCCCCGGATTCGCGTCCAGGATGGGAAGAATCCGCTCGATTTCTTTTTCGGCGGAGAGGCGGCCCACGTAGAGCAGCAGCGGGTTGTCCGGATGCCCGCCCGTGAGTCGGCTCCGCATCGCCGCAGACCGGCGCGCCGGCTGGAACTGGTCCGTATCCACGCCGCCGGGCCAGAGCGCGACACGGGGAATCCGGTGCTGCTCCAATTGGCTCGCCATGATCCGGGAGGTGCACAGGTTGAGGGCGGCGCGGTTGTGGCGAAGCCGGAGGAGACGCCAGATGCGCGGCTCAAGAAACCGCAGGCCGTAATACGCCAGGTACTTGGGCAGGTCGGTGTGATAGGAAACCACCAGGGGCACATGCAGGGCGCCCCCGTGGTTCCCGCCGCCGTAGTAGAGCGCGGCGATTCCCAGCAGCGCCGGCTCGGCCGCATGAATGACGTCGGGGCGGAACTCCTGCAGTATGCGGCCCAGGGAAGCGTGCGGCAGCGCCAGGCGCAGCTCGGGATAAGAAGGAAAAGCGTGGCCGCGCACCCTCACCACGCGGAACCCCTCAAACTCAGCGGGACCGCCGTCGGGCGCAAAGATGAGAACCTCATGGCCGAGACTCCTGAGCTGCCTGAGAGTCTGGCAGAGGGTTGTCACAATTCCGTCTACCTTGGGGAGAAAGGTTTCGGTAAACAACGCGATTCTGAGAAAAGAAGGATACTGCTCGCCCGTCATCTCATTGCAACAATCATTGCAACAAAAGCCAGCCACGGAGGCATCATACCGCTGAGGGGACTTGCGTGGGAGGAGTAGTGCCGGCCGCAATGTCTGGGGAGGGGCGAATGCTGTCTCGCCTGCGTCGGGCACAAGCCACTTCACTGTGTTACCGTTGCATTACGGACTCTCCGGGCGGCGCAATGCAGCCCTTTGCGCTCGGGTCGGGTTTCGCACGGAGCATGCCGCTACTGAGAATGCCGCAGCAGCCGGAATCGACATCGACTTCGCTCGCCGCGAGCCCGGCTTCTTCGCCAGTGGCCACGGCAGTCCCCCTATCGCGGGCCGCGGCAGGTTCGCAGGCCGATGAAGCTCCGTATCACATCCCGCATTGGCTGGAGCGCCTGGAACTGATTCTGCGCGTCATGCTCAGGCTGTATATCGGCATTGCCATCTGCTATGCGCCATGGTCGCCGATCTTCTGGGATCAGAATCCTCTCTTCCTGCAGTTTCCATCCATCGGCGTGGTGGCTGCTCACGGAGCCGTGCGGGGCCTGGTCTCCGGCCTGGGCCTTCTCAATCTCTGGATTGGATTTCAGGATGCAACGCAATGGCGAGGGGCCAGAAGATAGGAAACGAGATAGGAAATCACTAAGGTGGACGAGCAGCGTCGATCAGCGGAGCAAGAGCCGGGAACGGGCTTGGGATTGGAGCCGGCCGCGTCCCCTTCAGGAACTCCATCGCGGCCGGCGGATTCTACCCTGCAGCAGGCCGTGATT
>Ga0335075_10010802_pt1 | contig 13850 bp, 12 predicted proteins | sample Lox_Sample_24_FD_206723 | JGI IMG/M metagenome (GOLD analysis project Ga0335075, IMG submission 206723) | Soil microbial communities from Loxahatchee National Wildlife Refuge, Florida, United States - Lox_Sample_2.4 | ecosystem: Environmental > Terrestrial > Soil > Wetlands | place: USA...
TCGGCCGGGCCTGGCTCCTGACCCGCCGCGGCATCGACGGGGGCGCGCTCCGCACCTTCGGCACCTTCGGCACCCGCGTCGGCGGCTTCTTCGGCGGGGGCCGCGGCCCCTTGCCCCTGTTGGGCCATGGAGGCCAGCGACTGTACCGATCCCACCGTCTGGTTCACCAGGTTCATATGCTGCGCGAGATTCCCGGAGAACTTCGCGGCTTGCTCTGACCATGCGGTCATCTGCGCCATGGTGGGCAGGGTCAACGTCGCCGCGGCCGAGGTGGCCGAGGTGGCCGAAGCCTCGGCCATCTGATCGGACGAATCATCGGCTCCCTCATCGGGCGAATCAACCGCGAGTCCTTCACCACTCATGAGCAAGTCGATGAGCTGGCGTTCGTCCTCCGCGACGCCTCGATTGACGAGCGTGGCCACGTCGGGGATCCCGGACATGCTGGTGGAGATGGCCTGGAAGCTCCCGACCCTGGACTCCGGCGTCGCGGCCAGCTGGCCCTGCACGGACGCCAGAGACTTCTGCATCTCGCTCACGGTCACGTCGCCGACCAGCTGCGTCGCACTCGCGGTCACCTTCTCGTATTCGCCGGTCAGCGCGTCCACCTGTTGCGCAACCGACTCCGATGCCATTCTCGTCATGTCCTCGTTGATCAAGGTGAGGGTTATCGCCGTAAACGCAGTCAGGACTTGGAACCCAAAAGATATCGCCTTTCCATAGACGGGAATCATGAAAAGGAACAGGGCGATACCCTGAGCGAAAACCAGCGACATCACAAGGACCGCGATGTAAGTGTGTGCATCTTGGACCCGGTCGCCGTATTCCGACAGCAGCGTTTTCATCTGCGCGTCCAGCTCCTGCATTGTTTGCGCAAGAACCTGCAGTGCGGCATTCGTTTCGGCATAGGCTTGCGCCGCGTCGCCGTCCCAGTCTCGGGCGTCCGGAACAGCCGCCTGTAGAAGAAGCTCGAGGGTTTCGTACCTGTCGCTACCGGCTTCGAAATCCTGCCCTCTGTCAGGGACCGCAAAGCCATTGATAAAGTCCGTCAATTGGACTGCGACCATCGTGAGATCGATGATGTATGTCGGGGTCGGTTTTATCGCACTCAATTTGTTTTTGAGAAAAGGGATCTGATTCCTGGCCCAATACATCGTTTTCCCGACGCCCGCGCCGAGGTTGGCTCCGAAGCCCAGCCAGTCCTCCTGGTATGCGCTGGTACCGGCGCCGTATGCGCTCTTGCTGACGCTCGCAAAATCGTGAAATCCCTGAAGCCCGCCCAGCAGAACCTTGAGAACCGCCATGGTGTATCCCTCCACGTTTGCGGATGCAGTGTACGGAGCGCGTGCGCAGTAGGCCGAGCTTAACAGCGCTGCGACGGCTCGGCGTGGTAGAGCGCGTAATCGCCACGGCAGCAACAGATGTGGCCGCCCGAAGCGACCGCCACGGCCCGGACCAGCGCCCTCGCCGCGTTCACCGAACCGTGAAACCGCTTGACACGTCACGATAAAGACCCATTGGCCCTGGAACGCTCTACCCTCGGGCGCACGTGTAGACCAGCGCCGCAATGAAATCGAGATGAACGCTCGGTTTCCGTTTACATCAACTGTCGCTCGCACGGTGCCCACTCGGGAGCGGCGCGTGGGCGCTTGACCCGCGGCCGGGCAGGGGTTCGGGCGGGCGCGGGTCTGGCTGATGTCGGCGTCGTGACCGATCACGGGCTCCGTAACGTGGCGGCCGGCGCGCCCGAGCATCGGCGCATCGACCACGGCATCGCACGATCTCGGTGTCGCCGATGCTGCCGGCTAAATCGGCGTCGGGGCGCCGGGAATGCGCGCGCGCATCTCGGTGTTTGGGAGGATGGCGGTTGACCTGGCATAATCGATGCTCGACCAGCCGAGAACCACCTCAGGTTCGCAAGCTGACGTCCGACCTTCGAATCCAACCGGGGGTCCGGACGACAGACGATCGAAAAGGACACCATGAAATCAGACATCCATCCCGCCTACGCGGAGACTACGGTCCTCTGCGGATGCGGCAACACCTTCCAAACGCGCAGTACAAAGGGGGGCGGGCGCATCGTGGTCGAGGTTTGCTCGCAGTGCCATCCCTTTTACACCGGCAAGCAGAAGATCCTCGACAGCGGCGGCCGGGTAGCCCGCTTCGAAAAGCGTTACGGCAAGCGGAAGGCCGGGGCCGACAAGGCCGACGCGGCCGCCGCCGATAACTAGCTGCCTGACCGACGCCCGAACTGTGCGCGAATCCGCACAGGCCGGGCGTCGGTTCGCGTTTGCGGGGCAACTGAGATTATGGACGAACGGGAGGGAGGTGCGACATGACCCAGCCGGTAAAAACAATTGACGTGGTGCTCGCCGAACACGCCGAGCTCGAACATCGGCTGGCGGATCCCGAATTGCACAGCAATCCCGACGAGGCCCGCAAAGCCGGACGCCGGTTCGCCCGGCTGGCTCCGATCGTTGCCACGCACCGCAAGCTGATCTCGGCGCGCGATGACCTCGAGACGGCGCGTGAACTGGCCGCCGACGACGAGTCGTTCGCCGAGGAGGTCATCGCGCTGGAGTCACGGGTGGCCGAGCTGGACACCCAACTCACCGACATGCTGGCGCCCCGCGACCCGCACGACGCCGACGACATCGTCCTCGAGGTCAAATCCGGGGAAGGCGGTGAAGAATCGGCGTTGTTCGCCGGCGATTTGGCCAGGATGTACATCCGCTACGCCGAGCGGCACGGCTGGACGGTGACGGTGCTGGACGAGACGATCTCCGATCTGGGCGGCTACAAGGATGCGACGCTGGCGATCGCCAGTAAGGGCGACGCCGCCGACGGGGTGTGGTCGCGGATGAAGTTCGAGGGCGGGGTGCACCGGGTGCAGCGGGTGCCGGTGACGGAATCCCAAGGCCGCGTACACACTTCGGCGGCGGGTGTGCTGGTCTATCCGGAGCCCGAGGAAGTCGGCGAGGTGCAGATCGACGAATCGGATCTGCGCATCGACGTGTATCGCTCGTCCGGTAAGGGCGGGCAGGGTGTTAATACCACCGACTCCGCCGTGCGGATCACGCATCTGCCCACCGGGATCGTCGTGACCTGTCAAAACGAGCGATCGCAGCTGCAGAACAAGACGCGTGCGTTGCAAGTGCTGGCCGCTCGCCTGCAGGCAGTGGCCGAGGAACAGGCGCTGGCCGACGCGTCGGCGGATCGGGCCAGCCAGATTCGCACGGTGGATCGCAGCGAACGCATTCGCACCTACAACTTCCCGGAGAATCGGATCACCGACCACCGAATCGGTTTCAAGGCACACAATCTCGATCAGGTTCTCGATGGCGACCTCGATGCGCTTTTCGACGCGCTCAGCGCCGCAGACAAGCAGGCCAGGCTGCAGCAGGCATGACGACCCCACTGCGCAGCGCGATCGACTCCGCGTCGGCGCTCCTCGCCGAAGCTGGAATCGATTCCGCGCGTTGCGATGCCGAGCAGTTGGCCGCTCATCTGGCGGGCACCGACCGGGGCCGCCTGCGCCTGCTCGGGCCGCCGGACGAGGAGTTCTACGCGCGTTATCGCGACGTCGTCGCCGCGCGCTCGCGCCGGGTGCCGCTGCAGCATCTCACCGGGACGGCGGCGTTCGGGCCGGTGACGCTGCACGTCGGCCCCGGTGTTTTCGTCCCGCGTCCGGAGACCGAGGCCATCTTGGCATGGGCCACCGCGCAACGGCTCGCGGGCCGGCCGGTGATCGTCGATTTATGCACCGGCTCAGGCGCATTGGCGGTGGCGTTGGCCGGCCAGTGGCCGGCGGCCCGGGTCATCGGCATCGATGACAGCGACGCGGCGCTGGATTATGCGCACCGCAACGCTGATGGCACGGCGGTCGAACTCGTGCGTGCCGACGTCACCGAGGCGGGTCTGTTGCCCGAACTGGATGGAGGGGTCGACTTGATCGTGGCCAACCCGCCCTATGTTCCCGACGATGCGGTTCTGGAACCCGAAGTGGTTCAACATGATCCGCATCATGCGGTGTTCGGCGGGCCGGACGGCATGGCCGTGATCGCACCCGTGGTCCGCCTTGCCGGGCGCTGGCTTCGCCCGGGTGGGCTGTTCGCCGTCGAACACGATGACACCACATCATCGCTGACCGTCGAATTGATCCAGAGCACAGGGATTTTCGACGACGTCCGGCCGCGGCGAGATCTGGCGGGCCGGCCAAGGTTCGTGACGGCCCGAAGAAGCGGCGCAAGTGACCGGCGCCGCCGTGACGGCCCGAAGGAGCGGCGCAAGTGACCGCAGTCTTTGACTGTGCCGACGCGGCCCAACGCTCGCTCGGAATCGCCTCGGCGGCAGGGGCGGTCAAGGGCGGGCGCCTGGTGGTGATGCCGACGGACACCGTCTACGGCATCGGCGCCGACGCCTTCAACAGCGCCGCGGTCACCGCGTTGTTGTCCGCGAAGGGCAGGGGCCGGGACATGCCGGTCGGCGTGCTGGTCGGCTCGTGGCACACCATCGAAGGCCTGGTCTACACGATGCCCGAAGGCGCCCGCGAACTGATCCGCGCATTCTGGCCCGGCGCGCTGAGCCTGGTGGTGGCGCAGGCGCCGTCGTTGCAGTGGGACCTCGGCGATGCCCACGGCACCGTGATGCTGCGGATGCCGTTGCACCCGGTCGCCATCGAATTGCTGCGTGAAGTGGGCCCCATGGCGGTATCCAGCGCCAACGTCTCCGGGCGCTCGCCGGCGGTGGACGCCGCCGAGGCGCGCGGCCAACTCGGCGACCTCGTCGACGTCTATCTCGACGCGGGAACGTCGCAGCAACAGGCCGCCTCCACCATCGTCGACCTGACCGGAACCGCGCCGCGGATTCTGCGGGCGGGTCCGGTGGGTGTCGAACGGATCGCGGAAGTGCTCGGGTTGGAGCCCCAAAGTCTGACCGCCTAGCCGGGCGGCGCAACGGTTTAGCTCTGAAGGAAGGTGGCGTACGGTCTCGTGGTGTCCAGCGGCCCAGCCGGCGATTTAGCCAGCCTTGCCCTCTCCGATCGCGGTGCCGGTGTCCCGCTGCGCGAGCTTGCGCTGGTCGGACTGACCGCGGCGATCATCACCTACTTCGCGACCGGACCGGTGCGGGTGCTCGCCACCCGATTGGGGGCGGTCGCCTACCCGCGGGAACGTGACGTGCACCAGACGCCCACCCCGCGAATGGGCGGGCTGGCAATGTTTCTCGGCGTCGTCTCCGCCGTCTTTCTGGCCTCCCAACTTCCCGCGCTGACTCGCGGGTTCGTCTACTCCACCGGTATGCCCGCGGTCCTGGTGGCGGGTGCGGTGATCATGGGGATCGGGCTGATCGACGACCGTTGGGGCCTGGACGCCCTGACGAAGTTCGCCGGCCAGATCACCGCCGCCAGCGTGCTGGTCACCATGGGCGTCGCCTGGAGTGTGCTCTACATCCCGATCGGCGGCGTCGGGACCATCGTGCTGGACCAGGCCTCGTCGATCCTGCTCACCCTGGCGCTGACGGTTGCGGTCGTCAACGCGATGAACTTCGTCGACGGACTCGACGGGTTGGCCGCCGGGCTGGGGCTCATCACCGCGATGGCGATCTGCATTTTCTCGGTCGGCCTGCTCCGCGACCACGGCGGTGACGTGCTCTTCTACCCGCCCGCCGTGATCTCGGTGGTGCTGGCGGGGGCCTGTCTGGGCTTTCTGCCGCACAACTTTCACCAAGCCAAGATCTTCATGGGCGACTCCGGCTCGATGCTGATCGGGTTGATGCTCGCCGCCGCGTCCACCACCGCCGCCGGCCCGGTCACGCAGAATGCCTACGGCGCTCGCGACGTATTTGCTTTGCTGTCACCGTTTCTGCTGGTCGTGGCGGTCGTGTTCGTGCCGATGCTCGACCTGCTGCTGGCGATCGTGCGCCGAACGCGGGCGGGCCGCAGCGCATTCAGCCCCGACAAGATGCACCTGCACCACCGATTGCTGCAGATCGGCCATTCGCATCGACGGGTGGTGCTGCTGATCTACCTGTGGGCGGGCATCGTGGCGTTCGGCGCGGTGAGCACGATCTTTTTCAACCCCCGCGATACGGCCGCGGTGATACTGGCGGCCATCGCGGTCGCCGGCGTCGCGACGGCAATCCCGCTCCTGCGCCGCCGCGACAGCTACCAAGACGAGGGCTACGACGAGCAGTAGTAGCGGTGCCTGACCTGTGATACGGTGCAGGTAGAACCCCGAAAAAAGACCTCGCGGGTTGCCGGCCAACCGGTCCCTCGGACGCTGATCCGATCCTGCCGGTGCACGACCGACAAAGGGAGCGACCCCTTGGGTGATTCCAGCGAAACGACTGCGATACGCTCGGCGGGCCACCGATCAGTCGGTCGGGGCATTCCCGCTTCACCAACCCGGGATTGAGGTGCTGCAGTGACGACACCAGCGCAGGACGCGCCGTTGGTGTTTCCCTCTGTCGCCTTCCGCCCGGTCCGCCTCTTCGTGATCAGCCTTGCACTGACCGGGGTGGCCATGCTGGCCGCCGGATTGTCGGGTCACCTCATGCTCGGGGCGTTCTTCGGTGTCGGGCTGCTGCTGGGTTTGCTCAACGCCCTGTTGGTGCGTCGTTCGGTCGAGTCGATCACCGCGAAAGACCATCCACTGAAAAGCTCGCTGGCGATCAATTCGGCGTCGCGGCTGGCGATCATCACCGTTATCGGGCTGATCATCGCCTACGCCTTCCGCCCCGCCGGATTGGGAGTGGTGTTCGGGCTGGCGCTTTTCCAGCTGCTGCTGGTCGCGTCGACCGCGCTGCCGGTCTGGAAGAAGCTGCGCACCGGCGAGCCGGCGGCGGCCGCGGGGTCCGACGGGACGGAAGTTGGGAGCGCTGGCGATGACTGAGACGACGTTTGTGGCCGAGTCCCAAATAGAGGTTGGCGCGCACCACACGGCGACGTGGTTCGGCCTGACCGTCAACACCGACACGATTATGTCGACCGCCATCGCCGCCGTGATCGTGATCGGGCTGGCCTTCTTCCTGCGCGCCAAGATCACGTCGAGCGACGTGCCCAGCGGAGTGCAACTGTTCTGGGAGGCCATCACCGAGCAGATGCGCAGCCAGATCGAGGCCGCGATCGGCATGCGGATCGCACCGTTCGTGCTGCCGCTGGCGGTCACGATCTTCGTGTTCATCCTGATCTCCAACTGGCTGTCCGTTCTGCCGCTGCAATACGAAGAGCACGGGCACACCACCGAGGTGCTGACGCCGGCGGCGGGGGACATCAATTACGTACTCGCGCTAGCGCTTTTCGTCTTCGTCTGCTATCACGTCGCAGGGATCTGGCGCCGCGGGATCATCGGACACCCGATCGCGGTGCTCAAAGGTCACGTGGCGTTTCTGGCCCCGATCAACTTGGTCGAAGAAATCGCCAAGCCGATCTCGTTGTCGCTCCGACTTTTTGGCAATATCTTCGCCGGCGGCATCCTGGTCGCGCTGATCGCGCTCTTTCCGCCGTACATCATGTGGGCGCCCAACGCCATCTGGAAATCGTTCGACCTGTTCGTCGGCGCGATCCAGGCCTTCATCTTCTCGATTCTGACCATCTTGTACTTCAGTCAGGCCATGGAGATCGAGGACCACCACGACTGAAACCAGCACGAATCGGCAGGACCCACGCACCATTACAGAAACCTGGTAGACCGCTACCAGATAAAGGAGGAGAAGGAATGGACCCCACTATCGCTGCCGGTGCCCTCATCGGCGGTGGACTGATCATGGGTGGCGGCGCAATCGGTGCCGGTATCGGTGACGGCGTCGCGGGTAACGCCCTGGTTTCGGGCATCGCCCGGCAGCCCGAGGCTCAGGGCCGGCTGTTCACCCCGTTCTTCATCACCGTCGGCCTGGTCGAGGCGGCCTACTTCATCAACCTGGCGTTCATGGCGTTGTTCGTCTTTGCCACCCCCGTCACGTAATTCATTGTGATGAGCGACCCGAACCCCATTGTTCTGGCCGCGGGCCAGGCCGCAGAGGGCGGCAAGACCAGCAACTTCCTCGTTCCCAACGGCACTTTCTTCTTCGTACTGGCCATTTTCCTTATCGTGCTCGCCATCATCGGCACGTTCGTCGTTCCGCCGATCCTGAAGGTCTTGCGCGAGCGCGAGGCGATGGTCGCCAAGACCGCCGCCGACAACAAAAATGCGACCGAGCAGTTCGACGCCGCGCAGGCCGATTACGAAGAAGCCATGAAGGACGCCCGGGTCAAGGCGTCGTCGTTGCGGGACAACGCCCGGTCGGAAGGCCGTAAGGTCGTCGACGACGCGCGCGCCCACGCCGAGCAGCAGGTGCTGTCGACGCTGCAGACGGCGTCCGAGCAGTTGAAGCGGGAGCGGGACGCCGTGGAACTGGATCTGCGTGCCAACGTGGCGACCATGTCGGCGACCCTGGCCAGCCGAATCCTCGGCGTCGACGTCACTACCTCAGCGGCGACGAGGTAACCCATGTCGACGTTCATCGGGCAGCTGGTTGGGTTCGCGGTCATCGTGTACCTGGTGGTGCGTTATGTCGTTCCGCCAGTGCGCAATTTGATGACCGCCCGGCAAAACACCGTGCGCCAGCAGCTGAACGACTCGGCCGCGGCCGCGTACCGACTGGCCGAGGCGAGTGAGGCCCACGACAAGGCCGTGGCAGACGCCAAGGTGGAGGCGAAGCGAGTCGTCGAAGAGGCCCAGGCCGACGCGGGACGCATCACCGAGCAATTGCGAGCCCAGGCCGGTGTCGAGGCGGAACGCATCAAGGTACAGGGTGCGCGCCAGGTCGAGCTGCTGCGAGCCCAGCTGACGCGTCAGCTGCGTCTGGAGCTCGGCCACGAATCCGTGCGCCAGGCAACGGACTTGGTGCGCAACTACGTTGCCGACGCGGCCCAGCAGGCGGCCACCGTCGATCGGTTCCTGGACGAGCTCGACGCCATGGCGCCGGCACCGGCCGAGGTCCAGTATCCGGTGATGGCCAAGCTGCGCTCGTCGAGCCGAGAGGCGCTGGCCAGCCTGTCGAATCGATTCGGCGCCATTGCCAAAAACCTGGACAGTGCAGCGCTTTCCACGCTTTCCGGCGAGCTGGTGTCGGTCGCCGAGCTGCTGGACCGGGAAATCGTCGTCACCCGGTACCTCACCGCGCCCGCCGAAGACGCGGCGCCCAGGGTCCAGTTGATCGAGCGGCTGTTGTCCGGCAAGGTCGGCGACGCCACGCTCGACGTCGTGCGGTCGGCCGTCTCGGAGCGTTGGTCGGACAACGCCGATCTGGTCGACGCCATCGAACACGTCTCACGCCAAGCGTTGTTGGAAGTGGCCGAACGTTCCGACCAGGTCGACGAGGTCGAAGACCAGTTGTTCCGCTTCTCCCGGATTCTGGACGCGTATCCAGGGCTTGGCATTCTGTTGGGCGACTACGCCGTCCCGGCCGAAAAGCGCCTGGGGTTGCTGCGCACCGTGCTCGACGACAGCAGCGGCACAGTCAATCCCGTCGTGGTCTCCCTGCTTTCCCAGACGATTGCGCTGCTCAGGGGCGAGCCTGCCGAGGAGGCCGTGCAGCTGTTGGCGGAAGTCGCGGTGGCGCGCCGTGGCGAAGTCGTCGCTCAAGTCAGCGCGGCCGCCGAGCTCAGCGATGCGCAGCGCACTCGTCTCACCGAAGTTCTCAGCCGCATTTACGGCCATCCGGTGACCGTGCAGCTGGAGATCCAGGCCGCACTGCTGGGTGGGCTGTTGATCGCGGTGGCCGACGAGGTGATCGACGGGACGCTGTCGTCTCGGTTGGCCGCAGCCGAGGCCCAGTTGCCCGACTAATACGAACTAGCCACCACAGACAGATGCGAACGACGGAAATCAAGTAGGAAGACGAAAAGCCATGGCCGAGTTGACCATATCCGCTGCTGACATCCAAAGCGCGATCGAAGAGTACGTAGGCTCCTTCACCTCAGACACCTCGCGCGAGGAGGTGGGCACCGTCATCGACGCCGGTGACGGCATTGCGCACGTCGAAGGTTTGCCCTCCGTCATGACGCAGGAGTTGCTCGAGTTCCCCGGCGGAGTCCTCGGCGTCGCGCTCAACCTCGACGAACACAACGTCGGCGTGGTGATCCTCGGTGACTTCGAGAAGATCGAAGAAGGCCAGCAGGTCAAGCGCACCGGCGAAGTCCTTTCGGTGCCCGTCGGCGACGCGTTCTTGGGCCGCGTGGTCAATCCACTGGGTCATCCGATCGACGGGCAGGGCGACGTCGAGACCGACACCCGCCGCGCGCTGGAGATCCAGGCGCCATCGGTGATCGATCGGCAAAGCGTGAAAGAGCCGCTGCAGACCGGGATCAAGGCCATCGACGCGATGACGCCGATCGGTCGTGGCCAGCGGCAGCTGATCATCGGCGACCGCAAGACCGGCAAGACCGCGGTCTGCGTCGACACCATCCTCAACCAGCGGCAGAACTGGGAGACCGGCGACCCCAAAAAGCAGGTGCGTTGCGTCTATGTCGCCATCGGGCAGAAGGGCACTACGATCGCTTCCGTCCGCCGCGCGCTGGACGAGGGCGGTGCGATGGATTACACCACCATTGTCGCGGCGCCCGCCTCGGATTCCGCGGGCTTCAAATGGCTTGCGCCGTATACGGGTTCGGCGATCGCCCAGCACTGGATGTACGACAGCAAGCATGTGCTGATCGTCTTCGACGACCTGTCCAAACAGGCCGAGGCCTACCGCGCGATCTCGCTGCTGCTGCGCCGCCCACCAGGCCGCGAGGCCTACCCGGGCGACGTGTTTTATCTGCACTCACGGTTGCTGGAGCGCTGCGCAAAGCTCTCCGACGGACTCGGTGGCGGGTCGATGACCGGCCTGCCGATCATCGAGACCAAGGCCAACGACATCTCGGCCTACATTCCCACCAACGTCATCTCGATCACCGACGGGCAGTGCTTCTTAGAGTCCGACCTGTTCAACCAAGGTGTGCGGCCGGCCATCAACGTCGGTGTCTCGGTGTCCCGCGTGGGTGGCGCGGCGCAGATCAAGGCAATGAAGGAAGTGGCCGGCTCATTGCGTCTGGACCTGTCGCAGTTCCGCGAATTGGAAGCCTTCGCCGCGTTCGCCTCCGACCTGGACGCCACGTCCAAGGCGCAGCTGGACAGGGGTGCGCGGTTGGTCGAGCTGCTCAAGCAGCCGCAGTACCAGCCCATGCCCGTTGAGGAACAAGTGATTTCGATCCTCCTGGGCACCGGCGGCCACCTGGACTCGGTGCCCGTCGAGGACGTCAGGCGATTCGAAACCGAACTGCTCGACCACATGCGGGCCTCCGAGGAAAAGGTCCTGGCCGGGATCCGGGACAGCGGCAAGCTTTCCGACGAGACGACCGAGGAAGTCGAAAAGATCATCAACAACTTCAAGAAGGGTTTCGCCGCCACGGGTGGCGGGTCGGTGGTTCCCGACGAGCACGTCGAGGCCCTCCACGAAGAGGACTTGGGCAAGGAATCGGTCAAGGTCAACAAGCCCGCGCCGGAAGACAAGAAGAAGCCGCAAGACAAAAAGAAGAAGTAGGAGAATGGCTGCCACACTTCGCGAGTTGCGCGGACGGATTCGCTCTGCCAGTGCAATCAAGAAGATCACCAAAGCTCAGGAGCTGATCGCGACGTCGCGTATCGGTAAGGCGCAGGCTCGGCTTCAGTCTGCGCGCCCGTACGCGGCCGAGATCACCCGCATGCTGACCACGCTGTCCAGCGAGGCGGCGCTGGATCATCCGCTGCTCGTTGAGCGGCCCGAACCGAAGCGGGCCGCCGTGCTGGTGGTTTCCTCCGACCGTGGTCTGTGCGGCGCGTATAACTCCGGCGCCTTCCGCCGCGCCGAGGAGCTGTTTTCGCTGCTGCGGCAAGACGGCAAGACACCGGTGCTCTACACGGTCGGCCGTAAGGCGTTGAGCTACTACACTTTCCGGAACTGGGACATCAACGAGTCCTGGACGGGGTTCTCCGAGCAACCCAAATACGAGAACGCCGCCGAGATCGCCTCCACCCTGGTCGAGGCGTTCATCCCGGGCAGCGACGGTCCCGACGACGACGTGGAGGGTGTCGACGAGTTGCATATCGTCTACACGGAATTCAAGTCGATGTTGTCACAATCCACGGTGGCCCACCGGATGGCGCCGATGGTCGTCGAATACTCCGACGAACCCCAGGAGCTGCACACGCTGTATTCGTTCGAGCCGGATGCCACGACACTGTTCGATGCGCTGTTGCCGCGGTATGTGACCACCCGCGTGTACACGGCGATGCTCGAGTCCGCGGCCTCGGAGCTGGCGTCGCGCCAACGGGCGATGAAGTCGGCGACCGACAACGCCGATGATCTCATCAAGGCCCTGACGCTGGTGGCCAACCGCGAGCGGCAGGCTCAGATCACCCAGGAGATTAGCGAAATCGTCGGTGGCGCAAACGCGCTGGCCGACGCCGCTAGGTAAGCCCCACGAGGAAGCGAAGAAAGATATGGCTGCTACTGCAACGACGGCAACGACCAAAAATTCCACCAAGTCCGATACCACCGGCCGCGTGGTCCGGGTCACCGGGCCGGTCGTCGACGTCGAGTTCCCGCGGGGCTCCGTCCCGGAACTGTTCAACGCGCTGAACGCGGAGATCACGTTCGAGGAGCTCGCGAAGACCCTCACGCTCGAGGTCGCCCAGCATCTGGGCGACAGCCTGGTGCGCACGATCTCGCTGCAGCCCACCGACGGCCTGGTGCGCGGGGTTGAGGTCATTGACACTGGTGCCTCGATCTCGGTGCCGGTCGGTCAAGAGGTCAAGGGCCACGTCTTCAACGCGCTGGGACACTGCCTGGACAAGCCGGGATACGGAGAAGACTTCGAGCACTGGTCGATTCACCGCAAGCCGCCGCCGTTCGAGGAGCTCGAGCCGCGCACCGAGATGCTCGAGACCGGGCTCAAGGTCGTCGACCTGCTGACTCCCTACGTGCGAGGCGGCAAGATCGCGCTGTTCGGCGGTGCGGGCGTGGGCAAGACGGTGCTCATCCAGGAGATGATCAACCGCATCGCCCGCAACTTCGGTGGTACCTCGGTGTTCGCCGGGGTGGGGGAGCGCACCCGCGAGGGCAACGACCTGTGGGTCGAGCTTCAGGAAGCCAACGTGCTCAAGGACACCGCGCTGGTGTTCGGTCAGATGGACGAACCGCCCGGCACCCGTATGCGGGTGGCGCTGTCCGCGCTGACGATGGCCGAGTGGTTCCGTGACGAGGCGGGCCAGGACGTGCTGCTGTTCATCGACAACATCTTCCGGTTCACCCAGGCCGGATCCGAGGTGTCGACGCTGCTGGGCCGGATGCCGTCGGCCGTGGGATACCAGCCCACGCTCGCCGACGAAATGGGAGAGCTGCAGGAGCGCATCACCTCAACGCGTGGGCGTTCGATCACGTCGATGCAGGCCGTCTACGTGCCCGCCGACGACTACACCGACCCGGCGCCGGCGACCACGTTCGCCCACCTGGACGCCACCACCGAGCTGTCGCGTTCGGTGTTCTCGAAGGGCATCTTCCCCGCGGTGGACCCGCTGGCGTCGAGCTCGACCATCCTCGACCCCGGTGTGGTGGGCGACGAACACTACCGGGTGGCGCAGGAGGTCATCCGAATCCTGCAGCGGTACAAGGACCTTCAGGACATCATCGCCATCCTCGGCATCGACGAGCTGTCCGAAGAGGACAAGCAGTTGGTCAACCGGGCCCGGCGCATCGAGCGGTTCCTGTCGCAGAACATGATGGCCGCCGAACAGTTCACCGGCCAGCCCGGCTCGACGGTTCCGGTGAAGGAGACCATCGAGTCTTTCGACAAG
>Ga0335075_10010803_pt1 | contig 13847 bp, 11 predicted proteins | sample Lox_Sample_24_FD_206723 | JGI IMG/M metagenome (GOLD analysis project Ga0335075, IMG submission 206723) | Soil microbial communities from Loxahatchee National Wildlife Refuge, Florida, United States - Lox_Sample_2.4 | ecosystem: Environmental > Terrestrial > Soil > Wetlands | place: USA...
CCTGAACATGGATGGGACTGCAAACACAAGGAGGTCTTAGCGTCACTCGGAGGAATCTTTGATCCGAGTGATGACTACTTGCGGGTGGTTCGTGCGGAGCTGGCGCTCGAAGCCATGCCGGAGGTCATGGTCCCAAATGGTCCCAACTTGAAGCATCTAAAGCATTGATGTAAAGTGTCTTAACCTGTTAAGTCGGAGGGCGTGTAGCTCAGCTGGGAGAGCACCTGCTTTGCAAGCTCGCCTTCAACTCACCTAAGTCGTTGAATCGGCGTCTTTTCACCGTGCAAATCCCTCTGCAAATTGGGCTACCAAGCGGGCTACAGAAAGTAAGAGTGTTTTGTGATTCGATGAAGCACGGCGGCCTGGATGCTCGCGAGAGTATCCGGGCCGTGTCACTCGGTGCCGCTCGCGCGTGCCCAGAACAGGCCAGTCTCCCCCTCGCAACCCTTCGGTTAACAGGCCTATACGTGATCTAATCACAATTGAGCCGGAGCCGAGTCTTTCGGCCCTTGAGCGTGTTAGCAGCGTAGCGGTCCTGGTTTCGACGATGCTGATGAAGCGAGGGTGTATGCGATGCTCGTTACCTCGGCCCCTCATCCAGGATGTTTGGCCATGAACTGGAGGATCAGGTCTGCAATCTCGTCAGTCTTTTCGTCCAGTGCGAAGTGCCCGGCGTCGAGCAGGTGGATTTCCGCATCCGGTAGATCCTGCTTAAAGGCTTCTGCACCGGCCGCGATGAAGGAAGGGTCGTTCTTGCCCCAAACCACAAGGGTCGGGGGTTGGTGATCGCGGAGCCAAGCCTGCCATTTTGGATAAGACGCGACGTTGGTGCGGTAGTCGTAGAGCAGGTCTCCCTGAATCTCGCGCTGACCGGGCCGCGACAGATCGGCATACTCGCTGTTCCAGGTATCGGGATTGTAGCGCTCGGGATGAGACGTGCCGGCAAGGTGCCGATCTTTGGTGGCCTCGAAGGAAAGAAACGCATTCAGTACCTCAGGATGCGCCTTCGGATCAGCCCAGTACTCCGCGATCCTTGTCCATTTGGCTCCTAGGCCCGCCTTGTAGATGTTGCCGTTTTGAATGATGAGCGCATGCAGTTGATCGGGGTGCGCCAGAATGATGCGGAAGCCGATCGGCGCGCCGTAGTCGTGAAGGTACAGAGTGTAGCGGGTGACCTTCAGCTTCTCGAGAAGATCAGTCATCGTCTGGGCAAGATGATCGAAGGTGTAAGTATAGGCGGTGGGCGAAGGCGTGTCGCTCAGACCGAATCCGGGATAATCCGGAGCGATCAGATGATATTTTGTCGCGAGCAAGGGAATGAGCGTGTCGAACTCACGCGAAGACGACGGGAAGCCATGCATGAGCACGATGGTTGGGGCGTCTTCAGGGCCGGCTTCCCGGTAGAAAATTTCGATGCCGTCCACCTGCACGCTGTGATATGTCGTCGTATCGTTGGTCGAAGCCAGCGGCGCGGCTTGTGCCGTGCCTGCAAAAAGGGCCGTGGCAAGAACGTATTTCGATAAGCGGTTCACTAGAATTCTCCTTATGCGAGCGATTGTTGCAAATCATCCAGTAAGAAAAGTGTGGTGCGCGATGAAGATGCTCCGGCATCGCTAGGGGCGTCTAACTTGTTCAAGCGCCAAGGTATCGATGTATTGACGGTGGCGTTTGATTTTCCCGTCCTGGATATCCCATACATGCGCGTATGCAACATCGGCACGTTTGTGCGTTGCACGGTGTACGCAAGCAAAGCGGCCCAGTGACACCACCGTCGAGCCATCGATAAGAAATTCCGAAGGAGCTGGTGAGAAGCTCTCCCACTCCTGCATGATTGGAACGAACACTTTTTTCATAACCTCCTCAGGACCTCTGTCCTGAATGTTGAAATCAACAACTGAGATCCACTCGATGTCGAGAGCCATCAGGCCAACCATCTTCCCGGTGTCACCTACTGCTGTTGCCGCATAGAAATCGCGTACTGTGTCGACTGGCGTCGTCATTGCATCCTCCTTAGCTATAACTTCATCTGCCATGGCGCGACGGTCAGCCATCCCTTCCAGCAGCAAACTCCGATCCAGCTTGTTGCTCCCGCGTATAGTCTCTTCAGGGCAAGATCCCACAAGCGAGAAGAATAGTTCACAATTCTCGTCACGCACTTGAGCAAACCTGAAGTATCGCCGGCTGCTGTGTCATGATCGGCTCATCTGAATTCCTGCATGGGTTAGACATGGTTTGCAGAATCCGGAAGAGGCTCGCTGGCAACTGTCACTTAACTTTCGTGCGCTCTGGAAATTCGACGCGGTTCTGAGCAAGATACCGATGAATGTCCGAGACGACCACGGAGCCCTCTCCAACAGCAGATGCAACACGTTTCACAGAAGCAGCCCGCACGTCACCGACAGCATAGATACCGGCAACACTGGTCGCATAAGGTGTGACTTCAAATCCGTTGCTTCCGCCGGTAAGAACAAATCCTTTGCTGTCCAGCTTGACCGTGCCATATAGCCAACCAGAGTTCGGCTGCGCGCCAATCATCACAAAGACACTTGAGATTTGCTTCCTCATCGATTCGCCCGTTTTGCGATTCGTCCACGTAACGAACTCAAGTGCCGATTCACCTTCAAGCTCGACAATCTCTGTATCTGTGTAGAGAGTGATCTGTGGGGAACGCTCGATTCGAGAAATCAGATATTGCGACATGGTGCTCTCTAAAAAAGCACCGCGGATGATGTGGTGTACGTGTTTTGCAACTTCTGAGAGGAAGACTGAAGCTTGCCCAGCGGAGTTTCCTCCGCCTACAACGATAACTTCTCGGTCGCGACACTGCAGAGATTCCATCGCGGTCGCAGCGTAGTAGAGCCCCCTGTTTTCAAAATCCGCGTGGTTCTTTATGTCAAGTCGTCTATACCGCGCTCCGCTCGCGATCACAACAGAACGTGCGCAAACACCCACCCCGCCAGACAGGGTCAACCGATGCATGTGATCCTCTTGCGTTGCGCTCACAACATCACGTGAGATGGCGAAGTGAACACCAAACTTGAGAGCTTGAAGGTGACCGCGGCTCGCCAGTTGCGTCCCCGAAACTCCGGTCGGAAATCCGAGGTAATTCTCAATTTTCGAGCTGGTACCGGCTTGGCCGCCAGGGGCAATTCCTTCGATCACAATCGTGGATAGGCCCTCGGAAGCTGCGTAGACCGCAGCGGCAAGACCGGCGGGGCCTGCTCCGACAACAGCCACATCATAGATCGTATGGGGTTCAGGAAGTTCTGTAATGCCTAGTTCGTCAGCGAGATTGCAGATGGCCGGCCGAACCAAGACACGACCATCCAGCAGTTCGACTTCTGGCATGTTCGTCGCAGCCGAGCCCTTGTCGGGTTCATCGTTCGTTGGCAACGCCTCGATCCGGTGCGGATAGTAGTTGCGAACCAGAAAGCGACGGAGGTTTAGTAGATCCGGACTACCTTCGCATCCTCGAAGTACGACTCCCGTAGATGGATCGCTGATCATGGCGATGCGACGCCATATGCATGCGGAAACGATAATATTCGCGAGATCGCCCTCAGCACGCATCAACGTGCGCAAGTTCATTCGAGAGACTCGCAACAGCCGGCTCGTCGATGCCGTTCGTGCTTCGGCAACGGATCTCTGCGTGTTCAAGACGTTTAGCTCGCCCGTAAATTCCCCCGCACGCAAAGAGCGGAAACGTTTTGAGCCTCCTCCTTTCACTGGAACCCGGCTTTCAATCTCCCCTGTGAGGACCACAAACATGTCTGTGTCCCGATCGCCATACATATACAGACAAGTGTCTTTCGGGACGGTCTCTTCCTGTCCGTAGGAGCCGAGTCTTTCAAGCATTTCCTCGCTCAATCTGGGAAAGGCCAGATCAAGACGAAGCTCGACATCCGGGGTCGACGAAGGAGCAGGTTGAGGCGATACAGCGTCGGCTGCCGCAGTGAGTTCCTCTTGAGGCTCGCTCATTTGAAGTGTCCTCCGCAGATTGCTCCGTGACAGCAAAGGCTATGGATGTCCATAAAAACGTCTCCTGAATTCATCTGGCTTCTGAGTGTGTCTCCATCCTCCCAGGGGTTCGCCCACAATGGTGAGAAGGACGATTGCCGCCATGTTACCGACCGAAGACAGCTTTAATTTCGCCCGCCACCGTATGCACGTTCTCGTCGAGTACAAAGTGTCCAGCATCCAGCCAAACGATCTTGGCTTCTGGCAGATCACGCAGGTACGCCTCAGCGCCGGACGGGACGAAGAACGGGTCCTTCTTGCCCCAAGCAATCAGCGTTCGGGGCTTGTGCGCGCGGAAAGCAGCCTGCCACTCGGGATAGAGTGAGATGTTGGACTTATAGTCTTCTAGCAGATCAACTTGGTAGTCCTGCACCCCGGGCCGGTCGAGTAATGCTTGATCGAGTACCCAATTGTCCGGATTGATAGACTCGGGATCCTTTGCGCCAACTAACCAATGGAACTTCGTGCCTTCCAGACTGACAAAATCGCGCGCGGGCCCCTCGGTCTCAGGCGTGCGCTTCTCCCACAGCGGCATCAGCACCTTCTTGGGGGCGTCTCCTACACCTTCCATGTAGGCATTGGCGTTCTGAATGATAAATCCCCTTACTTTCTGTGGGTCCTCAGCGAATAAGCGGAATCCCACCGGCCCGCCGTAATCCTGCATGTAGAGGATGTACGACGTGAGATGGAGCTGATCGAGCAGACCGCGCACATGTGCCGTGAGAGCATCAAACGTGTACTCGAAATCATCTCTCGAAGGAGCATCAGAATGTCCAAATCCGATGTAATCGGGAGCGATCAGGTGAAAGTCGGCTGCTAGCAACGGAATCAGTTCGCGAAACATTTGGCTGCTGGTGGGCAGTCCATGCAGCAAGACGATCGTTGGAGAATTGGGATCGCCGGCTTCGCGGTAGAAGACTGTGCGGTCGTTCACGGTCGCCGTCCGATAGTGGGTCATATGCGAGTTTGCTTGCGGTGTTGAGGATGCCATTTGAACTCCCTGTTGATTACGTTTCGGTTGGGCGCGGGCGAGCAGCCGGTCCACCGCGACGGCGTCGTCCGCAATGCAGGTAAGCAGGAGCGGGGCAGAGGCGACCGGCCCGCCCACCCGCACCCAGCAGCGGCATCACCCGGTTCCAACTAGACCCGTCCGCCCATGCCGCTTGAGCCAGCACTACTGTTGCAGCTTTTCTGATACACCATTTATGCCTCCACCTTCTTCGCGAAGAACGCGCTGGGCAGGCCGACGAACAGAGCATGGCCCATGACGCCGCTGACCCACGCCGCAGTCGTGATCGGGCTGGGGGCGACCGCGGTAAGCGGCAACACCACCAAGTTCATCACTGCCCACACGGCAGCGCCGTACACCAGTCCCAAGAGCGCCCAGTGGGTACGCAACACAGCGACGCGTCGGCTCGCAAGGATATAGATCGCTGCGACTACCAGCGCGATAGCGAAATGCACGACGAGGCCAAATCCCGCGCTTGCAAGGCCGTCCGAGAAAGACCGTGCGCCTAGCAGACTGCTCGCGATGTACTGCAGCACCTGGATCGGATTTTGGCCGTGCAGGCCGTGGACGACGATGCCATCAGCTGCATCGAGCACTCCAACCACCAGCGTGGCATAGAGGATGGCGCGAGAGACGGGCGATGTGTGCGCCGCCGGCCGCGGCTCACTCCAATGCGTCGGGCTCAGGTTAGAAGTGGTCATTTACCCGCCTCCGTCTTCTTCCCTTTTCCTAGAAAGCCGATGATCTTGCTTGCGACGAGCTCGCTGTGCTCTTCCAGCAGGAAGTGGCCACCGTCGATCAGGTTCAGTTCCGCTTTGGGCAGGTCGCGCAGGAACGCCTTGGCTCCCGGCACGATAAAGAAGGGATCGTTCTGCCCCCACACGATGAGCGTGCGCGGCTGGTGCATGCGGAAGTATTCGTGCCACGCGTCGTAGAGCGCCACGTTCGAGGTGTAGTTATAAAGGAGTTCGAGTTGAATGGCGTCATTGCCGGGTCGGTCCAGCAGCGTCTGGTCGAAGGTGTAGCTGTCTGGGCTCACTGCCGCCACGTTTTTTGCACCATGCGTGTACTGGAAGATCGTCGTCTGCTTGGTCAGCATCGTGCGCGGCGCCTTCTCCGTCTCCTCGTTGCGATTCGCCCAGAATGCCTGCAGCGGCTCGAAGGCGGGGCTGATGCCTTCCATGTAGGCATTGCCGTTCTGCACGACGATGCCTTCGATCGCTTCCGGATGACGCGAGGCGATGCGGAAACCGACAGGCGCGCCGTAATCCTGCACGTAGATGCTGAACTTCTTCAAACCCAGTGTTGTAAAGAGCAGCTCCTCGATCTGCGCCGTGATGTTGTCGAAGTTGTATTGAAAGCGGGTCGCCGCGGGAGCATCGCTGTAGCCGAAGCCGAGGTAGTCCGGCGCGACAACGTGGAAGTGGCTGGCGAGCTGCGGGATCAGTTCCCGGAACATGTGCGACGACGACGGAAAGCCATGAAGCAGAACGATCGTCGGATTCGTGGTCGAGCCGGCCTCGCGGTAGAAGATCTTGTGGCCTTCGATGGTGGCATGCTGGTATGTAGTCATGTGGTTCTCCTTATTGCCAATCTGATTTTTTGTACGCGAGAGCAGCGCACTGGCGGCTTCCAACACGAACTCTACAACGGTCGCAGGCGACGAGATCTGAGGAGCATGATCTACATCGTACGAACGGACCTGTGCGCCCATGCGTTCGGCCACGAAACGTTGTGTCTTCGGGCTGAACATACGATCGTCTTCAGCCAGTAGATACCACGAAGGCTTCGTCCTCCATGCTGGAGCCTTGATGGCTTCGCTTAGACACTTCATGGCTATCGGGCGTTGTGCTGCTATCCTGATTTCGTTTTGCTCCGCCGTGGCCCGGTGGCCGACCGCTTTCTTCATTCCTTCCTCCGACATCCATAAAAGACCATGACCGTCGGGTTCCAGGTGGGGAGCTTTTTCATGTGGAGACTCTCGAAAGAACAAGTCCCCCACGGTTTCTCCTTCTGCTGGTGGCATCGCTGCCACAAAGGCCAGGCCTCGGACACGGTCATCACTTTCGAGGGCGGTGATCACGGCGCCGGAATACGAGTGAGAGACGAGGAGGATTGGGCCCTCGCCCGCTCTTTCTAAAGCCACTTTCAAAGCAGACACATCGTCGGACAGCGAAGTCATTGGAATCTGGGCAGCGATGACCTTGATGCCCGCCTTGAGTAGTGGGCCGATCACTGCAGACCACGAGGATGCGTCCGCCCATGCGGCATGCACCAGAACGATCGTTGCGTTAGAAGGAATTTTGTCCATGATTCACCTTTCGCCGAGTCAACATGCATGTCATGACTGCATTTGAAAACCCCTCATCCGCTTCGATCTTGCGTACGGATGCAACAGTCAGATCAAACTGTGAACTGCCGGGGTCAGAAACTGCTTTCCGGTTGCGTGATAGGGTTGACATGTTTTAATTCATAACAATTCCTCGTTCTCAATTACTCGGGCGCTCAGTTTTTACAGGTCATATGAGTGAGGTCGGTGAGCGAAAGTTACATCGATACGAAAAACACTGCGGGCGGCAACGTTAAGGCCGAGCGATTCTCTTGTCACATTTCCTTGCGTGATTTCGCATTTGTGCGCGCGTTCATGAGCATCGAACTCTAGAAGCGATTCAGAATGCATGGGGAGAACGAAAACGAGTATTGAGAGCGAGTTACTTTGGGTTGGACTTCAACTTTGACATAACGCGCTCGATGATCTGGGCGGAAAGTTCTTGAGGCAAGTCGAAGGAATTGCTCTCAGCTACGATTTTGATTGCTTTAGACGTGGAGTCATACAACACATTACATTCCCGACACTCTCGCCGATGCTGTTCGAGTTGCATGCGGACTTCCGGCGAGACCCGGTTCTCAAGATAATCCCCGAACTCCGCGAGAAACTCTTCGCACGTCATCATCGATCGATTCTCAGGCATTCTTTGAGAAGTACGGCATTAGCAAGTCTCGCAACATCAACCGTCCTCGGAGCAGGCGTGTCTTCACCGTTGAGACGGTCAGCCCCAACTGCCGAGCCGCTTCAAGCCCCGAAAGCTGCTGGACATCACGGAGGACGACCACCACACGATACTTGGTGGAAAGCTGCAAAATTCCTCGCTCAACGATATGCTGGATCTCCGCTCTAGAGTAAGCCTGTTCGGGGTTGTCCTGCCATGTTCTTACCTGCCGAGGGGCAGAGTAACAATCGTCGCCGAGTTCAACCGTATCGAGGCTCTCCGTGTCCTTTTGACGTCGCAAGCGTTGAAGCGCTGCGTTTCGTGCAATACTCACGAGCCAGGTAGAAAATTTCGAGCGCCATTGAAATCCGCCTATGTACTTGAATGCGCTTAAGAAAGTTTCTTGCATCGCATCCTCGGCCTCGTCCCGATCGCCGAGAATGGCCACCAAAACGCGATAAATCAACCGACTGTGACGGCGCACCAGTTCTTCGAATGCCTCCAAGTCGCCGTCCTGGGCACTGGCAACGAAATCGGCATCGGGGTCTTCCAGGGGCTTCGAGGAATGAGTGGTTCCGCATTCCGTCGCGCCCACCACGCTAGTTTCCAGTTTGCCCATTGCTCATCTCCAATCTTCTTCGATTTGGCCGATTTTCGTTTCGGCGAAGTCCACCACGGTGCGGGCTACGTGGTTTATGTAATTCGCAAGAATGTTCAGCACCACATTGGCAACGGTCTCGACAATTTCGCCGTCCGTGAGCCCGCAGGTGCGTGCATGTTCCAGGTCGGCGTCGCTGACTTCGCCGCGCTGCACGACGATGTCACGAGCGAGTTTCAAGATGGCTTCAGTCTTGGCGGTCGCCGCGATCGATCGAGCCGCATCGGCGATTTCCTTTTCAGTCAGCCCGGCTCTGCCACCCATGAATACATGCGCACTTAAGCAATAACGGCACAAGTTGCTTTCTGCCACGGCAAGGGCGATTTGTTCGCGAATCTTGGCGTCGAAACTCCCGCCGGCCAGCGCAGCATCAAAGTTGAGATAACCCTCGAGTGCCGCGGGCGCATTACCGAGCACACGGAAAACGTTGGGCACGATGCCCAACTTGGCTTGCACGTCATCGAAGAGTTCTTTGGTCTTGCCGGTCGCGCGCGCCGGGTCGAGTTGAGTGATGCGATTCACGTTCCCTCTTTCAGAGGCTGCTTTGGCGTTTCACGCCATGCAATTTGGACAGCGCTATGACTGATAATCACGTACGGTGCCAAACGGTTTTTTCCTGCTATCCCATTGGAAAAGAGGAAGTTTCAGGGGCAATCCGAATGGATAGCAAAACTACGATTTATCGTAAATTACGATTTGTCGTTTGGCTGGCGACGAAAAGTCGGAGTAATCTTAGAAGTGAATACTTGTGAAGCCCTTACTGCCAAAAGACGAACTAGAGCGATTGAAGGCACTGCGGCGGTATCGCATCCTGGATACTCCGCCCGACGGAGCGTTCGATCACATCGCAGAATTAGCCGCGGGTCTGTTCCGAGTGCCGATAGCGCTGGTCAGCCTGGTGGACCACGACCGCATCTGGTTCAAATCGCACTGCGGCCTGGAAGATGCGGAGGTCGGGCGCCAGGCAGGGTTGTGCGCGTCAGCAATTCTCTCGACGGAGGTGTATCACGCTCGCGACGCCGCACACGACCCTCGTGCACAAGACAACCCGCTGGTGGCTGGACCTTGTCATATCCGTTTTTATGCGGCCGCACCGTTGCGTACCCATGACGGTTTCAATCTAGGTACCCTCAGCGTTATCGATAGAGTGCCCCGCGAGCTGGCGCCGGACGAGGCACAGATGCTCAAGAAGCTGGCGGCGCTGGTCATGGATCAGATGGAATTACGATTGGCCGCGCGCAAGGTTGCCGAACAGGTGGAACACAGCATGGGTGAGCAACTCCGCCATGCCAACGAGGAGCTGGGACGCAGCGAACAGCGTTTCCGCGACCTTTTCGACGAGGCCCCGATCGCCTACGTTCATGAGGGTCTGGATTCGCGCATTATTCAGGCTAACCACACCGCGATGAGGATCCTTGGCCTCAAGCCTGAAGAGGTCGCGGGTACGTTCGGCAAGTCTCTCGTACCTGACACGCCTGACGCCCAACGCCACCTGCGCGAGGCGCTCGAATCTGTCGGTCGCGGCACCGACACCACTGGCGTCGTTCTTGAACTGCGTCGCAAGGACAACGGCAAGCCGGTGTGGGTGCAGTGGTGGTCCAGGCCGGCTGCTGGCGGTGACTACACGCGCACGATGTTCATTGACATCACGGACCGCGTGTTGATGGAGCAGGAGCAGGTTCGACTTCAAGATCAGAACGCCTATTTGTGGGAAGAGATCCGCAGCGGACATAACTTCGGGGACCTTATCGGAGAGAGCCCCGGTCTTAGAAAGGTGAAACACCAAATTCAGCTCGTCGCGCCCACGGATGCCTCGGTGCTGGTTGCTGGAGAAAGCGGCACGGGGAAAGAACTCGTTGCCCGTGCGATTCACGACCACAGTGCGCGGAAGAGCCGAGCTCTCATAAAGCTGAATTGCAGTGCAGTTCCCGAGGGCTTGTTCGAGAGCGAATTCTTCGGTCACGTGAAAGGTGCATTCACCGGCGCGCTCAAAGACAAGCCGGGCCGCTTCGAGCTGGCCGACGGCGGCACACTGTTCCTCGATGAAATCGGCGAAGTGCCCCTCGCGATGCAAGCAAAGTTGTTGCGCGTTTTGCAGGAGCAAGAACTTGAGCGCGTCGGCGACACACGCACGCGCAAGGTAAATGTCCGTATTATCGCTGCGACCAATCGCGATCTGAAGAAAGAGGTCGATGCTGGGCGCTTCCGGCAGGATCTTTTTTATCGCTTGAGCGTTTTTCCGATTGAAGTGCCCCCATTGCGCGAACGCCGCAACGACATCCCGCCGTTGGTGGGATACTTCCTGGAACAAAGCGCCCGGCGGTTGAATCGTCCCACACCGAGAATCTCGCGGGCTGCGATGAGCCAGCTCACCGCCAACGACTGGCCTGGTAACGTGCGGGAACTTCAAAACACCGTCGAACGCGCAATCATTCTCTCGCGAGGAGGCCCTCTACATTTCGATATGGCCGGTGTAACTGGCGCTCCTCCCGCGCCTACTCATGTAGTTTCAAAGCCTATACTGATGACGCGCGACGAATTGAAGCGCCAGGAACGCGACGGCATCGCTGTCGCGCTGAAGCAAACTGGCGGCAGGATCTTTGGACCAGGAGGCGCCGCGGAATTGCTCGGGATGAAGCCAACAACTTTGGCTTCGCGCATCAAGGTTCTGAAGCTCAATCGAAAGACTGGGTCATAAGAATTTCGGTTTTATGCTCGGCTCGCGGCGAGCGAGGTTGCTTCTGCCGATGAGCTGCTCAATCTGGAAGCGACTTTTGATGTGTCGTTGGAGGTCAACTCTCGGCGAATCCAAGAGTTGCACCTTTCGAACTCCCTGCCGGGAACGTTCCCGTCGGACTGCTAGCGCCGAAATCGCCGGCGTTCGGCGTGGCCGTCGCCTAATTGTGTCGCGACAAGTTTATTCTGCTGTGTGGTTACAAGTATATTGTGCGGTCGAATCACAAGTCGTGTGACTACAAAACTATTCCTTTAGCACAATGTACAGTGTATTCAGATGTTTAAAGGCATCAAGGAATCCAAGAAAGGATCAAAAGTGTCCAGAGGGCCCCACCGATGCTTCTCGGAGATTTGGATCGGAAACGCGAACTGAGCCTCATGGCGAGTCCAGCTCTGTTTCCATTGACAGATTATGACAAGTCTGTTATAAATTGACATTATGAAACCACAGGAGCTCAAGCAGGCTCGCCAGCATAACGGCTGGACGCAGGAGCAGGCAGCTAGCCATCTAGGGGTGACCCAGGCGTATTTGAATCTGCTTGAGAATGGGAAGCGGCGGTTGACACCTTGGGTGGTTCGCCAGGCCGTTTCTGTCTACGGACTTTCGCCGGAGGTTCTTCCCGTCGGCGAAGATTTTGTGCCGACTCAGACGAGCGATGACCAACTTGTGGAACGGTTGGCAAGGCTCGGATATCCCGGTTTTGCGTACGTCAAAACCCATACCGCAAAGAAGAACCCTTATGAGGTGCTGCTCACGGCATTGGGGCAAACGACTCTCGATGGCCGCGTGGCGGAGGCTTTGCCGTGGGTGGCGATGAAGTACGCGCGGCCGGATACGTGGCTGGTCGGAAATGCCCGGAAATTCAATCTTCAAAATAAGCTCGGTTTTGTCGTTGGGCTTGCGCGACGCGTGGCCGACGGTCATAGGGATCACCCCAGATCGGAGGAACTCGGCAAGCTCGAAGATATGCTTGAAGAGAGCCGCCTTGTGAAGGAGGGTTTCTTCTATCGTCCTCCTCTGACGGAGAGAGAACGGGAGTGGCTTTTGAAGAATCGCACCGGCGACGCGGCACACTGGAACCTTCTCGCGGACATGCGGCCGGAGCAACTTTCCTACGCCAGGTGAAACGTCCGGCGCCAAACTTCCTTCTCCATGGAAGGATTTTCTCGGAGAGATCGACAGAGCGTTAGAAAAGCCACTTGAAATCCACTGCATCGGGGGTTTCGCGCTCGTCTTTTATTACGGGATCCCGCGCACGACCGGGGATATTGACTACTACACGGCTGTGCCCGCGGACATCAATCTAGAAGCAATTGCCGGCTACGATTCCGACCTGCATCGGAAATACAAAATCTATCTCCATCGTGTCACGGTCACAACTCTGCCAGAAGAGTGCGAAGAGAGACTTTCCGAAATGGCGCCTGGACAGTTCGAGCGCCTCAGGCTTCTCGTACCCGATCCCTACGACTACATCTTGTCAAAGTTGCAGAGCGCAGCATTGAAGGATTACGACGACGCCTCGTTTTTGTTCCAGTCGAGACGACTAAAGAGCGAACTTCTTAGAGAGCGGTACCGGCAGGAATTGAGAGATTATCTGATCGGACCGCCCGACCAACACGACGAGACTTTGGAGCGCTGGCTCGAGATATTCGAATCCCGACGTTGACCGCACTCGGAGAAGGAGCAACTTCTCATGAGACAGGTGTTCGCGCGACAGCAAGAAATCTAGCCGAATCTTTTGCCTGAGAACCGAATGTTCCTTCGAAATTCAACTTGCCGACAATTACGAAATCGGCTCCGCGGATGGGGATTCTCGGCCTGCGGTGTTCCGATGACGATGTCACGGGTGACGTAAATCAGCTAGTAGACCACCTGCTAACGGAACAGGTGCTCATTGCCATCCCAATTCTGCTACAATCTTTTGTAATCATAGAGTTAGCGTGGGCGTGTAGCTCAGCTGGGAGAGCATCTGCTTTGCAAGATGCAAGGCCAATCCACTAAGTGCCGCATCTGGTGTCGCTTACACGGCTCCGTGCGGTGCAACCAACCCCTTGAATTGGACTGAAGCTGGACTGAAATCGTTGACGTGTACGGCTGCCTGATCGCCCAAGGCGACTCGAAGTGCGGGCATTTACATTCTAGGATCCGTTGGCCTTTCTCCTGATCACGCCGAGTTTACTGATTCGGACTAGATTCTGGCCGCACTTTCCGTGACCGAAGTTGTCTGGCAGCCCCTGTAGGCTCAAGAACAAACACCCCCTTAGTCCCTTCGCTCAAGGCGACTAAACAGGATGAGTCCCGATTGTCCGTGCCAGCTCAGGCGGTCGAAGCAACACTTGCCTGAAGTCTACTCGCGGGAGTCTGAAAACCTAAAGTCTTTCTCGGGCGTTGATTCAAGCGCAGCGAGACCTGGTCGAGCTGCGCTTGAGAGATGGG
>Ga0335075_10010805_pt1 | contig 13846 bp, 11 predicted proteins | sample Lox_Sample_24_FD_206723 | JGI IMG/M metagenome (GOLD analysis project Ga0335075, IMG submission 206723) | Soil microbial communities from Loxahatchee National Wildlife Refuge, Florida, United States - Lox_Sample_2.4 | ecosystem: Environmental > Terrestrial > Soil > Wetlands | place: USA...
TCCGCAGGTCGTTCTCTTGAGTAGCCGGTAGCGGCGAAGACATGCCCTTCCCCCGTCAGGTCGCGTTGAGTGGCGCGTAGTAGCCCCCCCGGTGGCTACTACGCTGGCATTCTAGCCATCCGGGGTTGGTGAATCAACCGGCTTAGCGTCGCCGACCCCGCCCCTGCTGTATTCCGGCCAGCCTAGGCATCCTGCTTCGAGGAGTTGAACCGCTCACGCAGCCTTATCAGGCCGGGACCGAAGGTGGATTCGAGCAGTTCCCCGTGCGTAGCCAGGATCTCCAGCTTGTAGAGGTCGTGAACGATGAGTTCGGTGACCGGGACGGCGAGCCCGGGATGGCGTGTCCAGGCCGCGCGGCTCTGCGACCCGCTCGAGACGTTGCCGGCCACGATCTCGCGATCGTCCGCGCTCACGACCAGCCAGCGCCCGCCGAGGCCGGTGGTCACCTCGTCGGTAGACGGGTGCTGGTGAACTTCGGCGAATGGATAATCCGGATCGCCGTAGGCCACAGCGATGACCTGGAGTCCGCGGCTGGCGGCCTGCTGCAAGTCCTTTCGCAGTTCGGAGGCGTCTGCCGCCCAGATTTCCAGGAGGATGCGCCGCCTCGCTCTCCGGACCAGGTCGCGGACTCGCTCAATTATCTCCCGACGGCCCTGGATGTCCCAGATCACGGCGTCGCCGTCAAGCTGCGACGCATAGCTTTCCATGGCGTTCTCGGCGGCGGCCAGCCGTTCGGTCATCTGGCGCCGATACCGCTCGATCAGCTCTTTGGGCGGGAGCGGGCCGTAGAGTTGCGGATCGCTCCGGGCCACGTGCACCGTGTTCTTGTTGACCAAGGACGCCAGCACCTCGTAAATCTTGCCGCGCGGGATGCCGGACCGCTTCGCCACCGCGTAGCCTGACAGCGGTGCCTCTTCCACCAATGCCAGGTAGGCACGTGACTCCCACTCGGTAAGGCCGAGTGCCTGGAGGTGCTGGGCTGGGGTGGTCATGATGTCTCCATGGCTGGACGCGTACGCCACAGCTTTCACTTGATGGAACGCGATGCTTGTCTCGAAACCGCAGATGACAATAGCAGCATGCTAGCTCGCTTGCCAGCGTCAACGTCAGGCAGGTGACCAGCATGTAGGCAGAGCGATGCCGAGGTGTTGCCCGGGCGTCCGAGCCTGTTAAGCGAGTGTTTGACCTTTGGTGCGGCTGAGCGTGCTGGGGGACTGGCGCCGAGGTGATCGCCGTCACGCGTGCTGGCCGGGCTACTGGCGCCGAATGCAGGTGGCAGCCGAGGCACTGCTGTAACACGCCTGACGCTGGCGATCCGTTATTTCAGGGATGCCCTGATGTCACGCGTTCCACTCCCGGTGTTCACCGGGGACGGAATGCTGAAGATCAAGCCCTCCGTTGGTGAACCTCGTGCGCCGCAAAGCGAAACCTTGCTTTAGGTGGCCAGATTGCCGTCGGCCTGGGCGCACTTCTCCCGAAATCGATTGCATCGATTCTTCGGCCGCGATTGGATCAAATCGGACGTGGCTGAGCCGAAAATGGGACCTTCGCTGGGCAGGCGGCAGCCGACGGCGGAGCCGTCGGCTGCCCGGCGCGGGGCGTCGGCCGGGAGTGTGTGAGGTTAGCGGTGCGTGGTGGACGGGCTGGAGTTCGCCGGTTCCCGGGTCGATGGCCTCGATGGTGACCTTGTAGCCGAGGCGTTCGAGGGCGCGGGCGCGGCGGTGGATGTCTGCCCTGGCTTCTCATGATGGCGACCTGGGCTTTCTCCCCGGGCATGTGGGTGCACAGGCGCCGGTACTTAGCGCCGAGGAAGGTCTGGGTGCGGCCGGCGCTGATGGATGCCTCGCCGAGGGCGCCGCCGATGTAGGGGTTGCCGCGGCCGGCGGCGTTCTTGTCTTTGCGCTTGCCCGCTGATTCGGCCACCACGACGGGGAAGGCATGCCGGGCGGACGCCGAACCCGCCTGATACACGCATCCTGCGGACGCGAGCTTCAGGTCCGCAACCGCAGGAAACGGCCGGCCAGGCCACCGCAGCCCGGGAGGTCATCGACATCACAAGCGCCCCGCACCATACTGAAACACACGGCCACCGCCTTCATCAACACACGGCCACCGCCTTCATCTCACGTCCTGGGGAGGGGACAGTGACGATGATGACGCGGTGGCCGCTTGGCATCAACGGGGACCTGCATCACCACAGCGGCGACACACCACAAACGAAACAGCAGAGGTTAAATAACAAGCTGAGAACGTGTCGCGCTATGCACGGGCAAATGCCCGTAACCAGCAATAACACGCTGACGCTTGCTGAATAGCTACAATCGGACTTGACGGGCGTGACCATCGAAGCTACACTCTTTTTTTGAGTCGCTACCTAGGGAGTGACGCATAGATCCCGTGCAAGTGGTTCGGAATGCAATATACAGTAGGTGATATACGATTATGTCCGCGAATTCATTGGGTTGACGCCCTCTTGGAAACTAGCCATTGCGTCCGTCCAGACCTTCTACCGAGCCATTCCCGTGCTATCGCTTCATCGCAGTGGACGGTACAAACAAGATGGACGGGCCCTCCTCGTGTGGTGGTGACCCAGCCGTGGCAAGTCTAGCCCGCAGTGCTCCAATGCAATTCATCGCAGCCGGTACTTTGTGCCGTGGCTCGTCATTGTCGCCAGACGAGGAGCCGGAAGAATTTATCTGCCTCAGCGAGTTTTTCATCGACCGGGATCCCGTGACGAATGCGCAGTTCGCCGAGTTCATCGACGACGGCGGTTACCAGAAGCCAACGCTGTGGACCCCTTATGGCTGGCATAAAGCGCAGGAGCTTGGCCTTCGGGAGCCGAACTACTGGCGCGACCCGGTGTGGAACTCCAGCGACGTCCCGGTCACCGGGGTCAGCTGGTGGGAGGCTCTCGCCTTCGCGCGCTGGGCCGGCAAGACACTGCCAACCGAGGCGCAGTGGGAGTACGCGTGCAAGGGGCCTGACGCCTACGTCTATCCGTGGGGAGACGAGCAACCCAACCCGTGCCTGGCGAACTACGCTCCCGAGTGCGAGCCGGAGGTGCGCGCGCCGACGACGCCGGGCCATTACAAGCGCAACGTATCGCCGTTCGGCTGCCGCGACCTCGTGGGCAACTTCGCGGAGTGGTGCCTTGACAACTATGCTCCCCGTTACAAGACGGCTGCCTCGAATCCGCTTCACTACACCGACGAGCAGGGCGAGCACGTGGTTCGCGGTGGCTGCGGCCTGCACGACGAGGATTACCTGCGCTGCTCGGCGCGCGACCACTACCCGCCCGGTGTCCGGGACAACCTCATCGGCTTCCGGTGCGCCGCGATGGCGCGGCCGGCCGGGGATCAGTGACGCGGAAGATGCCGACGACCGAACGCGGCGGTAAGCCTTCCTCGCTCCGCTACTACCAGGACGGGCCACCTCAGAGCGTCGACATCGGCGCCTGGCGACTGACGGTCGGCGGCCTCGGCCTGCGGGAGACGACGCTGACCTACGAGGACATCCGATCGCTGCCCAGGGTCCGGGAAAATCGCCGTTATGTGTGCGTGTGCAACTGGAGTTACCGCCAGAACTGGGGCGGGACGCTATTGCGGGAAGTGCTCAAAGCGGCCGACTGGGATGGCGAAGTCGGTACCCGCTACCTGAAGCAGACGAGTATAGGGACGGCAGAGAAGGGCACCTACCAGTCTACTATTCCCCTTGGTCCCGCGCTGGAGCGGCGCTGCCTGATCATCGATGAGATCGATGATGCCCCGCTGCCAATGGAGCGCGGGTTTCCCCTGCGTCTTATGGATTTCGGACTGTACGGATATAAGAGCGTCAAAGGCCTTGCCGGGATCGAAATAACAAAAGACTTCGAGCTCGGCGAATGGGAACGCCGGGCGGGCTATGCCCTAGACGGCGAGATTCAGCCCAAGCGCTATCGGCTCTCCGATCTTCGTTGCCATCATTTCATTTCTTCTGGAGGGGAGATGATCGATATCTGAAATCTTCTTCGTGTTATGCCGCTCGCGGTGCTTACGGTGCCCGTCGAATACGCAAAGTGGCGGATTGCTGGGAATCGATAATCCTCAGCGGTTTCCTTGAGAGGGTGGAATGTCTTCCGAACGTTCGTATGTCATCGCTATGCCGGTGCCTAACATCACCGGCGAACTCCATACCGGGCATGCCCTGAATCTGGTCTGGCAGGATGCCATCGCCCGTCACATCAGGGGACAGGGGCATACGGTGTCGTTCCGGCCGGGTGTGGACCATGCCGGTGTCAACGGGCAGCTGGCGGCGGAACGGGCACTTGCGGCATCGGGCACCGATCGCGGGCGGCTCGGGCGCTCTGAATTCGGCGCCTACATGCGGATCTGGCACGACGAGCACCAGCAGCGGCTTCTCGGCACGATGCGGCAGCTGGCTATCAGCGCCGACTGGGACGAGGCCGTCTCCTCGGTAGACAGGGAGCGAATTCGTCGCGTTCAGTCGGCGTTCGCCGCGCTGGTAGAGGACGGCATCGTCTACCGGGATTTTTGCCTAGTGAGCTGGTGCACCCGCTGTTCGACCTGCATCCCCAACGAGGAAGTCAGTCGCCGTGAGGTGACCCACACCGCCTATCACCTGCGCCTGGGTACCCACGGTCAGGCGGATCATGTGCTCATCACGCTGGATCCGGTCCTCATGCACGCTGCCACGGGAGTCCGTCTGCCCCCGTCGTATGACGCGAGCGCAGCCGGCGCTCAGGTGCGGCTGCCCGGCGTGGATCGGGTAGTTCGCGTCGAGCGCTCGAGCGTCGCGCGCGAGCGCGCCCTTGGCTCGGGTCTCAGTCTCGTCCTTCCGTCGTATAACTCCGACGATTTCGAGGCGGCACGGGCGCGAGGTGAAGCCGTGAGGCCGCTATTCAACCCCGATGGGACGCTCTGCCTCCCGGGTGACGCAAGCGACGGGCTGGCTCCGGAACAGGCTCGGGCGCGGTTGGTCGCCGAGCTTGAGCGCAGGGGCGACATCGTGTGCACCGAGCCTTACCTGCATGGCGAGGCCTATCATGAACTGTGCGGTGGCCCCGTGCTCCCGCGCCCGACGATGCAGTGGCTGATTCGTCTTGACTCGCTGGCCCAGACTGCCCTCCAGCTCATCACCCGTCCCCCCACCCGCTTCAACGCGCCCATGTGGAAGGAACGGGCGGACAAGGTCATGACCGAGGTGCAGCAGGGCGGCGAGCCTCGTAATCCCTGGTGGGAAGGTGCTTGCCTGGCGTTCGTCCGGGGCTTCACAAGCAGTCGTGACTGGATGATCTCCCGGCAGAACTGGTGGGGCATCCCAATCCCCGTCCTCGAATGCATAAGCTGCGGATCCTGGCGCGTTTCGCTCCAGACGGAGGCCGCGGAATGTCACGTATGTGGCAGCCTTATGCTGGCAACGCAGGACGTCTTCGATGTCCTTTTCCACAGCGCTCTGTGGGCGCTGTGCGTCACGCCGGATCCGGATGCCGATTACCACGCGAACCTGGCGGTAGTGGGCCACGACATCCTTGAGTTCTGGATCCCGGTCGCCAATCTTCTCACCGAGGCGCTATTCCGCAAGCCGTCCATCGAAGCTGTTCTGGTCCATGGCCTAATCTGCGACGAGGACGGAAGGAAGATGTCGAAGTCCCTCGGCAACGCCGTCAGCCTCGGCGAACTCCTGGAGACGTACGGAACAGAAGCCGTCCGTTCACTCGTCTTGGGGCTTCGCGACGCGGCCACCACGGAGATGGTTCCGCTTCGCCAAGCCGACATCGAGTCGGCTACGGCCTTCGTAGAGCACCTTCAGGCGTGGATTCAGCAGGTGAGCATCGGTGAGGCACCGGATCCGCTGCTTGAAACCACTCTTGATCGCGCCCGCGAGGAGCTAGGGATGCTGATGAGCGAGCTGGACGTGTCCGGGGCATACGCCGTCGTCCAAGACGCCCTCCGGGTGGTGATGAAGCGGACCGAGGTCTCGCCCGCCGCCCTTTCCCTGCTCGGGGAACTGCTCGCGCCCTTTCACCCCTTGCTCGGCGTGACCCTCGACGAGCGCCGGGCCGGGCCGGGCGCCCCGCAGGCTCTCAGCCGGCAGAGCCGTACGGGGTCTTGACCGCAGAAAGGGAGCCTCTCGTGCTTAAGGCGATTCCTGATTCCTCTACCGGGAGGTGCCCGCCCCTGGCGCTTCGGGCGAGTTCGATCGAGCGCAACGGAATCCGTGCCGTATGGGAGATCGCCTCGACTGCGGAGAACGTGATTCACCTCGAGATTGGTGATCCGGACATGGAGACTCCGGCGCACATTGTCGATGCCGCGCACCATGCCTGGCGCCATGGGAAGACCCGCTACGCGCCAGCGGCGGGCATCCCGGAACTCCGCGCGGCGGCCGCTGCCAGCCTGCGCCGACACGGAGTCGATGTCCGGGCCGGCGAAGTGCTGGTGACGCAGGGGTCGACGCAGGGTATCTTCCTGGCCCTCGCGGTATGTGCCAGCCCGGGGAAGCGGATCCTCGTGCCTGAGATTGCCTGGCCCGCGTACCGGGCGATGGCCACGCTCGCGGACCTTGAGGTGACTGCCTACAGCCCGCAGTGGTTCGAGACCGGGCCCGGCCCGGACATCGTGGAGCCCCGGCCCGAAGGGGCGGCGGCGATCGTCGTGAACTCGCCGTCCAACCCGACGGGATCGGTAATGTCCAGCCCTGGCATGCGCAATCTGGTTGACTTCGCGGTCGAGCATGACATCTTCGTGCTCTCTGATGAGTGCTACGACGAGATGTGCTTCGCCGGTTGCCATGTCAGCCCGCTCGCCTTCGACCGTGAGCGGTGTCTAGCCGCCTACAGTCTCTCGAAAACCTATGCCATGTCCGGCTGGCGCATCGGTTATCTGGTCGTGCCGCCGGACATCGCGGCGGTGGCCGAGCGGGCGCAGGAGGCCATGCTTGCCTGCGTCAGCACGCCGACGCAATGGGCCGGGCTTGCCGCTCTCACCGGTCCTCAGGACTGCGTGGCCCAGATGAGACAGGTTTACCTGTCCCGAGCGAAGCTGGCGGCGTCTGTGCTACGAGCAGCTGGGATCCCGGCCGAGGTTCCGGCGGGTGCGCTCTACCTCTGGCTCGACATTTCACCGTTCCACCTGACCGCGGATGCCTGCAGCGACGTGCTCTTGCGCGCCCATCAGGTAGCCGTCGCGCCTGGCTCCGTCTTTGGCCCGAAAGGGGCCAGGTACCTGCGATTGAGCCTGACCGTCGATGAGGACGACCTCCGCCTGGGCGCGGCACGGATCGCTCAGCTAGTCCGAGAACCTAACTAACGGAGGGCACGTGGAGAAGGGGAAGCAGTCCGGCCACTGGACGGCGCTCCTGGCCGAAGGCGGGGGGGATCCCGACGGCGGCGGCCGGGCAAGGCGGGAGGCCGGGTTGACGACCCGAGCGGTCCACGGCCACATGCCAGTGGTCCCTAACACGCCGCTCAGCCAGCCACTGTTCCAGACATCAGCGTGGCGGGTTGGCTCGATAGACGACTTCCATGACGTGCTCCGCGGCGACCTTCAGGGGTACGTCTACTCGCGGGGGTACGGGAACCCGACCGTCGAGGCGCTGGAGCGAACGATATGCCACCTCGAGCACGCCGAGGCCGCCGTAGCCTTCAACGCCGGGGTAGCCGCCATCCACTCCGTTCTCCTCGATGTGGTACCTCCCGGTGGCCGGGTGATAGCCAGCCGTGAGCTCTACGGCGGGACCCTGGGCCTCCTCGACACCCAGTTGCAGGCCGCTGGTGTGAGCGTCACTTACGTGGATCCCGCAGCCACAGACGCGATCGTGGCAGAACTGCCCGGGGCCTCGCTGTGCCTGCTCGAGACGATCTCCAACCCGTTCCTGACGGTGGCGGACCTGTCGACTGTGGGAGCGGCGTGCGCGGCTGCGGGGGTTCCGCTGGCGGTCGACAACACGTTCGCCTCACCTGTGCTGTGCAACCCCGCGGATTTCGGCGCCACGTACGTCATGCACTCCGCGAGCAAGTACATCGGTGGCCACAGTGACGTGATCGGCGGGATCGTTTGCGCTAGCGCCGCACACTGCGTCAGGCTACGCAAGGTCGCGACATCGCTTGGCAACATGATGCAGCCCTTCGAGGCGTGGCTGTGCCTGCGGGCGCTGCCCACGCTGGACTTGCGGGTGCGGCGGCAGTGCCAAACGGCGGGAGTACTCGCCGCCTTGCTCGAGCGCTGCCCTTCGGTTGAAAACCTGCGCTATCCGGGGCGGCCGACAGATGGCAGCCACGCGGTGGCTTGTGCTCACCTTCGTGACTTCGGGGGAGTCCTTTCGTTCGAGCTTCGCGGCGGGCGCCGAGAGGCTGTCGCCTTCTGCGAGGCGCTGCGCCTGGTATGGATCGCCGGAAGCCTCGGCGGTCCGCACTCGGTCGTGTGCGTGCCGGCGGAGTCGTCGCATCTGCAGGTAAGCGCGAGATCCTCGCACCCGGGCAAGGTGAGTGACCGGCTGGTCCGGGTCGCGGTCGGGCTCGAGGACAGCGACGACTTGGTGGCCGACTTCAAGCAGGCTCTGCAGGCAAGCGCGGAGTGCTGAGATGACCGACGGCGAGTCCGCGGCCACGCTGGCGCTGCGAGCCCCGAGGATGTTCGATGGCCGGCGGTGGGCGGGACCTGTGACCGTCCTCATAGCGCAGGGCCAGGTGAGGGCCATCGACACCAGGCCAGTGGAGCTTCCGCCGGAGTGGGCCGTGATGGACCTCGGCGACGACGCCTGCCTCGTGCCCGGACTTATCGATGCCCACGTTCACTTGTCCCTGAACGGGACCGACCAGGCTATCCGCGACATCCAGGCCGCCGGGGAAGCCGATCTGGTCGCGCGCGTTCGAGACCGGGCAAAGCTCGCCCTCAGCGCCGGGGTCACCACGGTGCGCGACCTTGGCGACCGAGGCTATGCGGTCGTAGCCGCCCGGCAGCAGGCCGCTGCCGGGCGGGAGACATTGCCGGAGATGCTGGCGTCCGGGCCGCCGCTGACCTCCGCCAGAGGTCATTGCTGGTTCCTCGGCGGCGAGGTCAAGGACGCGAGCGCGGCCCGAGCAGCCGTGCGCGATCGGAAGGCGCGCGGCTGCGACGTGGTGAAAGTGATGGTGAGCGGGGGCTATCTCACCGCGGGAACCGATCCGGGAAGCCAGCAGCTCGAGGCGGAGATCGTGGCGGCGATCGTAGACGAGGCGGATCGGCGTCACCTGCCGACGGCCGCGCATGTACACGGCCCGGGACCGGTCGCTGCCGCCGTCGCGGCCGGCTTCGGCACGCTGGAGCATGTCAGCTTCCTGACTGCCTCGGGTGTGCGCCGGGATCCGCGGATCGTCAAGCGGGTGGCGCGGAGCGGGTGCACGGTGAGCGCGACTGTCGGAGTGCGGGCAGGGACAGGGCCGCCAAGCGCTGAGGCGGAGGAGATGTACCAGAGCATCAAGGCGCTGTTCGCCGAGGGGGCTAGGGTCATTGCCGGCAGCGACGCGGGAACGTCAGCCCAGCGGCCGCACGACGTGCTCCCCAGCAGTATCGCTGTTCTCGCCGAACTCGGGCTGGGTACCGAAGAGGCCCTCCGGTCGGCCACCTCCACGGCCGCCGAGGCACTCGGCCTTGGCGCCAGGAAAGGGAGAATCGCTCCTGGCTATGACGCGGACATCGTAGCCGTATCTGGGAATCCACAGGCCGACCTCGCCGCACTGACCCGCATCCGCGCGGTGCTGTGCCGGGGACGTCTCGTCGAGACCAGCGCCGGAGACAGAGACAAGAGAGCCTGATCGGGCTCGAGAGTTCAACGTCCTGAACCAGATATGAGGAGGTAGACATGGCAAACCGCGCACCGCTTCCGTACGATTTCCTGCCGCCGGTTCCGTCTTTCGCGGTGACCAGCGCCGACGTGGCGGACGGCCATCCGATGAGCGACAGGCACGCTTACGACAGCGACGGCATCCCCGGGGACAACGTCTCCCCGCACCTGTCGTGGTCCGGGTTCCCCGCGCAGACCAAGAGCTTCGCGATCACCTGCTATGACCCGGACGCCGCGACCGGTTCCGGGTTCTGGCACTGGCTGGTGTTCGACATTCCCGTGTCGGTGACGTCGCTGGCGTCCGGCGCTGGGTCAGCGCCGGACGGTCTCCCGGCGGGCGCATTCCACGTATGCAACGACTTCGGGGACAAGGGATTCCGCGGCGCGTTGGCGGTCGCGGGTGACCCGGCGCACCGCTACGTGTTCGCTGTGCACGCCGTGGACTCGGACAAGCTGGACATAGACTCCGGCACGACCCCCGCACTCGCCGGTTTGAACCTGGGCTTCCACACGATCGCGCGTGGACTCCTCGTTCCCGTGTACGTCCCTCCCGTGCAGCGGGCGGTAATTGCGGAGAATATCTCCGGCTCTGGCGGCTGACCCGGCCGAAGGGCAACCGGGGAGGTTATTCATTCGTCAGTATTCGCCGCCCTGACATGGGGTGACGCCCAGCGAAAACCGAGCAATGAATAACCTCCCGGAAAAATTGGCATGACACGAAGACTGTCGGGCAGTCTGGAGAGGTAAAACTCTTCGCGCTGGTTGACTTTACTTGCGCATATCGACCGCGGTAACTCGTCCAGCGTATCGGCGGGCACCTGGCTCGGGCCGCGACAAAGATCGAGAATGCTCGCGGCGATCGCTGTACCGGCGGGACCGATTGCGGCTCGGTACCGTCCGAGAATCATCACCTCCCTCGCGAGAACCGTACGCGGGCCACCCTCGCTCAAGCGCTGCTTTTGGATCATTTGTGAGATGCGTTGACGATTCTTGATGATATCGATAAGCTGGCAGTCCAGCTCATCGATAACAGCTCGGGCGTTATCGATTTCGCTTTTCGTACCTTCGTTGAAGATCATCTGACCCCGCGCCTTCATGATCTTGATAATAGCCAATCGCATTGTAGTGTGTTACGGCTTGGGGAGGCAAGTCTGCTCTCGATTGCGAATGAAAGCTGGAGAGTGGAATAAGCATGCTCACGGCTGTTCAAGATGTGAAAGGATAGGCGCTAATGACCTGCGACAAAAATGAGATTCCCGATTCATGGCGGTCCCTGCCGGCGGCGCAGCAGCCAGACTGGCCGGACCGTGCCGCCCTGGAGGCGGTGCTCGCCGATCTCGCCTCCTATCCGCCGCTGGTCGTCACCAGCGAATGCGATCTGCTGCGAGAGCGGCTCGGCGCCGTCGCACGGGGTGAGTCGTTCCTGCTGCAAGGCGGCGACTGTGCCGAGACCTTCGCTCAGATCTCGGCAGACCGGATACGCGACAAGGTGAAGACCCTGCTGCAGATGGCAGCAGTGCTGGGCTATGCCGCGTCCGTGCCTGTCGTGATGGTCGGCCGGATCGCCGGTCAGTACTCCAAGCCTCGCTCGAAACCGACCGAGACGCGCGACGGGGTGACCCTTCCGTCCTACCGGGGCGACTCCGTCAACGGCGCCGAGTTCACGCCCGAGGCCCGCGTCCCAGATCCCGAGCGCCTGAAACGGATGTACCTCGCCTCCGCCGCGACGCTGAACCTGGTGCGCGCCTTCACTACCGGCGGCTATGCGGGCTTGCAGCAGGTACACGCGTGGAACCAGGACTTCGTGCGCACATCACCAGCCGGTCAGCGGTATGAGCAGCTCGCCAGGGAGATCGACAAGGGGCTGGCCTTCATGCATGCCAGCGGGGTGGATCCGGAGGAGCACCGCAGCGTCGGGTTCTACTCTTCGCACGAGGCGCTTCTCCTCGACTACGAGACGGCGCTCACCCGGCTGGACATGCAGACCGGCACGATGTACGACCTGTCCGCCCACATGCTGTGGATCGGTGAGCGTACGCGGCAGCCCGATCACGCTCATGTCGAGTTCGCCTCGCGGATCCGCAACCCGATCGCGGTGAAGCTCGGCCCGGCCACCTCGGTTGAGGAATTGCTCGCCCTGATCGAACGGCTGGACCCGCGGCGCGAGCCCGGACGTCTCACCTTCATTACCAGGATGGGCGCGGACAAGATCCGCGACTACCTTCCCCCGCTGATCGAGAAGGTGACCGCCGAGGGTGCACCGGTGGCTTGGGTTTGCGACCCGATGCACGGCAACACGTCAGAAGCCGAGACCGGGCACAAGACCCGTCACTTCGACGACGTCCTCGACGAGGTCACCGGCTTCTTCGAGGTGCACAGTATGCTGGGCACCCACCCCGGCGGCATCCACGTGGAACTGACAGGCGAGAACGTGACCGAGTGCGTCGGCGGTGGCGAGGAAGTCCTCGTCGACCACTTGCCCGAGCGATACGAGACGGCCTGTGATCCGCGCCTCAACCGCAGTCAGTCGCTGGACTTGGCCTTCCTTGTCGCGGAGATGTACCGGAGTCGCTGAGGCGGGGGGCTCGGCCCGCTCGTCACGGCCGCGGTGCTCGTCCGCCCCGAAGGCCCTGGAGTCGGCGCCCAGCGCCATCTGCTCGTTTCGCGCAGCGAGCCGATCAAGATCGGGACGGTAAGCAGAGCAGTGGCAGCGCGCGGGGTTAATGGCCGACCGGATGCGCGAGCCCCCGGGCTGCGATCGGATCGACGTGAGCATCGGCGACGGGTGCGGCTCGTCTGAAGGGACTGGCTGACCTGACCCTATGGGGGACCGGGCGTGAGGCCGGGCCCCCTTCCGTGCTCAGCCTGGAAGTCTTACGTTCCGGGTGACATACGAGCTCGGGAAGGAGGCCCTCGATGTCTGTTACGTCGGAATCGACGTCCACCGCAAGCGTTCCCAGGTGGCGGTGGTCAATGAGCGCGGCGTGGTGCTCGCCAACCGCAACGTGCCCAACAGCGTGGAGCCGATCCTTGCGCGTGATCGGCGGCTTGCCCGCCGGCACCCCGGCGGCGTACGAGGCCGCGTTCGGCTGGGGGTGGCTGCTGGAGCTGCTGGGGGACTACGGCTTCGAGCCGCACATGGTCCACCCGCTGCAGTGCAAGGCGATCGCCTCGGCCAGGCTGAAGAACGACCTGTTGACCGGACTACCAGGCGTTTCCGCAGCTCAGGTGCGGTGTACGTCGTAGCAGGCGATCGTTGAGATGTCCGGAAGGTCCGAATCGTCAGGCGGCTGCAGCCATGTCGCCGGCCTGATCGCCGCAAAAACAGGACGTACGGGGCTCAACCAGTCACCTGCCTTCTCCTCGCTGCCGATTTCGACGTCAGCCGCAGCGGACCTTCAGTGCCGATTGTGCGGCTGATCTGCGCAGTCACCTGCGGGCCGTGCGGCGGTGATGGTTGGCTGGCCGGGTGCTGCTCAAGATCATCTACTTGATGGTTCGCCTTGTGGCCGCCCTTGAACTGCTGGTGCTCCGGCACGAGAACGCGGTGCTGCGCCGGCAGGCCGGGCGGATACGGTACGAGCCCGTCGACCGGGTGTGGTTCACCGCGCTAGCGCGACTGATACCCCACGGGCGCTGGGCCAGGGTCTTTCCCGTGACACCAGCGACGCTGCTGGCCTGGCACCGCAGGCTAGCAACCTAGCCTTCGCCCTCGGCGAGCGGTTCGAGAACTTCCGGTTCCTGATCCGCGGCCGTGGATCAAACTTCACCCAGTCCTTCGACGCCGTCTTCCAGGCAAACGGCACCAGGATCCTGCGGACCGCCGTGCAGGCTCCCCGGATGAACGCGACCTGCGAACGCCTCCTCGGTACCCTGCGCCGCGAGCTCCTAGACCGCATGCTGATCCTCAACCAGGCGCATCTGCGGGCCGTCCTGATCGAGTACCAAGTTCACTACCACACCGCCCGGCCACATCAGGGCATCGCCCAGCGGGTTCCCGGCTGCGACCGCGAGGTTCCCGGCG
>Ga0335075_10010806_pt1 | contig 13846 bp, 16 predicted proteins | sample Lox_Sample_24_FD_206723 | JGI IMG/M metagenome (GOLD analysis project Ga0335075, IMG submission 206723) | Soil microbial communities from Loxahatchee National Wildlife Refuge, Florida, United States - Lox_Sample_2.4 | ecosystem: Environmental > Terrestrial > Soil > Wetlands | place: USA...
AAGGTGAGGGCTTATTTAACCCTACGCACGTAAATTGAGGGCATGATCCCGGTGTTGTGAGCAGGGTTTATTATGGGCTGTGGGTCAAGCCCGTCACCGAACGTGAATGCATGAAGGGCAGGCTCTCATCTCATGGAGCAGCTGGGGGGTCGAGCCGGTCGACGAGCCCGCGGAAGACTGCCTCGAATTCGGGGTCGTAGTCGTCTGGGCGTGAGCGGATGATGTCGATGACCTTCCGGTAGCAGCTGGCCGCTTGCTGATGATCGCCTCTCACTTCGTAGACCATGCCGAGGCGATCGTAGCCATCATGCTCGGCGAGAAAGCGTTCGAGGAGTTCGCGGGCGGCGCGCTCGGCCTCGTCGATTTCGCTGCGTTTACGAGATCGACCACGGCGTTGGAAGCAGTGGTCAGTTCATCGTCCATTTCGGCGCCGCCGCCGCTAAGGCTCCCCAATTCGGTGGCCGCGGCGCGAGCGCGCGCTCGGCTTCCTCATCCGTGGCGAGGCACAGCGCTTGTACTTCTTGCCACTCCCGCAGGGGCAGGCACCATTGCGTCCGATTTTGGCCATCGCGGTTTTCACCTTCAGCAAGAAGGAGTTCCATCCTTTGTACCAGGCCCTGTTGGCGGACGCCAGATTCCACGAACTTCTCCTCGCATTCGACCGTGATCTTGCGGCGGGCGCCCGCTTGGCGGGATGCGCGCGCTGCGGCGGAGTGCTTCATTCGCCAGCTGGGATCTCGCCTTGGTCCATCTCGTCGACGAGCAAACAGGCGCGGTGCTCTGCCGGCTATTCCCGCAGAACAAGAACAAGAACGCCAACGGTCTCCGCCGATCACTGGAGCCGGTCACGGCTGAGCCCAACGCAGTAAAGCCAGCCGGCGGCATGGCGCCGCTGCCCGCCAAGCTCATCGAGCAGCGGGCGGCGACCGGACTGCCGCCCGCCTATCTGGCGACGTTGGGATGATTTGGGCCGAAGCTCGCCTCAACGATCGCGAGCACGCGCCGATATAAAGGCTCGGCCTCCGCAAGGCGGTTCGTATCCATTAGCAATTAGGCTGGGTCGGCTCGAGCAAGAACACGATGCGAACGTATTCCCCTAGAATTCCCCCAGTTTGTGGTGGACGTTCGTGCCTCGTTCAGGGCCCACACATGGGGGAAAGGGGAGTATTCGGGAGAGTAGCCTTTGATATTCAAAGGCTTTAGTGGTGCTGCGAGAGAGGATTGAACTCTCGACCTCTCCCTTACCAAGGGAGTGCTCTACCACTGAGCTACCGCAGCCCGCAGGGAATAAGTTCAGGCGCGGGCTATGTCGCATAGCGAAAGGCGAGAGGCAAGCCCCCTGCCCTTGTCGTTCAAGCGCCGCTTGACACCGCGTTCCGCGTAGGCGGCTTGCCAAGCCAGACGGTTGGCTTGGTAAGGCGTGCCTCAAGACAGATCGTACGGGTGCCAATAGCGCCCCCCGACGACAATACGATGCCGGCCCGCTTGACGATCGCTCCAGCGTCGTCCGATGTGGGTGCAGGCTGCTGCTCTTTTGCTAACGGCGACGACGCAAAGCCCTTCGTGGTGGTATGTTGCCAGCGTTCTCCTCGGTATAGGAACGGCTATGCTCTATCCGAATTCGATTGCGGCCGTTTCGGACGCCTCGCACCCATCCTGGCGTGCACAGTCGCTCAGCGTTTATCGGATTTGGCGCGACCTGAGCTACGCCATCGGCGCGCTTGCTGCGGGCATTATCGCCGATCTTTTCGGGGCAGCTTGGGCAATCGCTGCCATCGGGGCGCCGCGGTCGTCGCCTTCGTCATGCGCGAAAGGATGGCATAGAGGTTTAGTGATGCACGTACCAGCGATGGTGGGCCGGGAGGGACTCGAACCCCCAACCTCGCTGAAATCCCGCTCTAAGATATTAAGAATCGATGACGTTTCACAATTTTGGCTCGATTTGACCCAAAATCATCGTGATCTAGACCCGAAGGGAAAGTCGCAGACTGGCGGATTGACAACCCAGACCACGGCAGCGGCCGTCGGTCTATCCGCCAGGAAGAGCAACTAAGTAAGGCGCCGTTCCGCGCGCGTAGACAAGATGCGACGGCGACTCGCCGCCGCTGATTTTGACCTTAGAGCGAATTCCGCAAAAGTTGACAGACTTTTGCGGCGAGAATTCGCTCCAACTTCTTGATCTTGCGCGATTTCTTATCGCTCGAACGATTCCGTTCGAGCGGAAAGCGCGCTAGTCGCCGAACAGCTTGAGGATCAGCTGGCTGTTCGAATTAGCGATCGAGAGCGACTGGATGCCCAGTTGCTCCTGCGTCTGCAGGGCCTGCAGGCGGGTGGAGGCGACATTCATGTCCGCGTCGACGAGCGCACTAATGCCATTCGCATAGTTTGTCGTAAGGTCGTTGTTGAAGTTCGAAATCGACGTCATGCGGTCCTGGGTCGCGCCGATGGTGGCCGAATAATCGGTCAGAGCAGCTTGCGCTTGATCGACCGCTGTCAGCAGGGCTTGAGCGTTCGAGCCGTTGGAGGTTACCTGCAGGGCGTTGGTGCTGTTGGTGATATCAATACCGTTCTGCGTGAGCAAACCCGTCCCCGTGGTTGTCTGGACCGTAACGCCGAGCGCCGCCACAGCCGCACCGCCGGTTGTGGTGTCATTGCCATTGGCGTCAAGCATTTGGTATGTAGTTAAAGTTGTTGTGCCATCCAGAGCCTCGCTCTGGATGGTAATAACGCCTGTGTTTGCTGCGTCATTAGTGACAAGTTCCGTCGTGGGAGACAGGGTGGTGCCGTTGGGGCTTGGCGCGAGGGCCTCTAGTGCCGCAATTGTCGTCGCATCAGTAATGTTGGGCTCCTGGGTCGTCGTAGTGACGCCAGCAGCGCCGGTCAGAGCCTGCGGGGTAAGGTTGATCGTGTCAAAGGTGCCGCCCGTTGAAGTCGCGTTAAAGCCAGAGACGAAGTTGAGCGGCGTCGTCTGTGTGCCGTTCAGAATGTTCAGCCCGTTGAACGAAGCACTGTTCACCGCGTCCGCCAATTGCTGCCCGAGCGAAGCCAGCGAGGTGTTAATGTCAGTGATGTTCGCTCCGGGATTGGTGGCCTGGGTGAGGGTCGTCTGGATTGAGTTGATCGTGGTGAGGATAGAACTAATCGCGGAGCTGGCGGTGCTTAAAACAGCTTGGCTCTGGGACAAGGCGCTGTTCGCCGCGGTGACGACGCCGGTATCCGACCTCAGTTGGGTCGCGATCGACCAATAGCTCGCGTTGTCCGCCGCCGTGTTGACCGCGTAGCCTGTCGAGACTTGGCTCTGCGTCTCATTCAAATCCTGCTGCGTCAGCTCCAGCGCTTGCAAGGCGGTCAAAGCCGAGGAATTGGTGTTAATCGAAAGCATTGTGGGAACTCCGTTCGGTGAGCTAAGTTTGCTGGAAGAACATTCGGATTCTCACCGAGTCGACGAAGAGGCGTAATGCCGCTTAATGGAGCATCTGCTCCACATATTCGCCGAGCATTCGCCAAACCACTTTAGACAATGCGAGAACGAAGTTGTCTGGCCAGTCCAACGTAAACAGAATTTTCTAAAAAAAAGTAACCCCTCCCGGACAAAAACGCCATATATTTAAATCAAGCTTGTTCGGATTGCTCAACTCAAATTTTCCATAACGAAGCAGGGAAACTCTCTAGCGTGCTCGGACGACATAAGTTCATGCAAGACAGCTTCGATCCACCTCACATCGGAGACTCCCTGGACGGCATGAATGTAAATTCATCGAAGGCGATGTCCTTCAAGATTTCTGCCTTCAAGCGCGCGTTCACATTCATGACGACGGTCGCCGCCAACGCGTGTAAATCGACTTTTTCCAGATGCCTAAAATCAATCGAATCGTCGTCGTAAATATAGCGAAACGCCTCGTCGACGACAAAGGCGTCGGGAGAAACCGATGGGCTTTTCAGGAGGGCGACGTCGATAACGTAGGAAAACTGCATTACAACATATCCCTTCACTGCGCCGTCACGCACTTTCGGAACATTTATCTCTTTAGTCTTGCGGGTTTCCAACGTCGAGCTCGCGGCTGCTGCCGCTTTTTTCGCCTGCATCTGGCGAAAGTAGGTAACGCCATAGCTCGACGTAATCGTTATTAGACTGGCCCACATCCCGATGAGGATGAGACGGATCATCTGTCGTCCTTCCACGGAAGCGCCGAATAGGTGCCGTCAGATTGACCCTCGCAGATTGCCCGTGTGATGAGATCCGATACGGCTCGCGCGGCGCGAAGCTGGAGATCAAGCAGTCGCCAGTTGATCTCCAGCTCGCGGCGCATATCCAGCAAGGCCGCCCGAAGCACTGGATTTGGCTCCAGGTGAGCGAATAGAGGAGAGAGGCGATTCAACGCCACCAGTGCCTGGCTTTTCTTGAGATTATAGTCGTGGTGGTTCACGCCGCGACGCTCGCCAATCTCTATATTCTCGGAGCGCACCAGCTCGGTCACCTGTTTGATGACGTTAAGCACGCCTTCCCCGCATCCCGAAGCGCCATCTGCGCCAGAGGCCGGAGGCCGCGGCGACGAAAATCTCATATGCGGTGCGTCCTCGACGCGATTTCAACGCTAATTGGCATGGAGAGGAGCTGAGAGCTTGTTTGAGCGGTTTGCTCAACGGTATCTGTCGAACCGGGCGTCTCTCCGCGATGACCCCGCAGGCTTTCGATGGGATGCGTTGCAAAGAGGTGTCGCGCAAGTCCGAGCGTTCCCGATTTGGCGAGCTGATGGGCGATCTGCTCGGACAGCATGGACTTCCATATATCACCCGTGTTCCCTTGCCCGAAGTAGGCCGACGAGTCCTTCGGCATCATCTCGTTCACGAAGGGGCTCAATAGAGACGCCTCGAAGTCTTGCGCCACCTTCATCAGACGATCGCCGCTTTTCGGAGCGGTCTTCGCATGACCGGATATGGTCGCCGTCGGAGCGTTGACAGTCTGCGCGATAACCTTTGGCGCGGAAGCAAACTGATCAAGCGTGGCGGCGAAAGTCTCGCCGCGTTCGTCGTTACCGTTAGCGAGCGACTCCAATCTGCGAACCGCCGCAGCCTCCCTACTGGAGTCGGCGTTCTTGGCGACATCAAGAATAATGTCTGAGGGTGGGCGTATCGACATCGTTGCTCCAGAGCAGCTGTTTGGACACGCATGATCTCCTTCGTCCCTTACGCCTAACTGGACGGTTTATTTTGAAGCGCCTTTTCGATGATCTCAGACAGTTCTGAGCGATCCACGTGAGAGCGATAGTCCGCATCGGCCTTCTTCAAAAGTCGTTCCGCCATTCGAAAGCGCCCACCTTGATTGAGAACGTGCTTGATCAGGATATGCCGGCTCTCGCTGATCAATGCAACGTCGCGCTCGATGGACCGCAACCGCGCAGTGCCTAGGATCCCCGAAGCGCCATCATACATAGGATTGCTTCCCTTAACATTGATCAGCTCGTGGCGCAGAGCCTCCAAAGTTTGTAGCTTGCTCTCCAGGGAATTCAATCGCCACATTGAAATATCATACAGATCCTTCTGGAGCCTCCGTAACCGGTCTAGAGTCTTAACTCGGTTTTTCACACCTTACTCCCCAGTCATAAGCCAGTCCGCTAAGCCGGCATTGAAAATGCTCAGCATGAGTGAGATTGTGAAATAGAGCAGGAATAGCCCTCCAAAGAGAATGAATGGCGTCGATATGTAAAATATTAAGATTTGTGGCGTCAGCCTGCTGATGAGGCCCATCGCCAGATTCACGGTGACCGCGTAAATGAAAAAAGGAGACGCCACTCGCAAGCTCAGTAAAAACGACCTCGCCAGAAGGGTAACGATCTGTCGGAGCGACATATCAGCGTGCAAACCTTCGCCAATAGGAAATACCGAATAGGAGCCGACGACCCCACGCAATATCTCCCAATGCGCGTCCGTGAAAAAAATCAGCGCAGTCGCCGCAATCGAGATGAAGGTGGTCAGCGGTGGGAGCATCTCGTTTGGCTCGATCTCAATCCCAAAGGGATTGGAGAAACCAAGCATGGTCGCGACGCCAAGAGAAACTGTCTCCAACGCCAGCAAAAAAGAACGGCCAAGAAATCCGATTAATCCGCCGAATAGGCTTTCCACCACGATGACTCGCGCCAGCTCGAAGGGATCATTCACGAGAACGGTCGGTGGAACCTTTTCAGACAACAACGGCGTAAGCGCGAAAGTCGTCAAAAGAGCAACGTACAGCCTTATTTGGACCGGTACTTGTACTGCTCCAATTCCGGGCGCGAGCATCAAGCATGCGCCGATTCGGGAGAACAAGACAACAAAGGTAAGGGACAATTTTGTCGCCGAGCCCTCGCCGATGCTGTGCAGAGTGGAACTCAAATCCATCATGAAATCGTGCCAAGCGACAAGATCTCGATTCCTCGCGCAATTTCGAGTTGCGACAATACCGGGAGACGGGGAAACATGCGCTCGATGATCATCCGAACATATATACGCGTTTCAGCTGTAGTAACCAGTACAATTGAATTCTTTCCATCCATATATTTTTTGATTGCCGCCGAAACTTCAACCGCAAATTGCTCCATTTGCTTGTGGTCAATATCAAATTCGATAATTTCGCCCTTGGCATCCCGCCGCAATCCCTGATGAAATACGGCGTCCCAACGCGCACCAGGCCGAAGCACTTTCAGTTTTCCCTCGTCAAGGAGATCTCCGCAGATCTGCTGCGCCATGCGAATGCGGACGTGCTCGACAATCTGCTCGGGACGCCTCACGAGCGGCGCGACTTCCGCGACCGCTTCCAGAACCAAGTTCAAGTTGCGGATCGACACTCCCTCGGCAAGCAAAAGTTTGAGCACCGCTTGCAATCCCGAATATGAAATCTGGGACGGGCAGATGTCGTCAAGCAAACGTTTATAATCGGCATCCAAACCGCTCAGTAGCGCGCGCATGTCCTTGTATGACAGAAGCTGACCGAGATTATTGAGTATGACCTCGCTCAGATGCGTGAGCACCACCGAGATCGAATCGATCGGCTTGAACCCCTCGCGCTTGACTTCGTTGAGGAAAGCTTCGGGGATTGATACGGCCCTCATGCCGAACGCAGGTTCGCGGACTTCCTCCCCTGGCACACTGGGCGCCCGACCGTCTCCCACGATCACTAGATATTCATTGGCGCGCAGCTCCGCCGCAGCGACGACGGTACCATGGATGCGAATTTGATAGGCTCTGCTTGCGTTCCTTATATCATCCGTGAGTTTAATCTCAGGAACAACGAAACCGTATTTGCGCGCGAATTTGCGTCTAATCTTATTAACTCTCGACGCTATCTCGGTATATCGCGGCAATAATTTGAGCGCGAGTTCCTTGCTCAAGCAGAGCTCGAGCGCAGGCGATTTGAGTTCCTCTTTGATGGAGTTTCGCGTCTCGGCGCGTGCGCATTCCTCCGCTGCCGCCTGCTCCGCCGCTTGAGCGGCTTGCAGTCGCGCGAGCCGGGCGGGAATAGTCGCGCCGACAAAGGCCATGAGGCCGCCCAAAAAGGCGAAGGGAAGGAACGGCAATCCTGGCACTACGCCGAGGAGAAACATCAACAGAGCAGCAAGGAAAAGCGCGTTGGGATAATTACCGAGCTGACCCAGCACGGCCTTATCCGCCGAGCCCCGCGTTCCGCCCTTCGCCACCAGCAGTCCGGCAGCGAGCGAAATGATCAGAGCCGGTACCTGCGAGACCAACCCATCGCCCACCGAAAGCTTGGTGAACACATCGGCTGCCGTAGCGAGGCTCAGACCATGGCGCGTGACTCCGATTACAATGCCGCCAAAGACATTTACCGCGAGGATGATAAGTCCGGCAATGGCATCGCCACGAACAAACTTCGATGCGCCGTCCATCGAACCGAAAAAGGAGCTCTCTTCTTCAAGCTCCCGCCGACGCTGCTGCGCGATTTTTTCATCTATTAGTCCCGCGGAAAGATCTGCGTCAATCGCCATCTGCTTACCCGGGATGGCGTCGAGCGTGAATCGAGCGCCCACTTCAGCGATTCGCGTCGCGCCCTTGGTAATAACAAGGAAGTTAATCGTGATTAAGATAAGAAAAACGATAATGCCGATGACGAAATCCCCACTCATCACCAGGCTTGCAAACCCCCCAATGACATAGCCCGCAGCGGTCGTTCCCTCCTCTCCGTGAGAGAGTATGAGGCGCGTCGTTGAGATGTTGAGCGCCAATCTGAGAACCGTGGCGACCAGCAGCACAGTAGGAAATGCCGAAAATTCGAGTGGCTTTTGGATCCACAGGGCCACCATCAGGATGAGAACTGAAAGCGCTATCGAAAGCGCGAGGCCAAAATCAATCATCAAGGCGGGCACGGGGAGGAAGAACAGACAAAGGATGCCAACGATTCCGACGGCGAAGGCGACATCTTTCCCGCCGCTGCTTTTTTCTTGGACGATCGGCTTTAAGGTATTTGGGGTGGCAAGCGTCATTCGTATCCCCTCTAAATTCAGGAAGCAATTTTGACGGGCTAGGCTTGCGTGAATCTCGTGCGCTCGGCGGACACCGCCGCCCGCCGCTTCTCAGTTACATTTTATGCAAATGTTTAGGATCCCCGTAATGTAAATGTTTAGGATCCACGCAGACGAAAGAGAGCTCCCCACGCCACCACCACGCAAAATTCAGACTCGCGCAAGGATGCCGTGTTTGATTAATCGCACGGAGAAGGGAGAAGTATTATGTCCGTAATGAATACAAGCGCGTCGGGCATGTTGGCTGACACACAGTGGCTGTCTACAATTTCGCAGAACATCGCCAATTCCAATACGACTGGCTACAAAAATGTCGAAACGGATTTTACGGCGCTCGTCGACGAAATTGCGAGTCCGAACGACCCAGGTATGGGCGTCACAACGTCGATGCAAACATTGAACGCCCTTCAAGGAAGCGTTGTCAGCACTTCCACGAGCACCGATCTCGCGGTCCAGGGAACAGGCTTTTTTGTCGTCTCGGATTCGTCTGGCGATATTTACCTGACACGCAACGGCTCTTTTACCCCTAACGCCTCCGGCGACCTGGTAAATTCGGCAGGCTATTATCTCATGGGATACAGCGTCGCGTCCGGCGCAACCGCTCCTACGAACGAGAGTCTCTCGAGCCTTCAAAAGGTAAACGTGAACGCTGCGGGGGAGTCGGCGACCCCGACAAGCTCGGGCTCGCTGGTCGCGAACCTGCCCTCCACCGCAGTGCCCGTAGCGGCCGCAAAACTTCCATCCGTCAACTCCGCCTCATCGGTTTACACCGATCAAACTTCCGTCGTGACATACGACAACCTCGGCCAAGCGCATACGCTCGACATCTATTTCACGAACACTGGCTCTAACACCTGGGAGGTCGATGTCTTCGATCACGCCGACGCCGCGGCCGGAGGGAGCTTCCCCTATTCCGCCGGGCCCTTGGCGACGGAAAATCTCACCTTCAGCGCGACCAACGGAACCCTCACGAGCGGCTCGCCAATTACTGTGGCTATTCCTAACGGACAAAAAATGAGCCTCGATTTGAGCAATATGACGCAGGTCGCAAGCGCTTTCAACGTGAGCCAAGCATCAGCGAACGGAAATCCGCCCGCGTCACTCACCGGCGTGACGTTCAGCGCCAATGGCGCCCTATCCTATCAATATAGCGACGGCACATCGCAGATCGGCTATCAAGTTCCGCTTGGCAACGTCCCGAGCCCAAACAATCTAACTTCGTTGGACGGTGGCTGCCTCTCCCCTAATTCCGAATCGGGTGCGATCTCACTTGGAAACCCTGGCAACGACGGGCTGGGCAGCTTGGTGCCTTCGGCGCTCGAAAGCTCGACAGTCGATCTGGCAACCGAGTTGACTGAGATGATTCAGGCGCAAAGCGCCTACGAGGCGAACTCCAAGGCGTTTCAGACCGGCGCGAATTTGTACGACGTACTCAATCAGCTGCACCCTTAAGCTTACGGTAGCTGTCTAAATCGGCGAAGCCTTGATGAATCTCACAGACGCCTTCAACATCATAGGTTCCGCCTTCGCGACGAATGCGGCGCAGTCAGCGGTTATCGCGCAGAACGTGGCCAACGCTGGAACGCAGGGCTATTCGCGCGAGGTGACAAACCTGGTCGCGGACCCGTCGGGCGGTGTGGATGTCGAGTCGGTCACTCGTGTCGCGAACAACGCCTTGACCGAACAGATGTTGAGCGCCAATTCCCTGTCGTCTTCCCAGCAAGCGCTGGCCAGCGGACTGGCGACTCTTGCTCAAACGGTCAGCGACAGCACATCGGCTTCATCAACCTCCGGCGCAACCGCCAATGGGGATTCTCCATCGGCCATGCTGGAGAACCTCCAGAACGCTCTCCAAACCTATGAGGCGTCTCCCTCGGACACCAATCTGGCCCAAGCCGTCGTGACTGCGGCGGGCAATCTGACCGCCTCATTGAACAACGCGTCCGCGACGGTCCAGCAGGTTCGCTCCCAAGCTGACGCTGACATAAGTAGCACGGTCAACACCATCAATTCATTGCTGAACCAGTTCCAGTCGCTCAACACGCAAGTTGTCTCGGGACTAAAGACGGGCGCCAATGTGGGCAGTGTGGAGGATCAGCGCGACTCCATCTTAAATCAACTTTCTCAGCAGATTGGCATTACGACAGTAAACAATCCCGATGGATCCATGTCGATTTACACCGATAGCGGCGTGACCTTATTCCAGGGAAACGCACGGTCACTCAGCTTCACTCCTACCCCAAATTTGACGGCGGGAGCGACCGGCTCCGCCGTTACCGTCGACGGAGTGGCGATTACCGGCGCCAATGCGCCGATGGCGATCGAATCCGGGGCTCTCGCAGGTCTGGCGCAGTTGCGCGACACCGTCGCGCCTGAATATCAGGCCCAACTCGATCAGATCGCAGGGGGCCTCATTCAAACTTTCAGCGAAAGCGACCAATCAGCCAACCCAACCCAGCCTAACCTCCCAGGTCTCTTCACGTTTCCTGGCGCAACCGGCGTGCCTTCGCTCGCCAATGCCACGGGACTGTCGAGCGTCATAGAAGTCAATCCGAACGTTGATCCAACGCAAGGCGGCAACCTGAATTTGCTGCGTGACGGCGGCATCTCAGATCCCGGATCGCCCATATATACATACAATAAGACCGGAGCGGCAGGTTACACGGGTCGTATCCAGCAACTCATCAATGGCCTCAGCGCCACGCTGTCCTTCGATCCCACCGCTGGACTGCCGGCCTCGCAGAGTCTCTCCAGTTACGCCAACGCATCGGTCTCGTGGTTGCAGGGACAGAATCAGCAGGCCACCAACCAAGCTGACTACCAAAACACGCTGGCCTCCCAAGCGAGTTCGGCTCTTTCCAATGCGACCGGCGTCAATCTCGATACGGAACTGACCAACATGCTCACGATTGAGAACTCCTACACAACAACAGCCAAACTGCTAACGACGGCCACGGACATGTTCTCAGCCCTGCTGGACGCGGTCTAAGGCCATGACGCTCTCCTCTGTCTCCACCTTCACGCTCGGGACCTCGTTGCTGGAACCCGTACAGAAGATCCAGACTGCTCTTTCCCAAGATGGGGTCGAAGCCACGACGGGACAATACGCCGACCTAGGCCTCCAACTCGGCGAACAAGCCGGCTTCGAGCTTTCCTTGAGAAATCAGAGCGACGCTCTTCAAGCCATGACGAGTGCAAACTCGGTCATTTCGACGAATCTGACGACGACCCAGGACGCGCTCAACTCGATTGCGCAGGGAGCGCAGACCACGCTTCAGAACCTCGCAAGCTGGACATCAAACCAGACTTCCGGGGTTTCCTTGCAAAGCCAAGGCGTGAACGGACTGCAACAGCTCGTCCCACTCGTCAACACGACATCCAATGGACAATATGTTTTCGCGGGTCAAAACGTCGCAGTCCCGCCAATGTCTGACTACTTATCTTCGTCTCCAGGCATGGCCGCCATTGACCAGGCCTTCCAAACGACCTTCGGTATAAGCCTGAATAGTTCAGGCGTGTCCACAATTTCACCCTCCGACTTGCAGAATTTTCTCACTGGCGCGTTCGCAAATCTGTTTCAAGGCGCTTCATGGAGCCAAAACTGGTCGTCCGCCTCGAGCGCGAATTCCACCGCCCAAGTTGCGCCCGGGCAAACCGTTGAAACGACGACGAGCGCCAATCAGCCGGGTGTTCAAGAAGTCACTGAGGCCTATGCAATGCTCGCTGCATTCGGCGGCGCTTCGCTGAGCACAGCTGCGCAGCAGACCGTCGTAACCGCTGCTTCCTCGCTGCTCGGCCAGGGCCTCAACGACATAACATCCATGCAGGCTTCAATTGGGACAACCCAAGCGCAAATCACGGATGCCAATGCCATGATGGCCTCGCAATTGACCCTCATGCAAACTCAGATCGGGGATCTCGACAACGTGGATTCTGCCCAGGTCGCTACGAACCTTAGCGCGCTATCAACACAACTGCAGACGGCCTATCAGTTGACCGCCCAATTACAGAAGCTGAGCCTCGCCCAATACCTGCTTCCCTAAGGGTCTGCGCCATGTACGAATTCTATTACAACGAAGTCGCTGAAGAATCCCCGCAAATGATGCGAGAAAGAGAACGGCGCGCCTTCGACAAGGTCATCACACTGTTGAAAAGCGCGCGGGAAACAGGCGTCAATTCGCGCGAAGCGATCGAGGCCCTCTTTTGGCTGCGCAAGCTGTGGTTTATCCTGCTCGATGATCTCCAGAGCCCAGGAAACGAACTACCCGCTGATCTACGCGCTGGCATCGTGTCAATCGGCCTGTGGATGATGAGGGAGATGGATGAACTCAGCGAACGAAATAAGACGGACCTCATGCCGATCATCGAAATCAACGAGATTATTCGAGACGGTCTGATATAGGGCAAGCATGAACATCTTTCTGCGCGCGCACGAGAAAATCTACGTCAACGGCGCGGTCATTCGCGTCGATCGAAAGACTACACTCGAGCTTCTCAACGAGGCGACGTTTCTCCTCGAAAACCACGTCATGCAAACGAAGGATGCGACCACGCCCATGCGGCGCATCTACTTCGCGATCCAGATCATGCTGATGGATCCTTCGGCTTCCGAGCAAGCCGCCGCGCTCGCACGCAATCTGATCCGTGGCGCCGAAAGCATCTACACCGCGCCAGAACTCCTTTCTGGCCTACAAAAAGTGAGCTCATTAATCGATCGCACGCGCAATTTCGAATCGCTGAAGACCTTGCGGGCGCTCTTCCCCGTGGAGGATGAGGAGTTGCGCGAGATCATGCAGCATAAAGAACCTACGCCCGCCTGAAGGAGCCTCCTGATGACTGTCTCCAGCATAACCCCTGCTCAGCCCGCCACTTCCGCCTCCAGCACGACTTCGACGAGCTCGGCGGCAGGGAGCACTCCGACCCTAAGCTATAATTCATTCATTTCCATCTTGGTCGCAGAACTGCAGAATCAAGATCCGACCCAGCCGATGGACCCCTCGGCGATGGTGACGCAGCTTGCGACGATTTCTGAGGTTGGACAGGCCGTACAGACCAACACGAACCTTTCATCGCTGCTCACGGCCACGTCACTTACTCAGGCGGAGCAACTTATCGGGAAGTCGATCACCTCGAGCGATGGAACGATCTCAGGCACCGTGACCTCCGTTACGGTCAACAGCAGCGGTACGACCGCCACTCTTTCCAACGGCCAGCAGATCCAGTTGAGCACCGGCGCGACAATCGGGTCCTGATGAACGAAGCCGACGCACTCGATCTGGCTCGCGCCGCAATTTGGATGGCGATCGTCGGCGCCGGCCCGGCGGTTGGCG
>Ga0335075_10010807_pt1 | contig 13845 bp, 10 predicted proteins | sample Lox_Sample_24_FD_206723 | JGI IMG/M metagenome (GOLD analysis project Ga0335075, IMG submission 206723) | Soil microbial communities from Loxahatchee National Wildlife Refuge, Florida, United States - Lox_Sample_2.4 | ecosystem: Environmental > Terrestrial > Soil > Wetlands | place: USA...
GCAGCAGACTCAACTCCCACAGATGGCTGTTGTAGACCTGTCCTTCTTCCAGCAGCAGCTCGCGTCGAATGACGCTGTCGCGCGTGGTGGTATTGCCGCGGAACTCGATCCGCGAAACATAGTACGGCTTGCCTTCGTCAATGTCGATGTTCAGGTACACCAGCTTCTTGGGCTCATCGATGCGCGGGGTCGGCACTGCGGTGAAGTTGATATACCCCAGTTGTCCGTAGGCCTTCCGCATATTCTCCAGGCCCTTGCCAATCAGCGATGTGTTCAAGACCTGTCCGTCCTTCAGCTTGAACAGCGACCGCAGCGCCTCCTTGTTCGTCACCCGTTTGTTGCCGGTAAACGTAATCCCGCCGAGGCGATACTGATCGCCTTCCTCGACCGGAATGGTGATGTCGATCGCTTTGCCCTTCCGCGAATGAATCAGCGGAATATAGAGTCCGCCCTGGTTGCGAATGTGGGTAAGCGGTGTATCTACGTTGGCTCGGAAATACCCCCGGTCCCGGTATGCCTGGCGCACCCGCTCCGTGTCCTCTTCCAGCTTGCTTTCATCGTAGGTACGGGCGAACAGGTTCTCCAGAATCAGCGAATGCGGAATGCCGATCGGCTTCAGGTTCTTCATGGAGGCCCGCAATGCGCGGCTGGAAACGTGCTTGTTGCCTTCAAACTTGATGTGGCCCACTTTAACGGTCGGGCCTTCCTTCACATTAAAGTTCACAGAGACGGAGGCCGGAGGAATTGTCTTGATCACGGTATGGACCGTCGCAAATTGGTGTCCGTGCTCAGCCAGCAACTCCTTCAGCACGGTTTCCGCCAGCTTAATCCTGGTCGGGTCATATTGACTGTCGACCGATAGCGGCACCTTCTCCTTCTTGAACCGATCCAGCACGTCCGAAACGGAGACAGAACTCAATCCCTTGTAATTGATCTCTCGAATCGTCGGGCGCTCGCGAACGATGATGGTCAGAATTACGCCCTTCGGCGTCGTCTCGCGGTTGATCTGGACATTCTCAAAATATCCCGTATTCCAAAGTGAATTGAAATCGCGTTCCACGGTGGCGGAATCATAGGGATCGCCCACGTGCGAGAAGATGCGCGCCAGGATTGTTTCCTTGGGGATTCGGCGATTGCCGATCACTCGAATTTCGCTGATGATGCTGCCCTGCGGAGTGCTGGCTTCGCTGGCAGGCGCGATGTTTTGTAAGGGGGACTGGGACTGGGCCCAGGCGTTCAAGCCTATGCCAAAGAATACAAGCACCGCCGCAAGGACTTGGACAGTCCGGCGGGTCCACAGGCGCACGCTCGTGGTCGGTTGGTTTGGGACATGGTAGCCCCCTACACTCGCGGGAAAAATATGCACACCCTCACTGCCAAAAATCGATTCCAGAGGAAAACACGATTATACGGGAGATGACCGCTCGATCCTAGCGACCGCACTTCCGCCCTGGCTCATTTTTCGTTGTGGAACGCGATCGATCTGCGCTCCGGACTGCAAAAACATTTCAGACCAGCTAGCTTTCCAACTGGGCCTCAATGACAAATTCTTCTGCCGCGCGATCCCACCACACACGCAACACATTCGGCTTGCAGCACACCTGGCAATCTTCTACGTACTGCTGGCGGCTGCCGCCCGACTCATCCACGACCGTCTCATTCCATTCCCCACATCCAGCACACTGAAACCCCGCCGCATCCGCCATGATCACGGCCTTCCCGGCAATTCGCCTCCGCAGTGATCTGGTTGCGCTCGGCGCACTTCCACCAACGTGGAGTAGAACGTCGGTCCTCCACCCAAATCCGTCAGCGTCTCACTTGTCAGTGAGTTGACGCCTTGCCCGTCACGAGTGAGCTTGTTCCATCCTAAACGGGAAGCGGCCACTCCGGCAGGCACAGTTGCCCCCACTTTGACCCGAAGTGGAATTTTTCCACGTTCGTTGAACACCTCTACCTCGTCTCCATCCACAATTCCGCGAGCCTGTGCATCCGCAGGATGCATTTCCAGCACGCCAAAATGTGCCGCCTCCATCACTTGATGGGAAGGCAACCCAGCGAACGTCGAGTTCATGAAGTTATCGTTCTTGCGCGGCAACAGTTCCAGCGGAAATTTCTTCGCCAACGGTGAATAGCGCGATTCATCGGCCGCAACATAGCCCGGCAGCGGATCGTATCCCTGCGCCGCCAGCGTCTCGGAATAGAACTCCGCTTTACCGGAGGGAGTCCGAAACCATTCCTCCGACACAAACGGTTGGAACACGCCACCATCTCGCTCCTGGGGAAATTTCAACCGGATGGAATGCTGCGCTTCCAATTGCTCGCGCGTGATTCCTTGCAGCCACGAAACGTTCGTTCCGCTTAAGGCCTGATCGATCATGTCCTCTTCGCTGTCCAGAAAACATGGTTCAGTAAAACCCATGCGCTGCGCCAGCTGCCGAAATAGCGTCACATTCGATCGCACCTCACCCAGCGGCGCAATCGCCGGCTCCGATAGCTGCACGTAATAGTGACCGTAGGTACCTTGAAAATCCTTGTGTTCGAAAAATGTCGTGGCTGGTAATACGATGTCGGCGTAATCGGTGGTGTCGGTGAAGAGCTGCTCATGCACCACGGTGAACAAATCCTCGCGCCGCAGTCCTTGCAAAACCGCCTTCTGGTTGGGCGCGATCACGGCGGGATTCGAGTTGTACACCAGCATTGCCTGCACCGGTGGATCGCCGAGTTCCGTCAGTGCATGGCCCAGACGGCTCATGTTCACGATGCGTCCAGCTCGTCCGATCGGACTCGCTTCCGCCAGCTCCGGCCGCTCCAGCCCCTGTCTATTGAACTGGAACGCCCCACTGGTCGAAAGTTGCAGCCCTCCACCCAGATGCTTCCACGCACCCGTCAGACACGGCAGCATGGCGATGGCGCGCGCCGCTGCCCCACCATTCTGTCCCCGCTGCACCCCGTAGTTCAAGCGAATCACCGACGGCGTTGCAGTCGCATATTCTCGCGCCAGGCGCACTATATCTTCCGTGGGCAGGCCTGTCACCTCCGCCACGCTTGCTGGCGGATATTCCTGCACGCGGGTACTCAGCGGCTCAAAGCCATGGGTCAAACGAGCGACATAGTCCGCGTCATACAAATTTTCTTCGATCAACACATGCATCATGCCCAGCGCCAGCGCCGAGTCTGTTCCAGGTCGAATTTGCAAATGCCAGTCGGCAGCCTGCGCCGTGCGCGTCGTATACGGATCAATTACGATCAGGCGCGCGCCCTTTTGCCGCGCTTCCTGGATGAAGGGCCACAAATGCACGTTGTTGCCCAGAATATTCGCCCCCCACGCCAAGATCGTGCGGGCGTGGCGAAAGTGTTCGGTGTCGGTACCCAGCTTGCTCCCATAGACCGCCATCAAGGCCTCGCCACCGGCGGTGGAACAGATGGTGCGATCGAGCCTCGACGCTCCCATACGAGCAAAAAAGCGCCGATCCATCGAGCCGTACCCCAGCACTGCCATGTTTCCGGCGTAGGAATACGGAAGGATGGCCTCCGGTCCAAATGTTGTGGAGATATCCTGCAGGCGTGCCGCGATCGTATCCAACGCTTCATCCCAGGAAATACGCTCGAAGACCTCTGCCTGTTTTCCCGGCGGAATCGGGCCCTTCGCAACACCTGCTCGGCGCCGCATGGGATACAGCACCCGCTCCGGGGAGTAAACCAGGTCAAGATACTTCGTCACCTTGGCGCAAAGAAATCCTCTGGTGACTGGATGATCTGGATTGCCTCGGATTTTTGTCGCGCGACCCTCCGGGTTCACCGAAATATGCACGCTACATGAATCCGGGCAGTCCAACGGGCAAACCGCGTGCACAACTTTCAGGGAATTCATACTGGCATTTTAGGCTAGACGGTAGGGTGTAGGGTATAGGCACAGAGAGCAGATTGACCGGCGTTTGAATACGTATTCGTGTCCAGCGCATGGGACCTGTTCCCTGCTCCCTGTGTCCCTGTTTTTGTCAGACCTGCATGACTTCTTTTTCCTTTGCCTTGCACAACTCTTCCATGCGCTTAATCTCTTCATCCGTCAGCTTCTGCATCTCTTCCAGCGACCGCTTCTCTTCGTCTTCTGAGATCTTTTTGTCCTTCGTCGCCTTTTTCAGGGAATCGTTGCCGTCGCGGCGAATGTTGCGCACTGCCGTGCGATGGTCTTCCAGCACCTTGTTCAGATGTTTCACCACTTCCTTGCGCCTCTCCTCCGTCATTGGCGGCACTGGAACCCGCACCACTTTGCCGTCATTCTGCGGGTTGAAGCCCTGGCTGCCGACGCGCAGCGATTTCTCGATTTCAACGATCAGGCTGGTGTCGTAGGGTTGAATCAACAGTAACTGCGGCTCCGGCGCGCTGATCTGGCCCACCTGGTTCAATGGCATCTCGGTCCCGTATGCCAGCACCTTCACCTGGTCCAGCATGTGCACGCTGGCGCGCCCTGTGCGGATGGACGCCAGGTTGGTTCGAAAATCCTCGACCGCTTTGTCCATCCGAGCCCTGAGCAGTTGGTACGTTTCCTTCAACGCCGGAATACCGGCCATCGCTGATCCAGCCATGATATTTTTCCCTCCCTGCAACACGATATTGTAACCAAGCCGATAGGGCTCTGCTCCCCGAAACCGCTACGGAGCCTTGCAGTTTGCCAACTCCTAGACCCGATATAGTCACGTTTCCGCCGTTTTTCATCTCAATCGAAGAGCCAGTCTTAGAGTACTCAGAGAATCAGCCGTAAAATTGCCGACAATGCAAGCGCTGCCAACCATTTAGAATAAAATTGTCGTGAGTGACCTCTTTTCTGCTGACTCTCCTATGCATACCTGTCCTGTCTGCACTATGCCGCTGAGCCTTCGTCGCTCCTTCTTCAAAGCCGGCTGGAGGGGGTTTTTCCGCTGCCCCTCCTGTCGCGGACATTTGCAGATTCACGGACGCGTACTCCCAATCGCGACAGCCTTGCTGGTCTTGATCGGCTTCCTGGTGCTCGATTGGAGCGGCAGAACCGACGTCAACTTCACAACCCTTTGGTGGGACGCCTTCCAGATTGGCTCTGTGCTGTTTGTTTTGTTTGTGATGCTGGGCTGGCTGTTGCGCGTGGATCGTCGTCAGCCAACTCGCAAATTCGTGCCCTGATTGGGAACCGTTCCCGCGAGGCAGAGCTAACTAAGCCAGAACCTTGAGACCCGTTGACGCGGCCTGTTCATGCGCGTGATAAGAAGATCGCACCAGCGGTCCTGATTCGACATGGCGGAAGCCCATCCGCATCGCTTCCTCTTTCATCCATGCGAATTCCTGCGGCGTGTACGTTCTTGCCATCGGCAGATGGTCTTTCGAGGGGCGCAAATATTGCCCGATCGTCAGAATGTCGGTCCCGACGCGCGCCAGGTCGCGAAATACGTCCAGCAGCTCGTGCATCTCTTCGCCCAGTCCAACCATCACGCCCGACTTCGTCACAAGCTTCGGATTCACTTCCTTGGCATACTCCAGGAGTCGCAGCGTCCGCTCATAGCGCGCCCCGGACCGCACCACGCGATAGAGCCGCGGCACGCTTTCCGTGTTATGGTTCAATACTTCAGGAGCAGCATCGACCACGATGCGAATGGCATCTTCCTTGCCTTGAAAGTCCGGGATCAGCACTTCCACATGGCAGCCGGGAGCCTGCCGGCGAATTTCCGCAATCACCATGGCAAAGGCGCGCGCCCCACCAGTGATATCGTCATCGCGATTCACGCTGGTGATGACGGCATGCTTCAAACCTAAAGCCGCTACCGCTTCTGCCACCCGCCGCGGCTCGTCATAATCGATCGCCTCCGGACGCCCCTTGGGCACCGCACAGAATCCACAGCGGCGCGTACACAGGTTGCCCAGCATCATGAACGTGGCCGTCTTGTGGTTCCAACATTCGCCGATATTGGGGCAATGGGCCGACTCGCAGACCGTGTTCAGGTTCAGGCTGCGTGCCAGCTTCTTCAGGTCGTGGAAGACCTCGCCCATCGGCGCACGCGCCTTCAGCCACTCCGGCCTGGGCTGCGGCCGCTTCGGCAAAATATCGATCTGGATCAGTTCAGGGGTGGTAGCCATGGGTGAATGTGCAGCAAGTGCCACTCTTTATTGTACCTGCGAGGAAGGTGGACCCCCGGACTGCTCAGGTCTACCCCAGAGTGGCGCCGAGGTAGACCGCAACCTCATCGCACGGAATTCAAAACTTCTGTCTTCGGCTCACTATCCGCCGGAGAAATTCTCCATATCGTCACATAATTCTTGCCCGTCCACACGATGTGCGACGGCGGTAAAGAAATATATCCCGCAGGCGCCAGCGGCAGCCTCGAATACACCTCGACGCCGGTGATCATCCACTGCGGTTTCCCGTCCGGTGCTGCCATCCACGGCTCGCAGGTATATTTCGTGCTCTCCAAAAAGAGATGACCACAATACGTATCCTTGCCCCACTGGTCGAACGGCACCGTTGGACCCGCAAATCCATCAATATTGTCCCTGCGAATAAATTCGCCGATGCCCTTCTGCGCCAACTCAGTTTGAAATTCGCGGTCGGCCATCAGGCCATCCAGCGGCACCACTGCGGCATCGGTAAAGTAGGCCATCCCGCCCGGCTGATCGTAGGCCAGCAGTCGGGACATATGATCGTCATCCAGCACGTGTCGCAACTCGGGAATCGTGGTCTCTTCCGCAACCTGCTCGCGGCTGTGCTTCCAGCCCATCTTGTACCAAAGCAGCGCGGAGAAGACGATCGCCAGCAGGATGCCAACAGAATGCAAGGTCGCCGCCACAGAAGGAGTCCGTCCCCGCGCCTTTGCCGGAGCCGCGCGAAACAGGCATGCCGCCGCGCGCGAGGCGGTCAGCGCAGCCAGCAGCGCCCAGCTGACGTAATACCACGTCCAGCGTGTCTCTCCCGTCATCCTCAGCGTGATGTAGGCAGCATGCATCAAAATGCCGATAAAGAACGGCAACTCCGCAAACAGGAACCAGCGATCCCGCTGTTTGCGCCACAAAATCGCAATTGAAATCGCGCAGATGATCAGCGAGATCAGCGCCGTGTGCGGCAGGTTATGCCCCAGCGCATGATCATGGCTGTTGGTCGACTTCAGCAGCCCGCTGATCGGCATCAGGATGTGGAACCAGAACAGATTGCTGCCCAGGTACGCGCCCCATAGCACCGCATACAGCGGAATCCACGCCAGATGAATTCGCAATGCCCGCTTGCCTTCCGCCTGCTGTTGCTGCTGCATACACCAAAACAGCACCGCGATCCAAAGGCACGCAATCACAAAGATGGAGTCCAGCCGGCTTAACACCGAAAACGCCGCCAGAACATTGAACGCGAGCCCGCTCCTCCAATCCGGATGCTCAAAAAACTTGTACAGCGCCAGCAGCGTTCCCGCCAACATGGCCGCGCTCAAAGAGGATTCCGTCCCCAGTTGCAGCCCAAAAAGAAAAGGGATCAGAATCGTCCACGCCACCCATGCTGGCGCCCGCAGACGACGCAGCAATTGTCCCGCGACCACCAGCACCCCAATGTTCAGCAGCACAATCAAAGCCGCAATCATATGCAGGCCGACCATGCGATTCGGGAACACTTTGTAGACCGCCGCGCACAGCAGCATCCAGATGGGGTGGTAGCCGTTGGTCTGCATCAGGCGATTGAAGGTGCTGCCGTAGCCCAGCGCAAAATTGCGTCCCACCTGCAGATAGAAAAAGCTGTCATCGGCGAAGAACGGGCTGGGCTGGCGAACAAACAACACTGCGTATGCCGCTGTCAGCAGCGCGAAAAAAATATCCAGCCACAGCGGTTCCGGCTCTCTCTGATCCGCGTCTGTCGCCTGGGATTTTGTCTCTGTCATTGAATGATGAAGGCTAAATACTTGTCGGACTGATTTGCGATTCGAAGGTCAGTATAAGGCGTGCAAACCTGCGCGCAGAAATGGTGGTGTCTCAAATGTGGGCTAGGGGAAAAGAGGAGGATGTTCGTATGAATCCAAAAATCCCCCACAAAGAATCCTATTTTTTCTCCAACGGATCGTATGTCGCGGGAGGGTAGAGCATCACCTGCCCGCCGTGAAGGATATAGGAATTGGCATCCTTATACATTCTGCATTCCGCCGTATCGACCTGTGATGGAAGATCAGTTAGTGTGACGGTCTTACTTTGGAAATCCATCACTAGTCGATGAGTTATATTGCATTTCCCCTCATCAGAATCTTCGGCAATCAATTGATAATGGTCCCATTTAGAGATTGCGTAGTCGGTCGTGTCGGGCTGAAGAATTCCCATGGCGACCGTAGCATCAACTTCCCGGCAGATTTTGACTGGCCTGCTGCAATCGATCTTTACCGTTATAGGTGCGATCAGTTGTTTGTCTTTTATTGGACTAGTTGCGTACCACATCCCATCAACGCTGATTCCACCAAAAGACTCGGGTATATCGATCACTTTACTTCCAAGATCAGTTATGTACCACGCCGAGTGCTGTTCGGCGCCACCTACCACTACCACCTCTCCCGCCTTTGACGAACCCGACCGACATCCAATTGCGGGTAAGATCAACAAAGCAAGTAAGCTTAAGGTCAGACGGCTCATGGTGGCCTTTTCGTTCCAGACTTTCAGTATTCCACGCAAAATAGCTCCGTCTTGCTCCTGGCCGTCGGCTTATTCTTCTCTTTTCCTACTCGCAATCGCAGCAAAACAATACATTCCAGGCGGCGACTCAGTAATACAAATATTTTCTCCAGCGAAGGTCGCTGCTGCCGATCATGCGCATGATATGACGGCTGGTATGCAGCGAAAACGGCCGCGGCTCACGCATCAGCCGCATCCCTTCCAGCTCGTGAATCATCTGGTTGCCCTTGGTGCGATTGCAGGTGTGGCAGCACGCCACCAGGTTTTCCCACGTAGACAGTCCTCCGCGAGAGCGTGGGACCACGTGATCGAGCGTCAGTTCACTGGCCGGCAGCACGGTCGCGCAGTATTGGCAGGTGTTGCGGTCGCGCAGCAAAATATTTTTCCGCGACAAGGCCCGCGTCTGGTGGGGAATGCGGCGATACTCTAGCAAGCGAATCACGGACGGCACCGGCACGCGCACACGCGCCGCATGCAGCAGCGTCGCGTGCTCTTCTTCCGGGCGTGCCACTCCCTTCAGGATCAGCACCAGCGCTCGTCGCGCCCCGCAAATATTGATCGGTTCGTAGGAGGCGTTCAACACCAGCACCGGCGTGTGCATCGGCGACGCCGTTTGGGTCGACGAACGCTCCTGCAGCTTGGGCTCAAAATGGCCCGTGTGGCATTTCGATTGAGGCTTCTGTTTGCGGGCATGCACCATGGCTCTTCCCGTAGACATCTGATTTCCTCCCCTTAATCTCGATTCCTGAAGCTTGAAACCGTTGCTGGCTCACTCGCCGGCAGCGGCGCGACGGTCATCCGCGACCCTGCTCCCACTGCATCCCAAAAGGCCACGCCTTCCCGTTGCGAGCGCGCCAGAGTCGCCACATGCACGGAGAGCGCCCCCGCTCCCAGCAGCGTTCGCGTGCACTCCCGCGCCGTCGCTCCGGTGGTGTAAATGTCATCCAGCAGCAGCATCGCGCGCCCCGCCACCTTTTCCGGCTGGCGAACAAAAAAAGCGCCGCGTAAATTGCGGCGTCGTTGGTGCGGGTTCAGGCCTGCCTGGGTTTCCGTGGCGCGCTGGCGTCCCATCGCCTCATATGCCACCTGCAATTCAAGATCAGGACGTTGCCGGCGCAAGCTTCGCGCCGTCGACTCTGCCAGCAAAACCGTTTGATTGAATCCACGTTCTCGCTGCTTGCTTCCATGCAGCGGAACTGCCACCACCGTCAGGCTCGGAGGCAAATCCTGCCGCTGCGCAATCGTGCAAGCCAGCAGCCTGCCCAGCGGTCCAGCGACGGTTGGGATGTGTTCATACTTCAGCAGGTGGATCAGCGCCCGCAGCGTGCCTTCATACTCGCCGTACGCGACCGCCAGTTGGAAGGCCGGACGCGCCCGCTCACACAAATGGCACAGATTCTCTCCAGCCGAACCTCGCGCCGCCGACGTCGTCGCAAAGCGGACACCGCCCACGCTCAGCCGTTCGCCGCACACACTACATAAACTTTCTGGGATTTGTTCCGGTAGATCGGCCCAGCAAACGGCGCAGATCGGCGCGGTGGAAAGATGCAGCAGAGGTTGATTGCAGAGCCTGCATTGGGAAGGAAAGACCGCACAACTCACAGCGTCCACGGGACTTCGGAGGACACGCGCGACCGCGCGCCAAGCGGCCATCTCCGATGGCGGAAGTGTACTGGCTCGGTCTAAAGACCTCGGGGACTGCCTGGGGAAGACGCACCTCCCAACCATAAATCGTTCCTGTCAGGAACGCTTCACGTGCCAGAGCGTGTCGGCCATGCGCCTCGTTCGATCCGGCTGAGTGCAGTATATTCGGAATTCGTGAAACGAACAGCCTATAGCGGCAGAAATTTTAATCCAAGGCGAACCGGCGAACCCCGGCAAACTGCCCTTCCCAGGCCTATTGTCCCGTCGATTTGGGCGATTTCATCTATCGTGAAGCGTAGCGAATGCTCTACACTCAACGGTTTGCTGTAGTTTATTGCACGGAGGCTCAACGTTGGCGAGCACTGTCGGACCATCCAAACCTTCTGCCGAGCCGCACACGTCGGCTGGCCACGCTGCATCCTCAATGGAATTTCAGCCGTATGTGAAGCCGGAAGATTCACGCCCGGAATTTACCTTCCGCGCCATCTTTCTCGGCTGCATCTTTGGCATTCTCTTTGGCGCCGTCACTGTGTATGTCGGCCTGCGTGCCGGGCTCACCGTCGCCGCCTCCATTCCCATTGCGGTGTTGTCCATCAGTGTGCTGCGCGCGCTCGGTCGCGCTTCCATTCTGGAAAACAATATTGTCCAGACTACCGGCAACGCCGGTCAGTCGATCGCCGCCGGTGTCATCTTCACTCTGCCTGCACTCATCTTTCTCGGCTTCGATCTTGAATATTCTCGCATCTTCTTTCTCGCCCTGCTCGGCGGATGGCTTGGCGTCTTCTTCATGATTCCGCTGCGACGAGAACTCATCGTCAAGGAGCATGGCCACCTCACGTATCCGGAAGGTACCGCCTGCGCCGACGTTCTCCTCGCCGGCGAGCATGGCGGCTCCTTTGCCAGCCGCGCCGATGCCACGCCGGAGTATCTCGGCGTCGGTTACATCATCGGCCCGCGCGTTGCCGGAACCATCTTTGCTGGCGGCGTGTTTTCCTGGCTGGTGCTGATGCCCGCCATTCACTTCTTCGGCGCGCATTTTACCGGTCCCATCTATCCGGGTACCCAGCCAATTTCGCAGATGTCTCCCAGCGATCTGTGGGCCGCTTACGTTCGTCCCATGGGGGCGGGCGCAGTGGCCGCCGCAGGCATTCTCACGCTGCTTCGCACCGTGCCGACGATCTGGGGCGCGTTCCGCGAAGGCATTGCCAGCATCGGCAAATCACGCGCCGCAGCCGCCGCTGAACTACGTACCGACCGCGACTTCCCTATGTCCATCGTCGTGGGTGGTTCGGTTCTCCTGGTTATCCTGATGTTCCTGTTCCTCACCTTCAAGCCCGTGCCGGGCGCACAAACCAGCCTGCTCGCCAATCTGGCTGCGTCGCTCCTGGTGGTCGTGTTTGGATTTCTGTTCGTCACCGTTTCCTCCCGCATTGTCGGCCTCATCGGCAGCTCCGCCAATCCCATCTCCGGCATGACCATCGCCACACTCATGGCAACCTCCGCGATTTTTCTGGTAAAGGGCTGGACCGCTCCCGCCTTCGGAGCGCTGGCCATCACCATCGGGGGCGTGGTTTGTATTGCCTCCGCCAACGCCGGCGATACTTCGCAGGATCTGAAGACCGGCTTCCTCATCGGCGCGACTCCGTGGAAGCAGCAGCTCGCGCTTCTCATCGGCGTCTGCATTTCCACCATCTCGATCGGCGTTACGCTGACGGCCATGAACAAGGGACTGGAGGAATTTCGTCCGACCAATGTTCCCTACAATCTTGCCCAACCTGCTGACGGCGTGACCGTGCAGCAGGAACATTTTTCCCGCCGCGAATTTCGCGTCAAGCTCGCCAATGGAAAAGAACAGATCGATCACGGAAGCAATTACGTCTTGCTCAACGCACTCGGTTCACACAAACTCGCGGACGGAAAATATCTTTTCAATCCTGCCACCGGCCACATTGAAGTGCAGTGGATTGAAGGAATCGGCAGCGAGCGCGCCGCTGCGCCGCAGGCTCGCCTCATGGCTACCGTCATCAACGGCATTCTTACCCGCCAGCTTCCCTGGGGTTTGATCTGGCTGGGCGTTTTTCTGGTGATTGTGGTGGAATTGCTCGGAGTCCGCTCGCTCTCCTTCGCTGTCGGCGCCTATCTGTCGATCGGCACGACGCTCGCCATCTTCTGCGGAGGGGTGGTGCGCTGGATGATCGATCGCGCCGTGGCACGCAATGGCGCATCCGCCGGCGCACTCGAAGGCGAGATTAGTCCAGGCTCTCTCTACGCTAGCGGGTTGATCGCCGCGGGTGGCATTGTCGGCCTGCTCGGTGTCGCGCTCAAGCTGTACGAGTCAGCCACGGAACACTACGACATCCTGAAGATGTCGCCAAAAAATCCTCTCTATCATGATTGGGTTTCGGTAGTGATGTTCGCGTTGCTCGCGGGATCGCTCTACTATTTTGCCCGACGCCCGCTCAACCTTCGGAAGCCTGCTCCGCCGCAATAGTCCGCGGACCGGCTACGCGTGCCGGAGGAAACGGCCCACGCGCATGCTTCAACGCCGGCAGTACCTGGTGCAGCCAGTTGCGGGTCGGCCGCTCCAGGAAGCGATAGACCAGCAGTGCGGCAATCTCCAGCATGAAATAAGAGATCCACGGATCGAAGCGCGCAATGTGCAGCCGCACCAGCATGCCGCTCACGTGAATCCAGCGCCACAGGTTGAAGTGAAGTATGTACAAACAGTAACTCGCCTCACCCACCGCGACGAACAGCGGAAAACGCAGGAATCGCGTGATCGGATGGTGTCCCGTCAATCCTAAAATGGAGATGGCGAACAACGGCGTGATCAGCCCGTTGTGCATCAGCAGGAACGGCATCTTCGCTCCCTGCATCAACACCGTGCACACGCTCCCCAACCCAACGATCGCCAGCCAGTAGCGCGTGCGATTCTGCAATTGCATCTGGTCATTCAACTTGGAGAGGACGATGCCTGCAGTAAACGTTGGCAGATGCGGCAACGGCGTCATTTTCACCGCTCGCAGCCAATAGCTGTTGGACATGCGAGTGATCGGCCCCAGCCCGTCCGGCCGCACCCACATATAGATCGACGGAATTACCAGTGAAGCTAGCCAGCATCCTGCCAGAATCAGCAGCAGCTTGCGCGTTTTTTGCGGCCACTTGATCGCGACCAGCATGGGGAATAGCAAATAAAAGACCGTCTCACATGAGAGCGTCCAGGCCGGCGTATTCCAGAACGTACACAGCTTCGGACTCCAGCCCTGCTGCATAATCGCCGTGAGTCCCAGACCTTGAAAAAATTGGGCGTGGCTTCGATATTTCCATTCCAGTTCCAGAATCGGAATGGAAATCAGCAATCCCAGCACGTATACCGGATAGAGCCGCGAAAATCGTGTCTGCCAGAATTGTTTGCGATCGAACTGGCCGGCATCCGAGCGGTCGGAATAGTTGTAGGCAAGGATGAATCCCGACAACAGAAAAAAGAAATTCACACCCACGTAACCGTTATCCATCATCGGAGCCAGCGGGCCGAACCATGCC
>Ga0335075_10010808_pt1 | contig 13845 bp, 11 predicted proteins | sample Lox_Sample_24_FD_206723 | JGI IMG/M metagenome (GOLD analysis project Ga0335075, IMG submission 206723) | Soil microbial communities from Loxahatchee National Wildlife Refuge, Florida, United States - Lox_Sample_2.4 | ecosystem: Environmental > Terrestrial > Soil > Wetlands | place: USA...
GAAGCGGCCATAGCTGAATGGCAGAATAGAAGCTTCCCAAGCTTTCTCCAGCACACCTAACACGCTGAACTGGCGGCACTTGCTTCGGCGAAAAAGCCCTTCCAATTGGAAAATGGTTGGAAAATGAGGCGCCATTTGACGGTCACTCCGAGCGCTAATTTTCTGGACTGAAATAAATCCAAGATGGCGCGGCGCGCTCGAGCAAGGACATGACGATTCTTCCCTGCAGCGTTCAGGCCGAAACAACAGAATTGATCCTTTGCGGAAACGACCCCGCCGGCCTGCCATCGCCATGAGCGCCCCGCATCTTGACCTTCTGCTTACCGAATAACCTCCAAGGCATAGATGGAATGGCTTCCGGGAACCCTGTTGAGACACATTGTCACTCATTTAGGATGCCGCTTCTGCTGCCTCCCTGGTGCCGTGTTCATCTCGTGGGTGCCACGATGCCAGAATAATTTGCGCGATCTCTTCAGCGTTGGTCTTCAAGAACTCTCTAACCTCCTGGTCGGTCGCGCTGCATACTCGCAGATTTGGCGCTTCGCCACAAAGGACGACGGCCGTGTAGACTCCGAGACAATCCCACAGGGGATCCACAGCGGGTTCTCCTGAGTGCACTACGTGCTCTGCCCCCAAGTCTTCAATGATTCCGGCAACAGCCGCCTGGTATGCTTCGCCCTGCACGAACTCCCGTCCTTCTTTGGTCGACTTCATGGCTGGTCCCCTTTCAAGCGGTCGTTCTCGTTCTACGGCCATTCGGGTCTCTCTTATGCACTGAAGCCAGGCTCTCAAACCTCTTACATCCGTTCCGAATTGCTGGCGACGATATTCCGGCGGCGGATAGCCGTCAATTCGCGGTACTACTCAGACCGCGAGTACGCCTTCTTACGGACATGGGTCTCCTAGTTCCTCGCAATTCTGAAGCGCAGCTCATTGACCGTTGGCACAACAAAGCGGGTCAATAATTCTCTCTAGGTGTCAGCCCAATTGGCCGGTCGCTCAAGCCCTTCGATATGCGGTTCGTAGACTTTCGAGCCCCTTGGTCGACCCTGCCTAGAGCTTCGCCCGCTGGCGTTCCAAAAGGCCATGGGGAGGCTGTGGAACGGCCACCCCCGCAAGTTTCAGGGGAAACAGCAACCTAACCCTGCCCGAATGCTCTGCACCTTGTAATTGCCTCGGTAGCGTTCCACGCAACGGCGAAACTCCGGCAGCGGGACAAAATCCATCACTTGCGAAAAAATCGTCCGACCCGAGTTCATAGGCCATCCCTTCCCAACCTCTGGAATGGCCGTAGCCTAACCGTGAATTCAAATCGATTTCGTCCTCTCCTGCCATCAAACCCCTCTCCCGCCAGCTGTTACGCCAACTCCCCAATCCAACATTGGGACACCATTGATACGGATTGACGAATTCCGGCATCGGACCATGTTCAGAACACACGCACGCCGCGAATCATAGTTTCCTGCAGCTGATTACGCTGACGATGAGAGCCGGGGACGACTCCGCACTCGTAACCCAAATCGCAAATGCGCTGACGCACATCCGAAAGGTGATTATGGCCATTGGACCGGCGGCGACCAAAGAGCTCCGAAACGAAGAAGGTGGGCGGGGTGGTGCTGCCCTTAAGGGCAGTCCCCCGCCTCACCCGTCTCCCCCAAAAAGCGACTGAGTGTTTGGGCATGCCACTCACGCCGCTTGGGGGCTTCTAGACCGAGCCTGTAGGCGTTCAGAATGGCCCAGTCAATCCGCACTGATACTTACAGTGCTGGGAAACTACGCATGGGGTTTCCCCGAGCAAATCCTGAGGGTTGCTCGGATTGAAGAGCCCCAAAATCGATGAGCTACCTTTGTTCTTCGGTCATAATCTCGACATTGAATCCATTCAGGAAATGAGTCTTTCGCTGACACCTAAATGGGCAGACCCGTGAAGTTTTGGGGCGTCCCAGCAATATCGCGATAGTCCTTCTTGTCCTCTTGGATCGCAACAACCTTGCCTTCTTTCGTGTCCACCGAAAGAAAGTGCTGGTGCCCGGCGACCCAGTGATGGTAGGCATTTTCTCCGTATCGAATTGTCGCGATGTCGGACGAAGGGACTTTAACATTCTGGATCGGTGCGCACTTCGGACAATTGAGGACGAGATCCTGTCCTGATATGCCGAGAGAATTATGCCAGTCCGACCTATTGAATGCACCGCCCTTCTCGGACAAGTGGAGTACCGGCACCAAGGTGCCTGGTCAGGGACTATTCAACTCTTGGCCACGTCCTGATTAACGCCGTTACCGTCCATGTGGGTCCCAGTACGAACTTCTCCGGTAACGCGACTTACCAGGAGCTGGCCAAATTGACTTAGACAGACTGTCCATTGCGAGCGCACCGTTGTGGTAATTTTCCAAAGGAACAAAATGGGCCGCATCAGCCGCACACCTGATGCATCTAAACGGCGAAATGCGTTGGCCCGTCTTCCGCCGCAGGTCGCGCTGCCCCACGCGCGAACCCGCGTCTCTTCCTCATGGCTTTAACCAATAGATGGATATATCTATAGGACTGCATTCGGGGTTTGGGCACTTCACAGCAACAATGGACCTGGTCCCAGATAACGCAGATCGTTCGGTACTCTTTTGTCCATCCAGGGCAATCGGCTTGAAAGCAAAAGTTAGAACGCGCACGTCTCCAGGCGGGACGTTGCAGTCGGTAAGGCCCGGCTCATTCCGGTCATTCCAATGGACCTGAGGATTGCCGATCGCGTAATTCACAACCGACGGCGGCATACAGAAGCGCTGCGTGCCCAGCGTGAGGATCACATGGTCCGAATCGGTGGTTACAGCGGCTTGTGCGCCGATGGGCGAGCCGTCATGGTCGGAGTATCCATATTGATCAGAAGGAAAGACATAACACTGACCAGCGACGGCTTCATTGAGACTGCAACCGGTACGATCCTGCCGCTGCATCACAAAAAATTTATAGAGTGTGTAACCGCCGATAATGTTTCGCACAGAGCCTGCGGTCTCGTTGAAACTCGCCTGCTGCCGGGCCTTTTCCGCAGAAGCCTCCAGCGCGTAAATGCGGTCCAGCGTAGCCCGGTCGGTTGTTCCGCCCGGCTCGAGCATCTGAAAGTTCTTCATGGAGATCTCTGCGTTGGCATAGTCGCCAGCCTTTTCCTGCGCCAATGACTGGTTGTACCATGCATCGGCGAACCGCGGAGCCTGCTCGACAGCCTGCTCGTATAGGGCCAGGACCGCCTTCATGTCGGCATCGCTTTGCGCCGCCTTGAACAGCGTGTTGGCCTGGACGAACGGTCGCCGCGCTTCTTCCGGAATTGCCGTTGCTGACGCGGAACGCGCCAGCAGCAGTTGCACGACATCTGCTTTTCCGGCTCTCATGGCGAGGAAAAGGGCATTGTGTCCATGATTGTCTTTTGCTTCAGTGCTGGCACCATAATCGAGTAAGACCTTAACCACGTCGGCGCTGCCTAAGCAAGCGGCATCCATGAGAGGCGTCTCCTGGTAGTCCGAATTGTCAATATGGCACGCGCCAAAAGTTCTCACTTCAAGATTGGCGTGGGCATCTAACAATATTTTCACCGCATGGGAGTTGTAGCTCTCGGCGGCTTCGGCCAAAGCCGTATCGCCAAATTGATCCGTCGCCTCGATTTTGGCATGGTGATCCAGAAGCATCTGAAGCGCCTCGGGGAAGCCATGCTGTGCGGCTGCAATCAGCGGCGTTGCAAATGTGAGCACTCCAGATCCCGCCGGGAGGCGAGCCTCAGTGTTGGCACCCTGATCGAGGGCGTCTTCGACCTGCTGCGCATTATGGTTAGCGATTGCATCGAAGAGCGCCTGGTCTTGCGGACGAAGCTGCGCATAGACGAACGCATTGCTGCACAGCAACAACAGAACCGCCGAAAGTGGGATTCTGAAGATTTTCATCCGGACACCCTCCGTTCTCTACTGTGTTTGTCTGCCGGCCATTGCTACAGACTTCGACCTCGTTGAAATCGATTCAACGTTCATCTTCATGGATCGCTCCGTTCCATGCCCCGTCGGCATCGCATCTGCCCCCTCAAAAAACTCTTCCGCGCGTCACCAGATCACGAGTTCACGGCAAATTCGTAAATTGCACGAGATAGCGCTGTCTGGGGTTGAAGAGCAGCAGGCCGTCGCCTGCCCAGCGCAGTTCGCCGCCCAAGTCGGAGAAGAGCGGGATCAACTTTGCCTGCTTGAATTCGAAGGTGTGGCTTCCGTCGGAGAGAAACACGCGCTGCGAGTCTTCATCGATGGCGACGGAGCGCAGCGCGCCGCCGGGTTCGCCTGCCACAAGCAGCATCGAGTTGCCGGAGACGCTGAAAAGCGCTCCTCCGGTAATCACCAGCAGTTGCTCGCCGTTACGCGCGACGCCGGTAATCGGATAAGGCGAGTCGATGATTTTCACGGCTCTACGTCCCGGCAGCAACTCATAGAGCGCAAATCCTTTGGCGCCATCAGGGCCGAAGAGCAGAAAGCGGTCTTTGCCCTCCGCAACAATGCGCATGCCCGTCGAGGGCAGAGTGTAGACGAGTTTGAGGATTTTGGCGGACGGGTCAAGATATTCGAGATTCGTGCCGCTGACAACGACCAGCAGGCCACCGGGTGAGATGGCAAAGGACCCGGCATCGTGAATCCCCTCCACGTTGATTGCACCGCCGGCTCCCACGGCCCATAAGTGGTCGCCATCGCCGACAACTGCCACGCCATTGGGGGTGACGGCGAGGCTTGGACAGAGGAGGCCAAGATTGTATTTCGCCGCAATGGTCGGAGTGAGGATCCGGACAACCTTCATGGATGAGCTGCTGTTCTGTCCGTGTGCGACAGCGCAGAAAAGGAGGCAGGGGGCAAGAAGGCGTGCAAAATTGCCGGGGGAACCGGCTCTCATTGCTCGTCCTTGTCGGTCGTGAAGATGTGATTGAAGGCGTCCGTTGCGGTATCGGCAATCTCTGAGGATTGCTGGACAAGTCCCTGCTTCACCTCGTCTTTTACTGGGAGGAATTGCGCAGCCAGTGAAGCCAGATTCTGCTTGGCGCTGGCCTCGATTGAGCCGCTCACTTCCTCCCGGGCCGTCTCAAGCGCGCCGTTTTTGATGGCGTCGTTGACTGGGGAATTGAAATCGAAGATGCGATTGGCGGATTGGGTGGTAAGCGAGAGACCTTCCTGTTCAGATGTGCTGCCGGTAACCACGCCGGAAATCTTGCCCAAGACAAAATTTGGCAGTTGGGCGACATTCACCATGACGACCGCAGCCATTCCATACGGCCCCATCCCCGCTTCGCCAAACATCTCGCCGGAAAGCGCGGATTTATTCGCTGCGTTGAGCGCTGTTTGCTCGACGTTCTGACGCATAAAATCGACGGCCCTGCCAATGTAGTCCGTAGCGTCCTTGCGGTCCACGCTTGGCATGATGTCGGAAGTTAGTGAATGCCCGACCGATGAGGGCAGCGGCGGCTCGTTGCCCCATATCGGAGATACGTGCGCTGCGTCAGAGGACAGAGCTGCTGTGGCGTCTTCGCGTAGTCCTGTAGCCGATGCGTCGTCCCCGCGCAACCCCCCAGTCAAACTATCGTCGCCACGTAACCCGATTGGTGCGCTCATGTCGCCTCGCATCATGGCGGCCAACTGATCACGGTCGGCAAGGAACTGCGCATGGGCTATCCGCGCGCGTTCAGCGGCGGCAGCAGCCAACTCAGCGTTGTGGGCGGCCTCGGCCTGTCGTTGCTCCTCCAGGGCCGCCTCTTCACGCGCGTTCGCCGCCGCGATGTCCGTCTGCATCTGCTGTCTGCTCCGGTGTTGCGGACAACCAGGTCCGTGGAACAAAGCGCAACCGATCGCGTTGCCGATCGCTGTGCCCAGTGTGTAGTAGCCTTGAGTCCCGCTGGCGGCCGGAGCGGTTGAGCCGCCACTGTTGCCAAGGGTGCATGTAGCAGGACTGGGGTGGGGTGTGCCGCCGTTGGCCCTGCATGCGGCTGCATAGTCGGAGTAATTATTAATCTGAGCGAACGCTGCGTTGCTTGGAAGTCCCCAGATTGAGAGGAGGAGCACTCCCAAGAACCAGTCGCGACGGTAATGAAACCTGATATTCGAAAGGTCGTACATCGTACAAAAGCTTACCAAGCGTGGACCAATTTAGGTCCCAAAACACAACGAAGCGTTGCCCAGATACGTACTACGGCAATCAGGTTGGTAGGGACGGTGGGCAAAGGAAAGCACATCGGTACCGTCCCCGTTCCAATTTAGGTGAAAGGCGCAACGGAGTGTTATCTTGGCTGCAAGCAGAAACTCGACCACGCAGTGAACGACAACCTCGGACTGGAAGATAGCCGAAGGCCTAGAAGCGGACTTCTCGGGCGTCATCTGCCTATCTCGGTCCGGGACTGCGGCATTTCAGCTAGGCTGCGTCTAGTGCAAACTTCGCACTGAATTGCGGCACGTCCCAAGTCGATTTTAGGAAGGCCGCCATCCTAGAGTCTTGCCAAGGGTCGCCGCCCTGTGCGTGAATAGAGGCCCTCATGGCTCCATCGCACCCCCATCGGCGCCCCGGCGCCGGCTTCACTCTTTTAGGTTGGAGCTGCTGCCGGGCTACGTCTTCAGCATCTAGCACTAGCCGGCCACATCGGAGGCGGAAAGGTCGGTGCAGAGATGAATCTCCGGAACATCGGATCCAGCCGGGCCTGGTTTGGACTCGCCTTCTATAGCCTTCAGTACGGCGTTGGAAACCCGCTCATCAATTTCGCCCCCGTGACGCGCGTCCACCGGAAAATCAATGATCGCTTCGACGACGGATGAGGTTACTCGCAAACGGATTCTGGGATGCAATCCATCCGAGGGAAATGAAATCATGGTGCGTTCCATTTCGCGATACTGGCGGTCCAGCTCGTAGCGGTAATCCGAAAGGATTTCGGTTACCGCGCCGAGCAGCTTTTCCTTGATTCGGGCAAAATCGACGCCGCGCGGCATGCTGACCGTGATCTCGTGCCAGACAAAACTCGCGCCGGGAATCTGTTTGAACAAGCCTGCGCCGGATTGAAACACGATCGAGTTGGAGAAGGCGACCACCCGCCCTGTGGGAATGTCGAGCGCGCCGCCACTAAGTTCCATGTATCTTAGCAGGCGGACCTGAAACGTTCCTAAGAAGGAAAGAAATGTACGGCCACGAGTACGTATGTCCACAATTGGGTGAAGGGCGCGTGGCTCAAAATCATTTGTTTGTGGACAGCCCCGTGGGTGGGAATCAGCCGCGTCAAACCAGGGGGTTACAGGGCCACCGGAAGAGAGGTTTTTGGACAAGCGGTAATAGGCTCTTTTGGCTGTCCCGTGTTCAACCCCAGTTGTCGAGCGACGGCCCTTCACGGAGCCCCGAAGACTGGTAATCTTGACAGCATCCACGCTCACCCGAGGGTGTCCAAGGGGTTTTGCCTTTCGATCTCGCCGAAGCGATGCCGGACCGCACCCGATCTCGAATCAACTGCCTTTCAAACTGGGCGATTGTGGAGAAAATGCCGAAAAACGAGCCGACCGTTTGGGGTGCTGGTGTCGACACCCTCATCCAAGCTGATGAACTCGGCGCCATGTGGCCGGAACTCAGTGGCCAATTCGCAGCGCAGTTCACCAACCCACCTAACTTCGGATGCATCCCGATCTCGACCTGCAACCCAAAATAACCATGTGTAACGTGTCAAAGACACGTTTCTTACGTGTTTTCGCTTGCCAGCCTTTTTCGCGCGGTGTAAATGAACTGGCAGCTGAGCCGCGGGTGAACGTCCTTTTTTTTCAGTAACTCCGCGCATCGCTTCAAAGTTCTCGGATGCTGCTGAGACGCTTCCACGACTCGGGTTGATGCCACGAAGTGCCACGGGTCGCCTGATCTGTTTCGAGTGGGTGCGCTCTTCCAGACAGGCCCTGGCGAGGGTCCGAAATATAGCGAGCCCGAAGGTGAGTCTGACCGGACGGGGGGGAAGATGAGGACTTACGTCGTTGCTGCGTGCCTGTTAGTCTTTCTGGCCTGCGCGATAACCGCCAACGCTCAGAGGCAGACTGGACAAATTTTCGGCCAGGTTACCGACGCCACGGGTGCCGGAATACCGAAGGTAAGGGTGACTATCACCAGCTCATCGGAGTTGCAGCCCGTAACGCTCATGACGGGAGACACCGGCTCCTACCAGTTTGCCGATATTCCGATCGGCGTGTATTCCGTCAAATTCGAGGCAGAAGGCTATCAAACTATCGTCCGGGAGAACATCCAAATCACGATCGGTTTTAACGCGGAAGTGAACGCGCAGCTCAAGCTCGCCTCGGTATCTCAAAGAGTCGAGGTTACCAGCGCAGCTCCAGTGATTGACGTTCAGAGCACGACGGAGACATCGGACCTTGGTCAGGAACGGTTGCAGCAGCTTCCCTCCGCGCATGGCGTGTACAACATCGCTGAGCAGTCGCCCGGGGTCCAGGGGCCCGCAAAGGACGTCGGGGGCTCTACAAACGGCAATCAGACCTATTTCGTATCGCGTGGCGCAGACGGCAACCAAACTAGATACTACTTGGACGGCGTCGATTTGGCGCCGGCTGGATCGTACACGGGGTTCTGGGTCGATTACAACACGCTCCAAGAAGCCTCTGTGACAGAAGGTGGGGCCGACCCCGAAGTCCAGACGTCCGGATTGGCGATCAACATGGTTAGCAGAGGTGGGTCAGACACGCTGCATGGTTCGTTCCAATACGCTGTAGAAGACCAATCCTTCGAGGCCAACAATCTCAACCCAGCACTGCGGCAGGCCGTAGCCCTGCCAGGAACGTCCGCGGGGAATCCACTCCAGCACTTTACCGATTTTGGAGGCCAGATCGGTGGTCCCATTAAGAAAGGCCGTCTATGGTTCTGGGCTGCCTATGGGCAAAACGTGATCACCGTCGGCGACGACAAGCTGTACACCACGGGTGGCGACTGCGCAGCAGTAGCAGCTGACCCGCTGGCCTTTTCATGGGGAACCGTTCGTTCTTGCACGCAAAGCGATGCTTCAACTCTGCGGCATCTTTCGTACAAGATCGGATGGCAGGTTTTTCACAATAATACCTTCACCTTCGAGAATATCTACGGCACCAAGGAGGAGCCACACTTCTTGTTCGGTCCGACTGTGGCGCTCGAGTCAACTATCGATCTATCGGAGCACTATAACTCCGACTCCCGCGGGCCACGCTTCTGGGACGCCGGCTGGACACCGCTGTGGCGCTTTGACGATCAGCAGATCATCAACGATCGCTGGTTGATGGACGTATCATTCGTCCACTTCGGTAAGCAGAATACGTTCGGGCCGCAGAGTTCTTCCCTACTCAATACGCAGGTGCAATTTGACCAAAGTACCGGCCAGTATCGCGCGTCCGGTGAAATCGCCTATCAGAATTTGTCCGAGCCGATGAACACCTTCAAGACGACGTCCAACTATTTCATACCGGGAAAATGGGGCGGCAGCCACACCATCAAGTTTGGATATCTTTGGTCTCGTTATGAGAACTGGGGAATGGGTGATGAGGGTGGCGGTGCCGAGGCGATATTCGACGAGACAACGCCAGGAGCACCGCCGTTCAGTCAACCGTTAGCCGTGAACTTTTACCGTCCCAGTGTTGGGGATGCGTTCTTGTACGAGCAGGCTGGTTGGTTTCTGGATACGTACACGCACAAGAGGCTCACCCTAAACCTCGGAGTCCGGTGGGATCGCCAGCGGGATATGGAACGAGCCGAGAGCGTCCCGGCTTCGATCTATGAAGGCGAGATAATGGCGGACGGAGTGACCCCTTTCACCTGGTTGCCTGCCGTTCAGTATCCCGGAGCGAATGGCCGAGTCGTGTGGAACACGTTTGCTCCTCGGCTTGGAGCGGCATACGACCTTTTCGGCACAGGGAAAACCGTGCTGAAGGCGAGCTTCGCCCAATACTTCGACATGCGCACAGCAGGTGAATTGGCCGGCACCTATGACACCGTTGGAGTGCCCAATGGCAACGGAGCGCCGTCTCTCTCATACATTCAATTTCCGTGGGATGACGCAAATGGGGACGGCATTGTACAAATGAACGAGGTCGGCACGACATACCGGACGTTCGGCAACAACTATAATCCCGCCAACCCCTCCAGCACGACGAGTCCGAACGCAGTCGATCCGAATATCAAGGACCCCAAAACGAACGAAGTCACCGCCGGCGTGAGTCAAGAACTCGCGCCTGGCTTTGCTCTCACCGTTACTTACGTTTATCGGCGGTATACGGATTTCATTTGGAAGGCACTGGATGGCATAACCTCGGCGGATTTTGCACCGGAGACGTTCACGCCTACGGATTGTCCGAGCAGAACTGCCCCGATGATGCAGACTGACTGTGCGACCGTGAACTATTTTGTGCCTACGGTACGACTGCCTTCCGCGTATACATTAGAGAACGAGCCCGACTACTATCGGACCTACCACGGTCTCGAAATCCAGTTGGCGAAGCGTATGACTAGAAGCTGGATGCTGAACGGCAGCTTGACCTTTCAGAGCACACGGCAGTTCTGGAGTGCACCGGACGCCTATCAGGATCCGACCAACATTGCGATACAGAACGGTGCGCAATATGCGCCACTAGAATCTGCGTCTTCTGGCTACCCGGTTAACGTCCCGTTGAACGCTCGCTGGATCACCCGATTTGGGGCCAGGTACATACTGCCGTGGCACGGAATTGCGATATCCGCGGTGAACGATTTCCGGCAGGGTTATCCGATCGAAAGCACGATTAATATTGCGTCTCGTCCCAATGGCGCGGCCTCCGTCGCGGTCCTGATCGATCCCCCGGGCGTGCAGCGCTACGCCAATTTGGAGGATGTGGACATCCGGGTTGATAAGGACTTCGCGTTTAGCGAGCGCTTTCATTTGGAGCCCTCGCTTGACATCTACAACTTGTTCAATGCGAATCCGATCCTCGGACAACAGCCCAACCAGAATGCTGCAAACGCGAACTACATTGGGTATGTTCTCAGCCCACGGATTGCCCGCTTCGGAATTCGCTTTTTGTTTTAGTCGAACCGTGAACAATAGGCGTCGCTGCTTTCGACGCCAGGACGCAAAACGTTTAGTTAACGTGCGTTCGGTTACGACGATCGGCAGCGAGCAGTATCGCGGGAAACCGTCAATGCGGCACCTAGACGGTGCTGGAGGGTCACATGAATAAGAACACCGGCAAAAGCGCCGACCCGGACCGGCCGGCGCTTGGCCGCCGAGGCGTAATGAAAATGGGAGTCGCGCTGGGAGCCGTCGTCGGTGGGTTGCTAAGCGCCCCAGCCGGATCGGCCCAAGCGGAGCGGACGGGCGTTGGCGGGCAGAGCCAAGGAGCAAAGTTTCGGCCCCAAGCGTGGAGCGAAGAGGAACGCTACGCCGGCGTGAAGATGGAAACGGGGCCGGGCTGGACAAACGAGTCGAACCGAGCTTACGGGAACGGTCCGATGGATGAGACTAGTCGGCTGATCGTCGAGTACGCGAATTCATTCTCGGAATCGAGCATCACCGATGCGTGGGCCAGCGCGTTCAGCAATACGATGATCGATACGATCGCTTCATTGATCTCTGGTTTCGAATCGGATTCGGCGCGAGTCTGCGCCCGGTTGGCGCGATCGACTCAAAGCGACCTCAAAAGCACTGTCCTTGGGTATGGGATCACGACTTCGCCGGAGCTTGCTGCATACGCAAACACGACGATGATCCGTTTCACGGATTTCAACGACCATTTCAGCGACATGATCGGCGGGGTCTTGGCAATTGGCGAGGCCATGCACTCCACAGGAACGCAAGTCGTGCTGGCGACTATTTTGGCGTACCAGCTGCAGTCCGCCCTGAGTGGCGCCGGCGGCAATGACGCCGGACTCGACATCGGTGTCTATTACGCGCCTGCCGTCGCAGTCGCCGTCGGCAAGCTCCTGGGATTGAACGAAGATCAACTGGCCAACGCGCTGTCGCTCGCCCTTACGTTGCACGTCCCGTTGCGGGTCGATCGATCGAACACTCTTTCGATGCAAAAGGCGTGCGGCACTGCGGAGGCTGTGCGCATCGCTGTTTTCTGCGCCCTCTCGGCGCGTGAGGGCATGACCGGTCCGGCCCGGCCATTCGAAGGCCGCGATGGCCTGTGGGATCGACTCACCGGCCCGTACACGCGGCTCCCACTGCCTCCTCCACCGCCGAAGACGACGGGCCTCTCGGCGGCTATCAAGCGGCGGCCCGCGGAAGGCTACACTCAGGCTATGCACGCGGACGTGATTCCGGCGGTGAGAGCGTGGACGAAGGCCGACGAGATCGAATCGATTCACGTCGAAATGCCATTTTCAGGATGGCTAGAGATCGCCGATCCTCCAAAATGGGATCCGCGAAACCACGAAACCGCCGATCACAGCATGGCATACGAAGCCTCCCGCGCGCTCATTGACGGTGATGTTTACTTGGATTCATTCACGCGCGAAAAATTCATGGATCCGGCCGCGAGAGCCTTGATGAACAGGGTCACCGTCTCTGTGGATCCCACCTTCGGCTATGGGCAGGTACGGATGACGGTGCGGAAAAAGTCCGGTGAAACGCTGACGAAGGAAACGGAGGTAAGAGCAGGGTTCAATTTTGGACCCCCGATGACGCACGACGATATCCTCGCGAAATACAGGAGCGTCTGCGATTTCGTTCGCGTGGACAACGCGCAGCGGGACCGGGCTCTTGCGCAATGGTCGGACCTGAGAACCGTACAGGATGTCGCCGACGCGATGAAAACTCTCGCAAGGTTTGGCAATCCGCGGCCGCTATAGGAGCCTTGATCGAGACGTAACGTTTTTCGACGGTTACCGAAGTGTTGTCAGCGAGCGCCAAAGTACGCGGCTCTGTTTACAACCACCGTCGCTGGAGTCGCAGCGGGAATCGCTGAGACCAGTCCGTCGAAAGAAAAGCGCTGTACGCGCCGCCCATCCTCTACCTCAGTGACATATAGATTTCCGTGCGAGTCGGTGGCCATTTCGTGCAGCGCGTCGAATTCGCCGGGGCCTATGCCAGGGCGTCCGAAGGACTCCAGCGGGCGCAGGCTTTTCCGATCGAATACCCAAATTCGCGCCGGGCTCCTGCTGCCCACATACAGGAACCGTTGTTCTGGATCGGCGGAAAAGGCCACGCTTGCGGCGGTTTGACCGTTGCCGCAGCCCTCTCCGGCTTGTTCGCACCATCGATCGACCCACACCTGCGCCACATATTTGCCGGCGATCGTGAATATCTGCACCCGTTTTCCGCCACGGTCGGCCACGTACACGAAGCCGTCGCTAGAAATTTTCACGTCGTGAACAGTATCGAATTGCGGTGGCCCAGGATCGTTTGGGTCAAATTGCGTGGCTAGAGTTCGATTTGGAGTTACGATGCGTCGCCCGGACATCTGCGCGACTAAGGAAGACTCGGGCATATCCGATGGCGCATTACCGAATGCGCCCCACATGCGCTTGAATTTCCCGGTGTCCGCATCGAACACGATAATGCGTTTGTTTCCGTACCCGTCGGAAATAAACACTTCGTTCGTCCCAGGGTAAACGAAAGCATCGGTAGGCATCCAGAAAGCATCCGTATCGATGTTGGTTTTCTTGTGGCCGTGCTGGCCGAGCTGCATGATGAACCGTCCATCATTCGTGAACTTCAGGACTTGGTCGTCACGTCCGCTCCCGCAAATCCAGACGTTTCCCTTGTAGTCGATGAATATTCCGTGCTCGGTCTGCGGCCACTCGTAGCCCGGCCCGGGGCCGCCCCAACCTCTGATGTATTTGCCGTCTTGATCAAAGATCATCACCGG
>Ga0335075_10010809_pt1 | contig 13845 bp, 11 predicted proteins | sample Lox_Sample_24_FD_206723 | JGI IMG/M metagenome (GOLD analysis project Ga0335075, IMG submission 206723) | Soil microbial communities from Loxahatchee National Wildlife Refuge, Florida, United States - Lox_Sample_2.4 | ecosystem: Environmental > Terrestrial > Soil > Wetlands | place: USA...
AGACCAGCCGCAGCGCGTCGCAACGTTCGCGGCTGCTGCGGCTGGCGCCCCTTTGCCCCGCACACAGCCGCGCTCCGTGTGCCAATCGGTTCATGGTCCCAATGCATTCTTGAAAAGAAAGAGGGCTCCCCATGAACCGCAACATTCTCATTCGAACGATTCTCCCTCACCCCTGCCCTCTCCCGCTGGGAGAGGGAGAATTGTCGTCCGTTGGTTTGACACGGCGAACATTCGCCCCTGTTCAGGGGTTCAATGCGCGAAAATCTTTTAGGAGAATTCTGACCCCGTCCCTCTCCCCCATCAGTCTTCGCTACGCTTCGCCCCGACGTGGGAGAGCGAGAATGTTCCACCGACGGCAGGACAGGACGAGCGGAGAATGACGCCCGGCGATTGCGTTGCGAATTAGTCAGGCGGCCGAGCGCCGGAGACAAATCGGTTGTGGCAATTCTTTGAGACATCTGATTCAAGGGGCTGCCCGTTATTCAAATTGTTGAAAAATCAATGACGTAACCGGAAGTTAAACAACTGCAATTGCCGAAAGTTGCGCTCCTGAAGAAGTTTTTTGGCCTAAAATCCTATTGGGTCGTGTGCCCCCGCATTTTGGCCGTTTCTTCGAGAAAAACGGTCTTGCCGTGGGCATCCTCGGCGGCGGCAGCCGGCGGGGTGAGGCCGAATAATTCACGAATGTATTTTCCGAGCGTCTCGTTGGTTGGGCCGTAACCGCTGTGATAAATATAATATTCCAGGTCGTGCATCAACTGGTCTGCCGTCGCGTAACGGCGGCTCAAGTCGCGGGTCAGGCACGAATGCAAAATCTTGTTCAGGCCGGCGTCAATGCGCGGGTCAAGCGCGGTAAAATCCGGGATATCCATTTTCAGGATGCGCCCGCGCGATTCATCCGGCGTTTCGCCCTTGAAAATGTTTTTGCCCAACAACAAATGCGCCAGCACGACTCCCGCCGAAAATAAATCGGACCGGCGATCGGTGATTTGAAAGTCCGCCTGTTCCGGACTCATATAATCGGCTTTGCCGGCCACGACCTCACCTTCCTGGTCGCTCAAGAATCCGCGCGCCTTGGCGATGCCGAAATCCGTGAGTTTCACGTCGCCTTCATAGGCGATCATGATGTTTTTGAAGCTGACATCGCGATGGACAATGCCCAAAGGCTTTCCCTCTCTGTCGGTCTTGGCGTGCGCGTAGGCCAGGCCGCGCGCAACGCGGCTGGTGATAAACACGGCCAATTCGCGCGGCAGCGGGCGTTTTCTGAGGGCGAGTTGCCGGGTAAATTGTTCCAGGTTCACGCCCCGGATCAATTCCATGCAAATGAAATAGACGTTGTTGGCCTCGCCCAGGTGATAGGTCTGGACGATGTTCGTATGGATCAAGTCGGCCACCAGCTTGGCCTCGCCGATGAAGTTCTCGATGAACATCTTCTGGCTGGCGAAGTTGGGGCGAACGATTTTGATGGCAACGCGCTTGACGAAATCACGGGCGCCGTGCTGTTCGGCCTCATAGACCACGCCCATGCCGCCCTCAAAAATTTTGCCAACGATGTCGTACTTGAATTCGCTTTGGATGGAGAACAAAGCCATGCGTCGATATTGGGATATTCACAATTGAAGTCAAGCCCATCATCTGGAAGTTCGTTGAAGCGTTAAGACGTTGACCATCGCGCGCTTACCGGGGGAACCGTTTCAACGTTTCAACCTTTTAACGTTTCAAGGCTTCAATCGACGCATTAGATAAGTTAAGATGGGGGCGCGATGGGCGGGGGCAAAAACGCCGTAGAGGCCAAAGAAACCCCAATTTTTCTGCATTTTTTGCTTGCGCGATGTGGCCGAAACAATTTAATTCGAAACAAGTCGTATGACTATTTGAATTAAGACAACAACTATTAACCAAAAAGGAAGGACACCGATATTATGGCAAAAGCACTCTCGAAATCACAATTGGCTGCCGCAATCGCTGAAAAAGCTGAGATACCCAAGAAAAAAGCCGGGGAAATCCTTGAACACGTCGCCGCCCTTGCCTACAAGCATGCGAAAGATACTTTCACGCTGCCGGGCATCGGCAAACTCGTGTTGCGCAACCGCGCCGCGCGCACCGGCCGCAATCCCAAGACCGGGGAAACCATCCAGATCCCGGCCAAGCGCGTCGTGAAATTCCGCGTCGCCAAAGCCGCCAAGGACGCAATCCTGGGCAGCAAGTAAGACGACCCCTCTTTCCCCAGGCGTCCCATTCGTGGGACGCCTTTTTTATTGCGGAATGTGGATTGTGGATTGCGGATGCGGATTGCGGATTGCGGATTGCGGATTGCGGATTGCGGATTGCGGATTGCGGATTGGGGATCGTGGATTGCGGAATGGCGTGCGGGCCGTGATTCATTTCGCCTTTTGTCCCGTAGGGACACTTGGAAATAGCCCGGCGTTTCAACGCCGGGTAAAATTCAGAGCGAGATAAGTCCCAAAGGGACGGCTGAACGGGGCGTGTCGAACATGAATGATTTGGCGGGAGCTGATCAGCCGTCCCTTCGGGACTTATGCATTGCGAATCCTACCCGGCGTTGAAACGCCGGGCTATTTCCACTAATCCCTACGGAATAGAAAGCCCAATCCATCAATCCATGAACGCGCCAGTCTTTCATTCGTGTTGCGGATTGGTGCGGTTCTCTTATCCTGAGAGCAAATCAAAAGGCGCCATGAATAATGCGTCCCCTCAATTCATAAGGAAATACTCGGCTCTGTTTTTGTCGTGCGGCGTGGTGTCGGCGTGGCTGTTGTCGTCCTATTGGTCGTCGGGCAAAGATTTGCCATCCTTGAAGGATTTGTTCGGGAAGAGCGCGGAAGAGCATTACGAAACCGGACTCCAGGATTTTCAGTCCGGCGCGCGCCAGGTTGCCATCGATGAATTCACGAAGGCCATTCAATTGGATCCGACATTTGCGGCCGCGTACGATGCCCGGGCTTCTGTCCTGTTTCAGATGAAGGATTATGCCGGCGCATCGGCCGATTGTGACAAGGTCATGGGAATCCAGCATGACGATGAGCACATCTACCTTATCAAAGGTCTATGTCGCTATTATCTCCATGACGTGAAGGGCGCTCGCAACATTCTCGGCACGGCCATTGCGCTGAATCCTGACGACCCGTTGGCCCGTGACGTTCATGGACTGGCGCTCCTCGAATTGCGGGATTGGGACGAGGCGATCGTGGATTTTGCCAAGGCGATTCAAGTGAATCCAGACGATGCAAGGGCGTACTTTGGCCGCGCGGTCGGTGAGTTGTTTCTGAAGGAATATGAAAAATCACTTTCTGACGACTCGGACGCCATTGGGTTGTTGGATGATACCGTCACTCCCGGCGCCTACAGCCTTCGGGCTCATATTAAAAGCCGGCTCAAAGACCGCGCCGGAGCCTTGGCCGACGCCAATTCCGGGATAGAGTTAAAAAAATCGGATTCGTCAGCTTATCTTACCCGTGCAACTATTGAACTATTGTGGGACGATTTTTCAGGGGCCAGTAACGATCTACGAACGGCTGTCAGCATCAATCCGACCAATTCAGAAATCTATCTGTATCGCGGCATGATTGAACAAAAACTCGGGAAACTCGACGCCGCCCTCGCCGATTATAAGCAGGGGCTTATATTTGATACGGAAGCGTTTCACACGGCTGATATTGAAGAAGCGATGGGTTACGCCCAGGCGGAAATGGGCCGGTGGCAGCCGGCGTTGGAAACGTTTCGCAAGGCAATGGCTTTCGACTCGCCCCCGGATGATATTCGTTTTGATGTGTTTCTAATCGAATGCCGCATGGGCCAAACAGAGCAGGCCAAAAAGGAACTGACGGCCTACATTCCGTCCATTCCGAAAGCGAAAGCCGCCGATTGGACGACCAGCGTCGCGCTTTTTTTGGCTGGAACGTTGGATGAAACCAATTTTCTCGCCCAGGCGACTACCACGGCAAAACGGCCCACGGACGTCGCCGGTCAAATTGGTGACGCTTATTATTTCGCCGGCATGGAACATTTGCTGGCCGGGGACAAGGACGGCGCCTCGGAACGGTTCAAAAAATGCCTGAAGGTTGGGGATGACAATAGCTACGACTATATGATGGCGACGTCAATTATGGCAGAATCAGTCACCAACCAGCCGTTGGCGAAACTGCGAGGCGAAACTCAAAAGTAGCCAAATACCATCTCCCATCTTCCATCCTCCATCTTCGCTGGCCTATTCCCTCCACCTCTTCCACCCATTCCCCAACTGCCGGCAAAATCGGTTCGGTTTTTTCGTGAAAAAGGATGCTCCCAGTTTTAATGCTTCGGACTGCAACTCTTTCTGCCGCCCCGCAATGACCATTTCCAAAGGTCCTATTTCCCGTTCTTTCAGCCTTTGCCCCACAAATTCCCTGAGCATGAACAAATCGTGGTCATCGCCCAGGAGGTCCCCGAGGCGGTCCAATTTTTCCGTGCGCGCTTTGAGTTTGCCCGGGCGCGCGGGGCAAACCAGCCGGAGTTGATTCGCCAGGTCCTTGACGCGCTTGCGCCATTCGTGAAAGTGCTCCGACGACGGCTCGCGTTCGGCCAGCTCCAATGCCTTGCGGCCGCGGCGATAGATTCTCTTGAGGCCCGGGCCGACCGCTTTCCAATTATTCGGCTTCACTTTCAACGCGCCCAATTGTTGCCTGGCCCTGAGCAGGGTGTCCTTGACCGACCCAAACGTTGCGACAAGTTTTTGTTCTTCATCGCGGCAGTTTTGCCGCAACGCATTTTGAATTTTGGGGAGTGAACGGCGGGGAATTTGTCCGTTGGATCGTTTTACGAGGTCTTCCAGCGCGTCCAGCCGCACCTGCGCATCCCGCATCGCGTTCAACCGCTCCGCCGCCTCGCGCAAGGTATTCGTGGATTCGTTATAGGCCGTCTCGCCAATGCCCTGGCGCACCAGGCGCAAAACCGCCCGCAGTTTTTTGATTTGCCTGCGCACGTCGTGCACCGCCTCATGATGCTCGCCCTTTTCCAACAACTCCAACGCATCGTCGACCCTTTCGCAGCACAAACGCCGCGCGGCCTTCGTGACAGATTCCTTCCTTTTAAAACGAAACGGCATTGGTTTTAGATTGTTACGATTCTGTAACATTCTAATGATACCGGGGCGTTGTCAATCGGTATCCCTCCGCCCTTTATCGTCTGGGCGCATCCAAACAGTTCCTGGTAGGGGACATCGCGCTGCGATGTCCGATTCCGCTTGTTGCACCGCTGCACGCGGCGCTGGACGCCGCAGCGCAGCGTCCCTACCAAGAACAGTGTCAAGGCGCGCCCTTTATCGCCTTCAAATGTCCGTCCCAGGCGGATTATCAACCACGCTCATTCCCCTCGCTCACAAACTCCCGGTGCAATCTCGCATAGATTCCGTCTTCACGCAGCAACGATTCATGCGTGCCGCGTTCGGCGATGCGGCCCTGGTCCAGCACGAGCACCAAATCCGCCTCGCGAATGGTGCTCAGGCGATGCGCCACGATAAATGCCGTGCGTCCGCGCAGCAATATTTGCAGCGCCCGCTGCAGACGCGCCTCCGTCATCGTGTCAATCGCGCTGGTCGCCTCGTCCAGCACGACGATGCGCGGGTTGGCGAGCATCGCCCGCGCAAAACAAACCAGTTGCCGCTGGCCAAAGGACAGCGATGCGCCCCGCTCGGTCACCTGCGTCTGCAATTTGCCCGGCAACGCGTCCAATAAATCGGCGCAATCCAGCGCTTCCAGGGTCGCGCGCACTTCCGCCTCCGTCGCATCGGGCCGGGCGAACCGGATATTATCCAGCACGGTGCCCGAGAACAGAAAATTATTTTGCTGCACACTGCCCATCTGCGAGCGCAATGAATCGCTCGTGACGGCATTCAAATCCACACCGTCCACCAGCACTCGCCCGGTCAGCGGCAAATAAAATTTTTGAAGCAGGCCCACGAGGGTGGTCTTGCCGCTGCCCGTATGCCCCACCAGCGCGACCGATTGTCCCGGTTCAGCCACAAACGAGATGTCCTTCAGCACCGGGCGGCCTGGTTTATATTCGAAACACACGTCCTGGAATTCCACGCGCCCGAGAATGGGCGCCGCGGGCCTGGCGTCCGGCGCATCCACCCATTCGGGCGCCTGGTCCAGCATGCGGAACAATCGTTCCGCCCCGGCCATCGCCATGAACGCCTGGTTCAACTGATTGCCAATCACCTGCACCGGATCAAAAAACAGGTTCGCCAGGAAGAAGAACATGACCAGGTCACCCACCTGCATGTGCAGCCAGCCATGCCATTTCAACACGCCGAACGCGCCCAACAACGCCATCGCGCCCAGAAAAAGCTGGCTCTTCAATTGCAGCAACGGCACAAACACCGCCGACGCCTGCGCCACGCCCACGTTGTTCTCGCCGTGCACATCAATCAATTTGCGGAAAAATCCCGCGTTAATGTCATGCCGCACAAACGCCTGCGTCACACGAATGCCGCTCACCGATTCGGCGAGCGTCGAAGCCACGCGACTCCAGGATTCCTGCACTTTGCGCAATCGCCGGCTCATCTCATGCCGATAATTTTCGTTCACGACCCAAATAATCGGCGCGAGCATGACCATCAGCGAAAACAATTTCCAGTCGTACCACGCCATCAACGCCGCCGACACAATCATTTGCAGCGCCTGCACCACCAGCACAAACGCCACGTCCTGCACGCCCGCGCGCACGCTGTCGATGTCCGAGGTCATGCGGCTGATGATGCGTCCGAATTTCGTCTGGTTAAAAAACGACATCGGCATGGTCATCAATTTCCCGAACAACTCCGAGCGCATGTCATGGACCACCGACTCGCCCAGTTCGAGCGCAAATTTCTGGCGAAAATGGATGGTGATAATCGTCACCAGCGCCAGCGTGAAATATCCCGCTGCGTAGAGAAAAATGTGATTGAGATTGCGCCCGGCAATCGGGCCGTTAATGGTCGCCGCAATCAAATACGCGAGCGCCGGCAATTGAATGCCGCGCGTGAACGTGAGGGCAAACAGCCAATTCCGGCGCGCTGCGTAAGGCCGGGTATAACTGAAAATGCGCCGGATAAGTTTCGGCTGGAGCGGCGCGCGGTCGGCCTCGCGCTCTTCCGGGTTGTAATACGTAATCGCCTCACGCGCCGAATCCACCTTTTGCAGTTTCGAGAGGGAGTCCTGTTCGTCTCGCGATGGTTTGGGGTCCTTTAATTTCATTGGATGCCCCCTTTCGAATTTTGGATCGTAGCAGCGGACGTGAGCCCGCTCCAATTAATTCGTGGCATAGTCAACCAAGGTCCACTGTCGTTCAAACCGTCAAACCTCCGGAAGATTATTCTCCCTCTCCTGGGGGAGAGGGCGAATTCGTTGGGTCCCATGAACCGGCGCCTTCGATCACCATGCCCGAAAGAATTGCCGCAACTCAAATTCGCGCTATAGCGCGGCTTCGCAGTCAGCGGCAGAGGCGTTGGGCCGGCGTACCCAGGGCGGCGCTCGCAGACTCGCTTGCCCTGGGCTATTATCGTCCGCCCTTCCAGGGCTTTCAGTCGGCTGCTTCGCAGACAGTTAGGAGGACGCACTTCCACCAATTTCGCAGGAAGACTCACTTCGACCGTTTCGCATATATTGCGACCCTGAACCCGTTCGATGTTCAGCGTTCGACGTTCAGCGTTCGATGTTTGGGTTTTAATCATGCCGCTTTCCCTTCCGGTTCGTCGTCCAGGTCCATGATTTGCAGCAGCGCGGTTTCGTGGTAAATGCCCGGCCGATGCGCCAATTCCTCGTGCGTGCCAGTCTGCACGAGCCGTCCGTTCTCCAGCACGAGGATAAAATCCGCGCGCCGCAACAGGCTCAGCCGCGACGACACCACAAACGTCGTCCGCCCGGTCATTGCCTCGCGCAATGCCGTGACGATTTCATTTTCCGTCCGCGCATCCACCGAGGCCGTCGGGTCATCCAAAATCAAAACCGGCGGCTGCAGCAACAGCGCCCGCGCCAGCGCCAATCGCTGACGCTGGCCGCCCGACAAATCCACGCCCGATTCGCCCAGGACCGTGCCGTAGCCATCCGATAGCTTGGAGATAAAATCGTGCGCCGAGGCGATTCGCGCCGCGCGTTCGATTTGTTCCATCGTCGCGTGCGGATGGCCAAAGGCGATGTTCGCCGCCACGGTGTTCGAAAACAAAAAGCTTTCCTGGTAAACAATCCCGATCTGCCGCCGGTATCCGTCCAGGTCCAGGTCCCGCAAATCGGTGCCATCGATCAATATCCGGCCCTTGTGCGGGTCATAAAAGCGCGGAAGCATTCCCAGCAACGTGCTTTTGCCAGAACCCGTCATGCCAAAAATCCCGATGATTTGGCCGGGCCGCGATTCAAATGAGACATCCTGCAACGCCGGTTTTTCCGGGGAATAACCGAACGTCACATTCTCGAAGGTAATTTTGCCCGAGAGCCGCGCCGGCACGATGGCGTTGGGTTTGCTTTGCACTTCCACCGGCGTGTCCAGCACTTCAAACACGCGCCGCGCCGCCGCGAGACTTTGCTGCACCGAATTGGCAATCGTCGCAATCGTGGCCACCTGTCCCGTGAATTGCTGGAGCAATCCGGCGAACACCACGAGCCCGCTGCCGAGCGCGATTTTGCCCTGCACATACATCCAGCCGCCGTACGCAAACAAAATCACCAGGCTCAACTGCGACAGCATCTGCGTGACCGGCGTGAAGATGGACAGGTCCCGGAAAATTTTCCGCTGTTGCGACGACACCAAATCATTGGCCGCCCCGAACCGGCGCACCTGGTGCGGCTCCGCTGAAAATCCTTTCACCGTTTGCATTCCGCGCACGCTCTCGCTGAATAGCAAAATCATGTGGTCCGCCAATTCGCGGTTTTTCAAATAACCCGGACGCAGCCGTCCCGAATAATAATGGGACACCCACCACAACGGCAGCGACACGCACAGGCACGCCACCGTGAGCGAGGGCTGGATGCGCCACATAAAAAACGCGTACGCCACCAGCGTCAAAATCATGTTCACCCCCTGTAACAACACGCCGTCCACGAACAGCCGCGTGTTTTGGACGTCGCCGGTCACGCGGTTAAAAATGGAGTTGGAACCGTGAACATCGAAGAAGCTAAAGCTCAGGCGCTGAAGTTTTGCGTACACCTGCGCGCGCAATTCCGGCACGATCTCGCCCTGCGTCAGCCGGGCCGTGGTCATGTTATAGACGTACGTCAATCCGGCGCGCAACAGGGCCTGCACCACAATCGCCGCCGCGAGCGTGGTGACGATGCGCAATGGCTGCCAACCCACCGGCGGTTGCCAGCCAAAGGGATAATGCGGCGTCGGCGCGCCCGCAGGATTGAGCGCATGCCGGATGACATCGATGACCACGCCCAACAATTGAAGCCCGGCAATGGCCAGGAGCAGCAGCACCAGGCTCAAAACGACCGACAACACGCAATCCGCGCGGAACCGCCACGCCAGCGTCAACAAACGCCGGACCAGGTACCCGGTGGAATAGCGTTCGTCTGCCGAGATTGAATCCGATGTGCCTGTCTTTTTCAAACGCTTATAATGGCTCAAATGGGCCGGATAATCGAATAAATTTTTGGGCACTTTTAGCCACAGATATTCACAGATGAAGCACAGATTTTTATCCGTAGATTTTGACAGAATGAACGGAATGCCGGAAGGGATCATGTCCCGGCGGGACAATTGGAAATAGCCCGGTGTTTCAACGCCGGGACGGAATTAGGAAGGGCCCGAGTCCCGAAGGGACGGCTGGATTTTGTCCCGCACTTTATTCTTATACTTAAAGTCCTTCTTCAGCCGTCCCTTCGGGACTTATACACATCGGACTCGAACCCGGCGTTGAAACGCCGGGCTATTTCCACTAATCCCTCCGGGATGAAGGCCGCGACCCCAAAATCCGGATTTTCGTGTATTTCGTGTATTTCGTGGTTTCTCAAATCCGATACTTTTTCCTTTTTCCTTTTGCCTTTTTAATTGTCTTGATCCGATCCGCCTTTCTGATCAATTGATCTGGGCGTGCCGATCAAAAAGACGCCCAGACAGAAAGAGAAATCCTTTTACCGCAGCAAACCGCCGCGAAGCGCCGCGCCGAAGCCCAGCGAAGGCGGGCCAGATCTGCCCCACGCAAAAACACTGGAACCCCGCCACTTTGAACTCCGCGAAGACTGGACCGTCGCTGCGAATGCGGAATGCGGGGTGCGGAATGCGGAATCTATTGAACGGTCGCCCAATCTCGTCTATTCGCACGAATCACCATTCATTCGCCTTTACCACGGCGATTGTTTCCAACTCCTCGACGCCATCGCCGCGCGCTATCCGCACGGCCGGTTCGACGCCATCTTTGCCGACCCGCCGTATTTTCTCTCGAACGGCGGCATCACCTGCCACGCCGGGAAGATGGTCAAGGTGGACAAGGGCGACTGGGACAAATCCCGCGGCCCGGAACTGAACCACGAGTTCAACCGCGAATGGCTTGCGCGCTGCCGGCGCGTCCTCAAGCCCAATGGCACCATTTGGGTAAGCGGCACGCTTCACGTGATCTTTTCCATCGGCTACGCCATGCAACAGCTCGGGTTTAAAATCCTCAACGACATCGCGTGGGAAAAACCCAATCCACCGCCCAACCTGAGCTGCCGTTATTTCACCCACTCGACCGAAACCATTCTGTGGGCCGCCCGGGATGAAAAGAGTAAACACACCTTCAACTACGACGCCATGCGCGCCGTCACCGGCAAACAAATGAAGACTGTCTGGAGGAATTTATCGGAGTCGCGCGAAGGCCGCGAAGGAAACGAAGAAGATGAATTGCCTTCGCGTTCTTCGCGTTCTTCGCGCGACCCTTCTTCCATCTGGACTCTTTCCGCTCCCGGCTCGGACGAAAAAATCCACGGCAAACATCCGACACAAAAGCCGGTTGGCCTCATCGAGCGCTGCCTCCTGGCTTCCACAAACCCCGGCGATCTCGTCCTCGACCCGTTTCTCGGCGGCGGAACGACGGCCATTGCCGCGCTCAAACTCAAGCGTGGATGCGTGGGGATTGAGTTGGACGAAGCTCACGCGAAGCTTGCGAAGAAACGTATAGAACGAGAAACCCACAACTCAGAAGATCTATGGAACGTGAACAAGCGTACCTCTGCCTGAAACGACTGGAAGGCGCAGACCTGCGCCCGATGGCTGACAAACATCAGGTTACCGTTTGGCTGAACGGCAAGCTGAACAAAGGCTGGTGCGGCCACGTCCTGGAGCGTTACCTGGGCTTGCCAATAAATTCGTCGCAGTCGCCAAACTTCGGTTCCTGGGAGTTGAAGCTCGTGTCCTTAAAAAAACTGAGATCAGGAATCGTTGCCGTGAAGGAGACGATGGCGATTACGATGATCGATCCTGTCAACGTCGCCGCAAAGCCATTCGAGGAAAGCCACCTGCTGGCGAAATTGAAGAAGGCCATCGTTTGTGCGCGTCTGTTTGAGGACCACCAAGAGCTGCGCTCGTGCTTAGTGAAAGTTACGACGTTTGACCTCGGCAACCAGCACATCTACAAAACAATACGCGACGACTACGAACTCGTGCGCGAAACGATTAGCAAGAAAGGCTTCCAATCCCTGTCCGGCGCGATGGGGACCTACGTCCAGCCCCGAACAAAGGGACCTGGGCATGGCAGCACCAGCCGCGCGTTTTACGCTCGCAAGATTTTGGTCAGCAAAATTCTGGGAATGGAAATCAAGGAAAGCGTTTAACGCGCAAGCCGCGAAAACAATCGAGAAACGTCACGATGGCTGTCGAACGAACAATGATTGACTGGCACTTAGAAGAGGGTTCGCGAGAGAAGTTTCGCCTCGCAGTCTTGCTGAAATGGGCTGAAGAGGAATGTGGTAGTGCGGAAGCATTCCAAAGGTACCGCTATAACGTCGAGTCCTTCCCGGACGAAGGCCGTATATACTTGCACCGACCGGCTTTTAAGAACAAGGGCTGCGACTTCGTTGTCAATTGTGTTCCAATCATTCCCCGGGACGATGGCAAGCTGTTCAAAAATCCAAGGCATCAGGATCTGATTCGGGAATTTAGATCAATCGCGTCGCAACTGCGTGACGGACGGAAACTGATCCTATCTGCCGCCGAAGCGGTTTGGAAGTGCGACCCGGTCAAGGAGGTTTGCAGTTCTGTTTGCGAGTCTATTAGAGACTCCGATTTGGCGCTTCGAGTCGAAAGGGCACTGAAGGTTTCAAAATGGCTGTTCATAGAACAGGATATAACTGACTGGAACACAAGCGGGAGGGCCATGCTAATGGGTGGAATTAGGGACTGTCTGAAACGGTAATTCCGCGTTCGCGCAGGCCGTTTCCAGAGGGACCTATAGCACTTACCTGTCTCGCGAGTTTATCCTTGCGTCAGGCGTGCGAAATAGATCTAGTTTTTAGGTGCGTATCGATGAACTCTCATTTTGGAACGGTAAAGAGTATTTTGTTACAAGGCCGGAACTTCTTGCCTCAATTTTTGCCGCAATCATCAACACCCAAGAGGCCCGCTTAAGAAAACCGGGGCTTTCAATCGCTTCGCGACTGCGTCGGGAATTCTGCTCCGAGGGCTGGGCACGCAAAATCCCCGTGTCTGAGGGCAAGATGTCTTCAGAATGCTTTGATTTATTTAGAGCGCGTGTTGCCGTTGCGATCGAATTTTCGGACGCCACATCAGTTTATAGGGAATTTGCGTGTTTTCTCGCGGCGTACAAAGCAAATAGGATCGACGTCGGCATTCTGATCACCAACGCCCGTGAAAAAATCGACCGGTGCAAATTGAGGTCTGGCCGGCCAAACGTTGAATCCGTCCGCGGCGAGCTTGGCCAGCTAAAGTCGACGCTCACCGTCCCCATTTGGATTATCGGATTGAAGTGACTTCGATTCCAAAAGAACATGCCGCGGCCCAGAAATGCCTCGGTCGTTCAAACGCTTGACAGCCTCAGAGACCTTAAGGGCGACATTGCGCACGTCATCTCGGTCCCCCATCGGAATTTGTATAATTTCGGCGCAGCTATGGCCAAGCATCAAGTTGACGGCTTCGTTCGTAGATCTGAGATCTGAGTTGTGAGACTAGACGGCATTGGCTCATCGGCATCCGGCAAACCGCTTTAACCTGGGAAATTCTAGACGAAGGTCGCGCCACGCCAGCTTGTCTGCTTTGAATTCGCTTTTGCCGCCGTTCAGATAGAAGCAAAAGGCGAATTCCCACGCGTGGTTCTCTTCGGCAGTCAATTCGGCGGTCTTTTTTCGCGTTTTCATTTGATTGAAGAAGATCAAAAATTCCACAATTCGTCAACAAGGCAGCATCGCAATTCTTTCCCGCCCGCGAAACCTATTGTGGTTTTGTTTGAAGGCCAAGTGCATCCCTAAATGCGGATTTATCATTGTCGGAAAGCATATCGTAGAGGCTGGCCAGACCGTGAGGATTCGTTGGATCGGGACTCGCTTCAAGTCCTACTTCGCTGATATCCATTCCACCTTGTTTGGTCAGGTCCGAGATGGTATGCGCGGATTGGGGATCCACATTGTTCGGAACAACGATAAGATGGCAGTCAACTTCGTCTCCAACTTTAACATTTTGCGCAATCTTGTCGCAATTGCAATCAACTTCGAATTCGCAGCTCGATGGATCAGGAACCGGGCGAAGCGCGCTAATTGCGATTTCGCTGTTAACGCCATCGTCGTCCCTGACGACAACTATTCTTCACCAGCAGCGTCAATTAAAAATCACCACTGAGTCCGGTCGTTAATTTCATTGTTTCATTGTTCTGTAACGTTTGTC